>Ga0334889_1000066_pt1 | contig 165332 bp, 164 predicted proteins | sample GraSluR1_MG_2_FD_207222 | JGI IMG/M metagenome (GOLD analysis project Ga0334889, IMG submission 207222) | Sludge microbial communities from methane-producing bioreactor in Wageningen University, Netherlands - Granular Sludge_8_08-R1 | ecosystem: Engineered > Bioreactor > Anaerobic >...
ATGACAGGGTCACCCGTCTTTATCTATCTCTTCATGGCAAAAAGTGGGGAATTACCTTGGCCCTGCTACTGGGGAATTACCTTGGCCCCAAAGGCCCTAAAGTGGGGATATACCATGGCCCTCGACATGTGAGCTCTCTCCATTCAAAGCTCATGATGGTATATCGGTATCGGCCATCATTCGCCTGAGAAGTTCCAGCATCGGTTTAATTTCACTTACTTTCATTTCGAGATTATTGCGGAACATAAAGGCCAATTCCTGTATCTGCTGCTCCGTATCTTTCAGCGCCACAGTTGGAGCAAGGGATTCTATCAGCGCGCTCATGGTGATGTTGACCCCGGCGACGAAGGTCACCCTTTTCGAATGCAGTACAGCCCTCTCTGAGCTTAGCAGCGACCTCTGGACCATATTCTTTGTAGAACTGCATTTGTCGCTCTCCTTACCATGCCCTGTCCCCTGTGCCTGAGGTGCAAGGAGATAGCCAGATTTTCGTTCTGAGCGCGTTTTCGGGCCCTGATGAATAGTGTCGTGTAGCACCCACCCCCAGAAAACGTCTCAGAGACCTCATTTCTCTTCCTCTTCGTTCCCGAACAAAAATCCAAGTGACTCGACGGCGGCTGCCTGGTGCGAAGGTGAGAGATGCGCGTATCTCATTGTCATGGATATGTCTGAGTGCCCCAGGAGCTGAGAGACTGTAGCCAGCGGGCTTCCGCCCATCACGAGGTGGGATGCAAAGGTATGCCGCAGATCATGGAAGTGGAAGTCAGATATATCCGCTGACTTCAAAGCTGAGGCGAAGGAGCCTTTCACATCCTGCAATGGTTTCTTCGTGCTCGGGTTGTAGAATACCCAGGGGATCTCAGGATCACGGGGAAGGGCGGTGAGAGTTTCCTTCAGTACGGAACTGATCGGTATTTCCCGACGCTTCCCGCTTTTCGTCTTCTCGAGGAATATGAAGCCGTGCTCAAGGTCGACCTGCCTCCAGGCCAGAGAGAGGATCTCTCCTCGCCGCATGCCCGTGCTCAACGCCGTTATGACTATGGGTCGGAGCCGCTTGTTACAGGCCTGTATCAGGGCCTGCGACTCTGCCTGTGACAGGAAGCGGAGCCGGGTGTTGCTGACCTTCGGGATCAGGCCCTTGCCAATGGGATTAGGGCCAGTCCAGACCTTTTCGTGGATTGCATTATTGACGATACGCCTCACGAGCGCCAGCACGTGCTTCACCGTCTGCGGAGCCGCGCCCGACTGATGCAGACGGTTCCGGAGATCCCTCATGGTGCGGGGGCCGACCTGATCAAGGCCTTTTTTTCCCAGAAGGACCTTGAGGTGATGGTTATACCTGGACTGGTCCGCAGCGTATCCGCTCTTTCCGGCTGCCTTCAGGTTGTCGAGGTATGTCTTAGCCACGGACCCGAAGGTGGGCGAGGAAGGCTTGACCGTCTCAGGAAGGATCGTGCCGACGGCAATGCCGCGGAGCTTTTCGGCACGGACAAGGGACGCAAGCTTGGCGTCGACGCCGCGGGACTTCCACCCGACCTTCTCCCATTTCTTCTTCCCGCCCAGCTTATACGTGATGTCGTAGCAGATGTCCCTCACGGGGGTCCCGTCGGACTTTCTGGCGCGAACAGCTTTCCGCTCATACACCCCTTGATATTGGGTTGCTTTTCGCTTATTCTTTTCCTTGGAGGTTTCGTTGCTTTCGTCAGTTTTGCTCATTTCCGTGCTACCCTCAGCGCTACCCTTTGATGGATTTTTCGATACAGACATAGACCAACTCATCCTTTCTCATCACTCGATGCGGGAGCATAATGCCACTTCAAGTAGTTTATATCATTACGTTTAGTACGTCAATGGATTTACTCATACAAACATCGACAAATACGGATTTCAGCACGGAAATGGCCTCCGGAGCCAAAGGCCCCGCGTTCAAATCGCGGCGGGCGCGCCAGAAAAATTCCGCGGTCCCTTTTGTACCGTGTTTGACCGGACCGCCTTTATCCCCGCCCCTGGGTATCCTGCTCCACAAATCTTTAATTTACAAATCCTCGATTGGATGATATTTCTAATGTCAGCAAGAATTACGGGCGACAGTCTTTTGCCTGAGGAGAGAGATTATGAAGAGGATATACCGGGTGTTGGTCGTTTTCTGTTTGGTCATTGGATTTGCAGGTACCGTGTGGGCGGCTGACGGCGCGGACAAGAGACCCGTGGGAACGGGACCGGCGCCAACCACGGTCACGGGAGGGAGCACGCCGGCGGCCAGCGGCGGGTTCGATGAGGCGACGACGCAGTACCTTAAGAGGCAAAGAAGCATAAATTCAGAGCTTGTGGCCGCCCACCGTGAGGTTTACAAGTACAACAATCCCGACAGGACCCCGAAAGGCATGAGCATGGCCGATATCGTGGATCAGGAGAGCTCGGCGCGCCAGGCCAGGGAACAGGAGCAGACGGCGAGGACGAGGAAGGCCGACGCGGAGGAGAGGATACGCAGGCTCGAGAAGGACTATCAGAACCTGAGACAGGACCTGCTGAAGCACTATAACGGGCAGTTGCCCAGGAATGTGTCGGACGCGTGGCAGACCGAGGAAGGTTACGCCGCGTATCTGATCTCCAGGGCCAAGTAGCGCCGGCGCGTCGGCTTCCCGGCAAGGAGCGGGGATGATGGACAGGGTAGTCAGGGTGGTTGTCGTCATCTGTGCCCTGGCGGAGGCCATGGCCACCCATGTCTCCGACTGGGATCGTGCGTGTCAGGCCTACGGGAAACCGAAGGACTGTGGACTGCCAAGGCACGTGAGCGAGCGGTTGGACAGGCTTCTCAGAGAGGCCAGGGAAGAGTGCTTCAGGAAATACCTTTACACCAACAAATGACGGTCCGACCCGTCGGGCCGAAGGCCGGTCGTTCTCTTCAGAGGAGGTCCCTCCTCGGCCAGAGGACCCTGTTGTTCTTGACGTCCAGTATACCCCGGTAGTTGACTCTCACCTCGGGGAGAAAATCATTCGGCAGGAATACCAGTGTATACAGGGGGTCATGGTAGGGGTATCCTTTTGAGAAAAGGAAGGATTGCAGTTCCCTCTCTTTCCCGGCAAGTTCCGGCAAGGCCTTGTCAGACATGACGCCGCCGATCGGCAGGGCCAGCTCAAAGCGGGGGCCGTCCCCGTCGAAGAGCACGATGCCCCCCTTCATTTCGAGGACTCTGTTCACGGCGGCGCTCATTGCCCGGGCGTTCCTGCCCACAACGAGGATCTGGGCCGCGGTGTTGTAGGAGGATGCCAGCGCCTCGATGCCGTCGGCGAAACCTTCCAGGAGTCCCGTTGTTATCCAGTCGCCGTCCCTCCCGATCAGGGCCACCATGAGATACCGGGAAGTATCGAAATCCAGAAAACCGTCGCGGGAAGGAAGGTCGACCCACGTGGTCCGGGTGATGGCAGGGTTTGCGAGCCCGATAACGGGAAAGGAGGTGGACATTCCGGAGGGGGAGGGGATACGGAAGAGTTCCTCCCGGGCCCTCCAGTCGCGTTTGGAGAAGGAAGCTCCGGGAAAATATCTTTCCCAGTCCACCGGCGGAAAGGACTCAATGAGTCTGCCTTCTTCCGCGACTATCCGGCCGCGGGAGATGACGGCCTTAGGGGTGGGTTCGTGGATATCCTCGAGGACCACCATGTCGGCGTCCCGTCCCGGGGCTATTCCGCCGATCCTGTGGTCGAGCCCGAAGTAGACGGCAGGGTTGATCGTCACCATCCGGTAGGCGCTCACGGGATCGATCCCCTCCTTCAAAGCTATCCGGATCAGGTGGTCCGTGACTCCCTGCCTGTCGTAGTATTCCGGCATGGACCCGTCCGTCGTGAGAAGGAGGCGGTCCGTCAGGACCCGCTCCCTGGCGACGGTCTTGAGAAGGAGGCTGAGGTCCTGTCTCAGGGAGCTCTCGCGGAGCATGACGTAAAAGCCTAGCCTCAGCCTGTCGAGGACGTTCTGGCCGTTGATGCTTTCATGACAGGATTCTATTCCTGCCGCGGCGAGACGGTTGAGCTTGTCGTACCTGGCGCCTGCCGTGTGGCCGTCCACCCTCTTTTTCAGTTCCTTTGTCCTCGCTATCACGGGGGGTATCACGGAGGTGCCCTCTATCAGCTCCATCCATCGCGTGATCTCACCGATGGACTGGACGCGGGGGTTCTCCAGGACGGAAAGCAGGTTCTCCACGGAGAACACCTCCTTCTCGTCCCGCATGGGGGATTGGGGTGCCGTCCGCAACGACCAGTAGTACTTGATGGGCATGTCCGAGAAGACACCCATGAATTCCTGGAAAAGCTCCGGGCCCATTTCCATGTAGAACACAAGGTCATCGCAGAAGACGGTTGTCGTTCCACGTCTGCAGGCCTCTTCACCGATGGACACGGGATTGTATACGTCCCAGGGATGGAAGTGAGGTTCGATATATCCGGGGGCTATCGTCCTGCCCGCAAGGTCGAGGACTCTCGTGTCCCTTCCCGTGTGATGCTCCGACGGGCCCACGTAAACGATCCTCTCTCCACGGACGGCGATGTTGCCTGTGAGCAGTTCCCCCGAGTAGACGTTGAGTATGGTTCCGCCCTTGAGAAAAAGGTCGGCAGCTTCGTCACGGGAAGATGTATGCTGTTTGGATGGCTGCTTGACCATGGTTTCCCCGGGCTCCTCCACAAAACCCTCGCCGTCGGGCCGTCTTCAGGCTTCGCCCGCGTCAGGGACCCCGACAGAGTCCTCCGTTTCCCGCTTTCCGATGAGTCTTTCATGCTCCTGCTTGATACAGAGGTCCATGACGAAACCTATCCCCCTGTCTTCCGCGATCTTCCTGGCCTCGTCGTTTACGATGCCAAGCTGCAGCCAGATCGCTTTCGGTTTGAGGGCGGCCGCTTCCTCCACGATGGGCGGGACATCCTCGGCCTTGCGGAAGATATCGACTATGTCTATCTTTTCGGATATGTCGGAGAGCGAGGTGTACGACTTCAGCCCCAGCAGCTCCGCGTGTCCCGGGTTGACGGGTATCACACGATAGCCATGAGCAATGAGGTATCTCGCGACGATGTTGCTTGCCTTCGCGGCGTCCGGCGACAGGCCGACGACGGCTATCACGCGGGCCGTTTCGAGGAGCTTCTTTCTCTCCGCATCCTTCTTGTCCATGGTTCTCTTCCTTCCCGTTCTACTTCAGACTCTCGAACATCCCTGTTATGCCGGGAACGCCCTGGTGGACCTCTTTCCTGCCGCCCCGCAGGGTGACCGCCGTCGGAGTGGCCCTTACGTTGTCGCTGCGGAGGTATCCCTGGAGAACCAGGAAGACGGGCGCCGCGTCGAAGGGTTTCAATTTGAAGCCCTTCGCGGTGAGAAGGCTCTCCAGCTTGCCACTGTCGGAGATATTCTGCTCAGCCGCCTCGAAAAGGGCCCTTCTTGCTTTCAGGGCGTGGCCTATCTCCTTCTTTGCGTTGAGGACGTAAAGGAAGTACCGTGCGTAAAGAGGAGAATACTTGTGCAGAGGGGCGTCAACGAAGGTTATGGAGATGATGTTTCGCTCAACGAGATCTGCGATGAGGTATTCGACGTTCGGTTCGAGGTTCTTGCAGGCCCCGCAGAAATAGTCGGAATAGAGCTTCACTTCGATCTTTCCTTTGCCGAAGGTAAGGAGGAACATGTCTGTGGACCCGGCACCGAAGGCAGAGCGGGACCCCGCGGTGGAGCCGATGCACAGGAAGGCGAGAAAGACCGCGACGGCGAATGAGGCCTTCTTCATGATCCTAAAGTATGGTCCAGCGGCCGCCTTCTTGTAAAGAGAAAAAGCCCTGGAGGCGGCCGGTTGTGGCCATTACCCCGGGCCGCCTTTACGGTTGACACCCGCGAAGGGTTCTATTATTGTATTGGAGTTGCCGCGAATACTGCCGCTACACCCCGTGCCCGTGTGCCGGGGAAGGGCGGCTCGGCTGTGAAGGAGATCGGACATGACCGATGACGATACCTGGGGGCGCGACCCCCAGATACGCTACATGCGCACGGTGTTCGCCGCGATCGAGAGGGCGCAGAAGGAGTTTCTGCGGACCCTGGGGATCTCGCCCGTTGATCCGCGGCTTCGCCGTTTTCGTGATGTCGCCCTGGCGTTTTTCGAAAGGTCATGGGTAGCCGCGATGCGGCGTGGCGTGGAAACGGGCGATGACTCTGCCGCGGCGATGTACATCTTTTGCCTCGCCCGGGCACTGTCGATGAGGGGGGTCGAGGTTCCTGATGCATCCCTGCCGGGAAACGGGGAGTTGAAAAGACTCGTGGATGAGGTGCTGGGATGATCCGCCTGCGTCTGTTCGGCAGGTGCAGGATCTACCACGACCCGGTGGCCCCGGTCATGCGGGAGCCGGCGCAGATAGGCTGGACGGCCTGGTTCCGCAGCATAGACCTTGTAACGCCCCAGAAACTCAAAGGGGAGGAACTCTTGAGAAGGACCCGCGGCTGGTGGACCGTTGAACCCGAGGATGTCTCCGAGGTGGTCAGGCCCTTCGGTCGGCTTGTCGTCGGGGAGGGCGGTGAGCTGATGGTGGAGTTCGAATCTCAGGAGAAGGTGGATGGGCTCATCGAAGCGCTGGTAAAGAGGTTCGGCGACCAGGTGCAACTGGCGCCGTGACGGAGGAGTCGGAATGATAAAGCGCTCTTTCAGGTTGTTGCTTGCCGCCTGCCTTATGTTCCTGGCGGCGGTTCCGGTTTCTGCCGGAGAGGATATCATCACGCAGGTGTCGACGATAGACGCGCTCATGACGGGCGTGTATGACGGCCCGACCACGCTCGGCGAATTGCGCGGGAAGGGCGATTTCGGCCTCGGGACATTTGCCGCCCTCGACGGGGAGATGGTCCTTCTCGACGGTGTCTTCTACCAGGTCACCAGCACGGGCGATGTCAGGAGGCCCGGTCCGGATGTGAGGACGCCTTTCGCGGCAGTGACCTTTTTCAAGGCGGACAGGGTCGCCCCCCTCACGCCGGGGATGGACTTCAAGGTCTTCACTTCAGAGACACCGGGGAGTTTCCCCACGCGGAACAGCTTCTACGCCGTCAAGATAACGGGGAGGTTCAAGATGGTGAAGACGCGCAGCGTCCCGGCGCAGCAAAGGCCGTATCGGCCGCTGACGGAGATAGTCAGGACGCAGCCGGTCTTCGACTTTGCCGATGTTGCCGGGACAATGGTGGGATTCTGGTGTCCCTCCTTCGTAAAAGGTGTCAACGTGCCCGGCTACCACCTCCACTTCCTGCGTGCCGATGGGAAAAAGGGAGGCCATGTGCTGGATTTTGTCGTCGACAAAGCGACGATGGAGATCGACGACTCCCGGGAATTCTCCCTCATCCTCCCCGATGACGCCGCCTTCGACAACGCCAATCTGGAACCCGACAGGACCATTGAGCTAAAGGCGGTGGAGAAGTGAGGTAAAGAATGTTTCAGGTTTCAGGTTTCAGGTTTCAGGCAAAAAAAAGACGGAAGACAACTCCAAAATGTGAAGGGGCAAGTTGTTGAACTTGCCCCTTTTTGAGTTATTCTTTTGAAACCTGAAACCTGAAACCTGAAACCTGAAACCTGAAACGGTCTTTACTTGTTCGCCAGGCAGATGTCTATGGCTTCGTCCATCTTTTCGATGAACCTGAAGTCCATGCCGTCCTTGATGCTTTCCGGGACCTCTTCGAGATCCTTCTCGTTGAGCTTCGGCAGGACAATGTTCCTTATCCCGGCCCGCCGCGCCGCGAGGACCTTTTGTTTTATCCCGCCCACGGGCAGTACGAGGCCGCGCAGGGTGATCTCCCCCGTCATGGCCACATCGTTGCGGACGGGCTTGTCCGTTAGGAGAGAGACGAGAGAAACGAGCATGGTGATGCCTGCCGAAGGGCCGTCCTTGGGGATTGCCCCCTGAGGGACGTGGACGTGGAGGTCATTCTTCTCGAAGAAGTCCTCGGGTATCTCGTAGTCCCCGTACTTGCTCCTGATGTAGCTCAGAGCCGCCTGTGCCGATTCCTTCATGACGTCGCCAAGCTGGCCTGTCAACGACAGGGCGCCCTTGCCGCGCATCTTCGTGGATTCGATGAAGAGTATGTCCCCTCCCGTGGGTGTCCAGGCAAGGCCCGTGGCCACTCCTGAATACTTGGTGCGTTCCGCCACCTCGGAGAAGAACTTGATGGGGCCGAGGAAGGTGTGAATGCTCTCGGCGGTGATGGTCTGCTTTTCCGTCTTGCCCTGTGCCACGTCCTTGGCTACGGCGCGGCATATGGCGGCTATCTCCCTCTCCAGGTTACGGACACCCGATTCACGGGTGTAGGAACGTATGACGACCTTCAGGGCCTCCTCTTCGAACTCGATGTGGTCTTCGGAGAGACCGTGCTCGGAGCGCTCCTTGGGAATAAGGAACTGCCGGGCTATCATGAGCTTTTCTTCCTCGGTGTAGCCGGGAAGCTCCAGGACCTCCATCCTGTCTTTCAGTGCCGGTGGTATGGGATCGAGCATGTTTGCCGTCGCGATGAACATGACCTTGGACAGGTCGAAGGGTACTTCAAGGTAGTGGTCGCTGAAGGAGAAGTTCTGTTCCGGGTCGAGGACCTCCAAAAGGGCGCTCGAAGGGTCTCCCCTGAAGTCCGTACCGATTTTGTCGACCTCGTCGAGCATGAATATGGGGTTGTTGGACCCTGCCTTCTTGATGCCCTGTATGATCCGGCCGGGGAGGGCCCCCACATAGGTGCGCCTGTGTCCCCGTATCTCGGCCTCGTCCCTGATGCCGCCGAGGGATATCCTCATGAACTTGCGCCCCAGGGCCCTCGCGATGGATTTGCCCAGCGATGTCTTGCCGACGCCGGGTGGGCCCACGAAGCACAGGATGGGTCCTTTCATGTCGGCTTTGAGCTTTCTCACGGCCAGGTACTCCAGGATCCTCTTCTTGACCTTCTCCAGGTCGTAGTGGTCTTCGTCGAGTATCTTCGACGCCCCGTCTATGTCGAGGTTGTCTTCCGTCGCCTTCGACCAGGGCAACTCCGTCAGCCAGTCGAGGTAGGTCCGTGCGACGGTGTATTCCGCGGACATGCTGCTCATCTTCGAGAGCCTGTCGAGCTCCTTGTCCGCCACCTTGCGCACGTCATCGGGCATTTTGGCTTCTTTTATCTTCTTCTTGAGCTCATCGACCTCGTTTATCTTGTCGTCGCTTTCTCCCAGTTCCTTCTGGATGGCCTTGAGCTGTTCCCTCAGGTAGTACTCACGCTGGGTCTTGTCGATGCCTTCCTTCACGTGTGACTGTATCTTGCTGCTGAGCTCCAGTGTTTCCACCTCTCTGTTGAGGTAGATCGTCGCCTTCTTCAGCCGCTCCTTGAGGTCTATCTTCTCCAGGATCTCCTGTTTTTCGATGACCGATATGTTTATCGTCGAGGCGATGAGGTCGGCCAGGTTGCCCGGGTTCTCCACCTTCGACGCGATCTGGGCCAGTTCCGATGAGAGGTACGGGGCCATTTCGATCGCCTTGCGGTAGAGGTTCTTGAGGTTGATGTACATGGCATCTATCTCGATGTCCTTCTGGTAGTCCTCGAAGACAGGGAGGATGTTTGCCTTGATGTTGGGCTCCGCCTCGGTGAATTCTATCACCTTGCACCTGCACAGGCCCTGTATGACAACCCTCTGGCTACCGTCGACCATCTTGACCATCTTCATGATGGTGGCTACGGTCCCTACGGTATAGAGGTCTTCCGGGCCGGGGTCCTCGATATCGGGGTTCTTCTGCGTTATGATGGCTATCATCTTGTCTTTGCTCATCGCTTCATCGACGAGTCGTATCGATTTCTCGCGCCCCACGATAAGAGGCATGACAAGATCGGGGTATGCCACCGTACCCCTCAAGGGTAGAACGGGCAGTTCCGCCGGTATGAACATCCTGTCTTTTATGCTTTTGTCGTTCTTTAAGCCGATTACCATTTAATTCCCCCTATCGCTTGACGTCCTCAAATTCCGCGTCCACGACGTCATCATCTCTTTTGCCGCCCTGCTGGGTCTCATGTTGCGGGCCGCCGTTCTGGCCCGGAGCTCCCTGCGACGTTGCCTGTGAGGTCTTCTTGTAGAGCGTTTCGGCAAGTTGATGTGAGGCCTTGGTCAGGTCGTCAGCCGCCTTCTTGATCCTGTCGGCATCGCCGCTCTTGATGGCTTCCCTGGCGGGATTCAAGAGGTCTTCGACGGTCCTGATGTCCTCGGCGGAGAGTTTGTCCCTGTTCTCGTTGAGCGTTTTTTCCGTCGTGTATATGATGTTGTCGAGCTGGTTGCGCTGCTCGATCTCCTGTTTTCTCTTGCGGTCCTCTTCGGCATGGGTCTCGGAATCGTGGACCATCTTCTGGATGTCATCTTCGGACAGGCCCGTGGAGGCGGTGATGCGGATACTCTGCTCCTTTCCCGTCGCCGTATCCTTTGCCGACACGTGGAGTATGCCGTTGGCGTCTATGTCGAAAGTGACCTCTATCTGGGGTATGCCCCTCGGCGCCGGCGGCAGGCCGATGAGGTGGAACCTCCCCAGCGTCCTGTTATCCCTGGCCATCTCCCTCTCGCCCTGAAGGACGTGGATCTCGACACTCGTCTGGCTGTCCTCGGCGGTGGTGAATACCTGGCTCTTCTTTGTCGGGATGGTGGTGTTGCGCTCTATGATCCTCGTCAGTACCCCGCCAAGCGTCTCGATGCCCAGTGACAGAGGTGTGACGTCGAGAAGAAGGACGTCCTTGACCTCACCTGCCAGAACACCAGCCTGAACGGCCGCGCCAAGGGCCACGACCTCGTCGGGGTTGACGCCCCGGTGGGGTTCCTTGCCGAAGAATTCCTTCACTATTTCCTGCACCCTGGGGATCCTGGTGGAGCCGCCGACAAGGACGACCTCGTCGATCTTGTCCTTCGGGATCTTCGCGTCATCGAGGGCCCGCCGGCAGGGCTCCATGCTCCTCTGGAATAGGTCGTCGGCGAGCTTCTCCAACTCCGCCCTCCGGAGTTTCATGTTGAGGTGTTTCGGGCCCGAGGCGTCGGCGGTGATGAAGGGGAGATTGATCTCCGTCTCCACCGTCGCGGAGAGTTCCACCTTTGCGCGCTCCGCCGCCTCCTTCAGCCTCTGCAGGGCCATCCTGTCCTTCGAGAGGTCGATGCCCTGATCCTTTCTGAATTCCGAGACGATCCAGTCTATCACCCTCTGGTCGATGTCGTCCCCGCCGAGGTGGGTGTCGCCGTTCGTTGATTTGACCTCGACGACGTTGTCGCCGACCTCGAGGATGGATATATCGAAGGTGCCGCCGCCGAAGTCGTAGACCGCGATGGTCTCATCCTTCTTCTTGTCGAGTCCGTATGCCAGGGCGGAAGCCGTGGGTTCGTTGATGATGCGAAGGACGTTGAGTCCCGCTATCCTTCCGGCGTCCTTCGTGGCCTGCCGCTGGGAGTCGTTGAAATAGGCCGGCACGGTTATGACCGCGTCGTCGACCTGCTGGCCGAGGTACGCCTCCGCCGACTTTCTCAGTTTCTGGAGCACGAAGGCCGATATCTCCTGGGGGGTGTACTGTTTGCCCCGAACGTCAACACGGACGTTGCCGTCCTGATCTCCCACCACCTTGTAGGGGACGGTCTTGATCTCTTCTTGTACTTCGTTGAACCGCCTTCCCACGAACCTTTTTATCGAGAATATGGTGTTCTCGGGGTTTGTGATGGCCTGTCTCTTGGCCGTCTGTCCGACGAGCACCTCGCCGTCCTTCGTGAACGCGACCACGCTGGGTGTGAGCCTGCTTCCTTCTTCATTTATAATGACCTTCGGCTCGCCCCCCTCCATCACCGCAACGACCGAGTTAGTGGTCCCCAGGTCTATTCCTATTACTTTTCTTGCCATTTTCGTCTCCTCCTGAAATTTTTCGCGTCTAGCGTAATATAATGTTGCACCATGATGTTGTCAACGTTGGCAGTCAATCTTTTTTTGACGCTATCCGTCTGAAAATACGGTGAGTTATCAACAAGAAATGCAGATCGCGATCACTGACGGTTCAGGCCGTGTCCGGTGTCCGGCGGGAGGCCCTCCGGCCCCTGAGGCGGGCACCGGTGAAGGACAGCAGGAAGAGGGCGAAATTCACCATGACTATAGTGGCACCCGCGGGCAGATCGAGGACAAAGGAAACGGTGATCCCCGCCAGCACGGAGAAGATGCCGCTGAGGCAGGATATGACGATCGTCGTCCTGAACCCCCTGGCGAACTGCAGAGCCGTAACGGCGGGAATGATGAGCAGCGCCGAGACGAGCATGATCCCGACGACCCTCATGGCGAGGACGACGGTCAGGGCCGTCAGAAGGACCAGGATGCGGTTGATGCGCTCCGTGTGTATACCCGAAGCCCTGGCCGATTCCTCGTCGAAGGTGATGGCCAGGAGTTCCTGGTAGGAGAGCGTGATCACGACGATGAGGCACAGGCACAGAAGCACGGAGGTCCATACCTCCGCGTAGCTTATCGCCAGGATGTTGCCGAAGAGATAGCTGAAGAGATCGACGTTGAATCCGCCCGCCACGCTCGCGATGAGAATGCCGCCCGCTATCCCGAGCGAGGAGACGATGCCTATGGCGGCATCACCGTACAGACGGGCCTTGTCGATGAGCTTGAGGATCCCCAGGGCGCTTGCCGCCACGATGGGGACTGCCACGTAGAAAGGGTAGGTCTGGAAAAAGAGTCCCACGGCAACGCCTCCGAAGGTGACGTGGGCGAGCCCGTCGCCTATCAGCGAAAGCCTGCGCAGGACCAGAAATGTCCCGAGCGCCGAACAGAGCGCCGCTATGAAGCAGCCCGCAACAATGGCCCGCTGTATGAACCCGTGACTGAAAAGGTCAAGAAAGTCCAAGAGGCCCTCCGGCCAATGACCAATGGAAGAACAGAGCGAGGGACGAGCCATCGGCACAGGCGGATTCAGCGGTTGTCTGGTTATTGGTCATTGTGGCCTGGTTAGTTATCATCACTGGTCATGCCTGTGGCAGATCACATGCTGGGAATGCTCGCCGAAGTACTCCGTCATGTCCGTGGAAAGGCAGAAATCGTCGAAGCCGCCAAAGAAAATGAGGTTCTTGTCAAGATAGAGGAGCTTCGAGGCGTGCTGGCCGATGGTCCCTATGTCGTGGGTTATCATGATGATCGTTGTCGCCCTGTGCCTGTTGAAGTTCTTGAGGGTCGCAAAGAACCTTTCCCTGCCCTCCGGATCAAGGGCGGTGGTCGGCTCGTCAAGAATGAGAAGCTCGGGTTCGGCTACCAGTGCCCTGGCTATCAGTACGCGCTGTTGCTGGCCCCCCGAGAGTTCCCCGATGAGCTTGTTCCTGATGGATGTGATGTCGAGGAGGGCCATGGCTTCATCAATGGACCTCCTGTCGGTCCGCGCGATCCTCCTCGGGAAGCTCTTACCGGCCAGCAGTCCCAGTGCGACGATCTCTTCCACCGTTGCAGGAAAATTCGGGTTGAAAGCCGCTATCTTCTGGGGAAGGTATCCGACCTTCCGCCACTGACTGAAGGCGTCGGTGCTCAGTCCGAAGAGTTTGACCGTGCCCCGTGTCGGCTTGAGCAGGCCGAGAAGCAAACGGATAAGGGTGGTTTTTCCGGAGCCGTTCGGCCCGACGATTCCCAGGAATTCACCCCTTTCCAGGGCAAAGGTGACATCGCTCAATATCTCGACGCCGTTGAACCGGAAAGACAGGCTCTCCGTTGTCACTACACCCGTCATCTGCATTCTAGACCTTTCCTGAGATTTTCGAGGTTGTCCTCCATGAGCGAGATGAAGGTCGCGCCCTTCTCGAACTCGTCCTTCGTCAGGTTGTGGGCGCCATGAAGATAAAGGAGTGTTGCGCCCGTCTCCCGGGCGAGAAGTTCGGCCACCTTCGGGTTGATCAGCTCTTCGAAATAGACGTAACGGATACCCTTCTCGTCCATCTTCTTCTTGAGAGTGATTATCTTCCTCGCCGTCGGTTCGGCATTCGGAGACCCTTCGTAGGCGCTCACGTACTCGAGGCCGTACCTGTTCGCGAGATACCCGAAGGCAAAATGGCCGCCGTGGATGAGGTTTCTCTTTCCGCATGTCCCCAGGGTTTGGCGGAACTTTCCGTCGAGCGTGGAAAGCCGCTCTTTGTAAGCGGCTCCATTCTTCCGGAAAATGTCGCTCCCTTCAGGATCGGCGACGCAGAGACCCTCTGTTATGGCATCGACCATCTTCATCGCATTCCCGAAATCCAGCCAGATGTGCGGGTCGTAGGCACCGTGGTCGTGGTGCCCGTGGCCATGCTCCTTCTCTCCGCTCTCGTGGTGTTCCTCTCCGCTCTTCATCAGCCTGATGCCCCGGCTCGCGTCGACGATGACAAGGGTCTTGTTACCGACCCCCTTGAGCAGTTCTTCCGACCAGGGTTCCATATACCTGCCGGTGTATATGAAAAGCTGCGCGGAATTGACACGCGCCATATCGCCCGGCTTCGGCTCGAAGGCGTGGGCCTCCACTCCCGGCGGCAGGATGAGGTTCACCGCTGCCCTGTCGCCGGCTATCGCCCGCGTGAAATCATACAGGGGAAAGAGGGTCGTGACGACGGTGATCTTCCCGCGGCCGCCGGAAGCATCCTTCTCGTCCGGTCCGCAGGAAGCGGACGCGAGGAGAAGCACCACCAAGAGAACAACCGTGGCCATCCGCAGCGTCTTCATCGTTTTCTTCCTTTGGCTGCCGAACAGTCGCTGCAGGTGCCGAAGACCTGCATGATATGGGATGATATGGTGGCATTCAAGTTCTGTGAGACCTCCTTCTCGATCTCCTCAAAGGCGCAAAAACTGAGATCGTCCACTCTCCTGCAGGAGGTACAGACGAAATGATGATGGTGCTCCCTGTTGCCGCAGAAGAAGTAATAGAGCTTGCGGTCCGGATGGATGACTTTGGAGATGGCACCCCCGCCCGCCATATCCTCGAGATTACGATAGACCGTAGGGAGTCCGATGGCGCGGAAACGCTCCTTCATTGTTGTCCACACCTCGTCGGGGCTCAGATACGTCGGTGTACGGGACAGGATGTCGAGTATGGCGAGCCTCTTCGGCGTCGCTTTTAGTTCGAGTTCCTTCAGGATGTGGCTATGGTCCTTCATGGTCGCCTAAATGGAAATTGTTTTCGTTTATTCTATGGCAAGGGGAGGAGGATGTCAATGCGGCATTTCGGGAATGCCCGTCAAAGGCGGGTCCGTCGTCTTCAGCGTTCTACCGGGTTGCCCTTCCTCACCCACGCGGGATACCCGGCCATGAAGGTCATGACGTTGGTGTAGCCCGCGTTCCGTGCCGCGACCGCGGCCTTGAAACTTGGGGCTCAGCCGTATCCCCTGCAATAGAAGACGATGGGCGTGTCCTTTTCACGGGGCAGAAGGGACGCCAGCCTGTAGAATTCCTCCTGGGGAATGTGCATGGCGCCAGGTATATGACCTGATGCGTATTCGAGAGCGGTCCGGTTGTCGACAATGAGGAGTCTCTCCTCCTTTTCCATCAGCCCTTCGAGCTTCCCGACATCGATGTTTGCGATGCTGTCGGCGAAGAAACAACCGGCAGGGAGGAGGGAAAGGACGGCCAGCGCCAGGAGAGAGACAAGGAGCACGGTACGTCTTAAGGTGGTTGGTACATGGTGGCGGGCAGTATGGCTACTCAAGGAACACCCTGATTCACGCGTTGTATATTTCCCTGATCTTTTCCTTTGCCTCGCTGACCTGTGCCGGTGAAAGCTTGAGCCCCGCGGGCGTTCTTTCCGGTTCCGCCTCGATCCTGTAGATGCGCTCAGGGCGGCCTGCCTGATCCTTCATGCCCGGGGGCAATTCGGGAACCACCCCGATGGCCCTGTATACGTCGTCGGGGAACTTTCCGGGATCGGCCGTCTCGTAAATAACAGCCGGCCGGTCGTGCCTTCCACCGAGAAACTCCTCGAGTGCGGCCCAGCCCACGGCCCCGTGGGGATCGAGGATAATGCCGTAACGCTTGTAGACATCCTTCATCGTCTCGAAATGGCGGGGATTGCTGATCCCGAGGGAGACGATGTCCCGCCGCATGGCGTCCATGTCGGGCATACGGTCGATGATGCCGGGTCTCGTCACGTTGCCCGTTGACGGGTCCCGCTCGTCGAATATGTGACCACCGTAGAAATCGATGAGGCGCGCCAGGTTGCTCGGGTGAGAGACGATCATGGCCGACGACGGCGACTTGATGGAAGGCCGCACGGTATAGGTCCCCGAGGCGAGAAAATCGGGAAACTCGGTGTTCTCGTTGACTCCGCAGATGATTTTTGCCACGGGAAGCCCCATTTGTCTCGCTATCACGGTCCCCATCATGTTGCCGAAGTTCCCCGAGGGGATGCTGGCGATGAAGGGTTCCGAAGAGGTCTCTATCTGCGAGTAGGCGTAAAAGGGATAGACCGCCTGGGGGAGGAGCCTGCCCACACTGATGGAATTTGCCGAGGTGAAGCGCTCCCGGTCTCCAAAGAGTTCGAGGGCGAAGGACGCGTCACCGAGGATGTTCTTGGCGAGGGTCTGGCAGACATCGAAATCGCCTTTCACCTCAAAGGCGTGGACATTGCGCCCCAGGGTGGTCATCTGCCGCCGCTGACCTTCGCTGATCGACCCCCCGGGATAGAAGACGATGTTGTCGATGTTGTCAAGACCAAGGAGGGCGTCGGCGACGGCTCCCCCGGTGTCTCCGCTTGTTGCCACGATGACGACCCTTCTCAATCCCCTCTCACCGAGGAAGTGATTCAGCATCCTGCCGAAGAACCGCGCGGCATAGTCTTTGAAGGAATAGGTCGGTCCCCGGGTGAGCCACATTATGTGCGTCTGCCCCGTGACCGTCCGGACCTGCGTGGGGATCTTCCGGACATCGTAGGCGTCATCGAGAAGCGATCTCAGCCGCTCCGGAGGCACCTCTCGTCCGAGGATGGGCTCCAGAACCTCATGGGCTATGCCGGCGTACGTCATGCCCTTCATGGCCTCTATGCGCTCCATGGGCAGAACGGGGATGTCCTCCCGGGCTATCATGTACAACCCGTAGCTCGATGCCATACCGGCAAGGAGCGCAGTCTCGAAATTGACGCGTTCCGCCGGGTTATTGGTGCTATAGTAATACGCGGTCTCGCCCATGGCAGGTTAAGCATACAAAAAGTTTGCTTTTTTTTCAACTTCCTTTATAATTGTCATATCATGGTCTTCCTGAGGCCCTATCTGTTTCGCGTAGTTATCCTCTCCACAGTCTTTCTCTTTCTGACCGTCAGTGTCGTGAGATCGGATCCTTTGCCCTTGGGGGACCCGCAGACAAAGGACAAGGCGGTCGTGGCCTCCGACGATCTCCCCAAAGTTTCGGCCGTAAAGAATCCTCATGGCTGCCTTCAGTTCGACGGTACCGGATACCGGGTTGTGACCAAGGAGGTCAAACCGGAGAAGATGAGCCATATCCGGCTGAAGCCCGTTGAACCCTCGGGGTCGAGCGGAAAGGGTTCCACCGTCTACACCCTCGAGGTGCTCGAGGACAGGTCCGGCGAAGAAAGCAGGCAGCAAAGCACTCCTGAGAGTGACGGAGCCCGCCTTGCCGTTGAAAGGGTGGAGGACCTCGACAGCAAGAAGAACATGACCCCGGAGCCAAGAAAGGAACACAAGGCGGACGTGGGTCTTGGCGTCAAGGTTTCGGAATCCAGCGAAGTGATGGTCGGTCGCGCCCTCGTTCTGGAGCGCAAGGACGACAGAGGCCTGGAATCACGCGACGACGGCTGGCGGTTTCGCTTCAAAAAGAATTTCTAAGGCTCAGCCGGGAGGACCCGGCAGCCACTTCTTCCCCATGTATCTTCTGAACATGAGTATGGCGGCGATGGCCTGCGACAGGTTCATCGTCCACCACACGGCGTGCGCCTCGAATCCCATGAGGACGACGAGGATATAGCAGCAGGGGACCCTGACGAGCCACGTGCAGGCGGCAATGATGAACATCATGCTCCTTGTGTCTCCCGCTCCACTTAAGGCCCCCGCGAGTATCACCCACAGGGCCATGAAAGGCTCGCCGAGCATGTTGATGTAGAGATACGTCATTGTTTCTCTCATAACGACGGCATTGTCCGACAGCATGGATGCGAGCCCCGGCGCGGCCATCACCACCCCGAGGGCGATGAGAACGACGAGCCCGACGCCCATCAGGGCGGTGACGAGGCCCGCTCGAAAGGCTGTGGCGGCCCTTTTCTCTCCCAGAAGGTTGCCCGTGATGACGGCATTTGCCATGTGAAAGGCTATCGCCGGGAGGAAGGCGGCCGATTCGATCCTGAGCCCGGCTGAGAATGCCGCAAGGATCTCTATGCTGTGTCGCGGCAGGGAACTCAATATCAGGTAAAGAACCATGGAATGGACCTGCCAGAGTGCCTGGCTGAGGCCGAAGGGCCAGGCAATCCCGGACACCTCCCTGACGCGCCTTGCCGCGAAGACCATGGCGGACGGTGGCACGAAGGGACGCAGATGGCGCAGGTTCAGGAGGCATCCAACGAGGGTGCTCAAAGCGGTGGCCAGGGCGATCCCGGGATAACCGAGGGGAGTGCCGAAGACGAAAAGGAAATTGAGGCTTATGTTGCAGACGCAGACTGTTGCCATCGTGGTGAGGGAAAGGCGCACTTTCTTGCAGGAGCGCAGCACTCCGTTCGTATGGATGAGTATATAATGAAAGATGAGACCCGCCGCGTATATCTGTCCCAGCGGTGTCGAGAGAGGCTTGAGGGGGGCAGGGATGTTCACGACGGTGATGAGTCCGGGCGTAAGAATGATCCCCAGTATGCCGAAGATAAGGCCCGCGGCGGCAGTCACGATGAATATGGAAAAGATGGCCCGCCCGAGATCTCCCCTGTCGCCTGAGCTGAAGAGCCGGGAGATGACCGATACCGTTCCCGTCGTCAGGGCGTTGGCTATGATAATGAAGACGAAGTAGAGCTGGATGACGAACCCGTATGCAGCCTGTATCTCCTTGCCTACCCTGCCGGCGACGTAGATGTCTGTTATCCCGATGAGGAATTCGAATACCATGATGAGCGTCATGGGCGCGCTCACCGACCAGCTCTCGGCGATAAGGACGCGGATTTCTTTTTCCCGAAAGATCTTCCTCAGGTCCATGCTCGATCCAGGGTGATTCGAATTCCGGCTGAGAACGCCGTTGAGCCGCCAGACCGGGAAAGGGTCCGTCAAGGCCTCTGCCTTGTCACCTCATAGCAGGCAAGGGCAAAGGACGTGGCCACATTAAGTGAGGGGAACGAGGGATTCGTCGGGATCCTCACGAGGGCGTCGCAGGTTTCCTTTGTCAGCCTGCGCAAGCCCTCTTCACCGCCGAAGACAAGGCATACGGGCCCCGTCAGGTCGACCTCCCGCAGTGCCGCTCCGCCCCGTTCATCGAGGCCGTAGCAGAAGATCCCTTTCTTCTTCAGGGCCTCAAGATATCGTGAAAGGTTGGTCACCCTCACGGTCTCCAGGAACTCGGTGGCCCCCCGGGATATGTTTGCCACCGTATCGTTTATTACGCAGGAACGGTCTTTGGGGAGGATAAGGGCATCGACGCCCATGCAGGCGGCGCTCCTGGCGATGTTCCCCAGGTTCTGGGGGTCCTGCACGCCATCGAGCGCTCCCAGCAACACGGAGCCCATGGCATCGATACGCCTGAGGAAGGTATCCTGGTCGGTGTAGACGAAGTCTTCGCGTTCGAGGCACACGTGGGATCTGGGAGAGCCGCACTTCTTCGCGAAGGCCTCGGAGGGGAGGACCCGGTATGCCACGCCCTGCCTTCTCGCCTCCTCGATCAACTCCTCCGCGAGCCTCTCGTGGCCCTGCCGGATCAGAAGTCTGCGGGCCTTATCCGGATGGTTCCTGAGGGCTTCCCTGATGCTGTTCCTGTTAAACAGAAAGGGCATCGCGTATGTCACCGGTGATCTTTCTTAAGAGGGCTTTCGGGTCCGACGCGTCCCTGACCGCCCTGCCGAGGACGATGTATGAGGCCCCCCTCTTTATCGCCTCCTGTGGTGTGATCGTGCGTTTCTGGTCGTCCTTCCGGTCTTCGACCCTGACCCCGGGCGTGATGATGAGAAAGTCCCCGCCGCAGGTTTCCCGGATCATCTCGATCTCGCTTCCCCCCGCGACGACGCCGTCGAGCCCCGCCTCCTTCGCGAGAAGCGCCAGCCTTTTCGTCAGTTCGATGACGGGTATATCGAAGCCGACCCTCTTCAGCTCCGCATCATCAAGGCTCGTGAGGACTGTTACCCCTATGATCCTGGGACGCACGAGGCCGGGGTTCTTGCCCGCCTCGACGAGTGCCCGCTTGGCCTCGCTCATCATGGCGAACCCCCCTGAGGCGTGGACGTTCAGGATGTCGACGCCGAGCCTTGCCGCCTCGACGGAGGCCTTCGCCACGGTGTTGGGAATGTCGTGATACTTGAGGTCAAGGAAGACCTTTGAGCTCTTCAGCTTAATGTAGTCGACTATCTTGGGTCCGCACTGCGTGAAGAGCTGCTTGCCCACCTTGAACATGCCCACGTGGTCCTTGAACTCCATGACAAGCTGCTGTGCCTCTTCGAAACGGTCTACGTCGAGAGCAAAGATCATTTTTTCCCTGGGGTCCATCGCACTCTCCATTATTAATTTGGGCCTCTCGCGGTTAAGGATTGACAAAGCATTTCACGGCAATTAAGAATAACTGCGTGGAACGCGAACGCCTGTCAGATATCCTGCTCCTTAGCGTCTCAGTTATCTGGGGTGTGAACCTCGTCGCCGTCAAGTATCTCCTGGGCGACCTGTCCCCGGTGAATCTCATACTGGTACGGTTCATCACGGGGAGCCTTCTCCTATTTCTTTTACTCTTTTTTCTCGAAGATGTAAAGGTGCCCCCCCGGGATATGTGGCGGCTCACCCTGCTCGGGGCGGTGGGTGTCGCGCTCTACCAGTTCGTTTTCACCTTCGCCCTGAAATACACCTCGGCTGTCAACGTGGGGATCCTCATCAATATGTCCCCCATCTACGGGGGTTTCCTGAGCAGTCTTTTCGGCTATGAGAAGTTCAGGAAGAAGAGGATCTTTGCCATTCTTACCGGATTCGCCGGTGTTTACATTCTCATGACGAAGGGGGACTGGAACGTCCTTATGCGGGGTGACGTTACCGGAAACGTCCTCGCGCTCTTCGCCAGTCTTTTCTGGGCCCTTTACACCATACTGTCGAAGCCGCTCCTGGAGAGACATTCCCCGTTGAAGGTGACGGCTTTCAGCATGACAGCCGGTTCTGTCCTCCTCGCGTTTTTCGTGCCATCCTTCTTCGATGCGGGAGAACTGGGGCGCCTTTCCATGACGGGCTGGCTCATCATCGTCTTCTCAATCGTTCTCTCGACGGTTGTCGCCTTCTTCCTCTGGTACCGGGGGGTGGCACGGATAGGAGCGTCCCGGACGATGATCTACCAGTACTGCGTTCCCGTTTTCACGGCGCTGGCGGCGTACTTCATTCTCGGCGAAACCCTCCATGTCTCCCAGCTTGTCGGGGGAATGATCATCTTCGTGAGCGTATGGATGGCGAGAAGATGAGGAAGGGGTAATGACCCACACCTGTCCACAGTAGATCTGCGGCGACGGACATGCTGACCCTCAGGAGCAATCGCGGGAGAGAAGAATAACCAATTAACCAAATTTCAATGACCAGATAAACAGACAATGACCAATAACCAAACGTGATACAGGCAATCCGTTTTGCCTTCCCTTAGGTCAATTGGTTATTGGTAAATTGGTCATTATCTTTTTCATTGGTCATTGGAATTTGATTATTGGCTATTGATTTCCTGGTTGGTCATTGTTGATTCAATAGTCTATCCCCAGAACGGGTCCTTTGTCGGTGTGGTAGGGGTGGCGGATTTCTTTCATATCCGTGATCATGTCGGCGACGTCAACAAGCTCGCGGGGCATGTTACGGCCGGTGAGGACCACGTGAAGCCCGCTCTTTCTGCTCATGAGCGAACGAACGATCTGCTCCGCGGGGATGAGGCCGAGGTTGACGGCATGGGATATCTCGTCGAGGACAACGATGCCGGCACTGCCGGAGGCAAGCTCCTTTTCGGCGGCCCGCCATCCCTCTTCGGCGGCCTCGCGGTGGGGTGCCGGATCATCGCCTTCCAGGAAGAAACCGGCGCCGAAGGCGTGGACCTCGATGAACGGGATGGCGCTCCTGTCGAGCATTTGCTCCCCCGATCTTTCACGGCCTTTCATGAACTGGAAGATGGCCGTCCTTTGCCCCCGGCCGAGCGCGCGAAGGGCTATGCCCAGAGCCGCCGTGGTCTTTCCCTTCCCGTCGCCGGTAAAGACAATGACAAGTCCTTCTTTGTCCACCATACCTGTTAATACCATTATTATAAGGACCGTTGCAACCGCTTGAGCCGCTCAAGCGGTTGCAACGGTCCTTACCCCTTTATGGATCCGAGAGGGACGATCTTTGCCACGAGCCGTGAGATCCCGGCCCTGTGGACGACCTCAACGACCTTCGACACGTCCTTGTAGGCCTCGGGCATCTCCTCCGCAAGTGTCGCCTTGCTTGCCGCCCTGACGCAGATGCCGCGCTCCTCCATTTCCATGATGATCGACCGACCCCGGGCGGATCTCAGTGCCGCGCTCCTGCTCATGATCCTGCCCGCGCCGTGGCAGGTGCTTCCAAAGGTCTCGTCCATGGCGCGCTGTGTTCCCGCGAGGACGTAGGAGGCCCTGCCCATGTCGCCGGGAACGAGAACGGGCTGCCCCACCTCCCTGTACCTGTCCGGGACGAGACCATGGTGCGGGGAGAAGGCCCTCGTCGCACCTTTGCGGTGGACGCAGAGTGTCATGTCCCTGCCTTCCACCCGGTGTGCTTCCTTCTTGGCTATATTGTGGCACACGTCATAGACGAGTCCGAGGCCAAGCGATGAGGCGCTGGCGGTGAAGACGGTCTCGAAGGTCTCACGGACCCAGTGGGTTATGAGTTGACGGTTTGCGAAGGCGTAGTTGGCGGCGGCGGCCATGGCCGAAAAGTAACGTTGTCCTTCCGGGGAATTGAAGGGGGCGCAGCACAGTTGCCGGTCGACGAGGGGTATGCCGTATTTTCCGGCGGCGGCCAGCATCTGCCGTATTGATTCATCACAGATCTGATAACCAAGACCGCGGGATCCGGTGTGGATCATGATGGTGGCCTGGTCACGGAAAAGGCCGAAGGCTTCGGCTGCAGTCTCATCAAATATCTCCGCCACATAGCCAACTTCGACGAAATGGTTCCCGCTGCCGACGGTACCGAGCTGGTCCTTTCCCCGCTGGTACGCCCTGTCGGAAACGGCATCGGGATCGGCTTCATCGAGACAGCCCTGGTCCTCGATGTTTTCGAGGTCCGACTGCGTGCCGAAACCGTTCGCTATTGCCCACCGTGCCCCTTTCTCGAGGACACCCTTAAGCTCACCGTGAGAGAGCTTCAGGTCCTTCCGGCGGGAGCCGACGCCGCTGGGAATATTACGAAAAAGGCCCTCGACGATTACCGGCAGCCTTTCCTTCACATCCTTTGTGCTCAGCCCGGAGCGCAGAAGACGGACACCGCAGTTGATGTCGTATCCGACGCCCCCGGGAGAGATGACGCCCTCATCGACGTCGAAAGCCGCCACCCCGCCTATGGGAAAACCGTAGCCCCAGTGGATATCGGGCACGGCAATGGACGCCCTGACGATCCCGGGAAGGGTGGCCACATTCCGGACCTGTTCTATGCTTTCGTCGGTGCCGAGATATCCGAGCAACTCCTCATCGATATAGATGATCCCGTCAACCCGCATGGCCCCGGTCCTCCTGACCCTGTAACGGTTGTCATCGATCTTCTCGAGCATCTTTCCTCGTTCGCTCATGCCTCACCTCCCGAGAAGAAGGTTCCACGTTCCAGATTGACCCGGACAGAACCGGATTCCCCGGTCTTTAACCCGGAACCCGGAACTGTCTCTTGCCCGAAACCCGAAACCGGTCTTCATACGTCTATAATAATGGTAGCCTTGAATATCCCTTTTTTTTCGGTTATGGCGAACTTGTGGTAGGTGACTGCCTTCATCTCCATTTCGATGCTGTGCCTGTCCTCGTCGAAGGGCTCACCCCTCAAAAAGGCGGTGAGGCCGTCTCCTTCGAAGGAGACGGCCACTTCGGCCGTGAGGAATCTTTCCACATCCCAGACAAAGAGGAGCTCATTCAGGAAATTGACGAGGAGCTCCCCGTTGCCCGGAACGGTTATCCTTTTTTCCTGCGCGGGGCTGACCTTTCCGCGATCGGTCATCAGCGAAAGCATGGCCCCGGCGGCGTTTTCAAAGAGGTCCTTTCTTGAGGCCCCGTATACCTCGAGACGGATATCGGCGTCATGATCGAGGACCCGGAAGGGCTTCATGGGGACCTCCGTACTATTTCTTCGGCCTTTCCGTTCTGATCACTTCTTTGATGCTGCGGGTGATCTCAAGTGCCTTGTCGAGCGGCCTCTGCCAGATATTGCGCCCGAAGATGAAGCCCGACCCGCCTGCACGGATACACAGGCTCGCCTTGGAGAGAAGGTCTTCGTCGGAGACCATCTCACCGCCGGCAAAGATCACGGGAACTCCGCCCGTGGTAGCGATCACCCTCCGTATGGCCTCCAGCTGGTCCGTCTCGAAATCGCGGTACGGGGCCGGCGTGGCGGGGTTCTTCTTCGGGTTCGGGACGTTGACCTTGATCATGTCGGCGCCGAGCTCAGCGGCGACACGGGCGGCATATTCAACGGCGTAGAGGCTGTTCTTGCCGCCTTTTGCCTCTATCTCACTGCCCCTGGGGTAGGACCAGACTATGACGGGAAGGCCTGCCCTGTGGGCTTCTTCCCGGACGTACGTGAACTGCTCGATGTCCTCGTCCTGTCTCGGTGAGCCGATATACAGCGTGTAGCCCACGGCGATCGCCGACAGCTGGAGCGCCTCGTCTATGGTGGCGGTGATGGGGGAGAGCGGCTCGTCGTCCGAGGGTATTTCCGTCTTGCCGTTCACCTTGAGGACAAGGGGTACCTGGTTGTACATATCTTTGAAGTACCGCCTGGCATTCCCGATATGAAGAGCGATGGCATTGTACCGTCCCTTCTTTGCGATATCGATTATGTGCAGGGGGTCCTCGGCGTACCTGGCATTGAAGAAATCCCGCGGCCCATGTTCAAGCCCCTGGTCGTAGGGCAGGATGATCGTCCTTCCATATGTCTGAAACAACCCTTGCAGCCGTACGTCTTTCGGTTCCATGTTCCCCTCCTTGGATTAGTTGGTAAAAAGTATAGCATAAAAGAGGGGCTGTGGGTGACGGGCAAAATGCTGAAGACGGGTGACGGGTGACGGGTGACGGGTGATGGGTGATGGGTGATGGGTGATGGGTGATGGGTGATGGGTGATGGGTGATGGGTGATGGGTGATGGGTGATGGGTGATGGGTGCCGGCCTTATTGAGGAAGGCATTCCATAGTCTCCTCCTATGACCCATGACCGATCACCCATAACCCGCATTTGTATTAAAAGATATTAATTTTTCCCTTGACAGCACTAGGGGGGGTTGGTATTATTAAAAAAACTTAATTCAGGAGGTGTAGTGGCGATCATTATGTATAAGGATGCGAAAAAAAATCTTAAGGAGGCAAGAATGAAGAAGTTAGTATTGGTTATGCTTGCATTGTTCCTCGTTATTCCTGTAGTGAGCAACGCGGGCAGCATGACAAGCAGGTACGATGTCACATTCGGCGGCTTCGTGAAGTTCGACCTCGGCTGGACCACACAGAACGCCAACGCCGACGCGGTCAACGCTGCGCGGTCAAGCTCATCCGGTCGCAAGGTCCTTGCCGACGAGTACGGCAACACCTTCATGAGCGGTGCTGAGACCCGTTTCAATTTCCTCATCAAGGGTCCCGACCTGTGGGGCGCCAAGACGAGCGCCTTCATCGAAGGCGACTTCCGCGGCACGTCAACGGGCAACCAGTATGGTGGATTCCAGCTCAGGCACGCCTTCATGAAAATGAACTGGGATTCAGCCGAATTGATGATGGGCCAGAACTGGCAGCAGTGGGGCATGCCCTACTACGTCCCGACGGTCAGCATCCTTGACTATGCCCAGTACCTGAAGGGCATCAGGACTCCCCAGATCGCTTTCCGTTATTTCTTCACGAAAGAGTTCAACGCCATGTTCGGCCTCACCTCCGCGACGGAGTGGTCACAGGCGCTTCCGAATCGTACCCGTCAGTCCAATGACGGTTTCGCCAGAAGCAGCTGGCCGGGATTCCAGGGCGAGGTTGCCTACTGGACCGACCGCTGTGGCAAGATCGGCCCTCACAACCTGAAGTTCGCATTGGGCGGCTATTATGGAAAGGACAACAGCACGAGCACGACATACCTGACCGCGGCCGGCAACGACTACAGGGATGATACCCTCAGTTCCTGGGCAGTGGCCTTCCGGTATTCCGTACCCATCGTTCCCGAGAAGGCAGGCAACAAGTCAATGTCCGTCCTCCTCAACGGTAACTTCTGGGTTGGCCAGAACCTGAACGGCAGCGGCTGGCTCTATGACTCCAACTACGCCTCCTACCAGAGGCCCGACGGCAGCTACGCCGCCCCGACACTCTTCGGCCTCCAGGCGAACCTGTCATGGTGGATCACCAATGCCCTTCAGCTGAACGGCAACTACGGCTACCTGAAGCACAACGCCAGCAACTACGCCCGGAACCTCGTGGTCAACAACTACAACATGACCCAGAGCTACGGCGCAAACCTGCTGTGGGATGCGAATCAGGCTGTCAGGTTCGGTATCCAGTGGGTCCGGAACTACACGGGCTACAACGGATACGGCAACCCCACTACCGGCAGCGTGGGCACGGGTAATGCCGACCGCACAGGCGTCGCCGATGTCTACAGATTCGGCGCCTGGTACTTCTTCTAAGAAGCACCTATAACGCACAACAAAAAGGGGCCTTCGGGCCCCTTTTTTATGGGATGTTTTCGGGTTCGATCTTCCCGAAGAGAATGGTTGACAAAGGTCGGATAAACCCCGTAATATTAAGCACGCCGGAGTGGTGGAAGTGGCAGACGCGCCGGACTCAAAATCCGGTGATCCTTGCGATCATGCGGGTTCAAGCCCCGCCTCCGGCATTCAAAGAAGGTTGAAGGTTTCAGGTTCCACGTTCCAGGTAAAAAGGCGAGTATTGTTAAGGGGTGAGGGTGGTCCCGGAAAGGGCGGTCAGCTGATCTTTCTGTCGAGGGTGAGCCTTGCGCGCTCGAGGTCGGCGGGGGTGTCTATGCCGAATCCGTCGTACTGGGTGGTGAGGACCCGTATCCTGAATCCGTTCTCCAGGACACGAAGCTGTTCGAGGGACTCTATCTCTTCGAGCCGGCTCCTCGGCATTTTGACGAAACGTTCCAGGAAGTCCCGTTTGAACGCGTAGATGCCGATGTGTTTGTAGAAGAGGGGCCTCGCCGAGCCGTTCCTCAGGTAGGGGATGGGGGACCGGGAAAAATAGAGGGCGAAACCGCGGCCGTCAAGGACGACCTTCACGGTGTTGGGGTCGTGGTACTCCCTGTCGTCGGTAATAGGTGAACAAAGGGTGGCCATGTCGAGGTCCTCTTTCTCCATCACGGAGAAGAGGAGGTCCGCCATGTCGGGGCGCATGAAAGGTTCGTCGCCCTGCAGGTTGATGACGAGGTCGGCCTCTGTGTGTTGCATGGCTTCAAAGACCCTGTCGGTGCCGCTCCTGCAGGCGGAGCTCGTCATGACCGCGTTGCCGCCGAAGGCCGTCACGGTGTTGAGGATGCGTTCGTCGTCGGTCGCCACGATCACCCCGTCCTTAAGACGGGATTCCGAGGCGCGCTCATAGACAAGGCGTATGAGCGGTTTGCCCGCTATCTCGAGGAGGGGTTTCCCCGGGAGCCGTGTCGATTCGTACCGCGCGGGTATGACGATGAGCTTTCTCATGGAACGTCCACATTATACTAGACAGGGAAGGGAAAAGAAAGAGACAGGTTATGGGCAATGGGTTATGGGGTGAGCGGAAGGGGGAAGAAACTTGAAAAATGTTCTTAAGTCCTTTTTCTTCTGGCCGATAACATAAGCATGATCTCGGGAATCAGTGCATCACTGTCCGGCCTGTGGGCTTTCACGGGGACCTTGTCGAACGCTGCTGGCAACATTGCCAATGTCAACACGGATGGGTACAAGAAGGCGACGGCGACCATCGTTGAGGACAAGAAGGGCCTGCCCGGGGTGAGCGTCGAGAGGCGGGACACACCTGGTCCGATTGTTCAGGAAACGGACGGTAGCCTGCGCGAGCTTTCGAACGTGGAGCTTGCCGAGGAATTCCCCCGTATGATGATCTCCCAACGGGGCTACGAGGCCAACATCAGAGCACTCAAGGTTGAAGACCAGATGATAGGGTCACTGCTGGATATCATAGGCTAAGAGGCAGGTGATAGGTGATAGGTAATAGGTAATAGGTGGAAGGAAGAATATCGAAGCACCGTGTTGCTGCTTCTCCCATCACCTATGACCCATTACCCATTACCCGCCTCTAGCTCCTGTACGAAGCGTTTATCTTGACGTAATCGTAGGTGAGGTCCGTTGTGTAGATATCGAAGGTAGCCTTGCCGTCATTGAGGTTGACGATGACGGATATCTCCTTCCTGTTCATCAGCTTCTTCATCTTCTTCTCGCTGAAGGGTATCTCGGCCCCGCCTTTCGCGATCATCTCGCCCTGCAAGGTGATGTCAACCCTGGAGGGATTCAAGGGAACACCGGCGTCGCCCGCTGCGGCTATGATGCGGCCCCAGTTGGGATCGCAGCCGAAGAAGGCCGTTTTCGTCAGCGGCGACAGGGCGATACGCCGGGCTACCTTCTCGGCCCATTCCTTCTTCCGCGCTCCTTTAACGATGATGTGGGCTACTCTGGTGGCGCCTTCGCCGTCGCGTACGACCATCATGGAAAGCTCTTTGAGGACCTCATGAAGACCCTCCCTGAAGGCCGCAAGGGCATCCGCGTCTTCCTGCCCGCGCCTGGTGAAGAGCATGACCGTGTCGTTGGTGCTGCATTCGCCATCAACGGTTATGCGCTCGAAGCTGTCCCTGACGGCCTGGGAGAAAGCGAGCTTCACGTTCTCGGGCGAAACCGGGAAATCGGTGAAGACGAAGGCGAGCATGGTGGCAAACAGGGGGTTGATCATGCCCGAACCCTTGGCAACCCCGGCTATCGTGTAGGTCTTCTTTCCCTGAAAGGTCGTATGGGCGATCTTGGGATAGGTGTCCGTCGTCATTATGGCCCGTGCAAAGCTCCTGAGGCCTGATTCCTTTCTGAGACGCGCCGCCCGCGGCAGGGCCGATATCATGGTGTCTACAGGAAGCCTCTTGCCGATGACGCCGGTGGAGGCGAAGAGTATCTCCTTAAGGTTCGCGTCAATGAGCGGTGCCAGACCTGATGCTATCGCCGTGAGGTCGTTTATGCCTTCCCTGCCTGTGCAGGCGTTCGCGCAGCCGCTGTTGGCGACGAGAGCCCGTACCGGGCCCTTGTCGATCCTGCGGTCATAGAGGATATGGGCCGCTTTCACCTGGTTTCGGGTATAGACGGCAAGGACATTCGTGTCTTCCCGAAAGACCACAAGCCCGAGGTCAAGCCCTTCGGCCTTGATCCCCGAAGCCACCCCCGAAAACTCAACCCCCTCGATCAACACAGTCTTCATTCCCTGGCACCTCTGAGCACGAAAAAGTTGAAATCCAGGAGGTTTCAAAGCTTCCTGGATTCCGGCCTTCGCCGGAATGACGAAGACCTATCAACCACAATCAGGCGGCCGACCCGGTCGGAACCGCCTCTTATCCTCTCAACAACGCCTGTCGACTGAGTTCTTTGTAGATCAGGTTCGTCTTCTCTCGTCATTCCGGCTTTAGGCCGGTGTTTTCACTCGGGCAAGCGACATCCAGGAAAGACCGTGGGTTGGAAAAACCTCTGGATGCCGGATCAGGTCCGGGATGACCACATAGAAGACTTTATCCACAACCTCTCAAGCGATTCAAGCGGCTGCTTTTTACCGTCCACAGCACTTCTTGTATTTCTTCCCGCTGCCGCAGGGGCAGGGGTCGTTGCGGCCTGTTTTCTTGTCCTTTTTTCCTGCTGCGTCCGCCGCGGCGGTCCCGTCCCCGGTGTTGAAGAACATCACCGGCTCGTGGTACTCCACCTCCTGCTCCTTCGCGGGTTGGACGGCGAAGACCTTTCTCACCGTATCGTATTTTGCCCTCTCCACCATGTCGAGGAAAAGGTCGAAGCTCTCTCGCTGGTATTCTCTCAAGGGGTCTTTCTGGCCGTAACCCCTCAGCCCTATGCCTTCCTTGAGATGGTCGAGTGCGAGAAGGTGTTCTTTCCAGAAGGTGTCGATGGAGTTAAGGACGATGAAACGTTCCACGGCGCGCATCTCATCCACCCCGAAGTCCAGGGATTTCCTCTCGTAAAAGGCCTTGACCGTCTCGATCACCCTGTCGAGGAGCCCTTCCCGGGTCAGGTTCTTCACATCCTCGATGTTGAAGTCCACGTGGATGAGGAAGTTTTCGTAAATGCGATTCTTGAGGCTTGCGAGGTCCCATTCCTCGGGGTAGACCTTCTCCGGGGCGCACTCGAACACCATGTCCTCGCAGATCTCGTCCACCATCTCCATGATCTTCTCGCGGACGTCACCGTTCTTCATGACCTCGCGGCGCATCCCGTAGATGGTCTCGCGCTGCTTGTTCATGACGTTGTCATATTCCAGGAGGTACTTGCGTATCTCGAAGTTGTGGCCTTCGACACGCGTCTGGGCGTTTTCGATGGCCTTCGTGATCAGGGGATGCTCGATGGGCGTGTCCTCGTCCATGCCGAGCTTGCCCAGGATGGGCGACACCCTGTCGGAGCCGAAGAGGCGCATGATCTCGTCCTCGAGGGAGACGTAGAAACGCGACGACCCCGGATCGCCCTGTCTGCCGGCGCGACCGCGCAGCTGGTTGTCGATGCGCCGCGATTCGTGGCGTTCCGTGCCGAGGATGTGCAGGCCCCCGAGGGCGATGACCTTCTCCTTGTCGGCGGCACATAGCTCCTTTGCCTTTTCAAGGGCCTTCGCGTATTCCCCGGAGTCCCTGTCGCCCTTCACCATGGCAAGCGCGAGAAAGCCGGGGTTGCCGCCGAGGAGTATGTCGGTACCGCGTCCCGCCATGTTCGTCGATATGGTGACTGCCTTCGATCGCCCGGCCTGCGCCACCACCTCGGCCTCGCTCTCGTGATTCTTCGCGTTGAGGACGTTGTGAGGGATACCCTTGCGCTTGAGCATCTCCGATACCCTTTCGGATTTCTCGATGGAGAGGGTACCGACGAGGACGGGTTTTCCTGTCCTGTAGAGCTCCTCGATCTCATTTATAGAGGCCCGGAATTTTTCCTTTTCCGTCCTGTAGACGACGTCAGGATAGTTTGTCCTGATGAGTTGCCTGTTGGTGGGGATGACGACGACGTCGAGGTTGTAGATCTTCTTGAACTCCACCGCCTCCGTGTCGGCGGTACCCGTCATGCCGGCGAGCTTCTTGTACATCCTGAAGTAGTTCTGGAAGGTGACGGTGGCCAGCGTCTGGTTTTCCCTCTCTATCTTGACGTTTTCCTTGGCCTCGAGCGCCTGGTGGAGCCCCTCGCTGTACCGTCTTCCAGGCATGAGCCTGCCCGTGAACTCATCGACGATGACGACCTGGCCATCCTTGACGATATAATCCACGTCCCGGGCGAAGAGCTGATGGGCCTTGAGCGCCTGGTTGATGTGGTGGAGGAAATCGACGTACCTGGGGTCATAGAGATTCTCGATGTTGAGGATCCCCTCGAGCTTCGCGACACCCTCCTCGGTGAGGTAGGCGCTTCGGGCCTTCTCGTCTATCATGAAGTCCTGCTCGCGCTTGAGCTGTGGTATCAGCTTGTTTATCCTGTAATACTTGTCCGTCGATTCCTCGGCGGGACCGGAGATGATGAGCGGGGTCCTCGCCTCGTCGACGAGTATACTGTCCACCTCGTCGACGATGGCATAATTGAACTCGCGCTGGACGCACTCCTCCAGGTCGTAGTGCATGTTGTCGCGGAGGTAGTCGAAGCCGAACTCGTTGTTCGTCCCGTAGGTGACATTGCAGCCGTAGGCGCGTCTGCGGGCCGCATCATCGAGGTCGTGGACGATGACGCCCACGGAAAGGCCCAGGAACTGGTATATCGGACCCATCCATTCGGCGTCCCTCCTTGCGAGATAATCGTTGACGGTGACGACGTGCACACCGAGACCCGTCAGGGCGTTGAGGTAGACGGGCAGGGTGGCGACGAGGGTCTTTCCTTCGCCTGTTGCCATTTCGGCGATCCTGCCCTCGTGAAGGACGATCCCGCCGATAAGCTGGACGTCGAAATGGCGCATCCCCAGGGTGCGCCAGGCCGCTTCGCGGGCAACGGCAAAGGCCTCAGGCAGGAGTGAATCGAGGTCTTCGCCGTTCGTGAGCCTTTCCCTGAAATAAGGCGTCATGGCCTTAAGCTCGTCATCGCTCAAGGCTTTCATCCTGTTTTCAAACTCGCTCGCCCTGTCGACGATGGGCTGAATGCGCTTGAGTTCCCGTTCGTTCTTTGTGCCGACGATCTTCTTGATCAGGTTTCCGATCATGGTTTCACTACCTTCGGCAAAAAAACCTTCAGCTCAGGCCATGCTTCGTGAGTGGGAAGGCTGCCCTGAGCTGTCCGTTCTTTTCCGTAGTTCTTAATCAGTCTCTCAATGTCGCGACGATCCTCTCCGGATGGAGAAGGATGCTCAACGCGTCGTTTATGTCCTTCACGAAGAAATCAGCCTCTCTGAGCACTTCCTTCGAGCATCCTTCCTCGCCGATGACGCCGATCCCGAGGGACGCTTCCTTGAGCATCAATACGTCGTTCGAGCCATTGCCGATGGCCACAATCTTCTCGGGTCCCAGTTCCTTGATTATCTTTGCCTTTTCCTGAGCGCTCGATTCCTTTCCCACCTTTATGATGCTGAAACCGATCGTGTTTCCTTCGTTGTCTATGTTGCCGTAGGTGTCGGATGTGATGATGAATACCTTTATGTAGCGGGATACCCTTTCGAGCATCTCCTTGACGCTTTCCTTCATCTTTCCGTCAAAGGCACAGGTCCCGTTGTAGTCGATGACCAGGTATTCGATATCAAGATCGCCCCATCCGGGAACGGAAACACTTATCATAATAGCCTCCTTGGTAGTCTTTCGCATACAATTGTAGCATATATTAATGCAATTAGAACCATTAATTTGCGTCTTTAAGGGATATTCTTCACAGGTTTTCTCTTGATTTTTTGCGACTTACAGTTTAAAAGCTGAGGGTTCGAAACTGCCGCACGAAGGAGAATGAGACCATGGACCAGCAGGAGAAATGGGATGTCGACTGCGTCATCTACGACTGTGATGGAGTGCTCTTCGACTCCCTGGACGCCAACCGGCGTCTCTATAACACGATTGCCCGTGCCGCACGGGGTACGGAACTCGACAACGACGAACTCCGTTATTGCCATACCCATACCGTCTATCAGTCCATCGCCCACATTTGCCGCAGCGATGCTGAAACAGAGCGCCGCGCCCGGGAGTTCTTCACGAGCAGTATAGACTTCAGGGACTTCATCCCCTATCTCAAGATGGAAGCGCACGTGACCGAGACCCTGGAGAGACTGAAGGCGCGGGGTATATCGCGGGCGATCAGCACCAACCGGACAACCTCGATGAAGCATATCATGGAACGTTACGGGTTATGGCGGCATTTCGACGTCGTGGTGACCGCTGCCCATCAGGCTCAAGGCGGAAGTGACGGCGGGCCTGCCGGGACGATACTCCAGGCGAAATCAAAGCCGGACCCGGAAGGGGTCGAGAAGATCCTCAAGACGTTGAACGTGAGGCGCGAGGCCACCCTGTACATCGGCGATTCCGAGGTCGACATGGGTACGGCGCGATCCTCGGGCGTCAGGTTCGTGGCCTACAAGAACAGCACCCTCGAAGCGGATGCCTCTATTGACGACCACCTTGCCCTGCTTGAGTTTCTCTCGGATGGATGAGCTCTTCCGACGGTTTCTTCCTGAAGTGCAGGATAAGGGTGTAGATGGGCCCCGACACGGCGTAGGCTGATGTGGCCACAAAAAGCGTCAGGTAGGGTTCGGTCAGGACGATGACGAGGAGCATGATGACCCCCACCGTCGCCATGAAGGGCCGTGCCCGGACAAACCCCATGTCTTTGAAGCTGATGTAGCGGAACTTGCTGACCATGAGAAGGGCAAGACAGTAAATGACGATGGGCATGATGACGGTCTTCAACCCACCCTTGTAGCCAAGCCATGAAAAAAAGAGGACGATGCCGGCGATGGTCGCGGCGCCTGCGGGAATGGGCAGGCCCAGGAAGTGCTTCTTCTGCACCGTGTCGACCTGGATGTTAAACCTTGCCAGCCTCAGCGCGCCGCAGGCCACGAAGAGGAAAGCGGCGAGCCAGCCGAACTTGCCGTAGCTCTTGAGCGCCCAGGTATAGGCGAGGATGGCGGGAGCGACTCCGAAGGCGATGACATCGGAGAGCGAATCGTATTCCACGCCGAACCGGCTGCTGGAATTGGTCATGCGCGCCACCCGGCCGTCGAGCATATCAAAGATGGCGGATATGAATATGGCGATGGCGGCGTAGGTGAACCGCCTGTCCATGGCGGCTATGATGGCATAAAAACCGGAGAGAAGACTTAAGGAAGTGAGAAAATTGGGGAGAAGGTACATCCCCTTCGCGGGCTGGCCTTTCTTCTTCTTCGTGTAGTTCATGGCACCTCCTTACTTCCGCGCCAGGACCGTCATGCCGGCCTTGACCTTTGCGTGTAAGTCTACCACAGGTACGTACCCTTTGTGAAAATAAATGTCCACCCGGGAGCCAAAGGCTATCATGCCCACTTCCTGGCCCTGCGCCACCCGCTCATTGACCTTCACGTAGGGAATGATACGGCGGGCAAGGAAGCCCGCTATCTGGACGATGAGAATCTTTTCGCCCTCGTGATCGAAGAGAATGAAGTTCCTTTCGTTCTGTTCCTCGATATCCTTGCCGAAGGCCATCGCGAACTTGCCGGCGACATGTTTCATGGCGACCACGAAGCCGGAGGTGGGGGACCTGTTGACGTGGACATCCAGGGGAGACATGAATATCGCTATCCTTGTGGCGGCACCACCGAGGAACTCCCCCTGAACGACGTCGCTTATGTCGACCACGGTTCCGTCCGCCGGGGAGACGAGCTCACCCGGCCCAGCATCCGTTCGCCGCCTGGGGTTGCGGAAAAAGTACAGACAGAATGATGCGAAACAGAAAACGAGGAGAGCCAGAAGGAAGAACCTGCCCATCAGGAGGACGGCGGTAAGAACAAGGGAGGGGATAATGATCCTTAGCCCCTCCCTCGCGATAAGGAATTGTCTCAATCCTTTCTCCCGATCCAACCCATCATGGAACGGAGTTGCTTGCCCACCTGCTCGATAAGGTGTTCGCTGTCGATCCTCTTGACGGCGTTGTATACCGGTCTTCCGGCCATATTCTCCAGTATCCATTCGCGAGCGAACTCTCCGGACTGGATCTCATCGAGGATGACCCTCATCTCTTCGCGGGTCTCTTCGCTGATGACCCGCCGGCCGCGCGTCATGTCGCCATACTCGGCGGTGTCGCTGATGGAGTAGCGCATGTTGGCGATGCCGCCCTCGTACATGAGGTCGACGATGAGCTTGAGTTCGTGGAGGCACTCGAAATACGCGATCTCCGGCTGGTAGCCCGCCTCGACGAGAGTGTCGAAACCGGCGCGCACGAGTTCCGATGCGCCGCCGCACAGAACGGCCTGCTCGCCGAAAAGGTCTGTTTCCGTCTCTTCTTCGAATGTTGTCTCGATGACGCCGGCACGGGTCGCACCGATGCCTTTCGCGTAAGCCAGGGCGGTCTGCTTCGCCTTCTTGGTGTGGTCCTGGTAGATGGCGATGAGCGACGGCACGCCTGCGCCACGCTCGAACTCCCTTCTCACGAGGTGTCCCGGACCCTTGGGGGCTACCATGACGACGTCGATGTCCGCCGGCGGGACGATCTGGTTGTAGTGAATGTTGAAACCGTGGGAGAAGACGAGGGTCTTGCCTTTCTTGAGATTGGCCTTGATCTCGGTCTTGTAGAGCTCGGCCTGGAGGTTGTCCTGGGCGAGGATCTGTATCACGTCCGCGTCCTTGGCCGCTTTGGCGGCGGGGACGGGTTTGAACCCCTGCTTCACTGCAAGCTTGTAATTCGCTGTGCCTTCCAGCTCCGCCACAATGACGTTGACCCCGCTGTCCCTGAGGTTCTGTGCCTGGGCGTGGCCCTGGCTGCCATAACCAATTATGGCGACCTTGCGGTCCTTGAACACCTTCAGATCCGCGTCGCGGTCGTAATAGATCTTAGCCATTTGATTCTCCTCCTTTGGTTTCTGTTTTTTCTTTTATCTTCATCATACGTTCGCCCCGGGCCATGGCAATGGGGCCGGTCCGTACAAGTTCCTTTATACCCAGCGGCTTGATGAGACTGATGAATGCCTTGAGCTTGTCCTCATCGCCGGTGATCATGACGGTGTATGAGCGGGACGACACGTCGATGATCTTGCCCCTGAATATCTCTACAACCCTCAAGATCTCGGCGCGCGTTTTCTCCTCGGCGTTGACCTTGACGAGCACCATCTCCCGCGAGACATAATCGATCTCCTTGAAATCGACGACCTTGATGACGTTGATGAGCTTGTTGAGCTGTTTCAGGATCTGTTCGAGGATGGCGTCGTTCCCCGTCGTCACGATGGTCATCGTGGACACGGTAGGGTCGAGGCTCTCAGCCACGCAGAGGCTTTCTATGTTGAAACCCCTGCCGCTGAAGAGGCCCGCGATCCTCGACAGGACCCCAAACTCGTTCTCGACAAGAAGCGATATGGTGTGTCTCAATTTTCCTCCTAAACGAGAAGCATCTCTTTGAGGGACGCCCCGGCGGGGACCATGGGATAGACGCATTCCTCGGGACTGACATGAACGTCGATGAACGTGGGCCGCTTGTTCTTGAAGGCCTCTTTCAGCACCCTGTCGACATCGGCCTCCTTCTCTATCCTGAGCCCCACCGCGCCGTACGCCTCGGCGACCTTGACGAAGTCCGGCGAATGAAGGTGTGTCCATGTGTACCGCTTCTCATAGAAGAGCTGCTGCCACTGCCTGACCATGCCGAGGAAGCCGTTGTTGAGGATGACGACCTTGACGGGCAGGTTGTACTGGACGGCCGTTGCCAGTTCCTGGATGTTCATCTGGATGCTGCCGTCTCCGGCGATATCCACGACAAGGGACTTCGGAAAGGCCACCTGGGCCCCCAGGGCGGCCGGAAACCCGTAGCCCATCGTGCCGAGGCCGCCCGACGTGAGGCACGTGCGGGGCTTGAGAAACCTGAAGAACTGGGCCGCCCACATCTGGTTCTGCCCCACCTCAGTGGTTATGATGGCCTTGCCCTTCGTCAGTTCGAACACCCTTTCGATAACGTACTGGGGCTTCAACGTATCGTTCTTCTGGTAGGTGAGGGGATAATCCTTTTTCCACCGTCCTATCTTGTCCGTCCACTCGGAGATGTTCCTGTGGTACTGCCGGTACGCCTCCTTTTCCTCTTCCACGATCTTCAGCATCTGTATGAGGACGTTGCGCGTGTCGCCCACGATGGGTATGTCGACCTTTATATTCTTGCTTATCGACGTGGGGTCGATGTCGACGTGTATGATCTTTGCGTGGGGTGCGAATTCATCCGTCTTGCCCGTTGCCCTGTCGTCAAAGCGTGCTCCCATCGCGATGATGAGGTCCGATTCGGTGATGGCCATGTTTGCCGCGTAGGTCCCGTGCATACCAAGCATGCCGAGAAAAAGAGGGTGGTTCCCCGGGATGCCGCCGAGACCCATGAGGGTGTTCGTGACCGGTATGGACAGCGCTTCGGCAAACCGCGTCAACTCCTGCGAGGCATTCGACAGGATGACGCCCCCGCCGGTATAGAGGACGGGTCTTTTCGAGTGGAGAATAAGGCGCATGGCCTTCTTTATCTGTCCCGTGTGGCCCACGTAGGTGGGCTGGTAGCTCCGGATGACAGCCTTCTCAGGGTATTTGAAATCGCTGACCGCCGAGGACACGTCCTTGGGGATGTCGACGAGGACGGGCCCCGGTCTTCCCGACGCGGCGATATGAAAGGCCTCTTTGATGATGCGCGCAAGGTCCTTCACGTCCCTGACGAGGTAGCTGTGCTTCGTGCAGGGCCGGGTTATGCCCACGATGTCCGCTTCCTGAAAGGCGTCGTTGCCGATGAGCATTGTGTTGACCTGGCAGGAGAAGACGACAAGCGGTATGGAATCCATGCAAGCCGTGGCAATGCCCGTCACCGTGTTCGTCGCGCCGGGCCCGCTCGTCACGAGGGCGACGCCAACCCTGCCCGATGCCCGCGCGTACCCGTCAGCGGCATGTACCGCCGCCTGCTCGTGACGGACCACGATCTGACTGATCTGGCTTATGTCTGTCAGGGCGTCCGTTATGTTGAGCGTAGCCCCTCCCGGATAACAGAATATCGTGTCGATTCCTTCCGCCTTCAAGGATTCGACGAAGATCTGTGCGCCCGTTCTCTTCAATGTTTCTCCTTTCGATGCAACGAGTTGGCGAGACTCTCCATGAGGTCCTTATAATAGAGCTTCCTTTTCTTCAAAACCTTCATCTCCCTTTCCTCCGCCTCGGTGAGATAGGATTTTTTGAGGAGCATCTGGATACGCCGGTCCATGGTTTCATGCTGCCCCTTGTACTGTCTGTATGTTTCCTCATTACTTTCGACGGTGTCCATAGGGATAGTGAACGATATGGTATAAAAAATACCCGAAAATGTCAAATATTACTTGGACATATCAGCCCGCTTCCGGGCAGGGGACCGCGGGCGGCTCCTCTCCCGGGAGGAGAGCCGCCCGGGCGGGATCAACAGTGCCGTGATCCCGCCGATGTGTGCCTACTTGGCGGCGGCCTCAATGTCTTCCACGAACTTCCTCAGTCTTTCCGCCCAGAACTTGAATGCCTCGTCAGCCGAGCCCCATTTGCTGAATCTGTCCGTGAAACCCGCGCTCCTGTCGTCCACGGCGGCGGCTATGACATCATTCGTCATGGTGTCGAGGACCCTGACCTCCATGCTTGTCGCTCCCGATCCGGACCATGAGCCGCCGGCCCCCTTCTTCACCAGGCTTATCGCGAGACCGACGGGGATGACCGACGTGACCGCGCTGACGCCGGGTTTGTTTTGTTTAAGGCCGGTGATGGCAAAACTGATCCGCGCGACGTCAGGGCCCGGTTCGGATACAAAGACGGATTTGTCCCTGGCCGCCGCCACCACGGCCTTGTTCAGGCCGTCGGCCAGGTCTTTCATATCCTGGGGGTCGATCCCCTTGTACGCCGACTCGTCACTGAAGAAGAAGACAGCGCTGTCGAGCATGATCTTCCTGTACTTGCCGAAGTCCACCCCCGGCTTCAGCCAGCGTTCCTTCACTCCGCCCTCAGGGCCGGGCTGCAGGTTCTGGTAGTAACCTTCGAGGAAGCCGGAGTATTTCTTGTCCGCGGCGGATGCGATGGGTACCGCGAGGGCAAGACCGAGTACCAGTACAAATCCGATGGCTGCTGCTCTTTTCATGTTCTTCTCCCTTGTTATCGCAAATGCAGGCCGGACTGTCTCTTTTTGAGTACACCGGACGCTCTTCCCTTCATGCCTCATGATACCCGCCGCCCCGCAACCGTCCTGACCCGTGTTTGAACTTAGATACTCTCATTGTACATGAAGCGGGGGCTGTTTTCCAGACCTCCTTATCGTATGGCGGCCCCGGAGCCGGTGCCGAAGGGGAGCGGGGGAGACGGGAACGCCTTGAAATGATTGCCGCTATCAAGAGTGCCGGTGCCGGGCGGCAAAGAAATATTGAAAAAAGTCCCGTATTGGCATATAAAACTTCCTGTATTTTGCCATGTTTGCACCCGTACGAAGCGAAAGAAAATGAAAATACGACTTACGACGCTTATCATTCTCGCGGGCATCCTGTTTTTCTTCAATCTCGGAGTTACCTCCCTGTGGGATCCCGATGAACCGCGACAGGCCATCATGGCACGGGAGATGATGGACAGGGGGGATTACATCCGGCCTCACCTCAACGGTATCCCCTATCTCGAAAAACCTCCCTTCTATCCATGGATGATCATGATTGCGGCAAAGATATCGGGCACTGTCGATGAATTTGCCTCCCGGGCGCCCTCGGCCCTGGCGGCGCTCCTTCTCGTCATCATGACCTTTCTCCTGGGATGCAGACTTGGCGACGAACGGGCGGGTTTCTTCGCAGGACTTGTCCTCGCGACAAATTACCAGTTCCTCTCCAACGCCAGGGAATCGGTGATGGACATGACCTTTGCCTTCTTCATAGGCCTCGCCATTTACCTCGCCTTCCTTTCGCTGGAGAAGGGCAGGCGCCTCCACTTTGCCCTTTCCTTCATCCCCGGCGCCTTTGCCATCCTCACGAAGGGGCCGGCGGGGCTCGTTATACCCGTCGGGGTCATGTTCGTGTATCTCATCGTGAGAAGGAGTCTCAGCCGCTACATCATTCCCCTCATGCTCGGCTGTCTTCTCGCCGCAGCCATCTCTTCCGTGTGGTTTCTTCTCGCCGGCGAGAGTTATATCAGGGAGTTCATCCTCAAGCAGAACATAACCCGCTATACCAACGCCTTCGACCACATCGAATCGCCCTGGTACTACTTCCACAAACTCTTCTTCAATTTCATGCCCTGGAGCCTTTTTCTTCCCTTCGCCCTCTTCGGGGCCTGGAAACGGCGGTACATTCTTCCTCTCCTCTGGTTCGTGCTCATCTTCCTCTTTTTCGAACTGTCCCAGAGCAAGAGGGCCATCTATCTTCTCCCGGCCTATCCGGCACTGGCGCTTCTCACGGGACTCTACATCAGAGACGCCTGGGACGGTCTCGTGGAAAGGGGATTGACGAACAGGGTCCTCAAGATTTTCGCGGTGCTCCTCGCCCTCATACCCGTTGCTGCCATCGTCGCCATGTACGTTTTGCCCAAGGAGGACATGGCTGTCTTCAGGGAGGGGCCGGCGCTCCTGTATGTCTATCTCGCCGTGCTGTTTCTGGCCGCCTGCGGTTTTCTCGTGATGCTTTTCAAGAGGAACAGGCACTTCGCCCTGGCCTTCTTCCTCTTCTTCCTCGTTTTTACAGGTTTCTTCTACAGCGCGTATTACATGCCCCTCGTCGACAGGACATCGAAATCGCTGACCCTTATTACGGACGCTCTCGGCGACGAGATGAGGACGAAGAGGATATACACGTACGGTTTCAATTCCGCCGGCATCATATTCTACGTGGGGAAGCCGGTCAAAGCCCTGAGCGATATTAAGGAGATAAAAGAAGACGAAAGTGATATACTACTCATTGTCGAAGAGAAACCCACAATGCATCTCAGGGAGACTCTGGAGAAGTCCTTCGTGCCCGTGAAAAGGGTGAAGTACGAGAAGGAGCACTATATCTTCTATGTGAGGAAAAATGGATGAGAAGCCCTATGTGTCCGTGCTTGTCCCCGTTCTGAACGAAGAGGAGTCGCTTCCGGAACTGAACGAACGGCTCCGCGACGCCTTGACGGGTATGCGCAGACCTTACGAGATCATCTATATTAATGACGGGAGCACGGACCGGACGGAGGAGATACTCGAGGCCTTCCATCACGAGGACGAGCACATCAAGGTCATAGAGTTCAACAGGAATTATGGTCAACATATGGCTCTCTTCGCGGGTTTCGACTTCGCCAGGGGCGAGATCGTGGTGACCATCGACGCCGACCTGCAGAACCCGCCCGAGGAGATCCCGAGGCTTGTGGAAAAGGCCGAAGAGGGCTACGAGGTGGTGGCCACATACAGGAAGCAGAGGAAGGATTCTCTCTTCCGCAAGCTGCCTTCTTACATAGTCAACAGGATCACGGCCAAGCTCGTGGGCGTCCGGCTCAAGGACTACGGTTGCATGCTCAGGGCCTACCGGCGCAACATCGTAGACTACATGAACATGTGTCCCGAATCGTCGAGCTTCATCCCGGCGCTCGCCAATACCTTTGCCAAGAAGATAACTGAGATAGAAGTCGGCCACGAGGAAAGAAAGAAGGGGACCTCCAAGTACAGTCCCTTCAAGCTCTTCAGACTCAATTTCGACCTCATGACGAACTTTTCGCTCCTGCCCATACAGTTCATCAGCATGCTCGGTGTGGCCATCGCCTTTCTCGGCCTCGCCTTCGCCATTTTCCTCATGGTGCGGCGGCTCCTCATCGGCCCTGAAGGCGAGGGGACCTTCACCCTCTTCGGCGTACTCTTCTTCTTCATAGGCATACAGATCTTCGCCCTGGGGGTTATCGGCGAGTACGTCGGCCGGATCTACCAGGAAGTGAGAAGGCGCCCGCGGTACATCATCAAGAAGGAATACATGTGAGAGCGGTTGTATTCGCATACCAGGAGATCGGCTACGTTTGCCTGGAAGAGCTCCTTGGTACCGGTGTTGACGTGGCCTGTCTTTTCACCCATGATGACGACCCCGGAGAAGAGATATGGTTCCGCAGGCCCGTGGAACTCGCGCGGGAGTATGGCATTCCCGTATACACGCCGGAGAGTGTGAACGACGAGAAGTGGATCACACTCATTCGCGATATGCGCCCGGACATAGTGTTCTCCTTCTATTACCGCAGGATGATCCCGAAGGCCATTCTGGACATACCGCGCATCGGCGCCTTCAACCTTCACGGTTCGCTCCTGCCCCGTTACCGGGGCCGCTGCCCCGTCAACTGGGTCCTCATAGCGGGTGAAGAGAAGACGGGCGTCACCCTTCACTTCATGGTGGAAAAGCCGGACGCGGGCGATATCGTCGCGCAGAAAGAGGTCCACATCGCTTTTGAGGACGATGTCTTCTCGGTGTACATGAAGCTTGTCGCGGCGGCGCGGGAGTTGATGCAGGATGTCCTGCCCGGCCTTCAGGCCGGGACCTTCACGAGATGGGTGCAGACAGGACCGTCCTCCTACTTCGGAGGCCGCAAGCCCGAGGACGGCCTTATCGACTGGACCAGAGATTCGCTGTCCATATACAACCTTACCCGGGCGGTGACCCATCCCTATCCGGGGGCCTTTACCTATCTCGACGGGAAGAAGCTTCTCATCTGGAAGGCGTATCCCGAAAACGTCTCTCCACGGGATGTCCCCGCGGGGACGGTGATATCGGAGGAGCCCCTTCTCGTGCGGACCGGTTCGGGTTCCCTGCGCCTCATCTCGGTACAACTCGATGGCGATCAGGAGATGGACGGCGTCGAACTGGCGTTTTCACGCGTCTTGAAAAACAAAATTCTAGGAGGTCACCCTTGAGACTCTTGGTGCTCGGAGTGAACGGATTCATCGGCAACGCCCTGGCGGAACACGTGCTCAACGAAACGGATTGGGAGATCTACGGGCTGGACATTCGCAACGACAAGCTTGGCGAGTGCCTCGGCCATGAGCGCTTCCATTACGTTGAAGGCGACATCTCGATAAACAGGGAATGGATTGAATACCACGTCAAGAAGTGCGATGTCGTCATGCCCCTCGTGGCCATCGCGACACCGATGACATACGTGAGAGAGCCCCTTCGCGTCTTCGAACTTGATTTCGAGGAGAATCTGAAGGTGGTCCGCCTTTGCGTCAAGTACGGCAAGAGACTTCTTTTCCCCTCCACCTCGGAGGTCTACGGGATGTCCCCCGACACGGAGTTTACCGAAGACGGCAGTCCCCTTGTCCTCGGTCCCATCAATAAGCAGCGGTGGATCTACAGCGCGTCGAAACAGCTCCTCGACAGGGTTATCTGGGCGTACGGTTTTCAGCACGGCCTTCGGTTCACCCTCTTCAGGCCTTTCAACTGGATAGGCCCCAAGCTCGACGAATTGACCACGGACCCGGAAAAAGAGGGAAGTTCGCGGGTGGTGACACAGTTCATCAGCAGCCTCTTTCTGGCCGAACCCATCCGGCTTGTCGACGGAGGCTCGCAGAAACGATGCTTCACCTATATCGATGACGGCATCGCGTGCCTCATGAGGATCATAGAGAACAGGGACGACCGGTGCAACGGCCAGATCTTCAACATCGGCAACCCGAAGAACGAGGCGACCGTCAAGGACCTTGCCACCAGGCTGAAGACCATGTTCGTGAACGACCCGAGGACAAAGCACTACACGAGACATTCCGAGGTCATCGAGGTCTATTCCCAGGATTTCTACGGCGAAGGCTATCAGGACATCGACCGCAGGGTCCCTTCGATAGCGAAGGCCAGGGAGATCGTCGACTGGGAGCCCCTCGTCGACCTCGATACGGCCCTCAGGAAGACGCTCGACTACTACCTGGAGACGAGCCTTCCCGAAGAGACGGGCAGGTAGGGACCTTTGAGCGGTACCATAGGGATCAAGGTCGATGTGGACACCTTCCAGGGCATGCGCAACGGCGTGCCCGTCCTTCTCGACATATTCCGGCGCCACGACGTGAAGGCGAGTTTCTTCGTCCCCATGGGAAAGGACAATACTGGCCGGACAGTCAAGAGGGTCTTCACCCGGAAGGGTTTTCTCAAAAAGGCGGGACGCCTGGGGGTTGTGAGCACCTATGGTGTGAAGACCCTCATGTACGGCCTCGTCCTGCCGGGGCCTCAGATCGCGCGAAGGAACATAACCCTCGTCAGGAAGATCCTGGATGACGGCCATGAACTTGGTATACACGGCCATGACCATGTCCGTTGGCATGATTCCATCAAACATTTCGATGAAACCGAGACCCGCCGCGAGGTTGACCGGCTGCTCACCGTCTACCGGATGATCGTCGGGGAAGAGGCCCGCTCCTTTGCCGCCCCGGGATGGATGATAAACCCCTTCGCGCTCAAGGTCTTCGAAGAGAAGGGGCTTGTCTATTCCAGCGACACCCGGGGTGCCTGCCCCTTCTACCCGGAAATGGGAGGGACCCGGTTCTCGATAGTCCAGATCCCGACAACTCTTCCCACCCTCGATGAGGTGATCGGAGTCGTGGGCGCCGAGGAAAAGATCCTCGTCGACCATTACCTCGCCCTCCTGGCCGATGGTCTCAACATCCTGACGGTCCACACCGAGCTCGAAGGCAAGCGCTGGAGCGGTTTCCTCGACACTTTTCTCACGGAGGCCAAAAAACGCGGTTTCGCCTTCAGGCGCCTCATGGACATCGCCCGCGAGTTCAAGGACACACCCGACGGCCCCGTATGCACCATAGAGTACGGTTCCGTCCCCGGCCGCGCCGGAGAAGTGTGCTGTCAGAAAGACAGGTAATGGGTCATGGGTCATAGGTTCCGGGAAAAGACGAACGGACGGGCTGGTTCCACCTGCTCCTGTCAGCTGAAATTTCGTTTGGTACTCCCCAAGAGCCTATCCACCCATTACCTATCACCCATAACCCATAACCCATAACCCATTTGACAGATTTCTTTTCTGTGCTATATAAGAGCCTATAACCTGCTTCTAGAAAATACAGGAAAGGAGGCGAATATGGCGGGTAGTGTTTACAAGATCATCGAGATCGTGGGTACAAGTGAGAAGTCCTGGGAGGACGCCGCTAAGAATGCCCTTGAGACGGCGGGAAAATCCCTCGAGGACCTGCGTGTCGCCGAGGTCATCAAGCAGGATGTCACGCTGGAGAATGGAAAGGTGAGCCAGTACAGGGTGAGGCTCAACATTTCCTTCAAGTACCACAGCGAGTAGTCAAGGGGAAGGGGCTGATGGAAAAGGGGACCTCCTGAGAGGTCCCCTTCTTTTTGCCTGAAGTCTGTTTCCTAGTACATGCCGTCCATGCCGCCCATTCCTCCCGGGGGCATCATAGGCATCTGGGCGCCCTTGTCTTTGGGTTTTTCCGCGATCATGCAGTCGGTGGTGAGCAGGAGCGATGCCACCGAGGCTGCATTCTGAAGGGCCGTACGGGTCACCTTTGTCGGATCGATGATGCCTGCTTCCATCATGTCATCGACATACTCTTCCTTCGCGGCGTCGAAACCGAAGTTTTCCTTGCCGTTCTTCACTCTTTCAATGATGATTGAACCGTCATGGCCGGCGTTGGTCGCTATCCAGCGCAGCGGATCCTCGAGAGCTTTCTTCACTATGTTGACGCCGAACTGTTTCTCGCCGTCGAGTTTGAGCTCGTTGAGTTTGGCAATAGCCCTGATGAAGGACACCCCGCCGCCCGGGACGATGCCTTCCTCAACGGCCGCCTTGGTGGCATTGAGGGCGTCCTCGACACGGGCTTTCTTCTCTTTCATTTCCGATTCCGTCGCCGCGCCCACGTTGATGACGGCTACTCCGCCGACGAGCTTTGCCAGCCTCTCCTGGAGTTTTTCCCTGTCGTAATCGGATGTCGTTTCCTCGATCTGGGTGCGGATCTGTTTGACCCGTCCCTCGATGTCCTTCTTGTCGCCGGCGCCGTCAACGATGGTCGTGTTGTCCTTGTCGATGACGACCCTCTTCGCCTGGCCGAGGTCCTTGAGGCCGATGCTCTCGAGCTTGATGCCCAGCTCTTCGGAGATCATCTGCCCGCCGGTAAGGATGGCGATATCTTCGAGCATCGCCTTTCTCCTGTCGCCGAATCCGGGTGCCTTGACGGCGGCGATCTTCAGGGTACCCCTCAGCTTGTTGACAACGAGTGTGGCCAGTGCTTCGCCTTCAACGTCCTCGCAGACGATGAGGAGGGCTTTGCCCATCTTCGCGACCTGCTCGAGGATCGGCAGAAGGTCTTTCATGTTGCTGATCTTCTTCTCATTGATGAGGATGAAGGGCTCATCGAGAACGGCCTCCATCTTTTCCGGGTTCGTGACGAAGTAGGGTGAGATGTAGCCCTTATCGAACTGCATACCTTCCACGATGTCGAGGGTCGTTTCCATGCTTTTTGCTTCCTCGACGGTGATGACGCCTTCCTTGCCTACCTTGCTCATCGCCTCGGCGATGATGTTGCCTATCGTGTCGTCGTTGTTGGCGGAGATGGTGCCGACCTGGGCGATCTCTTTCTGGTCCTTCGTCGGCTTGGAGAGCTTCTTCAACTCGCCGACGATGACCTCCACCGCCTTCTCGATGCCCCGTTTCAGTTCCATGGGGTTGTGGCCCGCCGCTACCAGCTTGGCACCTTCGCGGTAGATCGACTGGGCGAGGACCGTGGCCGTTGTCGTGCCATCGCCGGCGACGTCGCTCGTCTTGCTGGCGACCTCTTTCACCATCTGTGCACCCATGTTCTCAAACCTGTCCTCAACCTCAACCTCTTTGGCGACCGTCACGCCGTCCTTGGTTACCGTGGGAGAACCGAAGGTCTTCTCGAGAATAACGTTTCTGCCTTTAGGTCCAAGAGTCACTCTGACGGCGTCAGCCAGTGTGTTCACGCCTTTCAGGAGTGCCTCCCTTACGTTCTGATCATACTTGATTTCCTTAGCCATCCTTTGATCCCTCCTTCCTTATTAATCTTCTACGACTGCAAGAACATCATCTTCCCTGAGAATGAGATGCTCTTCGCCGTCGACCTTTATCTCCGTACCCGAGTATTTGCCGAAAAGGATCTTGTCCCCCGGTTTCACGGTCAATGGAGCTTTCTGGCCGCTCTCCAGGATCTTTCCGTCGCCCACCGCAACCACCTTGCCTTCCTGGGGTTTTTCCTTTGCAGCGTCAGGGATGATTATGCCGCCCTTCGTCCTTTCCTCTTCCTCGATTCTCTTGACAAGAATTCTGTCCTGTAATGGTTTCACCTTCATTGTTTCACACTCCTTTCTGTGGTTGTTAGGTTAGCAATTGTGAAAATCAATTGCCAAAAACAATATAATGACGGGGATAAGTTTTTGTCAATACCGGGGGTTAAATTTTTAGCAACAAATTTACCCCTTCCCTGTACCAGCGGGTGAACAGCTCGTTCTCCATCCGGTTGGCTTCAGGGTCGGAGATGATGGACGTGAAGACCTTTTCCTTGTCGATGATGGTCTCGTACTCGCGCTCGGCCTGGGAGGCAAGGCGGTCGATCATGGCACCGAGGATCGCCTCTTTGCCGCCCCCGCACAGCCACAGGGACCACCATCTGTCGTAGGCTCCGCGGACCTTCTTCCTGCTCTCGTCATAATAGCTGGAGAAAGAGGGGAGCCATTCCTTTATCCTGTCCTTCGATTCGAGAAAGACCTCTTCCACGAAGGGGAACCGTTCGAGGACGTCCATTTCGACCCGTATCTTCCTGATGAAACCCTCCACGATGTCTTCGGCGCCATGTTTCTTTTTGTATACCTTCGACTTGAGGTTGTTCCAAACCTCGATGACGGGGTAGATCTCCATGTTCTTTTCGGAGTAGTTGACCGTTTCGATGTTGTCGATCGTGTACCTGCGGGTATCGGGAATGCCGTACATGAGAAGCCCAAGGAGATCCGAGACGATGTGGTAGAGGAGAGACCTGTTTCTCGGTCGCTTGGCGGGGAACATGAAGCAGATGAACTCGTTGAGTTCCAAAGCCTCGACGAGGTGGTCCTTCTTCGGCTCGTTATGCATGTACTTTATGGCGTCGATCGCCAGGGTGATCGTGGCCATGGACCTTAAGTCTTCCTCATCCTTGATGAGTTCCCAAACATCCAGAATATGCCTGCGGGGGAGCATTATAGACCTTCCTTTCTAAGCTCTTCAAGGAGAGCCTTTTGTCTGTCCGTAAGCTTCTTCGGGATATCGACGATAACCTCCACGTATTCGTCCCCGCCCTGACCGGGGACGCCAAGTCCTTTCAGGCGGACTTTGGAATGGCTTTTTACGCCCGGAGGAATGGTAACCCTTTTTGGCCCGTCGATGGAGGGGACTTCGGCGACGGTTCCGAGAAGTGCGTCAGTCACCCTGACCTCCCTCGTCACGTACAGGTCGTTGCCGGCGCGCTTGAAGACGGGATGTTCCCCCACCTTCATCGTTATGTAGAGGTCACCACGCTGTCCTGAAGGTCCCCCGTTGCCCTTGCCCTTCAGCCTCAGCTTCTTTCCGGTCGCGATCCCTTGCGGTATCCTGACGTTTACCTCCTCCGTTCCCGTCGCCGTGGCCAGGGAGATCCTCTTTTCCGCCCCGTGTATGGCGTCCATGAAAGGTATCTCCAGTTCGTAGTGGAGGTCGAGGTCCCGGGCAGTCTGCGCCCCCTGCTGCTGCCTCGTGATGTAGTCGTTGAAGTCCCACGACTGCTGCTGCCGCTGCTGTCTTGCCCCGCGTCCCGCCTGCCTGCCGAAGATCATGCTGAAGATATCTCCCCCGCCGAAGCCGAGGTCTTTGAAGAGGTCTCCCACGTTGAAGCCCCTGAAGATGTCTTCCTCGCTGTAGCGCTGCTGAAAGCCTCCCATGCCGAAGGCGTCGAACTGCTTGCGTTTCTCGGGGTCGCTCAACACCGCGTAGGCCTCGTTTATGAGCTTGAACTTCTCTTCGGCCTCTTTGTTACCCGGGTTTCGGTCGGGATGATACTTGAGCGCCAGTTTCCTGTATGCCTTCTTAATCTCATCTTCGGAGGCCGTCCTGGATACGCCGAGCAACTCGTAGTAATCCTGCTTTCCTGCCATAGGGTTTTTCACCTCACGTGAGCTATATAGGTCCCGATGTCGCTGCCGACTGACCGGGCGACGGCGGGGCATTTCACCTTCATTATATATACCACCTGACGTTCGCCGTCAAATTCGCTGATGGTTTCGAAATTCCCCATGCCCTTCGCGATGACGGGTCCTTCCCCCTTCCAGAGCCGTTCGATCTCGCCCGCGATGTCTTCCCTCGGCAGACCCACGTTGGCCTTTCCCGTCGATATGATCCGGGGGTGCAGGCCTTGAAGACCGAGGCGCCGGACGTCCTCCATGGAGAGGTCGTTCTGGGCGGGACGTTCCCTGACCGCGTAGAACACCTTCCTGCCGCCTCTCTCGAGAAAACGCAGGAGGGGAAGATCGAAGATGAAGTCCCCCATGTTGTCACCGAGCATGAGCACCTCGCCGCCCTCCGCGGAGATCGTGTGAGCCGCCCGGTCCACGTCGCCCTCAAGGACGGGCACCTTCCCCGTAAATGCTCCGCCGGTGAAGTAGTCCGTGGAGTTCCCGAGGGCGGACAGGCGCAGCAGGTATCCCGGAAGGTCGCCGTCATCGGCGCGAAGCTCCTTCACGGCCGCCCGGGCGTCCCTGTATTCCCGGTATTTCAAGGTGGCATAGGGATCCCAGACACCGGTTTTCCGCCGGATATGCGCCAGGAGCTTGCCGGCTATACGGGGAGGGGTCGCATCCGGCGCAAAGAGGTCTTCGAGAAGCGATAATGACGACTCGAGGACCCCCGGGTCGCCCCCGGAAAGGGCCGTCGTCTTTCTTACCAGTCCTTCCAGACAGGCGCGGCAGGGTTCCTGGACTTTCATGACGGAGAATAGGATATAATCAAACGCCCCGCATTTCAACGTGAAAGGGAGGGCCGCTGCTTTTTGAAATAAACCCTTCTATTCTTTTTCGCATTTGCTATAATGAGTGCAGGGGCATAGGGGTGGTTCCAGACCATACGGATTGAGGCTGATCCTCACGTTCGCCGTTCGAGTTTTCTTCCTCGTCGCCTGGTACGTTCTTCCGGCACTATCTATCTTCAACGGGGATTCCCCGGGCAAAGGGTGACAGATGGCAGACAAGCGGCGCACGAGCGTCTACGTGGATTATCACATTCTTGACCTCATCGCGAGGACCCGCGTGAAGGACGAGGCGCTGCTTCGCGAGTGGAACGCGGTCAGGTCGATCTGGGACCGTTACAGGCACGAGGCCTTATCTCTTGTCACCTCGGTGGATGAGATGGAACTCGATTTCGTGATCCAGATGAACCGGGGCGGCCTGTGCGTCACCGACACCTTTCAGATCACCGACAATATCGACACCTTCGAGCGCTGGGAAGGCGCGGACCACGAGGACACGGATCACTGGAGGGCCATCGTGGATCTCTATGACCAGCTCGAGGTCATAAGCGGGCATGATGACCTTGTCGGGGAACATTCACATCCCCATTACTGCGAACAGGTGGCCCGCGTCCTGAAGGAGGAGCCCCCGGGGGACGCAGGAAGGTCCGCCGGCTTCGATGACGAGACGGCTATACTCAGGGATTGCGCGGCGGCCCTGCATGGCGTCTATGACCTGCGGCTCTGGGCGGACCTCAAGCATATTCAATACGGCCTCAACTGGAAGGTCCTTGAGTCCGTCCTGCCGAAGTACTCGCACAGCGCCACCCTGAATGGAGATGACGCGGCGCTGAACAAGAACCTTCTCGGACTTCTCAACCGTCTCGTCAACATCGGGAAGAAGAGCTGCCCCCGTCTGCCCATGCAGGACCGGCATATCGATTTCGTTCTCGACATCGTGAGGAAGAAGTACTGCCAGGAGGACATCGACCGCAGCATCTCCCGCATAGCTCACTGTCTGCGGACCGGGATCGATTGCTACCTTACGACGGATGATGGATTGGCGGAGAGATTCACCGGAAACAAACAGAACCTCCAGCTCGCCCTGGGAACCTCCATCCACCTCGAAGTCCTGCGCCCGACGGAACTGGAGAAAAAGCTAGGGGCGGCTTGAATTGCTTGAGTAGCTTGAGAGTTAAATGAAAAAGAAGACGGAGAGCGATTTGGAGCAGACAGCAACGGTGGGGAGAAAGAGACCATGAACCCCGGCCTTTGCCGGGACAAACAACCTTGCGGTCCGATCAGGTTCTTCAACCCTCAAGCAATTCAAGCTACTCAAGCAATTCAAGCCGTCTTCACTTCCACTCGTCCGTCTGTGGCTGGGGGAGCTGGTAGGATTTCAGGGTCTCTATGTACTTGTGGAAGCCCTCGGGGTCGTCCTTTTCGAGTTTTTCGATCTCGGGGCGTATCTTGCTCAGAAGGTCCTCGTTCTTTGCGGCCTCAAGGGGGTATTGCATGTAGGAGGAGCGCCTGATGAGGGCATAGGCCTTCTGCTGGTCCGGCGTGAGGGCGAGGAAACTGTCGAGCTCGCTGAGCATGTAGGCCTTTTTTTCGTCGAGATAGCCGTCCACCTGCATGAGCAGGTTGAGGCTGAAATCACCGCAGGAGAAGTAGGCGTGCATCTCGTCGAGGTTTTCCACGAGAAGGCGTATCTCGGCCACTATCTCGGCGTCGTTCATGGTCACGAAGGTCCCGTCCTCAACGAGTTTCTGCATCGGCGACATGGGGTGCATGGCGAAGGTACGCACCCTGATGAAGTCAGGCTTGATCAGGTTCAGAAGGCGCGCCGTTTCCACGGCGTTCTCGGAGCTCATCGTCCTGCCGCCAACGCCGGGCATTATGTATTCCGACAGCGACATCCCCGCTTCCACGACCTTCCTGCCGCCCTCAACGATATCCTCAGGGGTGATCCCTTTGCGAATCATCTTGAGAACCTTTTCCGAACCGCTCTCCATCCCGACGTGTATTCTCGTGAGGCCCGCCTTGCAGAGCTCGTGCAATTCCTCCACGGTCTTGCGTTTCAATGTCGTTGCCCGGGCATAGGTCGTGATGCGTTCAAGGGCGGGAAATCTCTCTTTCGTATATTTGATGATCTCAAGAATGTCCGCGGTCTTCAGGACAAGACTGTCGGCGTCCTGAAGGAAGGCGGATCTGATCGCGTTCTTGTAGGAGCCGTATTCCTTCTCCATGCTGTCGATATCCTTCTTGACCTCGTCGACAGTCCTGCGGGAGAACTTCATTCCCTTGTAAGCCGGGCAAAAGATGCACTGGTTCCAGGGGCAGTTTCTCGTGACCCGTATCAGCAGACTCTGAGCTTCACTGGGTGGTCGTATGACTCCTTGTTCGTACATGTTCCTTGGCTCCTTGTTCAGCTACACCGGATTCCGGGCGGAGCGAAATCCCACCGCGGCCATGTAGATGACCGTCTCTTCCTCCCCATCTAGGCCAACGATGCGGTTCACGTCGTCATCGTAGAATGCCCCCACGGCACATACTCCGAGCCCCAGGGCCTCGCCGGCGAGATAGAGGTTCTGTGCGATATGACCGGCGTCGAGATATATGTACCGGTAGACCCTCTGGCCGTATTTCCAGCTTCCCCGTGCTATGACCGCCGACCAGATGAAGGTGACCTGCGCCGCAAGGACCAGGGTCTGTTGAAGCGACGCCTCGGTGAGGGCCTCTGAGTGATCGCCCCTCTTGAGGAGTTCCAGGTCGTAGTCGCCGGGCCTGAAATGGTATATCCCCTCTTCGAGCCCGTCGACGGCACGGACACACAGGTAGGTCTCGACGGGGTAGAGACCGCCCGCGGAGGGCGCCGTCCGGAAGAAAGTGTCGCCGAACTGTGCCGTCAGACCCTGTGTTGCCCACAGCAGTGCGGAGAGATCGTTGAGCTTGAGGGGTTTCCCGGTGGCGTATTCACGGCGCGACCTTCTCTTGAGCAGAAGCTTCCAGAGGCCCGACTCGCCGCCCGCTTTGGGCTCCGGCAGGGAGACCCTGGCGATGGGGTTCGGGTATTCCTTGAAGGTGTCAGGGATCGCCCCCAGGTTGAAGATGTGACCGGAAAGCGAATCGGGCGTGTACTTGGTCTCATTCTGAAACCTGGTCCCGATGCCGGCCTTCTCATTTTCTTTTTCCTTCACTCTCCACCTTTCATTTACACCCTTTAATATGCTTCATACGGTGGGATAAGTCAATGACAGAGGGGCCCTGCCTTTCCGTTTGCCTTTTCCGGGCAAAAAAGATAGACTTATTTCCAGAGTCATTGGCGGTGGTCTCTGGGGATGGAGGTTGAGATGAGCGATATCATGACCGTAGACGAGCTGTTGGCTTCGAAGAATCTGACGCGCGAAGAGTGGGAGTTGCACAGGGACCTTATCGAGGATTGCAGGAGGAACGAGGTCAGGATCAACGAGTGCTGTGCCGCGACCAGGGACAACATCGAAAAAGTAGCCGGCATCCTGGACACCATCTCCATGAAGATGGTGGAATTGAGCGTCGCCCTTGAGACTGTCGTCGGTGAGGCCGAGGACGTTTCCTTGAGGATGCTTCCGGAACACAAGTTCTTCCGAGAGTAGGTACACATTTCCCGGACCATGAGACTTTTTCTCAAATGGTTGATAATGGCCGCGTCCATCATTATCGCGGCCTACTTCATTCCCGGCGTGATGGTCGGCAGTTTCTTCTCCGCCCTCTGGGTGGCCCTCTTTCTGGGCGTCGTTAACATCCTCGTGCGGCCGGTTCTCATATTCATCACCCTGCCCATCAACATCCTCACCCTGGGTCTGTTCACCTTCGTCATCAACGCCGTTCTCATCCTCCTCGCATCATCGGTCATCAAGGGTTTCGAGGTGGCAGGCTTCTGGTGGGCCCTCCTGTACAGTATCGTCCTATCCCTCGTCAACTACATCATCAACCTGATAGTGCAACCGAAAGAAGACCGTTAGAACCGTTGGCACCGTTAGAACCGTTAACGGCGTGGATCTTTAGTTTCCTCTTCCAACGGCTCCAACAGTTCTAACGGTGCCAACCGTCTTCTAGTATCTTTTCGAGTGTTTCCTGTGCTTCAAATAGTTGTCCCTGTACAGGGCGGCCAGTTCTTCGGAGGTTATGATGAGAAGGTTCTCGGCGTTCTTGTCCTCGGCGGCGTAGGTGAAGTTGAAGGAGCCCGTGATGACCGTCCGGCTGTCTATGATCATGACCTTGTTGTGGGCTGAGGCATGGTCATTGTCGAGCCAGACGCTGACGCCACCAGCCTTGAGGACTCTGGCCGTGACGTGTTTGTGTTCCCTCTGCTCGTACCCGTCGAGGATGACCTCCACCTCGACGCCTCTCTTTCGGGCCTTGACGAGGGCGGCCTGAATGGGTTTCGAGGTGAACAGATAGGCCTCAACAAGGACCTCGCGGGTGGCCGCGGCGATCTGCCTCACGATGGCCTTTGCCGCACCACCGCCGGGGCTGAAGAAGACATGCGCCGGAGCATTGTCGAGGGCCACATCGGCCGCCCCCAGATGGAGCGGCAGTGCAAGAAGTGCAAACAGGACTGCGAGATGGTGACAAACAGATCTTTTCATGAACCCCCCGGCCAAGATCTTCAGAATTGCAGTGCCTTCCTGGGTATTCGGTCAAGAAAGACGGTCATGAGCGTGATGGGCCTTTAGGCCCTTCGGGTTCTTAAGAAACGCCCCCGACGTGCTGATAATAGTAACACAGGGGATCGAGAATAGTGAAGAAGAAGGTCCTTCTTATTGATGACAACCGGGATTTTTGCGAGATCACCAGGCTCTGGCTCCATTACACCTGGAAATACAGGGTGGTGACGGCGGCAAACGGGCCCATGGGGATCGACCTCGCCAGGAAGGTGAGACCCGACGTCATTCTCCTCGATGTCAGGATGCCCGTCATGGATGGAGGCAAGGTTGCCGAGCATCTCATGGAAGACGGCTCCACCAGCGATATCCCCATTATATTCCTCACGGGCCTCGCCATGCGCGAGGAGGTGGAAGAGGGCGGCGGTTTCATCGGCGGCCGGCCCTTCATCGCGAAGCCCTTTCACCTGGAAGAGCTCACGGGAATGATCGAGACCGTGACGGCCCGCTCAAGGGTTGCCTGACGAGCCTATTCGTAATCCTTTGGCACAAGACAGATCATCACAAGAGGCCGATCCGCGGCTGTATTCCTGTACTGGTGGACCTCGTCGGGCAGAACGAGTGCGAAATCTCCCTTTCGGACCGGCCGCTGCCTGCCTTCGGCGTCTACGAGGGCGCCCTCTCCCTCTATGATATAGTTCATGTGCTCGAAGGGATGGCCATGGTACGGTGTGTGCCCGCCGGGCTCGATGGTGAAGACCCGAAGCGTATAGGCGGGAACCCCGTCGGCCTGTCCAAGTGGGATCTGCTTTGAGGCCCCCTTTGCCCCCTCCATCGTCATGGGGACCTTCTCGACCTTGCTGAGATCGGTGATCTTCATAGTCTCGCTCCTTATCGGCAATATGATGCAGAATCAGTCATTATACCACAGGCCGGCACCCGGTCAAAACCCCGGTTCTCCGACTCGGGGCTGGCAGCGCAGAAAAGCTCCATGCCTTATCTCGTGTTCTCACCTCACGATCAGGGCACCGAACGGGCGTGAGACGGGCCTCTATGCCGCCAGCCTGGTCCTCCGGACGATCTTTCCCCGGGGGCTTATCACGATGGTTTCGACGGGTATCTTCCTTCCCGAGCGTTTGAGCGCCTTATCGACGATGAGGGGCATCTTTGAGCAACAGGGGACTTCCATGATGGCGATGGTGATCGTCCGTATGCCGGCGGCGGAGAAGATCGCCGTGAACCTGTCGATGTGCTCGGCAGTGTCGTCGAACTTGGGGCATCCCATGAGGACCACCTTCCCCTCGAGAAGGTCCTTGTGAAAGTCGGGATAGGCGACGGGGGTACAGTCCGACGCGACAAGGATGTCGGCGTTTCTCAAATAGGGTGCCGTGGGCGGGACGAGCCTCAACTGGACGGGCCAGTGGGTGAGCCGCGTGGCCTGGCGGATGTTCGCCCCGTCATCCGTGGCGGCCGTGTTGACGGAGGCGAACATCTGAACCTGTGCGGAAGGGCAGCCGCAGGGCAGGGACGCGGGTCCGGCGGGGTCGGGGGGAGGGGGGTTGACGGAGTCGTCATGGGTTTCGACCGCGTGTTCGCCGGCACCCTTTTTCCCTGCAAGGTATCTTTCGACGGCCTCTTCATCGAAGGGGTCCGCCTCTCTTTCGATCATGGATATGGCGCCGACCGGACATTCGCCAAGGCAGGCGGCCAGCCCGTCGCAGTACTTCTCGGCAACGAGCCGGGCCTTGCCCCCCTCAAGTTCTATGGCGCCTTCGGCACAGGCGCTCACACACTGCCCGCATCCGTTGCATCTCTCTTCATCTATGTGGACTATCTTTCGCTTGCTTGTCATAAAAGCTCCATGAAGCACTTCATGGGTAACGGGCAACGGGTCATGGGTGCACCGTTTCGAGGCCGTCCCGGTTCGTCTCTGCCGCCCATAACCCATAACCCATCACCCATAACCCATCACCCATAACCCATCACCTCTCTTATCCCAATATCTCCTTCAGATCCTGGTCGGGCGTCGAAATGGGCTTGATGTTGTAGTTCTCGACGAGGACTTTGAGCACGTTTGGCGTGATGAAGGCCGGCAGGGTGGGTCCCAACCGCATGTTCCTGATGCCGAGATACAGAAGTGTGAGCAGGATTGCCACGGCCTTCTGTTCATACCAGGAGAGCACGAGCGACAGGGGTAGTTCATTGACGCCCACGTTGAATGCCTTCGAGAGTGCCACGGCGATCTGGATGGCGGAATAGGCGTCGTTGCACTGCCCGACGTCGAGAAGCCGGGGGATGCCGCCGATATCGCCGAGCTCTTTGTCGAAGAACCGGAACTTCCCGCAGGCAAGGGTGAGGACGATGCAATCATCGGGGACCTTCTCCACGAATTCGGTGTAATAGTTCCTCCCTGGTTTCGCCCCGTCGCAGCCCGCGACAAGGAAGAAATGGCGTATCTTCCCGGCCTTGACGGCCTCTATCACCTTGTCTGCCACGCTCATGATGGTGTTGCGGGCAAATCCGACCATGACGGACCTACCGTTCGTGTCAGCGGCGAAACCCGGCAACGCGAGGGCCCTGTCGATCGCGGGCCTGTAGTTTCCGTCGGCAATGTGGGTAACCCCGGGCCATGCAACGGGACCCGTTGTGAATATGTTGGCTGAGTACGACTCCAGAGGTCTCTGGATGCAGTTGGTGGTCATGATGATGGAGCCGGGGAATTCGGCGAATTCCTTGTGCTGGTTCTGCCAGGCCGTTCCGTAATGTCCGTGGAAATGGGCATATTTCTTGAGGCTGGGATATCCATGAGTGGGGAGCATCTCGCCGTGGGTGTATACATATATCCCCGTACCCTCCGTCTGCTTCAGTATCTCTTCGAGGTCCTTGAGGTCGTGGCCCGATACCAGGATGGCCTTGCCTTTCTTTGATCCCAGGGGAACCGATGTGGGGACAGGGTGCCCGTAGGTCTCCGTGTTCGCGGCATCGAGAAGTTCCATGGCCCTGAGGTTGATCTCACCGCACTTCAGGACGAGCCCCAGCCACTCGTTGAGCCCCAGCCTGTTCTCGAGGACTTCCGCGAGGGCGTCGTAGATGAAGGTGTATACCGCCTCGTCTTCCTTGCCGAGCAGGGCCGCATGGTAAGCATATGCCGAGACGCCTCTGATGCCGAAGATGAGGGTGTGCATAAGCGACGTCACGTCCGCGTTCTCGTTGCGCATGGCCCCCTGGAAACCCACGGCCTCGCCCTGTTTCGCCAGGCCTTCGATGGTCGGTTCAGGTTTCGTCGGTTCCTTGCCGCCGGGCAGGGCGGTGTTTCCACCCTTCGCCGCGATCCTGGCTGCAAGGTCGTCGCGGTTTGTAACCACAGCCGCTATCTTGGCCCTCAAGCGTTCCGGGTCGAAGTCGACGTTCGTCAGTGTGTGGAAGAGGGCCTCAGCGGCAAGCAGGTTCGTCTCCCTCTCCGGTTTGATCCCATGCTTGGCTGCTTCGCGGGCAAACCATGACATCTCCGCCGTCACGTAGACCAGGAGGTCCTGAAGGGCAGCTACGTCAGGCTGTTTCCCGCAGACCCCGACCTTTGAACATCCCTCACCTTTTGCTGTCTGTTCACATTGATAACAAAACATAAGCCCCTCCTTGATTAGTATTGTTCGATCTCATACAGCCAAGTATAGCACCTGAAGAAAAACATGCTTTGACTTAGGTCAAGAAGAGGGGTAATGGGTTATAGGTCATGGGTTACAGGAAGACAACATCTTTCCCATACCACTCATCGCCCATCACCTCACATCTGCCCAGAACAGATCTGCGGCTACGGACATGCTGACTCTCCGGAGCAAGCCAGGGAACCAGAACAACCAATGACCAGATTCCAATGACCAATGAAAAGGATAATGACCAATTCACCAATAACCAATTGAACAAAGAGAAGGACAGAATGGACTGCCTGTATCGTCTTCTTTTTGGTTATTGGTTATTGTCTCTTTCTCTGGTCATTGGAACTTGGTCATTGGTCATTATCTTCTTCAAAAGGGATCAACCTCATCGGGAATGAAGGGTTTACCTGTCCTGAATCGTTGTATTATAAGGAAGGCATTCCGGGAAATGGGCGAAAAAAACGGGTCAAGGGCAAGATCTTTTCCCCATGACCCATAACCTATTACCCATAACCCGCGTTTACGCCGCTACGGCGTAAACGTTGACAGCTGGTAGGGGGTCTCTTTTGTTTCTATGGATTCTTTCTTTTCGAAATAGATGTGTTTCTCGGCGATCTCTCTCAGGGAGGTCACGATCTCCCTGTTTGTCGACTTCGTAAGAGGTTTCGCTCCTTTGATGAGCTGCTTCGACCGGCGCGCGGCGAGATGGACAAGCTCGAAACGGTTCTCCACCATTTCCATGCAGTCTTCAACAGTTATTCTTGCCATTATCCTCTCTCCTTATGTCGTCGATCGCTTTCCGGAACGTTCCATACGCCTTTTCAAGATCGTCGTTGACGATAGTATAGCCGAATTCGCCTTTTCTTGCAATTTCTTCTTCCACGCGCTTCATCCGCGTCTCGATCTCTCTTTCTCCGCGCAGGGACAGGCGGTTGATGAGATCTCTCGTCGAAGGGGGCTCGATGAAGATGAGCCGCGCGGCTGCGCACTGGCTGCTGATGTTGATCGCGCCCTTGACGTCTATGTCGAGGATGATGTCCCTGCCTGTCTCCAGGATGGCAAGGATCTCGGCCCGGGGGGTGCCGTAGAGATTACCGTGGACCTTCTCCCATTCGAGAAAATACCCTTTCGCGATCATGGACTCGAAGGTCCCCTCGTCGACAAAATGATAGTCCTTGCCATCTACCTCGTGCACCCGCCTCTGCCGTGTCGTGTAAGAGATGGAGAACCGGCTGTGGCTGTCTTCCCTGAGAAAACGGTCGATGAGGGTTGACTTGCCGACGCCCGACGGACCGGAGACGACAATGAGCACGCCTTTCCTCGGATCATCGGGATGGGCTGCCGCCGGGGATGCCGGCCCTCTTCGGTCCCGGCTACTCGACATTCTGCACCTGTTCCCGCATTTTTTCTATTTCCACCTTGATTCCTATGACCCGTTCATTTATATGGAGGTCATTGGACTTGCTCCCGATGGTGTTCGTCTCCCGGACCATCTCCTGGATGATGAAATCAAGCTTTCTTCCCATGGGTTCGAGGGATGCCAGGGTGCCGCGGAAGTTGTCGAGATGCCCGGTGAGGCGCACGATCTCTTCCGATATGTCAATGCGCTCCATGTAGATGGCGACCTCCTGAAGAACCCGTGTCTCGTCCACGGCGAGGGACTCCGTTATCTCCGCTATCCTGCTTCGGAGCCTTTCTTCGTGGGCCTTGATGACCCCCGGCCAGCCAGCCTCTATCCCGGAGAGATTGGAGGTTATGGTATCGAGCCTTCCGAGAAGGTCGTTCCTGATGTGCTCGCCTTCCCGTGCGCGCTCTTCGTTGAGGGCGGCGATCAGATCGGAGCATGCGGCCATGAGAATATCCTCGGGAAGGTTGTTGTTCTCCTCGTATGCGAACACATCCTTGAGGGCCAGGACGTTCTCTATCGTCAGGTCACCTGTAAGTCCGTAATTCTCCTTCAGGTCTTTTGCCATCGCGACGTACTGCCGGACCACGTTCTCGTTCACTCTGGGTATGGCGATCTCGTCGGAGCTCTTCTCCCACTTGATGGTCACATCCACCTTTCCCCGCTTGACGTGACGCTTGACGAGGTCCCTGAGCTTTTGCTCCGAAGCATAGTCTGCCCGGGGCAGCCTGATGTTCATTTCGAGGTAGCGGCTGTTGAGGCTCCGCGCCTCGCTCACGATCCTGCCTTCGGGAAATTCCTTTTCGATCTTCGCGAATCCGGTCATGCTCCTGGGCATAGTCCACCTTTATACGTTGGGGTCTGTCCGGCCGCGGGTTCTCAGGGCCTTCCTGCAGAGTTCCCTCCACCGGTTGAAAAGAGCTATCGTTTGCTCCTCGGCGTAATCCGGGTACGTCCACTCAAGAGCCCGATATGACCCGCTGTTGAACATGAGTGTGAGGTCGGCGTGAATCCCCTTCCCCACATAGACCCTGTGTGCGTATCCCTTTGTGGTGGCAAGTATAACATGTTCCAAAGCGATATATCCAGAGTCAATATTCACCGTTCTTCCGCCTTCATCAGCGAAGAGATCCTCCGTGCCGTTGGTGAATATCTTGATATCCGGGAGGATCTCCCTATCCACAAGAGGGGAGAAGAGGACGAAGAGCCGCATCAGTCCCTTGCCCATCTCCCTGTCATAATATGTGGTGTGTGTGAAGGGGGCCGGCGTGGTCTTCTCCTCGATAGGCCCCATGGTATCGCTGAGAAGGCGCAGGGCTGCTTCGAGGTCCGCGTCCCTGTGGAAGATGACGCTGGCGAAGAGTCTTACCTCCCGGGGATGGCCGATCTTTCCCATAAAATGAAGTATTCCCTGTTCTTCTTTTCCTTCTCCCTTGGCGCCTCTACGGTCCCGACGGCCGAAAGCCCCAGGGTTTCGCCGAACTGCCTGATGTCCGTGAGGACGGACGCTATCTTCTCCCCGTCTTTCACGATGCCCCCCTTGCCCACGTTGTACCTCCCCACTTCGAACTGCGGCTTAACGAGGGAAACGATGCGCCCTGCGTCGCCGAGCACGCTAAGGGCGGCGGGGATGATCTTCTTCAGGGATATGAATGATACGTCTATCGTGACGATATCGACCTTGTCGCCGATATCGGCCTCAGTCAGGTAACGGGCATTGAAGTTCTCTCTGAGGACTATCCGTTCGTCGCCCCGGAGTTTTTCGTGGAGCTGGTGGGTTCCGGAATCGACGGCATACACCATCCTTGCCCCTTCCTTGAGGAGGCAATCGGTGAACCCGCCTGTTGACGAACCGATATCAAGGGCCGTGAGGCCCCGGACGGTCAGGCCGAAGGCGTCGAGCGCGGCCTTGAGCTTGACCCCGCCGAAGCTCACATAGGGGATGGGGTTTCCCCTGACCTCGAGGCAGGCCGTCTCGTCGACCTTCCGGTCCGCTTTCAAGATCCGCTCACCGTCGACATAGACGTCTCCGGCCATGACCAGTACCCGCGCCTTCTCCCGCGATGGAGCCAGGGCGCGCCTGGCAAGGAGAACGTCTATTCTTTCCCTGGCCACGTCCGGACCGTCCTGACGATGCCATCGAGGTCGATGCCGAGAGACTTGCGCAGCATTCCCTGACTGCCGTGGGTTACAAAGGTATCGGGGATGCCCAGTGATTTGAAAGGTATGAGCGATCCCGCCCTGGCGAGGGCCTCCCCGACGCCGCTGCCGAATCCGCCGATGAGCACGTTTTCTTCCAGGGTGAGGATGCGTCCTGTCCGTGCGGCTACCTCGGCGAGGAGTTTCTCGTCCATTGGTTTTATGAACCGGCCGTTGACGACGCCGGCGTCTATTCCGTCCGCGGCGAGCACATCGGCGGCTTCCATGGCCGCGGCGACCATGTTTCCGCAGGCTATCATGGTGATATCCCTGCCTTCACGGAGCGACTCCCAGGTGCCGAAAGGTATCTCCCGGAAATCGTCCTCGATGGGTACGCCCAGTGCTTCCCCCCGGGGGTAGCGGATGGCGACGGGCCTGCCATAGCGATACCCGGAATAGAGCATCTGCCTGAGCTCGTTCTCGTCCTTCGGCGCCATAAGGACCATGTTCGGGATGTGGCGGAAGTAACTGAGATCGTAAACGCCGTGATGGGTGGGACCGTCCTGACCCACAATCCCGCTTCTGTCCACCGCGAAAACCACGGGCAGGTTCTGAAGGCACACGTCGAGGATGATCTGATCGTACGCCCTCTGCAGAAATGTGGAGTAGATGGCGACAAAGGGCCTGAGCCCGCCGAGGGCGAGGGCCGCCGAAAAGGTCACTCCGTGCTGCTCGGCGATGCCTATGTCGTAGAACCTGTCGGGGAACATGGCGGAGAACTTGTCGAGACCTGTGCCGAGACCCATGGCGGCCGTGATCGCCACCACCCTCTCGTCCATCTTTGCCAGGTCGATTATGGTGTCACCGAAGATGTCGGTATAGGTCTTCGTTCCCTTGGAAAGGGAGTTTCCTGTTGTGAGCTCAAAGGTTGAGATGCCGTGGAACCGTTCGGGATCATCCTCGGCGTGGGTGTAGCCTTTCCCCTTCCTGGTGATGACGTGGACGAGCAGCGGTCCTTTGAACCTGCTCACGTTCCTGAAGGTTTCCAGGAGGTGTTCGATATTGTGGCCGTCGACGGGACCGACGTAGGTAAAACCGAGCTCCTCGAAGATCATGCCCGGGCCGAAGATCCCCTTGACGGCTTCTTCCAGATACCGTGCCGTCTTGTAGATGGTGGGCATGGTCTTCATCCGGCTCTTCAGCTCTTCCCGGATGCTGCTCATGAACTCTCCCGTCATGATCCGGTTGAGATGGCTCGCCAGACCTCCGACGTTCTTCGATATGGACATCTCATTGTCGTTGAGGACGACGATGAGATCGCTTCTGAGGTGACCGGCATGGTTCAAGGCCTCGAAGGCCATGCCGCCGGTCAGCGAACCGTCGCCGATGACGGCTATGATCTTGGATGTCGATCCCAGCTTTCTCTTGCTCTCGGCAAGCCCCGTGGCGACGGATATGGAGTTGCTGGCATGACCCGTGTCGAACACATCATAGGAGCTTTCGGCCTTGCAGGGGAAACCGGAAAGCCCACCGTCCTGGCGGATCGTACAGAAGCTTTCCCGCCGGCCCGTCAGGAGCTTGCACGTGTAGCACTGATGGCCGACGTCCCAGACGATCTTGTCCGCAGGAGGATTGAAAACGTAATAGAGGGCAATGGTGAGTTCGACGGCTCCGAGGTTCGACGCGAGGTGGCCGCCTGTCCGGGATATAACGTCCGTGATGAAGGGACGTATCTCGCCGGCGAGTTCTGCGAGCCGGGCAATAGACAATTTCTTGAGATCCTCGGGTGAATTGATTGTGTCGAGAAGCATTACGAAACCCTGTTGCCGATGAAGCGAGCGATGTCCTCGAGGATACGGCCGTTTTCTCCCAGGAATGCGATCGATCGCACTGCTTCATCGACGAGTTGCTCCAGTTTGTACTTGGAAGCGAGAATACCGTAATGCCTCACGTAGGTCTGCTTGTTGGCGTCCTTTTTCAGTTTCTTCCCGACTGTTTCCTCGTCGCCTTCCACGTCGAGGATGTCGTCCATGATCTGGAAGGCGAGTCCTATGGCATCGCCGTAGCGCGTAAAGTTCTTGAGTTCCCTGATCCTGGCCCCGCCGGCGATCGCTCCCACCCGGACGGAAGCACGAAGCATGGCGGCCGTCTTGTGGGAATGAATGTAGTGGAGGATGTTCCTGGTGCCCTCTTTGTTCTCGTATATTATGTCCATCACCTGGCCGCCGACCATTCCTTCAGCTCCGGCCGCGTGGGCTATCTCGAACACGATCTGCCTCGATATCTTCGGGCTCACCCGTTCCGTGAACCGCTGATCGGTGAGGACCCTGAACGCCTCGGTGAGCAGGCCGTCACCGGCCATGATCGCCACGGCCTCGCCGAAGGCCTTGTGACATGTCGGCCTCCCGCGCCGCATGTCGTCGTTGTCCACGCAGGGGAGGTCGTCGTGGATGAGGGAGTAGGTATGGATCATCTCCAGGGTGCAGAAAGAGGGGAGGAAATCGTCGGCGCTCTTTCCCTTTGCCTCGCAGGCGGCTATGGCGAGGATGGGACGGATCTTCTTCCCATTGCTGAAGAGCATGTATTCCATGGCATTCCTGAGAATGCCGGGGGTCGAGACGAAGCTCGTGCAGATGTCCCTGAGCATGGTCTCGACTATTATCTTCTTGTCATGGAGATAGCTCGCGAGGTCCACTATTCGTCGTCCCCGGGGAAAGGTGCCTTTTCCACCGCCCCGTCTTCTTTCCTGATCAGTATATCCACCTTCTTCTCGATCTCGTCAAGCCTTTTCGAGAGCTCTTTTGTGAGGCCGAGACCTTCCTTGAAAAGACCCAGGGCCTCGTCGAGGGGAATCTTCCCTTCGTCGAGGGTTCTAACGATATCTTCCAGTTTTTTCAGCCCTTCTTCAAATTTCATGATGGAAGTACTTATTATAGACCTTTAATATTCGCTTTTGCAAGCATTGATTTGTAGCGCCGGCAAGGCCTTTCGCCCTGTGAAAAGTAGGAAATCCGGGGTAGAATATCTCCATGGAGATCTCCTGGGGTATCAGTGAGGAGATAGGCTTCAGGCCGACGATGGAGGATGAGCACGCCTTCTACGAGGACCCTGCCAGGCTTTTCTTCAGCGCCGAGATATATGACGGCCACGGCGGCAGGCAGCCCGCGCAGATAGCCGCCGGGATGCTGACTCCCTGGTTCCTGCATGCCTGGGCGCGTGAGCGCAGGGCCGCAGCCGATATCCTTCGCGACGCCTATCTCGCCGTTGACGCCCATCTCGTCGACCGCCGCCTGCAGGCGGGGACCTGTGCCGTCCAGCTCTATCTCATCGGGGAGGAGTTCCTGGCCGCAAATGCGGGTGACTCAAGGGTAGTCATCGGTACGGGGCAGGGGGCGGCCGTGCTCACTGATGACCATAAACCGGACAGAGCGGTCGAGCGGTCCCGCATCGAGTCCCTCGGCGGGAGCGTCGTCGTGCTGGGTGTCCCGAGGGTCAAAGGTATCCTGGCCATAAGCCGGGCCCTGGGGGACGCCTGTCTCAAACCCTATGTGAGCGCGGAGCCGCGCATAACCGAAGGCGTTCTGGGCTCGGAGAACGACGTGGCGGTCCTCGCCTGCGACGGGGTATGGGATGTTCTGTTGCCCGGTGAGGTCATCGACACGGCACGGCGGGAGAGGGATCCGCAGAAGGGTGCGGAAGAGATTTCGCGCATGGCCCTCGACAGGGGCAGCACGGACAACATCACGGTGATCGTGCTGGACCTCAGGAAATACACGTCGGTCCTGAAGAACCGGAAGATGGTGATCCAGAAGGTGCATGACAGAGCGTGAAAAATGACAATGACCAATGATCAAATCCCAATGGCCAAGGAAGAAGATAATGACCAATTTACCAATAACCAATTGAACAAAGGAAAGGGCAGAACGGACTGTCCGTATTGTTTTTTGGTTATTGGCTGTTGTCTGTTTCTCTGGTCATTGGAATGTGATCATTGGTCATTATCTTCAACAGGGTGATATGCTCGAAAACCTTGTCATCATTGGAACGATCGCGTTCGTTCACCTCCTCGGTGCCATGAGCCCGGGACCGGATCTTGCCATGTCGGTGCGCAACTCCCTGACCTATTCGCGAAGGACGGGGATATTCACGGCCGTCGGGTTCGGACTGGGTGTCGCCGTTCATGTCGCGTACTGCATAGCCGGGATAGCCGTTGTGATCTCCAGGTCGATCCTTGTCTTCAGCACGATCAAATACCTGGGGGCGGCATATCTTCTGTATGTGGGAATACGGTCGCTCGTCTCCCGGCAAGCCGGGATGGAGACGGGTACGGTGACAAAGAGGGAGGATGTCTCTCCCCTCACGGCGGTCCGCATGGGGTTTCTCACGAACATCCTGAATCCCAAGGCGACGCTTTTCTTCCTCGGGCTTTTCACCGTCGTCATATCCCCCGCCGCTCCCCCGCCCCGCTCCGTTCTCATCATTGCGGGTCTTGTCATGGTCGTGGATACCATGCTGTGGTTCGCTTTCGTGGCCGTCTTTCTCAACGAGAGGCACGTAAGATCTCTTTTCGAGAGGTTCCAGGTCTATTTCAACAAGGTCTTCGGCGGCGTCCTTATCCTCCTTGGCATCCGGATTGCCCTTTCCCGCTATTAACCGCCCCGGGAAGCCACGAAGCAAAGGTAGTGACAGGGGCCTCTCAGCGTGATATAGTAGACATGGGCTTCCGTCCGGGAGTTCAAGGGTCTCTGGAACGCATAAGGCTAAAGAGGGAAGAATCAGACTTGTCCCCAGGGGTGGTGTCATTAACTAACCATCATAAGGAGGAGTCTGTCATGGAAGAAAAGCTTGCTAACCCCGCACCACTCGGCCTCATGGGATTCGGTATGACCACAGTTCTTTTGAACATCCACAACGCGGGATTTTTCCCCGTAGGGTCAATGATCCTTGCGATGGGAGCCTTTTACGGCGGTCTTGCCCAGATCATTGCGGGCATCCTGGAGTACAAGAAGGGAAACACCTTCGGAGTAACGGCCTTCACCTCGTACGGTCTTTTCTGGTGGACCCTTGTATTCATTCTCGTCTTCAAGGGACTTCCCGGGAACCCCGAATCCTTCATGGGATGGTACCTCTTCATGTGGGGCTTGTTCACCTTCTTCATGTGGTTCGGTACGTGGGGCAAGAACAGGGGCATACAGTTCGTGTTCCTGAGCCTTTTCATCCTCTTCTGGCTTCTTGCCATCCGTGACTGGACGGGCAGCACCGCCATCGGCACCCTTGCCGGATGGGAAGGCATCATCTGCGGCCTCTCCGCCGTCTACCTGGCAATGGCCGAGGTCCTCAACGAGGTACACGGGAGGACCGTGCTTCCCATAGGGGAGACAAAGAAGTAAAGACGGATTGAATCGCTTGAGGGGCTTGAATCGCTTGAGAGTTAGAAGACGAAGATGCCAACTCTCGATCGGTCGAACCCCTCAAGCCGTTTCTTGATCTTTCACCCTCAAGCTTTTCAAGCGATTCAAGCCCCTCAAGCCGCTTCTACCTGTCCCTGTTCTTCCACTGCATCCACAGTATGATGGCTGCCCAGATGAAGGCTGCTGTCATGAGGAGGGAGCCGATGACGTGGGACGCGTTGGCCAGGGTGTGGTCGAGATGGAGGAGATTGAGGCGCCCGAGGATGTTGTTCCAGTCGTGATATCCGGGGACATCCTGTCCGGTCACGCCGCCGAGGAGCATCAGCTGCTGAGCGCGGGCGTCGTTGATGTAGGGGGCCATGTCGATGAAATTCTGTCCCGTCCACCACAGCGCGAAGGAGGCGGCAAAGGCATCGCCCCGTTTCAGGAAGGCGACGAGGCAGACAACGGGTATGAGAACCTGCATGAGACTTCCTCCGAGGACGCCCATGAAGTCGCCGAAGAGGCGGAAAACAATGTGCCCGGCCTCGTGGAAGGGGAGACTGACGTTGTGAAAGAAGGAGTGTCCAGCCAGCTCGCTTGACGGCAGATTGACCATGAGCCGCACCCCTGCTATGAAAAGGAGCACAAATACCAGGCACCTTCCCCAGAAATAGAAGGGGTTTACCTTCATCTGGGGAGGGAAGAGAAGACCCGCGAGAGTGGTTTCATCCTCATTGCCCGATACGGTGAGGGCTGCTCCGTCGTTCCCTTCTTTTGCCGCGCCCGTCCGGGAATCCGTCAGCGCTTCGTAGGCCCAGGTGATCTCCTTGAGTCTGTCCCAGTCGTCTCCCGATTCCCTCTTCAGGCGTCTGAAGGCTTCCTCCACCTCCTCCCGGGATGCTCCCCGGGGAAGGCCGAGAATACCATAACAAATCTCCTCAATACCACCCATCATCCTAACCTACCATACGAACAATAAAGAGTGAAGCATGCGGAGAATGTTTCACGGCGCATATCTCGCGGCATTCATTTCAAGATCAAGACCATTCAGGCGGTTCAAGTGGTCCTCTCAGAGCCCGAAGGCCAGCAGCATGCTGACGACGAGCAGCCATGCGCACAGTACAAGGACGATTTTTGGTTCCCTTCTGAGGCCAGCGATCTTCTTTCCCAGAGAGGAGAGCATCGCATGAACTCTTTCCATCATGTTTTCACCTCGGTGCCGACGCTACTCCAGTTTATCGGAAAGTCCCCGAAAGCATTAAGCTGCATGCCTTGACAGGCAACCCCCTTTCCCGGTCCTTCCCTTGAACCCTTGAACACTGCCCCCCCTTCTTTCTCCCTAAACATCTCTTCACCCTCGCGGCCTGTTATGATACGATAATGTTACAGGACATCACCATGAGTCCTCCGATGCGCGGCAAAAGGAGGCCGTTTCATGAAAAGAGCGTGTCTTGCGGTAGCGGTTCTTCTGGTCTTGTGCTCTCCTTTCGCGGGCTGCGAAGAGAAGGAGGTGCCCCGGACCATCAAGGAGTATCCCCTTGACAACATGGCGGGGGTCCTGACGCAGTCGAACGTTACTTTCGACCCGAATGTGTCCGCTGACAACAAGGGGTCTCTGAGGATCGATGCGCCGTCGCCGATGACGGTCCGGCTCTATGAGGTCAGGGACATCGATGTGGACAGGGCCCGCCTGACGTACCAGGCAAAGCTGAAGACGCAGGATTTTCAGGGCAGGGTCTTCCTCGAGATGTGGTGTGTTTTTACCGGCAGAGGCGAGTACTTCTCCCGCGCCCTGGAAACCGCTGTTTCGGGCACCACCGGGTGGGTCACGCAGGAAACGCCTTTCTTCCTCAAGAAGGGGCAGAAGCCCGACATCGTCAGGCTGAACCTTGTCGTCGACGGCAAGGGCACCGTCTGGATCGACGACGCGAAGCTCATACGGGGGCCCCTGAAATGAGCCTTCTGCGGCGGGTTGCGGCGTCCGGTGAAGGACTCCTGTGAGTCCCGGCCGGTCGTTGGAAAGGAGATCGCAGTGAAATACCAGGTTGGTGAGACGGGCAGGGTGGTCCTGGCCCATTTCGAGGACGGCGACGAGATAATCGCCAATCTTTCCGGCATCATCAGGAAAGAGAACATCAGGTGCGCCGTCTTTTACCTCCTCGGAGGGATAGCGGAGGGAAGGATCGTGGTGGGGCCCGTTGAGGACGACGTGCGGCCGCCGGAGCCGACGTGGCGAGAGCTTGTCGAAAGCCACGAGACCCTTGCCGTCGGCACTGTCTTCTGGCATGGCGACGAGCCGCGCGTCCATATCCACGGAACATACGGGAAGTTCGACGCCGTCAGGACGGGATGTCTCCGCGGCGAGGCGAGAACCTTTCTCATCATGGAGGCGGTCATCGTCGAGATCAAGGGTGTCAACGCCGTCCGTGACCTCGACCCTGTCGTCAACATGGCTCTTCTCAAGCTGACAGGTACGACACTGCATCTATAGAACAAGGAGCGTGACATGGCCACATCTCCCCTCGCGGGCAAACCGGCCCCGGTAGAGATACTCATCGACCCCGAAGGGTTGGAAAGAGACTACTATGAACGAAGGCCGGACCCCGACGACCCGGCGCAGCGGGTGAGCTTCGGGACGAGCGGACACCGCGGGTCAGCGCTCTCCGGCACATTCAACGAGGCGCATATCCTTGCCGTCACGCAGGCAATATGCGACCTGCGTCGAAGCCAGGGGACGGATGGTCCTCTCTTTATGGGAAAGGACACCCATGCGCTCTCGGCGCCGGCGCAAAGGACGGCCCTCGAGGTACTCGCGGCGAATGGCGTGGAGACCATGATCCAGAAGGACGACGGGTTCACTCCCACCCCCGTCATCTCCCACGCCATCCTGTCGCTCAACCAGGGGAAGACGGGCGGTTTCGCGGACGGCATCGTGGTGACGCCGTCGCACAACCCGCCCCAGGACGGGGGCTTCAAGTATAATCCGCCGAACGGCGGCCCCGCAGACACTCAGGTGACGCGGTGGATCGAGGACAGGGCGAACGATCTCCTCCGGGGCGGCCTGAAAGATGTCCGCAGGATGGGATACGAATCCGCACTCAAGGCAGGGACGACCCGCCCCGTCGACCTCATGACGGCCTATGTCCGTGACCTGGCAAACGTTATCGACATGGAGTGCATCCGGTCCGCCGGCGTCACGATGGGGGTCGATCCTCTCGGGGGGTCCTCCGTGCACTACTGGGAGCCTATCAGGGACCTCTACGGTCTCGACCTGACCGTCGTCAACGGCATTGTGGACCCGAGGTTCGCCTTCATGACCGTCGACCACGACGGCAAGATCAGGATGGACTGTTCCAGCCCTTACGCGATGGCGGGGCTCGTAGCCCTCAAGGACCGCTTCCAGGTGGCCTTCGCCAACGACACGGACGCGGACCGGCACGGCATCGTCACCCGGTCCATGGGGCTCATGAACCCCAACCACTACCTTGCCGTGGCGATCCATTATCTCCTCACTCACCGGCCCGGCTGGCCGGAAGGGGCGGCCGTCGGCAAGACCCTTGTGAGCTCGAGCCTTATCGACCGCGTGGTGGCGGACCTGGGCCGAAGATTGTCGGAGGTTCCCGTCGGCTTCAAATGGTTTGTCGACGGGCTTTTCGACGGGTCCTGTTGCTTTGGGGGCGAGGAAAGCGCGGGGGCGAGCTTTCTCAAGCGCGACGGGACGGTCTGGACGACGGACAAAGACGGCGTCATCATGGACCTCCTTGCCGCGGAGATGACCGCCAGGACGGGTAAGGATCCCGGGGAACTCTACAACGAACTGGCCGACAGGCTGGGGAGGCCCCTGTATGTTCGCGTCGACGCCCCGGCAACGGCCGCCGAGAGGACGGCGATATCGTCCCTGACGCCCGGGGCCATAAAGGATGAGGAACTGGCGGGGGACCCGATAACGTCGAAGATGACGAAGGCCCCGGGCAACAACGCCGCCATAGGCGGCGTCAAGGTGGCGACGGCCAGGGGCTGGTTCGCAGTGCGACCGTCGGGCACGGAGGACATCATCAAGATGTACGCCGAGAGCTTTGTTGACGAGGCCCATCTCGACTCCATCCTTGCCGGTGCCCGACGGATCGTCAGGAACGCGCTGGTGTGAGAACCGATGCCCGACGGATATCCCTGGTGTACGCGGCGGTTCTTATGTGATAGATATTAGGGTCGCCCCGCCCCGCGTGTTCGCGGTGAAGGGGGTTCGTATCCGCGATCACCTGAAACACAGGCCGCCGGGCGGCCTGAAATATCCCGAAGGAGGATGTATATGAAAAGAACATTGTCACTGGTACTGGCGTCGTTGCTCGTGGTTCTTCTTGTAAGCGTCGGCTTCTCCCAGGAGAAGAAGGCGGCGAAGAAGGCCGGTCCCAAACCCGCCGGGGCCCTGGTTGAGGTCGTCGAGGTAACGGCTGTTGTCGATGCCGTGGATGCAGCGAAGAGGACCGTTGCTCTCAAGGCGCCCGACGGCACTACCCGCTCCTTCAAGGTTGGTCCGGACGTGAAGAATTTCGACCAGATAAATGCCGGCGACAAGGTCAGGATGACTTTCTATGAATCCGTAGCAGTCTTTGTGGCGAAGACGGGCAAGAAGCCTTCCGCCTCGGAGTTCGGGACCGTGGAAGTGGCGCCGAAGGGCGAAAAACCCGGAGCTGTTGTTGTCGACACGCTGGAGGTGACGGCGACGGTCGTGAAGGTCAACTACAAGAAACGCACCCTGTCTCTCAGGGGCCCCGAAGGCAACGTGCGGACATTCACGGTCGACAAATCCGTCAAGAACTTCAAGAACATCAAGAAGGGAGACGATGTCTACCTGAGGGTGACGGAGGCCGTGGCTATGGTGGTGGAGAAGTAGACCGAAGGGTTCGCAATGACCCGGGAAGCGGCCAGGGTCCGCCTGTGGAACGCCGCAGGAGGCCCCTGGCCTTTTTGTGAATAGGGTGCAGATGACGTCAGGTGTTTTTCGTTTGTTATGTTCCGGTGGTGAATGATATGAGAGAGCGATGTCTCTGAACGTACCGCATCCTGTCAGGAACGCGGCCTTCGCGGTCCTTCTTTTTTGCGCCCTCATCCTATCGGGGTGCGCCACACCCGTCGGCGTGGGCTACCTCGACCCGCAGCAATCCCATCGTAAGCTCACCGCAAATGTCCTGACGGGCTCCAGTCTCAGCGCTCCGACAATGCAGATGCTCAACCGGACCGGTCTTGCGGAAAGATTCACAACGCACCCGGCCGAGGTCATAGCGGCCATACATCAGGGCGTTCCGACGGCGGACGAGACGGACCGCCTCTTCGCCCTCGCGGAGCTTTCCTTCCTTCACGGCTCCCGGAGTGGCGACAGGTCGTACTACCTCGCTGCGGCCATCTATGCGTACGCCCTTCTGTTTCCGGCTGAGGGCGCCCGGGCCCCCGACGCCTTCGACCCGCGGTTTCGGACGGCGGTGGATGTCTACAATCTGGGAATAGCGGAGGGCCTCACGTCCCCTGACGGGACCGCCATCGACCCCCGGGAGGGCGTATACCGTCTGCCATTCGGTGAACTTGTGATCTCGGCACGTCCCGATTCCTTCCGATGGAGCTCGTATCGTCTTGTCAGGTTTGCCGATGCGTCACGATTTGTCCTCAGGGGATTGCGCAACGAATACCGTTGGCCCGGGATAGGAGCGGCGCTTGTCGCCTCCACGGAATACCTCCCCGGCGTCGCCGATCCCATCTCCGCGAAGGTACCTTTCGGTGTGAAGGTAGCGGTTACCCTCTTCGTCAGGTTTGCCGACGTTGACGAGGGCTTGAAAACGGGCAGGATGCGGGGGAGACTGGAGCTGTACACGACCGACAGCGCCACCACCGTCACGGTTGCAGGGCGCACGGTGCCCCTGGAATTCGACCTTTCCTCCGCGCTCGCTTACTCCCTCGAGAACTCGGGGGTGTACCGCATGGAGACGAAGGGGTTCTTTTCCGGCAACGTGACTCTTTTCAAGGACGCGTCGCGGTTCAAGGAGAACATCTTCTTCATGAGTCCCTACGTACCGGGGCGCATCCCCGTCATCTTCATCCACGGGACCGCCTCGAGTCCCGCCCGGTGGGCGGAGATGCTGAACGAACTGCAGAACGACCGGCGGCTCTGGGGCCGTTACCAGTTCTGGGCCTTCACCTACAACACGGGAAACCCCATTCTCTATTCAGGCGGTTTGCTGACAGAGGGTCTCAAGGAACTCGTCCGCGGACTCGACCCGGAGGGCAGGGATCCGGCGCTAAAACGCATGGTCATAGTAGGTCACAGCCAGGGAGGGCTTCTGACGAGACTGACCGTCGTCGACAGCGGCACGCTGTTCTGGGACGATGCCGCGAAAGTTCCCTTCGACAGGCTCGATGTGTCGCCCGGCACGCGCGAGATGATAACGAGGAGCTTCTTCTACAAGCCCCTTCCCTTCGTCAGGCGGGTGATATTCGTTTCGACGCCGCACCGGGGCAGCTACGTTGCCGGCGGATGGCTGGGGAGAATGGCCGGCAGGTTCGTGTCGCTGCCCTTTCGCATGCTCGACGCCGTTAAGGAGGTCGCCACCCTGAACCCCCAGGCCGTCGACCGGTCCACCTTCAAGGGGGTTCCGAAAAGCACCGCGAACATGGACCCCGGCAGTCAATTCGTACGGACATTCTCGTCGATTCCCATCGCATCGGGGATACCCGTGCATTCGATAATCTCCGTGGAGAACCCCGATGCACCGAAAGAGAAGTGGACGGACGGGGTGGTGAAATACAGCAGCGCCCACCTCGACAACGCGGCATCGGAGCTCATCGTCCACTCCGGCCACTCCTGCCAGTCCCAACCCCAAACAATAGAAGAGGTCCGCCGGATCCTCCTGCTGCACATAGGGGTTAAGTAGAGACGCACACGGGTCGGCGCTTACGCGCCTAACGGGCACACGGGAAAAAGATATCATTATCTCTCCTTATTCTTTAGTCTTTTACCCGTTCACTCGTTAGGCGCGTAAGCGCCGACTCGTGTGCGCGAAGCGCAGACCCGTGTGCGTCTCCCCCGTTCACCCTTTCTTTATTCTCCTCTTCACCTTCTTCCAACTCTCCGTTATGAGGAAGCTCTCGTCCATGTTGCCCGCCATCGTCACGAGCCTCTTGAAGGGTGTGGCGAAGGTGAGGGTGTTTGCCGGGACGCAGGGCCGGGCGGAGACGTCGAACATGCCAATGACGGACCTCGGATGGCGGGCATCCTTTTCGAGATAGGGGTAGGTGACGATGGTGGAACAGCCGGCGCCGAAGGGGCAGAAGACGCCATCGGGGTCGACGCCGTCGTAGTTCGCGAGAGTGAACAGGCCCGACAGGACATCGGGAGTGGCGAAGAAGATGACGACGTCGGGGTTATCCTCCATCTCGATCTTGTCCCAGCGCTTGAAGACGATGCAGGGGGCGGGAGCGCTGAATTTCGGCATCTTCTTCATCACCTTTCCGACAAGCTCGGGGGACTTCTTGTATCTCTCACCCTCGAGCTCTCCGGGTATTCCACAGGAGAGGAAGTATTCGAAGTTGGGGCGGAGGACCTCGGTGAAGCCGAGGTACTTCCTGCCGCCGCCGCAGCCGATGGAATCAACGTTAAAGGCGAGCGACCGGCCCCGTGCCGCCCGTGTTATGTCTGCGAGGATGCAGCGATGCTCCTCCAGACTCTTCGGCCCCTTCACCAGCACGGCGCCGGCCTCATCATCACTGTAAAAGAAGACGACCGGCAGTGGTGCTCCGGGAAAATACTTCTCCCACAACGCGATGAACCTCTCCTTGAATTGCATGTCCATGAATGACCTCCTCCTTCTTCTAGAAGACGGTTTTAGGTTTTAAGTTTCAGGTTTTAAGCCGAAACAAGGGTGAGTCATGCAGTTCCTGGCACTTAAAACTTAACACTTAAAACTTAAAACCGTTGTTCATTCTATCACGTTTCTTCCGGTGTCCAAAGTCCTTCTTGACAACAGTGGTGCACTTATCTAATATGTCACGTACCTGTTCATCAAACAGACCCCTTTTCGCTTGAGAAAGAGCCGGTCAGCGGCGAGAGTAGACTGCAAATGAGAAGATATTTGTTCTGTGTACTGGCGGTGTTTCTGTTGACGGTCGGGAGTGACCTCTTTGCCCAGGAGGCGCCCATCAGGCCGGGTGAGCCCCTCAACCTGGAGAGGGCCATAGACATCGGGCTCAAGATGAACCCCGCCATCATGGGCTACCAGTATTCGATGAAGGCGCGCGAGGCCCAGCTCGGGCAGGCGCGGGCAGGTTATTTCCCGAAGGTCGACGGCTCTGCGGGTTTCACGCGCAACTTCGAGGTGAACAATACCCGTGACCCCTATTACGGGGCCCTTCTCGACCAGTACAACCAGAATGTCGCCAACGTGAGCCTCACGCAGATGATCTTCGATTTCTGGAGGACGCCCACGAGCGTGAACATCGGCAGGCTCAACGTGGAATCGTCCCGCCGCGATGTCGACAACAGCATGAACACGGTCGCCAACACAGTAAAGTCTTCCTATTACGGGGTCCTGAAGGCCAAGCGTTCGCGGGACGTCAATCTGGAGGTCGTCGGGCAGTACGCGAAGCATTTCCGGGTCGCCGTCGTCTTCTTCGAGGCGGGCAAGAAGCCGAAGTACGATGTTACGAAGGCAGAACTCGACCTTTCCAACGCGAAACTGAATCTCATCGGAGCCGAGAACGACCTCAAAGTCGCCTGGGTGAACCTCAACAACGCCATGGGCATGGACGGCGACGCGGAATATGCCATCCACGACAGTCTTGACTTCGACAGGTACGAGATCACCCTGGAGGATGCCCTGAAGGCCGCCTGCGAGACACGGCCCGACCTCAAGTCGCTCGAGGCCCAGAGGGAGTCGGCCGAAAAGGCCGTGGCCCGGGCGAAACAGGAGTACTACCCGCAGCTGAACGGCAATGCCCAGTACAACTTCGCCGGCAGCCAGTACCCTCTGGGGCAGGGTTGGTATGCCGGGGTCGCGCTGTCGATCAACCTTTTTGACGGACTGTCGACGACGAACAAGGTTGCCGAGGCACAGGCGAACAAGCAGTCCGTCGACGCGAAGATCAGCGCCATGAAGCTCCAGATCACGCTCGATGTGAAGCAGGCCTGGCTGGCGCTTATCAAGGCACGGCAGACGATAGAGACCACAAATGTGCAGATACGGCAGGCGACGGAGAACCTGGAGATCGCGAACCTGCGCTATGACGCCGGACTCGCGACCCCTCTCGAGGTCACCGACGCCACGGTGACCTACAGCCAGGCGAAGCTGGCCAATATAAGCGCCCTCTTCGATTACAAGGTTGCCAGGGCGAACATGGAGAAGGCCATGGGGAGCAGATGATGGACGCACAGAAGGGCAGGGGAGTCATCGGCAGACTCCGGGCGATGTCCCGGAGGAAAAAGGTCGCAGCGGCGGGGATCGTCCTCGTCTGCATGGTCGTCATCGTATATGTCGCGACGAGAAAGAAGCCGGCGCCGCCGCCGGAGCGGGTTGCCGTGACCGCGGCGAAGGCCGTCGCGAAGGATATGCCTGTGGAGCTGAGGGAAATAGGGACCATCGAAGGCTATCGCAGCGTCCCCATCTATGCCCAGATAACGGGGCAGCTGGTGAAGATCCACTTCAAGGAGGGTGAGGACGTCAAAAAGGGCCAGCCCCTTTTCACGATCGATCCCAACCAGTACCAGGCGAAGGTGAGGCAGGCCGAGGCCCAGCTTGCCCGTGACACGGCGCAGATGAAATTCGCCCGCGACGAGGCGAAGCGGTACAAGTACCTCTACGAAAAGGGCGCGGTCGCCCTTTCCGACTACGAGAACAAACAGTCCGTCGCCGATGCTGAGGAGTCTCTCGTCGTTGCAGACAGGGCTTCTTTGCAGGATGCCCGGCTCAACCTGGCCCACTGTTTCATATCCGCTCCTTTCGACGGGCGCATGGGCGCCTATGCCGTCTTTGAGGGGAGGATGATCAAGGACGTGGATACCCAGCTCGCGACGATCAACCAGATCGCTCCCGTCTATGCCTCGTTCTCCATAGCCGAAAAGGACCTTCCTGCCGTCAGGAAATATTCCTCGGGGCAGAAGCTCAAGGCGAGGGCGCTTCCCGCAGGGTACACGGGAGAGCCGCCGGAAGGCGAGCTCACCTTCATGGACAATACCGTGAACACCCAGACGGGGATGATACTCCTCAAGGCGACATTTCTCAACACCGAAAGGTTCCTCTGGCCGGGACAGTTCGTCAATGTGGTCCTCACTCTCACCACGGAAAAGGACGTCGTCGTCGTCCCCGAGCGGGCGATACAGCTCAGCCAGACAGGAAAATATGCCTTTGTGATAAAGGCCGACAACACGGTCGAATACCGCGTCGTCACGACGGACAGGACGGTGCAGGGCCTCGCGGTGGTGAGGCAGGGGATAAGCGCCGGCGAGACGGTCGTCACCGACGGCCACTTCAAGCTGAAAAACGGCTTCCCCGTTTCTGTGCGCGATCCACTAGCATCGGGACAGCGGGGTAACGGCAAAGGCCCGGAGTCCGCCCCGGCAAGACCCGCGCCTCAGAAGACCGGCACCGGAGCACCCCCGCCGGAAGCTTCCGCAGGAACGAAAAAGTGAACATCTCATCCATATGGATCAAACGGCCCATCATGACCGTACTGGTCATGTTCGGCATTCTTTTTTTCGGCATCAACAGCTACGTGGATCTTCCCATCAATAATCTCCCGGCCGTGGATTTCCCTACGATAATGGTTTCGGCAAGCCTCCCCGGGGCAAGCCCCGAGACCATCGCCTCAAATGTGGCCAAGCCCTTGGAGAAGCAGTTCTCGACCATACAGGGCCTGTCTTCCATGTCCTCCCAGAGCTACACCGGGTCGACGAGCATAATCCTTCAGTTCACCCTGGACCGCAACATAGACGCATGCGCCCAGGACGTGAACTCCAAGATAGCGGCCGCCCAGGGAGACCTGCCGACCAACCTGCCGAGTCCCCCCACGTATGAGAAGGTCAACCCCTCCGACCAGCCCATCCTCTATTTTGCACTTGTTTCGGAGACGATGCCTCTCACCCAGCTCAACGATTACGGGGAAAACTATCTTGCCCAGAATTTCAGCATGGTCAACGGTGTTTCCCAGGTCATCACCTATGGCCAGAAATTTGCGGCGCGCATCCAGGTGAACCCCAAGCTCCTGGCGAAGCAGGGCATCGGCATCGACGACGTGGAACGGGCCGTCAAGACGGCGAACGTCAACCTTCCGGGCGGAACCATCGACGGAAGCTTCCAGGCCTTCACGATCGACTCCAACGGGCAGCTGATGGTCGGAGAGGCATACAGGGATGTCATCATAACCTATAAAGACGGTACACCGGTCCGTGTGAAGGACATTGGAGATGCGATAAGCGGTGTCGAGAAGGACAAGCAGATGGCCGCCTGGTACTCGACCCGCGAGAAGACGCAGCGCGCCATCATCCTTGCCGTCAAGAAACAGCCGGGATCGAACACGGTCCTTGTCGCTGAGGGTGTCAAGGAGCTCGTCCCCCGCCTGAAGTCAATGGTCCCCGAATCGGTGGAATGGCACCTCCTCTATGACGCCTCCGATTATATTGAAGAATCCATCCAGGACGTTCAGTTCACCCTCGTTCTGACCATCATCATCGTCCTTTTTGTTGTCTTTGTCTTCCTTCGCTCCTTCAGGTCGACCATCATACCGAACGTGGCCGTGCCGCTGTCCATCATCGGCACCTTTGCGGTGATGAGCATTCTCAATTTCAGCCTCAACAACCTTTCCATGATGGCGCTGGTCCTGTGTGTCGGTCTTGTCGTCGACGACGCCATAGTCGTACTCGAGAACATCGTGCGGCGCATGGAGATGGGGGAGAACGCCACGGACGCATCCTTCAAGGGGTCTCAGGAGATAGGGTTTACCATCATGTCCATGACCCTCTCTCTCGTTGTTGTCTTCATTCCCATCCTCTTCATGCCGGGCATCATCGGCAAGCTCTTCCACGAGTTCGCCGTCTGCATCGCGGCGGCGATCCTGATCTCCGGTTTCATCTCCGTCACCCTGACGCCCATGATGTGCAGCCGCGTTCTCAAGGGCTTTCACGAGAAGAAGGAGGGCAGGTTCTACGCCTTGACCGAGAAGGGGTTTCAGGCGATGATAGGTTTCTACGGCCGCACCCTCCGGTGGGTGCTCACGCACCGGAGGGTCGCCCTCGCCGTCACCGTCCTCGTCCTTGTTGTGTCGGGCTTTCTCTTCATGAAGATCCCCAAGGGGTTCCTTCCCACCCAGGACCAGAACTTCATGATGGCCTGGGTTCAGGCCGCCGACAAGATATCCTACGATGACATGGTAACGCACCAGAGCGAACTCAACGAGCTTGTCAGGTCGGAACCCGATGTGAAGGACTTTATCTCCGTTGCCAGCATGAATTCTTACAACAACGGCATCGTGTTCGTGATGCTGAGGAGCATGAAGGACCGCAAGCGCTCTGTTGACCAGATAGTCGCCGACCTAAGGCCCAAGCTCAACAGCATTCCGGGCCTCCTCGTCTTCCCCCAGAACCCGCCTCCGATCCAGATAGGAGCCGGAAATGCCCTCGCCGAGTACCAGTTCACCCTTCAGGGTTCGGACCTGACGGACCTTTACAAGTACGCCGGGATATTCGAAGAGAGGATGGGCAAAGTCCCGGGCCTGGCGGACGTGAACTCCGACGTCAAGCTGAACATGCCGAAACTCTTCATTAATGTGGACCGCGACAAGGCATCGGCGCTGGGCCTCAGTCTCGACCAGATCCAGAACACCTTCTTCTCGGCCTACGCGTCCCGGAAGGTGTCGACCATCTACGGGAAGCTCAACCAGTATGCCGTCATCCTCGAGGTCCAGCCACAATTCAAATCGGATCCCGACGCGCTTTCCTATCTCTATGTCAAATCGACGGCGAACAAGCTCGTGCCCATAGGCACCATATCGACCATCGAGCAGACGGTGGGGCCCGTGAACGTCAACCATACGGGTCAGCTCAACTCGGCCACCATCGCTTTCAATCTCATCCCGGGACACTCCGTGGGCGATGCGGTGGATGCCACGCACAGGATAGCGAAGGATGTGAATCTGCCGCAGTCTATCGTGACCGGCTTCCAGGGGTCGGCGCAGGAGTTCCAGAGGTCCTTTTCGGGCATGGGTTTCCTCCTCTTCGTCACGGTGCTCGTCATCTACATGGTCCTTGGCATACTCTACGAGAGCTTCATCCATCCCATCACCATCCTGACGGCCCTGCCGCTCGCGGCGTGCGGCGCCCTGCTGACCCTGTGGGTTTTTGGTATGGAACTCGACATGTACGGTATGGTAGGTATAATAATGCTAATCGGCATCGCAAAGAAGAACGGCATCATGATGGTCGACTTCGCCCTCGAGGAGGAGCGGACAAAAGGACTCAATTCCGAGGAGTCCATCTACCAGGCATGCCTCACGCGGTTCCGTCCCATCATGATGACGACGATGGCGGCCCTTTTCGGCACCCTGCCCATCGCCCTCGGGATCGGAGCGGGAGGGGACGCGCGTCAGCCCATGGGTGTCGCTGTTGTAGGCGGTCTCTTTCTTTCCCAGATCATGACCCTCTACATCACGCCCGTCTTTTATGTCTATTTTGACGAGCTCAACCGCTGGCTCGGAAAGCGGTCCGGTAAGAAAGAAAAAACGGTATAAAGGAGCCTCCCATGTCCCAGGTCTACAAAGGTGTTCAGTTCATTCCCGGTCAGGACGAGTTCATCCCCGATTCCCATGTCTACGTCATTGGAGATCCGGCATCCGGGGACCTCTCGATAGTGGACGCGGGGCTCACGGGAAAGGGCGCCTACAAGGCCGCTTCCATCGCGAAGCTCGGGATCAGGCCTGAGGATATCAAAAGGGTCATTATGACACACACGCACCTCGATCACATCGGCTGCCTCGCGGAGCTTCAGAAGGCGTTTCCCGGCGCCGAGCTGTGGGTTCACGGGCTGGAGGCCGATCTCCTGGAAAAGGGGGACGACCGTGCTGTGTACGGCATGGACATGTTCAAGGGAATGTGCCAGATGCAGTTCGGCCTCGGGCCCGACTCCTTCAGGTTCAAGGTGGACCGGAAGCTCGAAGGCGGCGAGACGCTGGAGATAGGCAACATGGTATGGGACGTGATACACATACCCGGCCATTCCATGGGAGGCATCGCCCTCTACGATCCCGTCGGGAAGGCCCTCATCCCCGGGGACGTGGTCTACGCCGACTATGCCATCGGCCGTTTCGATCTTTTCGGCGCAAATCCGGCACAGTTGAAGGACTCTCTCAACGCGCTGTCAAAGCTCGACGTCGACATCCTCCTGCCCGGCCACAACCAGATCGTCAAGGGCATCCCCGCCGACTACATACGAAAGACCACAAAGATGTGGGAACCGTACCTCGTCTAAAGACGGTTTCACGTTTCAAGTTTCAGGTTTCAAGTCAAAACAAGAATCGGAAGAGGACCTCGACTTGGAACGGAGTTGTTAGGATGCTGCCGGTGTCTTTTGCCTGAAACCTGAAACCTGGAACCTGAAACAGCCTTCTCACGTCTTGTTATCGTAGACGTTCACCTTGATCCTGCCGTCCTCTTCGTAGAAGACGGCGCTGTGGTATTCCGTTGTGGAGTCGAAGACGAGGGTGCCTATCTTTATTCTGACGCTGGGGTAGCAGGTGCCGCGCACCTTGACAGTCGGCTGTGCGGCCTTCGCCATCGTCGACTCGATCATCTCTATCCGGCCCCTGTATTCCTGCAGTTGATGGCCCAGTTCGTCCGCCGTCGCGAGAAGCCGGCCATAGAGCCTCTCCTTTTCATCGGGAAGAGGATCGGTGCGGCCCATCTCTTCAAGGGTGGAGATGTGTTTGTCGATCTCCTCTATGGTGTGCTCCGTCTTCTGGGCCGTCTCCTTCAATTCCTTCAGGAGGGCGACCGTCTTCGGCTCGAATCCCACCGCTACCTGCGTCCTTCCCGCGATCGGAGACCCAAGGGCATTCATGACCGCAAGGTTCTGCGCGGAGAGTTTGCTGCCGATGACGCGCCCCGTGCCCAGGGCGACATCGATGGAATCGCCCGCAGACAACTCTGAGTTGAGGGCGTCGCCGACGACGATGTTCCGTCCTGCCTCCACGTGGCAGTTCTCGACGAAGAGAGCCGAGAAATCCCGGCCTGCCGTCATGGTGCCCCTGTCCGCGCCCAGCACCCCGCCCTTGATGGAAATGTCCATACCCGCTTCGAGGGAACAGTCCTCGACGACCCCGTTTATCTCGATGCTTTCCGTCGCCTTGATGGAGAAGCCGGACACGACATTCCCGTCGATCCTCACGCTGCCCTTGAAATCGACGTTGCCGATGGAATAATTGATGTCCCCCTTGATGCTGTAAACGGGCTCGACGAATACTGACCTTCCCTTCAGGAAGGGCTGTCCGGCCATGGCAGCGGTGACTTCCATACCGTCGGGAGAGATGATGGTGTTCCGCCCGGCGGTAAAGGCGATATCCTTACCGGGTTTCGCCGGTATCTCCTTGCCCGTGACCGTCATCCCCGGATTCCCCGACGTGGCCGGTATCTTCCTCGCAAGCACGTCACCTTCGGCCACGGCGTGGATGAGCGTAAGTTCCCTGAAGTCCACCCTGTTGTTCGTGAGCTCTTTCGGCTGCATGGTAGACTGGAGAGGAAAGAGGCAATCGATGGCGGCGTCCGTCCCGTGCACGGGCTCTTTTGCCCTGGCGATCACAATGGGCTTGTCGTAGACCTTTTCGGACAGGAGGGAGACGATCCGGTCGAGATCGACCCCCGAGACAATTCCCATCTCGTTGAGCCTGATCTGTACGTCCACCATGGTGACCTCCCTGCCGCCGTGTCCTTCCTTCAGGTTCAATGTGGCGACACGCTGCGCCGCGTCGACCTTGATCTCGAACTCCTGATCTTTTGCGAAAGCCGCACGAAAGGGCTGGCCCGTGATCTTCCGTGCCAGTTCCCTGGTGATGGCCGCCCTGTCGATGAAGTAGGGCAGGCTCCGCTCTTCAAGACCCCGCACGACCTCGTCCGGCGAAGGATACTCCGATGCCTCGTGAATGGTCACAGAGGCGCTGCCCTCTTCCTCGTTCACTTCGATCGTGAAGAGGTCCGGCCTGGCGCTGTCCACGTCGTTGTGTTCGCGCAACGGTGTCATGGCTGCTGCTCCCCCTGTAACATTGTTATCGGGAGACAGGACAAATTCTTAAGGATGTCTTGTTTTTGGCAAAACCTTCCGCTCGTTGTCCCCCCCCGGGGCGGGTGGAACAAGGGGCGCACGTATTGATTGCACCGGGAAGAGACGGTTCGACGCGTGTCTCTTCCCGCCCCGGCAGGCCTCGGGAGAGGATACACTTCGTGCCCCACCGCCTCGGACAGGGATTTTTGTGTTGACTCCCGGCCCGCTATCCATCATCATAGTAACTGATCATGACGGACCGGGGCAGACAACAGGGCGCAGTCAGGAAGGTGGGAACCGGAGCCCTGGTTTGCCTCATTGTCATCCTGATGACGGCCGCCGGATATGCCCAGCCTGCCCTGAAAAAGATCGCATTTATCCCCCAGTGGAGTCCGCAGGCCCAGTTTGCCGGTTACTACGCGGCCTACGAGAAGGGTATCTACGAAAAACACGGTCTCGATGTGAAGATCCTCCGTGGAGGGGCCCACAGGCCGTCGTCGGAGCTGCTTGAAAAGGGCGAGGCCGATATCGCCAGCATCTGGCTCTCCACGGCTCTCCAGAAGCGTTCGAACGGTGTGAGGCTCGTCAATATCGCCCAGGTGGTGCAGCGGTCATCACTTATGCTCATAGCGAAGAAGTCACGGGGCATCAGAAGGCCGGAGGATCTTGAAGGGAAGAAGGTGGGGCTGTGGGGAGACGATTTTCGCATACAGCCGATGGCATTCTTCAAGAAGTACAAGGTGACCGTCAAGGTTGTTCCCCAGTCATATTCCGTGAACCTCTTCCTGCGGGACGGCGTGGACGCCGCGTCGGCCATGTGGTACAACGAGTATCACAGGGTGCTCAATTCCGGGATAAACGCAGACGAGCTGACATCGTTCTTTTACAGCGATTACGGCCTGAACTTCCCCGAGGACGGAATCTACGTCATGGAGGAGACGCTGAAGAAGGACCCTGCGGCGGCATGCGCTTTTGTGAACGCGTCTCTCGAGGGTTGGCGCTGGGCCTTCGATCACCCGGAAGAGGCCATCAATATCATTCTCAAGTACATGATCGAGGCGAATGTGCCGGCCAACAAGGTGCATGAGCGATGGATGCTTGAAAGGATGAAGGACATAATCATCCCTGCCGGCAGTGATCGGGCGGCGGTGGGTGTCCTCAAGAAGGAAGATTATGAAAGGGTGGGGAAAGAGCTGAAGGAAGGCGGTCTCATCGGGAATGTGCCCGGCATGGACGCCTTCGCCTTCATGTGTACGGGATATGTTCAAAAATAAGGGTATAGCCTTCAAGCTGGTTCTTTTCTTCACTTTGAGCAGCGCTGCCATCTTTGCCGCCATATTCAGCTACAACTATCTTGTTTCCCGCGGAATGATTCAGAAAGGCATCGAGGAGAACTCTGCGAATCTCATCACCACCACGACAAGCAGGATCGAGGTCCTTCTGACATCAACGCAGAAAGTGCCCCAGAACGCGGCATATCTTCTCGAAAACACGAACTACGACGAGGCCGAGCTTTTCAAGGTCATCTATGCCATCGTGGAGAAGAATCCCGAGATATACGGCGCGGCGGTAGCCTTCGAACCCTACGCCTTCGACAAAACGAAGAAGTACTTTGCTCCCTATTTCTACAGGAACGGCGAGGGGATAAGCTTCAAGTATCTCGACAGGTTCTACGATTATTTCCAGTGGGACTGGTACCAGATCCCCCGGGAGCTTGAAGAACCGCAATGGACGGAACCCTATTTCGGCGAGGGCGGCGGCATCCTCATGTCATCCTATGCCGTTCCTTTCTACAGGGTTGTCGACGGAACGCGGAAGCTGACCGGTGTGGTCGTCGTGGACATCTCCCTGGAAGAGCTCGGGAAGATCGTCTCTTCGATCAGGATTCTGAAGTCGGGCTACGGCTTTCTCATATCGAAGAACGGCACGTTCGTCACCCATCCCATCAAAGAACACATTATGAACGAGACGATCTTCTCCATTGCGGAGGAGAGGAAGGACCCCGTGCTGCGCGAAACGGGACGGAAGATGATACGGGGAGAGACGGGCTATTCCGCGAGCCCTGTGAAGAGCGCGGTGACAGGGAAGTCCTGTATCATGACCTATGTTCCCATCAAGTCGAACGGGTGGTCACTGGGCGTTCTGTTTCCCTACGACGAGCTCATGGCGGACATCACCAACCTTAATCACGTGGTCCTCGCCCTGGGTATTACGGGTCTCGTGCTTCTCGCCCTGGCGGTCGTGTTCATCGCTCGCTCCATAACGAAACCGCTGACGGAGATGGCTGACATAGCGGGGAGGATAGGCACAGGCGACCTCGAAGCCCAGGTGCCCATGGTGCGGACGAAGGACGAAGTCGGAAGGCTCGCATTGGCCCTCGATTGCATGAAAACCTCGCTCAAGGACTACATCCAGGAGATTACCGACACGACGGCCGCTCGTCAGCGAATGGAAAGCGAACTGAAGATAGCCAGGAACATCCAGATGGGCATCCTTCCAAAGGAGTTCCCCCCCTTTCCGGACAGGAAGGATTTCGATATCCATGCCCTCACCATACCGGCCCGCGAGGTGGGCGGGGATTTCTACGACTTCTTCCTCATAGACAGGGACCACCTCTGCATCGTGGTGGGAGACGCCTCCGGCAAGGGGATACCGGCGGCCCTCTTCATGGCGTTCACCAAGACCCTCATAAAGGCGAGGGCCTCGGCTGATATTGAGACGGGTGTCCTCATGAGTGAGGTCAACGATGAGCTGAGCATGGGGAATCCCGCGGACATGTTCATCACTGTCTTCTGCGCCATCCTGAACACGGTCACGGGCGAACTCCGGTATACGAACGGCGGCCACAATCCCCCCGTCATCATTCGCGGCGCCGGCGATATCAGCTACCTCGACGGTCCCGGCGAACTCGTCGTGGGGATCATGGAAGGGACGCAATACACGACAAGAACCCTCGTGCTGAACCCGGGCGACGGGTTGTTCCTCTACACGGACGGCGTGACGGAAGCCATGAACGAAGGGGGCGAGATATTCTCAACGGATCGTCTGAAGGATGTTCTTGCCACATGTGCCGGCGGAGGCGTCTCGGAGATCACCACCTGTGTCGGCGAGGCTGTCAACGGTTTCTGCAAGGACGCGCCGCAATACGACGACATCACCATGATGGCGCTGAGATATGATGGGACGGACAATGAGAACGGGTGATGGGTGATAGGCAATAGGTAATGGGAAGAGTCGGTTTCCACCATCACCTATGACCTATGACCTGTCTTTTTGTGATTTTTGTCATTGTCGATTTAGTTCTTTGTGACTACAATGTTTAAAATAATCTTGCAATTTGTTCGCAAGAGGTTAGAATAATGCATCTTATTCACAGGGAGAGAGGATGCGCGTCTATTTCTGGGGCACACGAGGGTCTTTGCCTGCGTCCATAACGGCGGAGACGGTTCGGGCCAAGATCGTAAGAGCTATCAAGGCGGCCGGGTCCCGGACGTTCGAGAAGGATAGCGACATAGAGGACTTCATCCGTGACGAGCTTCCCTTCACTGTCGGGAGGACCTACGGAAGCAACACGCCCTGTGTGGAGATCAGGAACGGCGAAGAGTACATAATCTGTGATGCCGGCACGGGCCTGAGGGACCTCGGCAACCATCATATGAAGCTTATCGAACAGGGTCTGCAACGCAGAAGCGGTTCCGTCTTCAACATCTTCGTCTCCCATTTTCACTGGGACCATATCCAGGGGTTCCCTTTCTTCACGCCGGCCTATATCCCCGGGAACAAGGTAAGGATCTACGGTTTCCACAAGAACCTGAAGGGCTTCTTCGAGAAGCAGCAGAACCAGCCCTATTTCCCCGTTCCCCTTGCGAGCATGAGTGCCGACATACAGTTCATCGTCCTCAAGCCCGGCAGGGAGTACGAGATAAGCGGTTTCGAGATCTCCGGCATAGAGCAGAAGCACCCGGGGATCTCGTACGGTTTCCGGTTCCAGAAGGACGGACGGACCGTGGTCTATTCCACTGATGCCGAACACAAGACAAGCTATGACAGCACTGCCAGGGAAGAGAACTATCCTTTCCTGGACTTTTTCAGGGAAGCGGACCTCCTCATCTTCGATGCCCAGTATGACTGGACCGAAGCAGTCCTTTCAAAGGATGACTGGGGCCATTCCAGCTACGTCGCGGCCGTCGAGCTTGCCGTCAAGGCAAACGTGAAGCACCTGTGCCTTTTCCACAACGAACCCACCTACAGCGATGAGCGTCTCGATGTCCTTCTCGAGGATACGAGAAACTACCTCAAGATTTACAACGACCATCAGCCCCACCCCATGAAAGTCGATCTCGCGTACGACGGGTATGAGATAGAAGTGTGAGAACAGATGATAAGTGTTGAAGAAGACAATAACCAAATAGCCAAATCTCACTAACCAGAGAATAACCAATTCACCAGACCACAATAACCAAACGGAAGGCCACGCAGGAATTCTGCCCCCTATTCGCGTTTGGCAAATTGGTAATTGTTTTCTAATTGGTCATTGAGATTTGGTGATTGGTTATTATCATCTTCTCATCTTTATGGTGAGAATGTTCTTTTCCGCTTCCCGGGCGTAGGTTACGCCGTCTGTCATCTCTTTAATGAAGTATATGCCGAGGCCCCCTACGGGGCGGTCGTCGATGCTGGCCTTCGTGTCGGGCGTGTCCCTCTTCAGGGGGTCGAAAGGGGGACCGCTGTCGATGATGGCGATGTAGAACACGCCTCTGCTGTCGGTGCCGCATGTGGCGGTGATGACGCTGTCCGGGGCTGAGGAGGAATACTTGATGATGTTGACGATGGCCTCTTCCACGGCCAGCTCCATGGCGCCGAGTTTGTGCTCGCCGAAGCCTGCCTCCCTCGCGCACTGTGTGATACGTGCCGAGAACTCCGGCAGGGACTCAAGCACTGCCGGTAACTCGATGCTTGCGAGAGTATGGACGTTCTCCGCCATTTTCACATGCTGCCGAGCGCTTCCGCTTCCGAGGGAAAGATCTTGAAGATGGATTTGAAACCCGATATCTGGAAGACTTCTTCGACAGGCCCCTGAAGCCCGGTGAATAGTATCTCCCCCGACAGGGCCTTGAGCTTCTTGGCTGACGAGAGGATGCTCCTCAGCCCCGCACTACTGATGTAGCCGAGGGCGGTGAGGTCGATAAGAATGGCCCTCTCTCCCGCCGTGATCAGTTCATCGAGACTTTTCTCGAAATCCGGCGCGGTAATCGCGTCGATCCTTCCCGAGACTGCAACGATGGCGACATCTTTTTCCTTGCGTTTGGTGATTTCCATAAGACCCCTCACAACTTTTTAACCTGAATTCTATACGATGGCCCGCGAAAAAACAACGATTCTTTCGGGAGATTCCCGGCAAGATGGAAAGACCCGGAAGATTTGGTTTGGGGTGGGTGAAGGGTCTCGAACCCTCAACCCCCAGGACCACAGCCTGATGCTCTAACCGTTGAGCTACACCCACCGTTGAGAATATTTAATTAGCACAATTTGACGGCCAAGTCAACGAGAGGGAAGGGAGAAGACAATAACCAATGACCAAATCTCAATGACCAATAAAACTGATCAAACAAATAACGACCGGTTTACCAATGAGCAATTGACCAGGCAGGAAATGAGTCTGAATTCTGTCACGGCTTTCCCTTTGGTTGTTGAAACTTGGTGAATTGGTCATTTACTGGTTATTGAGATTTGGTTATTGGTCATTTTTCTGCCTGGTCATTTGCTTCTTCATTCGTTTCCGGCACCACCCTCTGCATGCACAGGCTTGTCCTGCGGTAGAGGCCGGTGAAGAAAAAGGCGGAGAGGAGGAGCGCGTAGTAGGTGAGGACAGAGGAGATGAGGAAGCCTATGAGGTAGGGGATGTGCATGAAAAGGAGGGCCACGTACACGGCGCCGATGGTTGCCGCGTAGCCTATTATGTATTCCACGAGGACCTCTTTTATGCCCCGCAGGATATCCTCGAACTCCAGGGCCTCCCTGAAATCGGTGCGCTCCGCGAAGATGGTGAAAGCGAAGGGCAGAAAGAAGGAACATATGGGAAAGATGACGAATACCGCCGCCTTGATCATGAGGTGGCCGAAGAAGGCGGTGAAGGTGTTAAGCGTTGTCAGGAAGAACCCGCAGGAGAACATGAAGAAGGGTATGGCGTTGTAGAGGATGAAAACGAAAAGGAGCTTGATCCCTTCCAGCCAGGTCTCATATTTTTCCTGCCACGTGGCGATTCCCATTCCTCCGACCAGGGTGAGCCGCGACGTGCGGGACAGGAACCCGATGGAAAAGAAGTTGAGCACAGGGATAAAGAGGACGAGGCCCCCCACTATCCACCGTCCCATGTAGCGCGAATTGACGGTGAAGCGGATGAAGGAGATTATATCCATCTATTGTTTGCCCCTGGACATGAAATCGAGGAGACCTTCCGGGGTGTAGCCCGTCATGCCGCCGTCCATAACGATGGTCTCGCCGTTTATGTACCGGGCTTCATCGGATGCCAGGAAGAGTATCGCGGAGACCAGTTCCTCCACGGTCCCCATCCTTCCCATGGGTGTCCTGCCCGAGAGATAATCGACGAAGACCTCTTTTCTGATCAGTCCTTCGTTCATGCCGCCCTTGATGAAACCCGGGGCGACGGCACAGAGGGTCACGCCGTGCCGTGACCATTCGAATGCCAGTTCCCGGGTCATCAGCATGAGCCCTGATTTTGCTATGGCGTAGGGAAGGAACCCCTTCTCACCGAAGAGGGCCACCTGAGATGCCATGCTGACGATCCGTCCGGAACCCTGCTGTACCATTCTTTTTCCGAAGGCCTGTGTCGCGTAGAATGTCCCCTTGAGGTTGACGTCGATGACCCTGTCGAAGTCATCCTTCTTTATCTTTTCCGAAGGCACGAGGGGATTGACTATGCCGGCGTTGTTGACGAGTATATCCACCTTGCCCAGCGTCTCATAGACCTTTGATGCCATCGCCTCCACAGCGGCGTGGTCGGCGATATCCGTATCGAAGGCGAGCACCTGTTGTCCTTTAAGCTCCTCCGCGAAGCGGTCCACGGCCTCCTTGCTGCGGCTGTTCACCGCGACCGACGCCCCCTCTGCCAGGAAGGCCTGCGCCATTGCCTTTCCGAGCCCCTTTGTCCCGCCGGTGATAAAGACGACCTTGCTTTCAAATCTCATAGTGTCCCTCCGTACACGTTCTTTATACGTTCGTCGAAAAGCCCGGTAAGGCCCTCAGTGTCTTTCATGTCGATGTCGAGGGCCTCTTTCCACACGCCGGCCCTCTCCATGCAGAGGTAGATGAAAAGGCTTGAATCTATGTCCTTCAGAAGCCGGTAGAGCATTCTGTATATCCTGATGCGCTCCGTCTTGATGTAGCGATACTTGCCGTCCTCTCCCCGAATGAATTCCCCCGAAAGCAGATATCTTCTCTTCCTCATGAGGAGGAGGCCATAGAGGGCCGGAGGAAAACGCAGGGTGCCCAGGCTGATCCAGAGTATCCGCGAGGGGTCGAGGATCCGTCCGATATCCCCGATGAGATACCGGTAGTCCCGCTCGAATCCGTCATAGATGACGATGGGGTCAAAGTGGAGACCCACGAAGCAGCCGTGGTCCTGGGCCAGACGGGCCGCCTTAAGACGTTTGTGGACGGGGCTCGTCCTTGTCTCCTCTGCATCGATGAACCTCTGGGGGGATACGGAAAAGGAGATGACGGTATAGGGGTTGAGATGGGGAAGAAGGTGCCTGAAGTCGGCCCATTTCGACTTCAGCTCCAGGATGGCCTTCCTCTTTGCACCGAAATACTCCACGAGGAAGCGGTTTACGTTATGGCGCCGGTCGATGGCCAGGCTGTCGGAGAGTTCCCCCGTTCCGAAACGGAGGACGTGACGGGGGCTTCCGTCTATCATTCCATTGAGTTCCTCGATTATGCTTTCGGGTCTGTGGGAGATCCGTATGGTGTCATCCCTGAGGTAGGCCTTGAGTATGCAGTAGGAGCAGGAAAGGACGCAACCCTCCACGAGGTCGATGGTCTGATACCCGCAGCAGATGTGGTGCTTTGTGCCCGGGCACTTCCTGACGATGCTTCCGGGCGTCTCAACGAATTCTACCTTTTGTGAGCTCAAGAATTCTCCTGACGTGACCTTCCGCGACCAATTCCGAGATCCTGCCGAGGGCGGCGTCGACGTCATCTTCATTGACTATTTTCAATATGATATCAATATACTCCTTTTCGAAAAAAGGGTCTACTCTAATGTCTACGCCGGGTGGAAGAGCCATGGCACTCCGTATCGCCTTCAGTTTCTTTGCGAAGGATGACAGGATGGGATGGGTCTTCTGCTTGAGGCGGGACCTCAACATGTCTGAGCTTTCCATGACGGGGATGTCCCTGCCGGCCAGCGCTCCCTTGCGGATCCTTACAAGCTGGAGCATATCGAGGATCTCCCGGAGGGTGCTCTCTGTCAGGTGGAGACCCGTGAGCGCCGTAAGTATCCTGCGCCGCTCCTTCTCTTCGAACCTGAGGAGCGACTCCGCATTTCTCAGGGAAAGATTCTTCCTGAAGATAAAGTCCCTGGACGGGGCATCGAGGGAGGCGATTCCCAGGAGAATCGAGAGCACCTTTTCATGAGGATTGAGGCCGAGGTGCTTCATGAGTTCGAAGATCTCGTCACGGGAGAACCCTGAACGATCCATAGCGTCGACGACGGCTGCCTTTTCGACGATGTTGAAGCCCCGTGCCAGGTTGTCGTGGATGGCCCTCATGAGGGCGGTCTTCTCATCGATGTCTACGATGAGGGCAGGGACCTTTCTTAAGCGAAGCTCCCTGGCGCACCGCAGGCGGCGCCATCCTGCCACCGCGATATAGGGTGCCCTGTCGAGCAGTACGATGGGCTGAACGATGCCGACGGAGGCGATCGACCAGAGGAGGTTCTCGTCGCCCGGCGGATAGGAAAGGCAGAACCGCCTGTCCTTGAGGTCTATCCTGGAAAGGGGGACGTCCGTCATCGCTCGAAGTAGATGAAGAGCCACTTGATGATCGTGTAGAGGATGATGATTCCGATGAGGAACACTCCTGTCATAACGAACCAGTGCGGTATGAAGGTAGTCTTGTGTTCTTGACCAAGAGATATGTGCTCCCTGTGTATCCTGGCGAGGGTGGGACTCCTGTCGGCAAAAAAATGGAAGACCGTTACGAAAAGCGGTGTGGCGAAGAGCAAGGCGAAAGCGGCGAATACCCACATGCCCTTCATGTCGCCGCTTCCGACGCTCATGAGAAGGATGTAGAGGCAGAAGAGGGTGATCAATGTCGAAACGATGACCACGATCCACTGGGACGTTCTTCTGTAAGGCATGCCACCTTCCCTTTTTTGGATGCCATTCATTGTATAAAAGTATTTCAAGGCTGTCAATGATGGGGTATACTGGAACCCATTCGCAGGCAAGCCTGTTTGCGGGTTATCAAGGAGGTTCAGGAATGAAAAGATCCCTCGGTGCGCGGACCATCCTTTTGCCGGCCCCGGTCCTCGTTGTCGGCACATATGATAAGGAAGGCCGTCCAAATGTCATGACGGTGGCGTGGGGAGGCACCTGCTGCTCCAATCCCCCCTGTGTCGATATTGCCCTGAGAAAGGCGACGTATACGTACCAGAGCATTCTCGACCGCAAGGCCTTCACGGTCCACGTGACCCCGGAGAGGTATCTCACGGAGGCCGATTACTTCGGGATCGTCTCCGGCAGGGACGTCGACAAATTCGCCGCCACGGGCCTCACTGCCGTGAGAAGCGAGACGGTGGACGCTCCGTACATCAAAGAATTCCCCTTCGTTCAGGAGTGCGCTCTTCGTGAGGTTGTCGACCTCGGACTCCACACGCAGTTCATCGGCGAGGTCATGGACGTTACGGTGGATGAGGACATGCTGGACGACAGGGGGCGCCCCGACGTGGGCAGGATAAGGCCCACGGTGATGGTGCCCGAGATACGTAACTACTACGGATTTGGCGAAAAGCTGGGGAATGTCTTTGTCATGGGCAGAAAGCTCCGCGACGGGTAGGGCGACCGGCGGGGTCAACCGACGGTTTCGAAAACGCCTGCTTCCAGGGAGTCTTTGATCTCCCTGATCCGCGTGTCCCTCGTCAGCGCCTGCAGCAGGCGGTCCTTCTCGGCTTCGTTCCGGACGGTTCCCGACACGGATAGTGTCCCCTCCGGCCTGGCCTGAAAGGAAACCTTGCCGAAGCAGTGCCCCATGCCCAGGTAAAAGAGGAGGATCTCGGCGCGTCTTTCGAGCAGGCGGCCGGTCAGGACCTCTTCGGCTTCCTTTGCCGGGACAGGGGCGAAATGCCTGCGTGCGTATGTCGCCAGTATCCCGACAGCCTCTTCCAGCGAGACATAGCTCGAATTGACCACCGCATGGTAATAGGACGGATCCCCGGGGTCGGCGTCGAAGTAACGGGCTACAAAACCCCGTTTGCCCTCGTCCATCCTTTCGACAAGGTCGAAGGCGTCGTCGTAGGGGATGTTCTTGGCACGGGCGATGGCCCGCACCCGTTCCTCCATGAGTCGAACGACGCGAATGTTAATGGTGTTCCCGATACCGGCAAGGAGGATGCCGGCGCCCATGCCCGCCATAACGGCGTTGTCCCGAAGGGCATGCTCCAGGATGTTGGCTATGAAGGAGACCCTGTAGAAATTGGCGTCCGCCATAAGTTCCTGTGTTGTCAGATGAAATCCGGGGGCGGTCACTTCATCGATGCCGAAGCAGCACGTGTGCCTGTCGTTCTCCAGGCATTCGTCATTGATCACGGTCCTGTCAACGTACGAATAACCGAGTTCCCTTGCCAACTCCCGAGCGAATGTCGTTCCGCCCGAGCCGTGGGTTCTTGATATCGTTATGACGCTCATCGTTATCCGCAAGAATTTTAAAATATAAGGACGCTTTTGTACAAGCAGAATCTCTCGGGGCCGGCCGGTGCGGAAAGAACACGTGTAACCCATTAATTGATTTGCGAATATAGGTATAATCTGTTATAAGATTAACCTATTTGGAGAGGGCCGGGCGGCTTAAAGGGTGTATTGTTGCTTTGAGAGCCCGGGTGGCGGCAACGAAACGGCCTGACACGACCCAGATTACAACTGACGGTATATGCGGTACTATGAAAGTTGAGGAATTTGATTATGATCTGCCGAGGGAAATGATAGCCCAGCACCCGTCCGGCGAGAGGGAGGCATCGCGCCTGCTTGTCTGCGACAGGGAGAAGGGGACGATGGAGCACCGCTATTTCTCGGATATTACCGGCTATCTGCGGGAAGGCGACGTCCTCGTCATCAACGACAGTAAAGTGTTCCCGGCGCGGCTCAAGGCGCGCAAGAAGACGGGCGGCATGATCGATGTTCTCCTCGTGAGGTCCGTGGGCGGCGGAACCTGGGATTGCCTGGTACGGGGAATGCCGCGCTCGGGGAGCGCAATCCCGGTCACCGTCGGAGACCACGGCGCCGTCATCGCGCGCTCGGGTGATTCGTGGACGATATCCTTCGTGTCACGCGAAGAAGGCGACGAGGTCATAGAGACCCTGGGAAGGATGCCTCTTCCGCCCTATATCAAGCGCGACGGCGAGGACGGCGCGGCCGATTTCGAACGTTACCAGACGGTTTACGCCGAGAAGCCCGGGTCCATAGCAGCGCCGACGGCAGGCTTTCATTTCTCCGAGGAGCTTCTCGGGCGCATAGCGGCCAGAGGGGTCGAGATCGTAAAGGTCACCCTCCACGTGGGCATCGGCACGTTTTCGCTCATTCACCCCGGTCTTCTTGAAGACCACAGGATGCACGGCGAGCGCTATGAGATCGATGAGACGTCGAAGGGGCGCATCCGGGCGGCGCGGCAGGAAGGGCGCCGCGTGGTCGCCTGCGGCACAAGTTCGGTGAGGACCCTCGAGACGCTCTTCGGTGTGAACGGCAACGGTACACTCGCCGGAGAGACAGAGCTTTTCATCTATCCGGGCTATCGTTTCCACTGTGTCGATGCGCTGATCACCAATTTTCATCTTCCCCGCTCGACGCCGCTTGTGCTCGTTGCCGCCTTCATGGGCGCCGGGCCCCTCAAGAGGGCATATGCAGAGGCGATACGCGGGGGGTACCGGTTCTACAGTTACGGGGACGCGATGTTCATATCATGAAGATGATAGAGATAGATCATACAGACGGGGCGGCACGCTCGGGAAGGCTCGTAACCGGTCACGGGACGGTTGAGACGCCTGTCTTCATGCCCGTGGGCACCCAGGGTGTCGTCAAGGCCATGACCCACCGGCAGCTTGAGGAGCTGGGGGTTGCGATGATCCTCTCCAATGCGTACCACCTGTACCTGCGTCCCGGTGACGAGCTCATCGCGAGAATGGGCGGCCTCCACGATTTCTCCGGATGGAAGGGCGCCATTCTCACCGACAGCGGCGGCTACCAGATATTCAGCCTCGGGGTCCTGCGTGAGATCAAGGAGGACGGCGTTCTCTTTCAGTCGCACATAGACGGTTCCCGTCATTTCCTGACGCCGGAGAAGATGGTGCGCGTTCAGGAGAACATCGGCGCCGACATAGCGATGTGCCTCGACGAGTGCGTCTCCTATCCGTCCACCTTCGAATATACCAGCGAGTCCGTCGAACTGACGACACGGTGGGCGCGTCGGTGCCTCGCGGCCCGGTCGCCGGAGGGTTCTCAGAAACTTTTCGGGATCATCCAGGGCGGCTTCTATCCCGACCTCAGGCTGCGTTCCGCCGGGGACATCCTTTCCCTCGATTTCGATGGTTTTGCCATCGGGGGCCTCAGCGTCGGCGAACCGAAGAGTCTCATGTGGGACATGGTAGACATGGTTGTCGGCCGCATGCCTGCCGGAAAACCCCGCTATATGATGGGCATCGGTCTGCCGGAAGACCTTCTGGAGGGCGTGAGGCGGGGTATAGACATGTTCGACTGCATCATCCCCACGCGTTTTGCCCGCAACGGCGGCCTTTTCACGTGGGATGGCAGGATCAACATCAAAAACGCCCGCTTCACCGAGGACGAAGGGCCCATTCAGGAAGGTTGCTCGTGCTACACATGCAGGACCTTTTCGAGAGCATATCTCAGGCACCTTACGGTTTCTCACGAGCTGACCAGTTTTTACCTGAACACCATACACAATGTTCATTTCTACATGGAGCTTATGAAGAAGATCCGAAGTGCAGTCAGCACCGGTACGTTCGAGAGTTTTTACCGCGATTTCAAGAGACGTTACGAAGGAGGTGAATCACATGACAGGCATAGCGTATGCAATGGGTAGTAATCCTGCCGGCGGGGCCGGACAGGGAGGCAGTTCGTACATGTCGCTCATCTTTATCGCGGCAGTCTTTGGCATCTTCTACTTCATTCTCATCCGTCCGCAGCAGAAAAGGGCGAAGCAGCACAAGGAGTTCCTGGAGAACCTGAAGAAGGGAGATAAAGTTGTCACATCAGGTGGTTTATATGGTACAATAACGGGTATTTCCGACGACAGTGTCACCATCGAGATTGCCGAGAAAGTGCGCGTTAAAGTCGACAAGGGCACTGTGGTACAGTATCAGAAGACACAATGAAAGGAGATGTGAACGTGGGAAGATATGAGAATATTGTTGTGCTCAGCCCTGACCTCGCGAAAGAGGAAGAAGACGATCTCATGAAGAGGATTCAGGGCAACCTTGAAAAGGCGGGCGCAACGATTGTCAAACTGGATGACTGGGCAGTGAGAAAGCTTGCCTATCCCATAAAGAAGAAGGATAAGGGCCATTACTTCTTTTTCCTGCTTGATATGGACGAAGGCAGCGTCGCGATGATGGCCAAGTTCTACAGAACCCTTGACCCTGTGCTGAGGCACATGTTCGTCGTCGTCGACGACAAGAACGAAGGGCCGAAGAAGCCGCCCGACCCCGTTGTCTTTGACGAGCTCGAAGGCGAGTTCTGATGAACAGGGTCTTCATGACGGGGAAGGTCGAGGCCATGCCCCGTGTAGTCTATACCCCGAAGGGGGACAGGTTCGTACTTTTCCCGCTGCGTGTGGGTGAGGGTGATTTCCTCATAGATGTTGAGTGTCCCGGAGACCCCGCGATGCCCCATTTCGACGCGGCACGGGGCCGCAGCGTGATGGTGTCGGGAATGCTCGTGCGCAAGAAGCTGCGGACGCGGGAGATGGTACAGTTGAAAGCACATAAAATTTTCTGGATGGAGGAATAGATGCCGAGACCAATGAGGACAACACGGTCCGATTCACCGAAGAAAAGGGTCTATGTGAGAAGAAGGGTATGCAGGTTCTGCCAGGATTCCAACATAGCCATCGACTACAAAGACCCGAAGCTTCTCAAATCGTTCATCACGGAGAGGGGCAAGATCATGCCCAGAAGGATGACGGGGACCTGCGCCAATCACCAGCGCAAACTGAAAGAGGCCATCAAGATGGCCCGCCACATCGCCTTTCTGCCTTTTACGACACTACTGAAATAACGGAGGCAACCGATGAAGCTCATACTCATTGAAGATGTTCAGGGTTCGGGAAAGAAGGGCGATACCGTGACCGTCAAGGACGGGTACGGGAGGAACTTTCTCGTTCCCAGGGGACTGGCCGTGCCAGCGACTGAAGGAAACGTGACCCGTTTCGAGAACATTGTGCGCAGTGTTTCGAACAAGAAGGCGCGGGACCTTGAGACGGCCTCGGAATTGAAGGCGAAACTCGAGGAAACAGCCCTGACGATAAAGAAGAAGGCCGGCGACGACGGCAGACTCTTTGGTTCCGTTACCCACAAGGACGTTGTCGAGGCCGTCAAGGCCTTCTCGGGTGTCGAGGTGGACAGGAAGCAGGTCCGCCTTGAGGAGGCGATCAAGACGACCGGTTCACATACAGTTGTCATTCACCTGCAGCCGGACGTCAACGCCGAGGTCAAGATCGAGGTGGAAAAAGAAGAGGCTTAAATGGCCCGGGTCCTAAAGAATGCCAGGGATGTGGCGGGCCCTGCCGGAGTGCGGGTTCCTCCCCAGAACATCGAGGTCGAGCAGTCATTACTCGGCGGGCTTCTGATCGACCCGGAATCCATGAACAAAGTAGTCGACGTCGTTGTTCCTTCCGATTTCTATCGTGATGCCCATGGGAAGATCTTCGGTCTGATGGTCCATCTCTACGAGAAGAACGATGCCATCGATATTATTACGGTAAGCAGCCTTGCGAAGGACAGGGGCCTTATCGATGCCGTGGGAGGCGCAACCTATCTCAACACCCTTGTGGACCTCATGCCGTCCGCGGCGAATGTCGCCTATTACGCAAAGATCGTAAAGGAAAAGTCCCTCGTACGGACCATCATCAACGTCGCCACGGAGATCATCGAGAAAGGCTTCAACACCGAGACCGATATCGACACCTATATCGACGAGGCCGAGAGACTCATTTTCCAGGTCTCGGAGAACAAACTCAAGCCCACTTACCTGCCCGTCAAAGACTTCGTGATGGACAACATAAAAACCATCGAGCGCCTCTACGAGAAGAAACAGACGGTCACGGGGGTCCCAACCGGTTTCATCGACCTCGACAAGCTGACGAGCGGCCTGCAGCCGTCCGATCTTATCATCGTCGCCGGGAGGCCGAGTATGGGTAAGACCTCCTTTTCCATGAACATCGCCCAGCATGTGTCCATGTTGAAAGAGAGCCCCATCCCCGTGGGTATCTTCTCCATGGAGATGTCCAAGGAGCAGCTCGTCACGAGGCTTTTGAGCTCCGAGTCCGAGATAGAGCATTCGAAGCTCCGCACGGGTACATTTTCCCGGGACGAATGGCCGAAGCTGGTCAGGGCCGCGGGAAAGCTCAGCGAAGCCCGCATGTTCATCGACGATTCACCGGCGCTGTCGGTCCTTGAACTGCGGGCGCGGGCACGGCGCCTCAAGAAGGAGCACGACGTGGGACTTCTCGTCGTCGATTACCTGCAACTCATGCGGGGGCGCTCCGGCGGGGGGGACCGCAGGGAACAGGAGATATCGGAGATATCGCGGTTTCTCAAGGCACTGGCCAAGGAGATCAACATCCCCGTCATCGCCATTTCGCAGCTCAACAGGGCGCCGGAGACCCGCGAAAAGGAGAACAAGCGGCCACGCCTTGCGGACCTTCGGGAATCGGGGGCCATAGAGCAGGATGCGGACGTCATCCTCTTCATCTACCGCGATGAAGTGTATAATAAGGACAGGGACGACAACAAGGGCGTTGCCGAGGTGATCATCGGAAAGCAGCGGAACGGCCCTACCGATACCGTGAAGCTTAGTTTCATCGACAAATGCGCCACGTTCAGGAACGGTTACTATCAAGATGACGAAGGGTGACGCCACGCGGTCCATGAACCTTCCCAATATCCTTTCCATATTCCGTTTCTTCGTCACATTCTATTTCATCTACGCCGTCTACCAGGGGAGGATGCGCCTTGCCCTCTATCTTTTCCTGATTCAGGGCATATCGGATCTCCTTGACGGTTTCATCGCAAGGATGATGAAATCGAAGACCGAACTCGGGGCATATCTCGACCCTATTGCCGACAAGACCATGCTCGTCGCGGCCTTTGTCATGCTCTATGTCGTCGATATCATCCCGGGCTGGCTAACAGTCCTTGTCCTTGGAAGGGATGTCGTCATCGCTGCCGGGTACCTCGTCCTGTACCGCTATGCCAACAATGTCAAGCCGAGGCCCACGATCTTCGGCAAGGTAACGACGGCATGCCAGATCGCAACCATACTCTACGCGCTCTGGTCGGCGGACAGGGTCGACCTGAGATCCTATGACATGGCGCTTTTCGTTATCACGGCGGCGGCCACCATCGTATCGGGCATCCATTACATCGTCGGCGGATGGACAGTCTTCAGCAAAAGGGCGATAACACAGTAGAAAACCGTTAGAGCCGTTAGAACCGTTTGAGCCGTTAGAATGGTTTCACTACCGGGACTGAGAACACCATGTGTTGTTCTCCTCCGTACCTTTCGAACGGCTTTTACAGTTCCAACGGTTCTAACGGTTCCAACGGTTCCAACGGTTCCAACGTCTCAAACGGCGTCTGTCGCCGTTTGAGGCCAATAAGAGGTTGACATCACACGGTGTTTCTATTAGTATTGTAAAAAAATAAGGGGAGGTTGACATGTCCGTGAAGGTCGCGATCAACGGTTTTGGAAGGATTGGCAGGCTCGTCCTCAGGGCCGGTTTCAACAGGAAGGATGTCGAATTCGTTGCCGTCAATGATCTTACGGATCCCAGAACTCTCGCTCACCTCCTGAAATATGACTCTGTCCACGGCATCATGAACCACGACGTGAAGCACAGGGAGGACGGCATCGTCATCGACGGCAAGGAGATCAAGGCATATGCCATGAAGGAGCCTGAATCCCTCCCCTGGAAGGATCTGGGGATCGATGTTGTCCTGGAAAGCACGGGAAAGTTCACCGACCGGGCTGGTGCTGAAAGGCACCTTAAGGCTGGGGCGAAAAAGGTCATCATATCGGCTCCCGCGAAGGGTCCCGATGTCACCTTCGTCCTCGGGGTCAACGAAGAGGTATACGATAAGACGAGCCACAACGTCATTTCCATGGGGTCCTGCACGACCAACTGCCTGGCCCCGATCGTGAAGATCCTCCAGAAGGAGTTCGGCATCGAGTACGGGCTGATGACGACGATCCATTCCTTCACGAACGACCAGGTCGTTCTTGACGAACCCCATAAGGACCTCCGCAGGGCACGGGCGGCGGCCATTTCGATGATCCCAACGACGACGGGAGCGGCAAAGGCGATATCCGAGGTCATTCCGGAACTCAAGGGGAAACTTGACGGGTTGGCCATACGGGTCCCTACACCCAATGTGTCCCTCGTCGATTTCGTTGCCACGCTTTCTACCAAAGCAACCAAGGAAGACATAAACAAGAGATTTAAGGAGTATGCGGAAGGACCCATGAAAGGGATCCTGGCCTGTTCGGAAGAGCCTCTCGTTTCCCGCGATTTCAATGGCAATAGCCATTCCTCCATCGTTGACATGGAAAATACGACCGTCATAGGCGGGAACATGATAAAGGTGCTTTCCTGGTACGACAATGAATGGGGTTTCTCCAACCGCATGTTCGACCTATTGTCGTTTGTTATGAAATAAGAAGGAGACAGGAAGGGGTAACATATGAATTCTATTGACACAGTTGACATTGCTGGAAAAAAGGTGCTTATGCGCGTCGACTTCAACGTGCCCGTCGACGCAAATGGCAACATCACCGACACGACGAGGATCAAGGCACACCTTCGTTCCATCCGGTACTGCATGGAGAAAGGTGCAAAGCTGGTCCTCATGTCCCATATGGGCAGGCCGAAGGGCCAGAGGGTGGACAAACTGACACTGAAGCCGTGCTCCACTGTTCTTTCAGACCTCCTCGGGAAAGAGATCCCCTTCGTGGACGACTGCGTGGGTGAGAAGGCCGAGGCCGCCGTGGCATCCATGAAACCCGGCGATGTCATACTCCTGGAGAACCTGCGGTTCCATATCGGCGATGAGAAGAACGATCCCGCCTTTGCCGCCGAACTCGCGAAGCTGTGTGACGTCTATATAGACGATGCCTTTGCCGTTGCCCACAGGAAGGCCGCATCCAACTCGGCCATCACTAGGGCCGTGAAGACATGCGCGGCGGGTTTCCTCCTGAAGGACGAGATCGACTACTTCAACAAGGCAATGAAGGACCCGGCCCGTCCCCTCGTCGCCATCATCGGCGGGGCGAAGGTTTCGGATAAGATAGGTGTCCTCGAGAACCTTGTCGACACCGTCAACATGCTCATAATCGGCGGCGGCATGGCCTTTACCTTTCTCAAGGCCAAAGGTCTTGAGATCGGCAGGTCCATCTGCGAGAATGACATGCTCGACAAAGCGAGGAGCATCATGGAAAAGGCGGGGACGAAGGATGTGAAGATCCTCCTGCCCGTCGACTGTGTCGTTGCCGACAAGGCGGAAGCGGGCGCCGCGACAAACGTCGTTGCCATCGAAAAGATACCGCAGGATGCCCTCGGCCTCGATATCGGTCCGGAGACGGCCAGGCTTTTCGGGAACGCCGTGAAAGAAGCGAAGACGATAGTGTGGAACGGCCCCATGGGCATGTTCGAGCTCGAGGCATTCAGCAAGGGGACCTTTGGCCTGGCAAAGGATGTCGCCGGCTCGGGTGCCCTGTCGATCATCGGGGGCGGCGATACCGATTCGGCTGTCCATAAGGCCGGTGTCAGTGACAGGATATCCTACATATCCACCGGTGGCGGGGCGTTCCTCGAACTTCTCGAAGGCAAGACGATGCCGGCCGTAGAGGCCCTTGAATCCTGCGGAGGTTGACATGGCAGCATGGATGGTGGCAGGGAACTGGAAAATGAACAATACGACGGGGGAAGCGGTGGCGCTCGCGAAAGAGATCGTCGCCGGTCTGCCCGATATCACGGGTCGCGGCGAGGTCGTTCTCGCCCCGTCCTTCACGGTCTTGAGGAGTGTGCACGATGTCATCGGCGGCAGCAGCGGCATCGCCCTCGCCTCCCAGAACATGTTCTTCGAGGACAAAGGGGCCTATACGGGCGAGATATCGCCGGCCATGCTCAAGGACGCGGGTTGCACGTACGCCATCATCGGCCACTCGGAGCGGAGGAAGTACTTCCACGAGACCGACGAGGGCGTGAACCTCAAGGCGAAGAAATGCCTCGCTGCAGGATTGAAACCCATTATCTGTGTCGGTGAGACCGACGAAGAACGCGAAGCAGGCGTCACGGAGTTCGTTGTCGGGATCCAGGTGAAGAAGGCCCTGGCGGGTATTTCCGATGTCAGGGATGTCACCATCGCCTATGAGCCCGTCTGGGCGATAGGCACCGGAAAGAACGCGACATCGGGTCAGGCGGAGGAAGTCCACGGATTTATTAGAAATATCCTGCGCGATCTTTACGGGGAGGCCTCCTTAAGTGTGCGGATTCTCTATGGCGGTTCCGTTACAGCGGAAAATTTCGGGGAATTAATCGCCATGAAAAACATAAATGGTGCACTTGTTGGTGGTGCGTCCTTGAAATCCGGAAACTTTCTTGGTATAATAAGCCGCGCATTGGAGAACGGTTAATGACAATAGCAGTTGCCATCATACATGTGATAATAGCGATCGCCCTGATCCTTATCGTACTGTTGCAGACGGGAAGAGGATCGGACATGGGGGCTGCCTTCGGTGGCGGATCAAGCCAGACCCTTTTCGGCAGCTCCGGGTCTTCGGGCTTCATGACGAAATTGACAACAGTAGCAGCGGTTGTTTTCATGTTGACAAGCCTTGTACTTGCGTACACTTATAGTCATAAGGAAAGCAGTATAAGAAATGTACCGGCGCAGAGCCAGCAGCAGAGCGCGCCGGCGCAGGGGACGAAATGATAAGAAATGCCGAAGTGGTGGAAGTGGCAGACACACCATCTTGAGGGGGTGGCGGGGAGACTCGTGCGGGTTCAAATCCCGCCTTCGGCATTATATAACCCCGCACAGTTTCCGGATCAGTCATTACTCAAACCGACCTTCTGGTCATCTCCCGGTATGCTTCTGATTCCATCCCGCGATGCGACTTCTCACAGAGCCTTGACACCAGTACTTGATGTGCCCCTTTTTCTTCAATAACCCTATTGACTTCCGGATCAATTCTATGGTAATTACGAAATATCCATTTATAACGTCTTAAGGGGGTTTGAGATTCCGCTGTTGGCATGAAAAAGCTCCTGGTTGGCAATTGCCATTGTCCCATGCTTGAAGATGCTTTCTAACGGGAAGTCCATGTGCGGGGGGTGTTGATGGAACAAAGCGCAGTCCGTAAACCTAAAGGTGATCTCCATGTTTCCGTGGAGGAACGCAATAAGGGGCTTAAAGACCTCGATTTTTTTGCCGATCACACCCATCTTCAAAACCTCATTCAGTTCAACGCCCGCAGGACAGTATCCGATATGGGCCCGCTTTATCTGCGGTGTGCCCTGACATCACTGTCGTGTCCCGAATGCGGCGCTGAGGTGAAACGCAGCTACCGGCTTCGTCCCATGGAGTGGTTTCTGAAGTTTACCGGTCGCAAGGTATTCTACTGCACCGACTGCAACTGGCGCGAAGTTGTGAAGATGGGTGAATGGGAATGGCAGACGATACTCAGCGTTCTCGTTGCCTTTCTCATCGTATGCGGCGCCTCCATCCACTGGATGCTCCGGTAGGGACGCGGGCAATGTCCGTGATTCTCTCGCTTTTCATTGCCGGACGTGACTGTTCCCATCGAATTGCCGACTTCTGATTATCCCCGATACCGCTTTTTTCTGAAGCGTTTCAATTTTGTGAAGAAAAGGCGAGCATGATATGATAAGAAGAAACCTGAACAGGTGTTTGGTGACGCAAGAAGGGTTACGGCGGGTAGGTGGGTGACGAGACTCAGATCGCTTAAGCCGGGGGATTATCACTGTTTTCTCTACGAGGGCCAGTCGGAAGCGAACGCCTTCGCTCTGTCCTTTATTCGCCAGGGGCTGGATAAGAGGGAGAAGATCATCTACTTCGCGGCGGATCACAGCACGGACGCCCTCATTCAGTCGCTGAGGCAAATCGGGGTCGATGTGGACTCCGCCATGACGGCGGGCCAACTCCAGGTGGAGAGGAGCGAGGCGGATTCTTGCGAGAAACTGGCACGGGATATGGTGCTTGCCGGTCCGGATCCCGTTCCCTTCGGAGATATGCCGCATTCGGCCTACACCTCCCTGCGGATAGCCATTGACGACACCGCCCGGCTGAAACAGGCAGAAGAGGAATCCCTCGGAGCCACCGCCGCCATCGACCGCCTCGAGGCCATGGTCAGCGAAAAATGTCTCATGGTCTTCATGTACGGTCTCGACCAGCTTTCGCCCGACGCCCTGTTCCGTGTCCTGGCGACCTATCCCACGCTTATCATCGGGGACGACATTTACGAGAACTCTCTCTTCCGTGACCCCGTGATATCCGGCAGGGAAGGGATGAAGACTCTCAAAGCGGAACACCTCCTGGATCTTCTGAAAGACCACCGGAAACTGAAGGACGCCATCAGGAAGGGCGGCCAGGCGCTCCGGGCCAGCGAGGACAACTACCTGTCCATCTTTGAATCCGCTGCCAACCTGATCGCCATAGTCGACAAGAAGGGGAGGATCGTCGACTGTAATGGAAAGATCAAAGAGGTTCTTGGTTATGAGAAAGAGGAGGTCATCGGAAGGTCGATAGCCGCCCTCTTTCATCCCGATCATCTCCATCGGGCCCTGGAGATACTCAAAGAGGTCGTCAAGAAAGGCTCCTCGTACAACAAGCAGTACCAGATGGTCAGGAAAGACGGGTCGCCGGCGTATGTCAGCGTCAACTCCACGCCCCTCAAGAATGAGAAGGGCAAGATAGCCAGGGTGGTGTCCGTAGTCGAGGACATCACGGAGCGCAAGAGGGTCGAAGAGGCCCTGTTCGAGAGTGAAAGGCGGTTTCGCCAGCTCGTCGAGATACTTCCCGACGCCATCCTCACCCTTGCCGACAGGCGGATCATATTTGCCAACAGCGCTGCATATAATCTTTTCGGGATCGGTCATCCCCGGGACCTTATCGGCCGGCGCATGGAGGAGTTCCTGGATGCCTCAGGGGCGGAGGCCGTTCGCGGGTCTTTCGAGGCCATCGAGCAGAACGGGAAGACGGGCAGACCCGCCAGGGTCATCACCGGGAGGTCCGACGGCTCTGCCGTGATCATCGAGTAGACGGGAATGGCCCTCAATCAGAAGGATGGCGGCGGTATCCTTTTTGTGGGCAGGGACGTGACCGAGAGGGAGGCAGCCGAGAAGCTCGTGCGCGAATCGGAGGAGCGGTACAGGATAGCTGTCGAGCATTCCAACGACGGTGTGGCGATAGTCCGCGGAGAGAATTATATCTACGTGAACAGGAGACTGGCGGAGATGTTCGGATACAGGAGCGCCGATGATGTCGTGGGGAAGAGCATATCCGCAACGATCCATCCTGATGACCGCAAGCGCGTTATTTCCATCAATCACAGGCGCCAGAAGGGCGAAAAGGTTCCGGACCGGTACGAGTTCAAGGGGATGCACAGGGACGGGTCCATCATCTTTATAGAGGTTTCCGCGACGCCTGTTGTCTACATGGGTGAAGCGGGTTCGCTGGTGTATCTTCGGGATATTACGGCGCGCAAGGAGATGGAAGACAAACTCAGGATGATCGCCAGGATCTTCCCTTAAGCCCCCTTTCCTGCCTCACTCATCCAGGAATGCCGACACCGTCGACGCGATCCTGCTGAATTCGCACTGGAAGATGTAATGACCGCAGCCGCTGTCGAGGACCAGGGTGCGCGACCCCAAAGGGCCCGCCAGTTCGATCGCCGGACCCGGATTCACCATGAGGTCCCGCTTTGAGACCACCGTGAAGACCCGGGGGGCGGTCGCCCCGGCGGTACCTGCGTGTCTTCTCAAAGTTGCGGTCACGTCGTGTCTTATTATTGTCTTCAGCTGGGAAGCGCGATCCTGCGGGTCCTGTTTTCTTATGTCCCTCGTGATCCTGTCAAGATGGGCAGAGAGCCCTGCCTGGTCCCTGACGGTTTCGATGAAATGGCCGGGCGTGTTCGACATCATTGCGTCGATCCCCGCTACCACCGCGAGCGACCTGTCATTCCAGCCTTTTCCGTCGCCGTTGTCTTCCAGCGCGGCAAGTTGTGTCCTGTAAAGGAGGAGATCATAGGAGGCAGGACCCGGTGTGCCCGTGATGGGGACCACTTTCCTGACGCGGTCGGGATATGCCGCCATCCACTGGTATGCCTGCATCCCGCCCATGGAAATGCCGATAACGGCGTGGAGGCGTGATATGCCCAGCTCTTCCGTGACCAGCCGCAACTGGGCACGTACCATGTCGCCCGTTGTGAGGTCCGGGAATGACCGGCCTTTCTGTGCCACGCTGTTGGAGGGCGATGAGGATACCCCGTTGCCGAAGGAATCGACGGCAATGACGAAATAACGGGAACTGTCCACCACCTTTCCGGGGCCGATAAGTGCTGCCAGGTCTCCCGATGTCCCCATGAACCACGAGGGAAAGATCACCGCATTCGATCGGGCGGCGTCAAGGACGCCGAACGTTCGATAGCCGAGGCGGGCATCACGGATCACGCCGCCTCCCTCGAGCCCGAGGTCCCCGAGATTGAAGTATCGCTGTTCCGTCGCACTCAGCCGAAAGGGCAGGAGCGCAAGAACGGACACGACGCACAGGGCCATGAGCCACGACATTCCCGCCTTCTTCATGTCTTCTCTCCTCCTCTGCCGCCCGGAAAATGGCCGGACCTGTCCATTGTAAACGTTTTGTTCATCGTTTGCAATGGAAGCAGGTGACCGGGAGGGGATCCGGACAGCCGCCGATGGCGGACCTGTCGTAATGAGGGTGAAGATGTCCGAAGGGGAATTTGGTCAATTGGTCATTATCCCCCATTTTGACATCATCAGGGAAGAGACCAACCTCGTGCGGTATGGAGGATCTGCCTTTCCTTATCCCTTGTTCCATAAGGAAGGCATTCCGGGAAATGGATTATTTTGGACAGCAGTGCCCCATAACCCATTACCTATCTCGTTCAGCTGCGTCGAAGGTGTACTTCAGGCGGTTGTTAATCTCGCTCAAAAGGCCCTTTATGAACATCTCTTCCAGTATGGCATCTATCTCGCCGGTCCCCGCCTTGTCGCGAAGGAGCGATTCGATGTGCTTCTTGAGGGTCCGCATCGTCCGGGGTCGTTTCTGTCCGTCGATCTTGTTCAGGTTGTTGACGATGTAGTTGGTGAAGTTCGATGAAGGAAGCTGCTTCTTGCTGTCGGACAGCTCGGCGGGGTTGGCTATCCTTCTTGTCTTTATGCCCATTTCATTCACGTACCTGATGAGGGAATCATATCCGCTATCCTTCGAGAGTATGACGATCTCCACGTCCTTGTCCATTCTCTCGCTGAGCCTTCCCAGTTCGAAGGCAAGATGGAAGTCGAGGTTGTTCTTGCCGTCCCCGGCTATCTTTACCCATATCAGGCGATCCCCGAAGGCCTGCGCCCTTTCGACAAGGGAAAAGGGGATCTTGTTCTGCGACTTGCCCACAAAAATGGCAATACTCGTATCAGTCGTGTCGATGTTGTCGAAATCGAACTTCTGAATGTTCTCGAAATCAATAAGAATGATCCGTTTCGGTTTGTTTTCCATGAAATAATGATAACCGTTTTCAGTGAATTACTCAAGAAGGAATAGAGCCCCCCGGCCTTATTGAAAAACTGTCCGTTTACGGGTATTATAGTGCGTGTCTTTACAGGGGCCCGGGATGGAGGTCCCGGAACCGCGGGCTTCGTTGTGTGGGGAGAGTAAAGGCCGGAGACAGGGGAGGCCGGGGAGACCTCCCGGAGGGCAAGGTTATTTGATGTTATGAAGCTCATAGACGACTACAACAGGGTGATCGATTACGTACGCATTTCCGTCACCGACCGGTGCAATCTGCGGTGCAGGTATTGTGTCGACGGCGATTTCCCCTTCATACCCCACACGGAGGTCCTTTCCTACGAGGAGATCATCCGTTTCGTCAGGATATGCGCCTCGCTGGGTGTCAGGAAGGTACGCCTGACGGGGGGAGAGCCGCTGACGAGAAAGGGTTTGCCCCTGCTTCTCAAGGAGCTCGGCTCGATCGAAGGGATCTCCGATATCAGTCTCACGACGAACGGTGTCCTTCTCGCGGACCACCTCGAAGAGCTGAAAGAGGCGGGACTCAAACGGATCAACATCAGCCTCGATACATTGAGAAAGGACAGGTTTGCCTGGATCACGTGCATTGACGCCTTCGACAGGGTGATCGACGGTATCAAGAAGGCTTCGTATGCCGGACTGAAGCCGATCAAGATCAATACGGTCATCATAAAGGACTTCAACGACGACGAGATACTCGATTTTGTCCGTATCGCGCGGAAGTGGGACCACGAGATCAGGTTCATCGAGTTCATGCCATTTGGTGACATGTCGCTCTGGAAATCCACCGAGATCATACAATCACGGGAGATAGAAGAGATCATCCGCCGGGAGGTCGAGCTTCTCCCCTCTCTCAGACCGGGCAGGGGCCCGGCTAAGGTCTTTGACATAGCGGGAGGTTCGGGAAGGATAGGTTTCATCAGTCCCGTGTCCAGCCATATCTGCGCGGAATGTAACCGGATCCGGTTGACCTCGAGGGGCATGATACGTCCCTGCCTCTTTTCCGATGTGGAATACGACGTCAAAGCGCTCATGAGATCGGGCAGGAGCGACGAAGAAGTGAAGGAGTTCATTCGCGGTGTGGTAAAGGTGAAACCGGAAAGAAAGCTCGATATGGGTGCGATACGCAAATGTCAGAGGAGCTTGAGGAATATAGGGGGATAGAGAAGACGGGTTATGGGTGATAGGTGATAGGTGATAGGAAAGACGAAAAAGTAGATTGCCGCAGGTTGCAGGTTCCATGTTCCGGGGAGAGGTAAGAGAATAAACGGGGGTTTGGTTTGGCGAAATTGAGTCATGTTGATAGTGACGGGAAGGCCCGGATGGTTGATGTGTCGGGCAAGAAGGAGACTGAAAGGGAGGCGGTGGCGTCGGGCAGGGTGACCATGGCTGCCGGGACCTACGCGCTCATACGTGGCGGGCAGGGACCCAAGGGGGATATATTCACCGTTGCCAAGATCGCGGGGATCATGGCAGCCAAGAAGACCCATGACCTGATACCGCTGTGCCACCCTCTGGCCATCACCCATGTCGACGTCGATTTCCGTTTTGACGATGCGGGGCATACCGTGGAGATCCTCTCGACCGTCAGGACGAAGGGACAGACAGGCGTCGAGATGGAGGCCCTGACATGTGCGGCCGTGGCGGGTCTTACGATCTACGACATGTGCAAGGCCGTGGACAAGGGTATAGAACTGGGGCCTTTCTTTCTCCTTAAGAAGAGCGGGGGGAAGAGCGGCGCATACAAACGAAAGGCATCCTGAGAAGGTGGATATGAAAGGAAAGATCATCTCTGTCAATATCAGCGAAGACAAGGGAGAGAAGAAGCACAATGTCGGGACCTGCCGGCTTTTGAAGGATAAGGGCCTTCTGGGCGATGCCCATGCGGGTTTCATGCACCGTCAGGTGAGCCTCCTTGCCAGGGAGAGCATCGAAAAGATCCGGGCAAAGGGCCTCGATGTCAATGCCGGTGATTTCGCCGAGAACCTGACGACGGAAGGGATCGTGCTCCATGAACTGCCTGTGGGAACGAGGCTCAAAACGACGGGCGGTGTTCTTCTGCGCGTCACCCAAATAGGCAAGGAATGTCACACTCGCTGCAACATCTTTAAGACCGTCGGTGACTGCGTCATGCCCCGGGAAGGGATATTTGCCGAGGTGCTCACCGAAGGCGATGTCTCGGTGAGTGACGAACTGGAGGTCATTACATGAACTACCGCGTGCAGGTGATCACGGTGAGCGACAAAGGCTCGCGGGGAGAGCGCATCGACACGAGCGGCCCGGCCATCAGGGGTATGCTCGAGAAGGATTTTATCGTGGGCGATGTCATCATTGTGCCCGACGAGGCCGACATCATCGCAGACGCTATGAAAAGGGCCATCGATGAGCAAGGCATGGACATGGTCGTCACTACGGGAGGGACGGGTCTGTCCGCGCGGGACGTTACACCGGAGGCAACCCGTTCGGTCATCGAACGTGATCTTCCCGGTTTCGCGGAGATCATGCGCGCGGAAAGCTACAGGATCACCCCCCGGGGGATCATTTCCCGCGCTGTCTGCGGGATCCGCCGCAGGAGCATCATCATCAATCTTCCCGGTAGCGAAAAAGCGGCCGTGGAATGTCTCGGTTTCGTCATCAGCGCCATTCCCCATGCCCTCGCCAAGCTTAAGGGCGATTCGTCCGACTGTGCCGTATAGGGGGATTCCGGCATAACAAACGCCCGACCATTGAATTTTTTTCGATCTGTGGGTAATCTGTGGGTGATAGTGTGTTACAATTTCATTCATAGGTGAGGATAATGTGTGATAAAGGAATACCGCAGAATGTCCGGGGTGATTTTGTCAGACGTTATGAGTGTACGATATGGCGGGTCTGATTATTTCATGGATGCAGCGAGCAGACGGGGGGAGCGGTGCGGGGTTTGCCGCAGGGACGGCGCTCCGGGCATTTTGACAGGGGATGGATAATGGCCAACATAGCATATCTCATAGTGTCCGCTGAGTATGGGGACGCGGGGTCGCAGAGGAGCCTGATAGGAGAATTTGCCTCCGCGAAGAACGTTCGGATAGACAATTATATCACCGTGGACCTCCCTTCAGACAGGAAGGAACGCGGCCGCCGGGTAAGAGAGCTCCTCGCCGGTGTCGATCGCTGGGACGCCTTCATCGTGTCGGACCTTGCCGCCCTGGGAGATGATGTTTCAGATGTTGTGTCCGTAGCCGGTAATCTGCTCGAAAGAGGAGTACGGTTCATGGCGGCAAAACAAGGTCTGGACCTCAGCAATGCGGGAGACAGCTCGTCAAAGGCTGTCACCGGTCTTTTCGCCATGCTTGCCCTGCTGGAAAAGGATGTCGCCTCCCGGCGCATAAAGGGAGTACTGGCGCAAAAGAGGAAAGAAGGCGTGGTTCTCGGCAGGCCGAAGGGAAGCCTTTCCGCATCGAAACTGGACGACAGGAAGGAGCTTATCATCGATTACCTCTCGAAAGGTGTGAGCAAGGCCTCTCTGGCTCGCATCCTCGAAACGTCCCCCACCAACCTTGCGAGCTTCTTAAGGACGCGGAATATAGTCGTATCGAAGCAACGCCCCGCGACCAGGAAACAAGCGCCTCCAAAGGGAACCCCGGAAGAGGAGGTGCACACAAAGACGCCGCCACCCGTCACTGTGCCGGCGCAAGAGGTGCCGGCGGTCCAGTTTCACGAGACCACGGAGGTCCTGCTGTGCAGGCAATGCGGGAGGAACATCCATGATCCCAGGACGACCACGTGTGCCGGCGGATATGTCGACTATCCCAACGGTGAGTCCCATCCCCGCGTTCCCTATCCAAAGGATGAAACGGAACGGTGTCCCAAGTGCGGGGTCGTGCCCGGAGGGTTCCATCATGAGGGATGTTACATGGAGAGGTGTCCCAAATGCGGGGAAAGACTTGTTTCCTGCGGATGCAGGACCCGGGGCGTCGAGGATGTAAAGGCAACGGGCGAGCAATCCCGGTCCGTACGGTACCTGCCTTAAGACCCGCATGATCTCTTATCGAGGAGTATCCACATGAGAACGGTCAGACACATGGTATTTGCCTTGCTGCTATTTGCCCTTTCCGTGTGGACCGTGGCGGGCCAGGCGGAGACAGACGTTCTCCGCCTGAACAGCGGTCCTGTGAGCGGGAAGACGCAAGGATCGGTACGCATGTTCCTGGGAATCCCCTATGCGGCGCCGCCTGTCGCGTCACTCCGGTGGAAGCCGCCGCAGGAGGTTGCATCGTGGACAGAGGTGAAAAGGAGCACACAGTTCGGCCCGTCCTGTCCCCAGCCGGACCAGCGGAGCGACGGCAGGTACAGTGAGGACTGTCTCTATCTCAATGTCTGGACCCCGGCGAAAGGACCCGGAGAAAAACTGCCCGTGATGGTCTGGATACACGGCGGGGGCTTCAACTTCGGTTCCTCCTCTCAGGCAGAGTACGACAGCCGGAACCTTGCCGGAAAAGGCGTCGTCGTGGTGACCCTCAATTACCGCCTGGGGCCCTTGGGTTTCCTCGTCCACCCGCAGCTTTCCCGGGAATCCCCCGAGGGCACGTCGGGAAACTACTCCATCCTCGACCAGATCGCGGCGCTGAAATGGGTGCAAAGGAACATAGCGGCCTTCGGTGGGAATCCCGACCGCGTGACCGTATTCGGCCAGTCGGCCGGATCGAGGTCGGTATCCCTGCTCATGATCAGTCCTTTGTCGGCAGGCCTTTTCCACGGGGCGATAGCCCAGAGCGGGGGCCCGATCATCGGCTCGGAGTACCTGAACCCCGCTTTTAACGGCAACATGGCGAATGCGTCGGAGATGGGTCAAAAACTGGCCTCGAAGCTCGGGTGCGACGGGGCCGTGGACGTTCTGGCCGCCATGCGGTCCCGGTCGTCTGAGGAGGTCATAAAGGCGGCCGACTGCAAGACGGGCCTTTTCGATGAAGGTCTCTTCTTCGCGCCCGTTTTCGATGGTACGGTGCTTCCCGGGAACCCCTTCGAGGCCTATTCCCGGGGAGCGCAGCACGACGTACCGATCATCACGGGCAGCACCCTCAACGAGGGCAATGTCTACCTCAAGGATGAGAAAGACCTTTCCCTTGAAAGATACAGGTCCTTTCTGAAGTCGAGGTTCGGTGAGAATGCGGACAAGGCCTTCGGGGTGTTTCCTGCCTCAAGCGACAAGGACGTCCCCGCGGCCATCGACAGGGTCATCGCCGTTGCGGCGAACGCCGAGCCTGCGCGGTTCGTGGCCGGGTCGATGGAACGGAAGCACTCGCGGGGATACCTGTACCAGTTCACCCGCCTTCCCGGGACGGAGCGTGCCCGCAAGCTGGGAGTGTATCACGGGGTGGACCTGGCCTATGTCTTCGGGAACATGAAGGCATCGGACGGATACGACGACGCCGACATGAGGCTCTCCGCCGCGATGATGGACTACTGGGTGAACTTTGCGCGAACGGGAGACCCCAACGGGCAGGGCCTGCCTCACTGGCCCGCGTACCAGAGCACGTCGGACGTCAACATGGAGTTCTCCGATACCCTCCGCACAGGGAGACACCTCTTCAAAGAGGAATGCGATTTCATCAACAGTCAGTCGATATATCGGTCCCGTTGAGGGGACTCGATGTGATGGACGCAGGCCCTTGCCGGACGGGTCATATTCTTTCACGCCGCCCGGTCCGGTGGCATTCCCGGGCCATCCCGGTGATGAAAGTCATGAGGTCAGCCTGTTTTGAGGGGTCGCGTCTTGTTTCTTCGCACCTCCTTACGATGGCGCTTCCCACCACGAAGCCGTCGACGTGATCGCGATATTGCCTGACAATGCCCGGATCTGATACGCCGAAACCAAGGACCACGGGCAGGCCCGTTTCCTCCTTCAGTTCCTTCGCCTTTGAGATGAGCCCTTCGGGGAGTTCCCTGCGTTCTCCCGTGACGCCTGTGACGGAAACGAGGTAGATGAAGGTGCGCCCCATCTTCTTCAGGATGGCCATCCTCTTCCTGTCCGTGAGCGGTGTCGCGAGAAATATGGGAGCGATGCCCTGTTTTCTGAGGAGCGCCGAAAACTCTCCGGCCTCTTCGGGCGGCAGGTCCACCGTGAGCACCCCGTCCACTCCCGCGGCCCCGGCCTCCGCGGCGAACCTTTCGATGCCGCGGGCATGAAAGGGATTGAAGTACCCCATCAGTACGACGGGCAAAGAGGAGCGTCTCTTGAACTCCGTCACCATCTCGAGGGTGTTTCGCAGCGTAGCGCCTTTCCTGAGCGCTCGCTCCATGGCCGCCTCAATGACGGGCCCGTCCGCCATGGGGTCGGAGAAGGGGACGCCGACCTCGACCATGTCGGCTCCCAGGCTCTCCAGGAGACGCAGCACGTCAAGGGTGGCGGCGAGATCGGGGTCTCCCGCCGTGATATAGGGAATGAAGGCCTTCTTACCGGTTGCGGTGAGATCCTTGAAAAGAGACTCGATGATCTTCATGATGCCGCCTCGATGTTTTCGACATGTGCCAGGTCCTTGTCTCCGCGGCCGGAAAGATTGACGATGACGAGTTTGCCGCGCAGCGCGGCGGCGTGCTTCACCGCGTATGCCAGGGCGTGGCTGCTTTCGAGGGCCGGGATGATCCCCTCCTCAGCCGCCAGCAGATGGAAGGCGGCCAGGGCCTCTGCGTCATTGACGTGGCCGTACTGGGCCCTCTTCATCTCCCGGAGGAAGCTGTGCTCCGGCCCGACGCTTGCGTAGTCGAGCCCGGCGGACACGCTGTGCGTGGTAAGGACCTGGCCGTCGTCATCCTGAAGGACGTAGCTTCGCGTTCCCTGGAACACGCCGACCCTGCCCGTCGCGAACCGTGCCGCATGCTTGCCCGTCTCAATGCCCAGTCCCCCCGCCTCGACGCCGATGAGCGCGACATCCCTGTGGGGGATGAAGGGCGCGAAGATCCCCATGGAGTTGCTTCCTCCGCCGACGCAGGCGATAATGGCGTGAGGCAGCCTGTCTTCCTTTCTTCTTATCTGCGCGATGGCTTCCCTTCCGATGACGGAGACGAAGTGTCTCACCATGGTAGGGTAGGGGTGGGGCCCGAAGACGGTCCCCAGGACGTAGTGCGTGGTCCCGACGAAGGTCACCCAGTCGCGAAGGGCCTCGTTGATGGCGTCTTTCAGCGTGCGACTACCCTGGGTTACACCTCTGACCTCGGCCCCGAGCATCCCCATACGGCTCACGTTGGGCGCCTGTCTTTTCATGTCTTCCTCACCCATGTAAACGGTGCACCGAAGACCCATGAGTGCGGCGGCCGTCGCTGTAGCCACCCCGTGCTGGCCGGCGCCCGTCTCCGCGATCACCCGTTCCTTGCCCATCATCTTCGCGAGCAGTACCTGCCCGATGGCATTGTTGATCTTGTGCGCCCCCGTGTGGCAGAGGTCCTCCCGCTTGAGATAGAGCGTCATGGCGAGCTTCTTCGAGAGATTGCGTGCGTGATAGAGCGGTGTCGGCCTGCCGACGTATTCGGCCAGGTAGTGACGGAGGGTGCCTTTGAATTCCCTGTCACGGGAGAGGGCGAAGAACCGCTCCTGCAACTCGTAAAGGGCCGGTACGAGAGTCTCGGGGACGAACATGCCGCCGAATTGTCCAAAGTAGCCTTTCTTCTTCACTCAAGTCCTCGCTTCGATGCGCTCAAAGAGCGCCCGCAACTTTTTCGGGTCCTTCTTTCCCGGCGATCTTTCGACCCCCGAGGCGATATCGACGGCGAAGGGTTCTAGCCTCATAGCGTCATCGATAGTGTCGACGCTGATGCCGCCTGCCAGTATGTAAGGCCTGTCGAATCCTTCGAGCATCGCCCAGTCGAAGCGCCTCCCACTGCCGCCCCACGTGCCGGGGACGCCGGTGTCGAAAAGCGGAAGATAAGGGAGGTACTTCGCCCGTGCGATCTGTACTTTCGAGCTCACCCGGTATGCCGCTATGATCGTGGCCGCATCATGCCCGGCGGCGGCCCATCTGGCCGCATCGTAGACCTGTACACGGTCGAGGCCGCAGTATTGCTTCGCCGCTATGACCTCATCGGGAGTATCCTCCACGAAGACACCGATCTTAAGGATGGACGAAGGCAGGGAAGCGACGATCCTTCGCACCTCTTCGGGGGCGACACAGCGCCTGCTGCCGCGATAGAAGACGAATCCGGCGGCGAAGGCACCCAGGTCGGCGACGAGAAAGGCGTCCTTCCGGTTCGTGATGCCGCATATCTTGACGCGGGTCTTCATGGGGCACCCGGGCGGTCGTCTTCCTTTTTAACTGTCAGGCGGCGGAGGGTTTGTGCCGGGTTTGGGGAGTGCATGAGGGCGGTGCCTATAAGGAATCCCGAGACCCCGAGGTCACGGAAGAGTTCGATATCGGATGGGCCGTTTATGCCGCTCTCCACGATGACGGGGCGGTCTTCGGGCATGGTGGCCACAACGTCGCGGGCCTTTGCGAGGTCGATGGAGAGCGTGGTGAGGTCTCTGGAGTTGACGCCCGTCAGGACCCCCCCGATGTGGGCCGTCCTTTCAAAAGACTCGCGACCGTGGATCTCGAGGAGGACGTCAAGGCCGATGGAGAAGGCAAGCGCGGCAAGGTCCTCAAGCTCTTCCCTTTCCAGTGCCTCCGCGATGAGCAGTACGGCGTCGGCACCGAATGCGGCCGCCTCGTGGATCTCATAGGGGTCTACGATGAAGTCCTTCCTGAGGACGGGCAGTTCCGTGGCCTCTCTTGCGACGGCGAGGTCGTCGAGGGAACCCTTGAAGTGGGATTCCTCGGTCAGGACAGAGATCGCTGAGGCCCCACCTGTCTCATAGGCGGCAATTGTCCCCGCGATATCCCTGTCGGCGGCGCACAGGGCCCCCCGGGACGGGGAAGCCCTCTTGACCTCGGCGACGATCTTCACCTGTTTCGCGAAGCGCTCCGAGAAGGAGGCAAGGAACAGACCCTCTCTCCCGCGTCCCTTCGTCAGCGATACGAGATCGCAAAGCGGCAACCCTTTCTTCTTCTGACGAACGAGGTCTCGTTTTCCCTCCAGTATCATGTCAAGAAAGCTCACGGGCGGCTTGCCTCCCTCAGTTGTTCAAGCTTACGCAGGGCGGCACCGGAGTCGATGGTCTCCCTGGACATCTCGACGCCTTCACCGATGGTGCCGGCAAGCCCGGAGACGTTGAGGGCCGCGGCAGCGTTGATAAGGACGATGTCTCTTTTGGCTCCCCTTACGTCCCCGGCAAGGATACCCAGCGTGATCCGCGCGTTCTCCCCGGCGTCGCCGCCGCGGAGGTCGTCGGGAGGGCACAGGTCGATGCCGAACTCCCGTGGGTCGAGAAGATAGCTCTCCACACTGCCGCCGTGCACCTCGGACACCTGCGTGCGCGTCGTGACGGTGATCTCGTCGAGCCCGTCGAGCCCGTGAACGACCATGGCGCGCTCGGTGCCGAGCCGCATGAGGACATGGGCGAGCCTTTCACAGAGCTCTCCGTCATAGACGCCGAGAAGCTGGAACTTCGCCCGCGCCGGGTTCGTCAGCGGGCCGAGGATGTTAAAGATCGTTCTGATCCCGATCTCTCTTCTTGGCGCGGCGGCATGCTTCATGGAACCATGGAAAGCGGGTGCGAAGAGAAAACCGATCCCCGCTTCCTTGATGCAGCGGCCCACATGATAAGGGGCGAGCTCGATGCCGATGCCGAGGTTTTCGAGGACATCGGCGCTGCCGCAGAGGCTCGAGACGCTGCGGTTGCCGTGCTTTGCGACGCATGCCCCCGCCGCCGCGGCCACGAAGGCCGTGGTCGTCGAGATGTTGAAGGTGGAGGAGCGGTCGCCGCCGGTGCCGCAGGTATCGACGAGGGGACGGTCCGTAGCGATGCGGATGGGGAGGGCCTTCGAGCGCATGCACCGGGCGGCACCGGTGATCTCTTCTACTGTCTCGCCCTTCATGCGCAGGGCCGTGATGAAGGCCGCGATCTGCGCCGGGCTCGCCTGACCGTCCATGATCGCCTCCATGACGCGCAGCATCTCCTCTTCCGTGAGGTCCACCCCCCGCACAACCCTGTCCATGGTTTCCAGTATGCACTTCTTCTCGCTCACCCCCTTTGAGACGTCGAGAAAGTTCTTGAGGATCTTCTTCCCTTCCGTTGTCAGTATGGACTCGGGATGGAACTGGATGCCCTCCACGAAAAGGGAGCGGTGGCGGATGCCCATGACCTCGCCTTCGCTGGTCCATGCCGAGACCTCGAGATCGGCCGACAGGCCTTCCCTGGGTATGACGAGGGAATGGTAGCGTGTCGCCTCGAAAGGGTTGTCCACCCCGCTGAGGATGGTCTTTCCATCGTGGTAAATGGGGGATGTCTTGCCGTGCATGATGCGTTTCGTACGGGTCGTCGGTGTCCCGAAGGCATACCCGATGGCCTGGTGGCCAAGGCAGACGCCAAGGATCGGTAACGCCGGCGCGAACCGGCGTATGATGTCGACACAGACACCGGCATCCTCGGGCACGCCCGGTCCCGGCGACAGGACTATCCGCTCGGGATTGAGCCTCTCGACGTCGTCGACGGTCACTCTGTCGTTGCGGCGCACCACCACCTCCTCACCGAGCTCGGAAAAACACTGGACAAGGTTGTAGGTAAAGGAATCATAGTTATCGATCATAAGAAGCATTGCCGTTCTCTCCCTCGTTCCTGCCCGTCAGGGCATTGATGAGTGCCTGCGATTTGAAGAGCGTTTCATCGTATTCCCTGTGCGGGACGGAATCGGCCACGACCCCGGCCCCCGCCTGAAAATGGACGAAACCATCCTTCTTGAGCATCGTCCTGATGGTAATGCAGAAATCCATGTCGCCGCTGACGGCGAAGTAGCCCACCGCTCCGGCATAGAAACCCCGCCTGTGTTTTTCCAGTTCGTCGATGATCTCCATGGCCCGCACCTTGGGTGCCCCCGTCACCGTTCCCGCGGGAAAGGCCGCGCGGAAGACATCGAAGGCGTCGAGCCCGTCGGCGATCTCAGCCTCTACCGACGATACGATGTGCATGACGTGGGAGAAACGGTCGACGGACATGAGGTCCCGGACCTCGACGCTCCCCGGCCGGGCCGCACGCCCGGCATCGTTCCTGGCGAGGTCGACGAGCATCACATGCTCGGCACGCTCTTTCTCGTCGGCGAGGAGCTCCCGCTCGAGCTCACGGTCTTCCCTGATGTCGCGCCCGCGCCTTCTCGTGCCCGCTATGGGTTTGAGTTCCATGCGCCCCGCCTCCACCTTCACAAGGGTCTCCGGCGAGGAGCCTATGAGACTGTGGTCCACGAAGTCGAGAAGGAACATGTAAGGTGAAGGGTTGATGCGCCTTAAGGCCCGGTAGAGGGAGAGACTGTCGCCCTCTACCGCGCAGCTGAATCTCCGGGAAAGAACGACCTGTATCACGTCCCCCGCCACGATGTATTCCTTTATCCTTCTCACGGCTTCCTCGAAGTTTTCCCGGGAGACGAGCGATCGCGGCTCGGAAACGGTAAGGGGGGTCGGGGCGGTGCGGGGCACGGGAGCCTCCACGGCCCGCGTGAGTCCGTCGAGAAGGCCCGCGCCCCTTCGATAGGCACTGACCGGGCTTTCGTTCCCGGCGATATGGACGAACTGGACAAGTGTCCTGCTGCCGGTGAAGCTGTCCATGATGACGAGTCGCTCGGGGAAGATGAAATACATGTCGGGCATATCCATATCGGCCGTCTTTTCATCGCGGAGGTTCTCGAAGAAACGGACCGTGTCGTAGCCGACGTAACCCACGAGCCCTCCCGAAAAGCCCGCGGCCGATGAGACGGGTGCCGCCTTGAGTTGCAGAAGGGCGCTGTGCAGTTCACCAAAAGGGTCATCGGATGTCATTTCGTTCTCCATCACGCCCCTCATTGAGACATGTGTCCCGCGGCTGACAAAGGTGAAGAGGGGGTCGATGCCGATAATGGAATACCTGCCGCTCATTTTCCCCGCCTCGGCTGTCTCGAGCAGGAAGGACGGCGATCCGGGATAGGCTCCTTTAAGCTTCATGTAGCAGCCAAGCGGTGTATCGAGGTCTCCCGGCATCTCGCGAATGAGGGGCACGAGCCGGTAGAGCGCAGCCTGCCTGAGAAAGTCGTCTGCCATGTTCCGTGTATCTTCCATTCCGATCATTCTCCTTTGCCGGGAACCCGGGCCCGTGAGAAGAACAGCCTCAGCTCTTCCTCATCCCTGCCCCTGATGATGTGTTTCAAGTGCTCGAGCCGGGAGGTGATGGTCTCCAGCTTCGCCACCGTGCCTTCGTCGAAGATGGTGTTTTCGGGGATCTCTGCTATGGCATCGCAGACGAGTCCGTCCAGGGATCGGGGGGTGGGTCTTTCGGCCTTCTCTTTCCCCCGTTCGCCGGCTGCCTCTCGCATGGACCGATCCGTCCATACCCTCGGTGCCATCTGCTCCGCGAGCATGCAATCGGCAAGTACCATGGCGGTGACGGCCTCCACGATAACAGGCATCCTCAGCGCTATGCACAGGTCGTGGCGGCCTTCGACGGATAGGGAAACCCTCCGTCCGTCTCTCACGTCGATCGTCCCCTGCGCTTTCCCGATACTGGGCGTGGGTTTCACGGCGACGCGAAAGACGAGTGCGTTCCCGTTCGAGATCCCTCCCGCGATCCCCCCGGCGTTGTTGGTCCTGGTGGTTCCGGTCCCGTCTACGATCTCGTCGTTGCACGCGCTGCCGCGCATCCTTGCCGCGGCGAAGCCGGCACCGAACTCGATCCCCTTGACCGCCGGGATGGAAAGGATACCGTGGCTGATGAGGGATTCAAGGGAATCGAAGAACGGTTCTCCAAGACCCGCGGGGACGCCCCGGGCGGTGCATTCGACAATCCCTCCGATGGAATCGCCTTCGGCCGCCGCCTCTGCGACCGCCCTTTCGAGGTCTTTCGAACCCCCGGCTTCAATGAGGGCGGCATCGACGGTGACGGGGACAATGATCTTCTTCGCGATCCCCCCGGCTGCGACGAGACCTGCCGTCAGGCGACCCGAGAAGTGGCCTCCCCCGCGGTGGTCATTGAAGCCTCCGTACTTGCTGAAGGCGGTGAGGTCGGCGTGTCCCGGACGCGGAGTATACCGCGTCTCTTCATAGGCACCGCTGTCCTGCCGGGTGTTGTCGAGGACGATGAGGATGGGCGTCCCCGTTGTCCTGCCTTCGAAGACTCCGCTGACGAGGCGCGGCGTGTCGTCTTCCACACGGGAAGTGGTTCCTGCCGCACCCCCCTGCCGCCTCATGAGGTCGGCCTGAAGATGGGCGGGGTCAAGGGGAACGCCCGCCGGACATCCGTCCACCAGGACACCGACGGAGGGCCCGTGGGATTCGCCGAAGATGCTAATCCTGAAGTTGTGTCCAAAACTATTCATGACTGCTCCTTATGGATTCCAGATCGTGAAAGAACCCTCCGTAGGACTTGCGGACGCAACCCGGACCGGCGATGGTTACGTGACCTCCTGCTTGAAGGGCGGCGACGGCGCATGCCATGACGATCCGGTGGTCCCGGTGGGAGTCGACCGTGGCGGCACCGGGCCGGGTGCCCCGTATCTCTATCCTGTCCGTTTCGACATTCACGGTGATGCCCATGCGGCTGAACTCGAGGGCGAGCGCTGCGGCCCGGTCGCTTTCCTTGTGCCTGAGCCGCTGCGTTCCGTAGATGGTGCTTTTTCCGGGACAGTGGGAGGCCAGCGCTACAAGAGGGGGCACGAGGTCGGGGCAGTCCTTTGCGTCGAACTCGAAAGGCTTGAGGTCCTTTCTTTCCACGGTCACGGAACCTTCATCGATATGGCAGGCGGCCCCGGCGGCATCGAGGGCGGAGAGCACCGCCCTGTCAGCCTGACAGGAATTCATCGCGAGGCCCTCGACGGACACCGACCCGGCTATCGCGCCGGCTACGAGAAGGAAAGACGCCCCCGACCAGTCGGCCTCGACGGCGACGCTCGCGGCGTGGTAACGCTGGCCGCCCGCGATATGAAAGCACCTCATGTCTTGATCATGATCGATGACGATGCCGAAGTTCTCCGCCATGGCAAGGGTCATCTCGACGTAGGGCTTGCTCACGAGGTTCTCGATGAAGATCTCCGAGGTGTCATCGCACAGGGGAAGGGCCATGAGGAGCCCCGTCAGGAACTGCGAGCTGACAGAACCATCGATGTCTGCCACAGACCCTTTAAGGCGTCCGTGGACGGACACGGGAGGGTACCCCCGGCGGGTCGTGCATTCGACGCCGAAGCGCCGGAGGGTTTCCACCATCGCGACGGTCCTTCTTTTCAGGGAGCCCGTTCCGCCTATTACACAGTCATGCCCCGTCAGCGCCGCGATGGGAGGGAACATGCGCACGCACAGGCCCGACTCATTGCAGTCGATGAAGTCCGGCCGCTCAGCTATGCGTCCGAATCCCCTGTTCCCGTTCATCAGGATGCGGTCCTTACCCCGGATGAAAAACCCTCCCAGCGCCCGGGCTATCGAGAGAGAGGCTGTCGCGTCATCACAGAATGACGGGTTGATGATGTCCGAGACGCCGTCGGCAAGAAGCGCCGCGGCGACGGCGCGTATCGTGGCGCTTTTCGACGGCGGCGCCTTGACGCTGCCCTTAACCTCTGAAGGCGCTATCACTTTCATATACGATCCTTTCCGCGACCTCGTCCACCGAGGCCCCGTCCGTCTTCACCAGCAGGTGGGAGGCCCGCGCGTACACGGGGATCCGGTGTCTGAAGGTGTGCTCGATGCTTTCCTTTCCCGTCGCGAGGGGCCGCGAAGGATCGGTGCCGATCCTCAGAAGAGTCTCCTTAAGTCCCGCGAAGAGCCACACGACAAGGGAGGACGCCTTCATTCTGCTCACGTTCACGCTGTCGAGGACGGCCCCTCCTCCCGCGGCCACAACGCAGCGGCCGCGCCCGAGGATGTCCTTTATCTCGTTCCTCTCCTGCCGCCGGAAGACCTCCTCCCCTGATTCCCTGAATATCTCCCGGATGGTGCGGCCTGTCCTTTCCTCAATGCGGGCGTCCACATCGACGTGGGGCATGGACAGGCGGGCGGCCACCGCGGGACCGACCGTCGATTTCCCCGCAGCCATGAACCCGACGACGCAGATTCTGTCCGGGGCAGCAGGGTCTTCCCCGTGGAGGGCACTTTCCATTTCCTCGAGGGGCGCATCATGGCCCGTGAAGAGGTGAAAGATGAGGGCGCTCCCGACAAGGAGCCGACGGCTGTCGGCCAGGGCGGCATCGGCAGCCTTCTTCTCCGTGGCCCTTCGGGGGTTGTTTGAGCAAGGGGTGGGGTCCGTGTTGAAACCGATGAGTCTCCCTCCCGTATTGACGACGGCGTTGACGGCGCCGGCCATCTGCGCCTTCCCATCAAGCCTGTCGAGAAAGGGGACGATCTCTTCCGTGAAAGGCGCTGTGATCACTGTTCCCCTGATGTCGAGTTCCCGTACCAGTTCCACGGTCTCCCTGGCGTCGCGCATGGCAAGGGGGACGCACAGGGCGTTCATCCCCGCCGCGTCGAAGGCGCGCCGGAGCATCCGGGATTCCCTGCTCTTGAGGACCGGATCGCCTGCCACCGCGAAGAGTTTCACCTCATCCATTCTCTATCAACTCCATTGCCTTCCTGAGGCGTCGCACGCTCATCTGCCCGGGGGCGTAAGGCCCGTCGTCGTCGTGACAGGCGTAGGTGAAGGGGCTGCCGAGAAACACCGAGGCTACCCGGGTGATCCGTCCCGCCTCACCCATGCCCACGACGATGAGCCTGCCCGCGTGAGCTTTCATTCCGAGGAGATCGAGAAGGCGGAGGTTCTCGACGGGCCGGTTTACCATGCAGGCTATCTTGACGAGATGGGCGCCGGACGAAAAGGCGTCCCGGATCATCTTCTGCAGGCGCCGCGCCCCCGGTGTCTCTCTGTAGTTATGATAGGAGACGATCAGCTGTACGCTGTGCCGCGACGCAAGTCCCCTGATCTCCTCCCGGAAGCCGGTGGCTGCATCCGTTTCCACGTCGACGTAGGCTGCACCGGCTTTGATCGCCGTCGAGAGGAGATCAAGTCTTTGAACGTCACTATACCGCCCGGGCCTGCAGGTGGCGACAAGGCGAAGCGGCAGGGAGAACATGGCTCTCACCGAGACCGGGTCAACGTCCATCGTGTCGAGACGGACCTCCGCGAGCTCGAGACCCGAGAGCCTCTCCATGCACTCCCCCGCATCGATGTTTCCCACGCTAACACAGATCATCTATCGCCTCCTCGATCTGTCTCACGGGAATCTCCTCAATGACGCAGCGGCCGATGGCCTCGGGAAGCACGAAGTGGATCTTCGAGTCCTCGCGTTTCTTGTCCTTGCCGATCGCCTCCTTGAGGGCCTCTCTTTGACCGGAGGGGGCCGCGGGTGGTTCGAGACGGTCGAGCAGGTCGAGGATGCGGCGCGAGCCGGCATTCGAAAGCCTTCCGAGGCGGTTCGAGAGGCGGGCGGCGAAACCGAGGCCGATGCCGACGGCGTCGCCGTGAGGGATGTGGTAAACCTTTTCGAGGGCGTGGCCGATGGTGTGCCCCAGGTTGAGCTTCCTGCGTAGCCCTCCCTCCCTCTCATCGCGGTAGACGATGGCGGTCTTGACGGAAAGGGAGGCGAAGACGGCACGACGGGTGAATGCCGCGTCGAGGTCCATCATCTCCGATGCATGGTCTTCCAGGAAGCCAAAGAGCGCTTCATCGCCAATGACGGCATGTTTTATGATCTCGACGAGCCCGTTGCGGCGGTCCCCGGCATCAAGGGTCGCGAGCAGGGAATGATCACATATCACCCTTTCCGGTTGTGCGAAGACCCCGGCCATGTTCTTGTATCCCCGGTGATTGACCCCGTTCTTGCCGCCCACGGCGGCGTCGGCCTGGGCGAGCAGAGTGGTGGGGACGTAGACCATGGGCAGCCCCCTCAAGAAGGTGGAGGCCGCGAAGCCGGTGATGTCGAGCGTCACTCCGCCGCCGATGGCGACGATCACCGTCGCCCGGTCCACCCTGCTTTCGAGGAACCTGTCATAGATCCCTGTGACCGACTCCAGGGTCTTTTCCGACTCAGACGCGGCGATGTCGATGGACTCGAGGCGGGGGAGCCTGTCGCCGTGGAGTTCGCGGACCCTGCTGTCGGTCACGGCGACGGCCCGCCTGCCGCGAAGCGCCTCTCCGATCGCCATGGCGGGGACACCCAGCTCGATCCTGCATCTTCCTGTCTTAGTTCTGAGGTTTATGACCTTCATCGTGCCTCTTCCATGAAACGATGGAGGGTCCGGACCCGGTCCATCATGGCCGCGAACTGCCCCGGTGTCATGGCCTGGTCCTTGTCGCAGATCGCCTCGGCGGGATTTGTATGGACCTCGACCATGATGCCGTCGGCCCCGACTGCAACGGCGGCGAGGCTTAAACGTGGGATGAGACTCACCCGTCCCGTGGCATGAGAGGGATCGATGATAACGGGAAGGTGGGTCAACTCTTTGAGGGCCGGCACGGCGCTGATGTCGAGGGTGTTGCGTGTGTACGTCTCGAAGGTCCTGATGCCTCTTTCGCAGAGAATGACATCGGGGTTGCCGGCGCTGAGGATGTACTCGGCACAGTTAAGGAACTCCTCGATGGTGGATGTCATGCCGCGCTTGAGGAGCACCGGCCTTCGCGCCCTGCCGACCTCCTTGAGAAGGGAGAAGTTCTGCATGTTCCTGGCCCCTACCTGCAGAATGTCGGCGTATTCCGATACCCAGGGCACATCCCTCGTGTCCACTACTTCCGTCACGACGGGAAGTCCCGTCTCTTCCTTTGCCTTTCGCAGTATCTTGAGTCCCTTGAGTCCGAGGCCCTGGAAGGCGTAGGGCGATGTCCTGGGTTTGAAGGCCCCCCCGCGCAGTATGTGGGCTCCTGCCTCCTTGACTGCCACGGCAGTTCCTACGGTCTGCTTCTCGCTTTCCACCGAACAGGGACCGGCGATTATGCACAACCCCCTGCCGATGGTGACGCCGCCGACCTCGACGACCGTCCGTTCCTGTTCCCTCAAGAGAGAGAGTTCAATGTGTTTCATGGATTTCCTCCTGCGCCTTTCACAAAAATGAAAACAAAAAAAGGGCCATGGGTTTCACACCCATGGCCCTTCTGCAAGCCTGAATATACCTACGCAGACGAGGGACAGGGGTGCGCAACGGCGTAATACCACCAGTAGGAGGTAAAAGCGTTAAATGTCGTTACGGTCTTCTGTCCCTGTGCGTACATGAGATATTAGGCTAGAGAGTTTTTCGAATACTGTCAAGAAAAAATTACAGAGCACCACAGGACTCCAGACTGGACGCCAAACGCCGTCGCCTCTGCAGTAATGTCCTGTACGTCCGGTATGTCCCGCGGGTCCTATCTCCCATCCCGTCCCATTCCCTTTTCGTCACGCAAGACGTCGTGGACCTGCGAAGAGGGCGTGCAAAAGGCTGTGGACTGTGGTATCGTGTACGCTGTTGTCGAATACGCGGGAGAAGGATGCGGGAGATGACGGAGACGGGAAATCCTTCCCGGGAAGCCGAACCAGTTCTTTACCGGACAACGATTCACTGGGTGGCGGTGCTCGGCCCCGCCATGCTCTTCGCTATCGGCTTGGTGTCGGTGGGGTCGAGACTGGTTGCCGCCCTCGTGATGATGGGCCTTGCTGTCATCTGGGGCTTGTTTTCCATCCAGAATCCCTGTGCCTCCGAATTTGCGGTGCGCCCGTCGAGACTAACGATCAGGGTCGGTTTCCCATTAAGGCAGTTCTACGAGTTTCCTTATTCCCGGCTGGCGGGAGCGGAATATTACCAGCCGGCTCTTGGGGGCATCCTCAATTTCGGCAAGATCATGCTTATACAGTCGAGCGGCGAGGTCACCGTCTTCAGATTGGTGGCGAAGCCCAACGAACTGGTGGAGAGGCTGAAAAGGGAGATCATCCGTTTCAGACAGGAGAATGAACCTGGCGCGGCGGAGAGCAGGACATGAGATCCTGTTGCCGCCCTGCTCCAAACGGGGGGGGTGACCTGACCGTGGTGAAGAGAGCTTCAGTCCTGATAGGTGTTGCGGCGGTCCTTTTCGTGTACATGGTCATCGCTCCGATGGACGGTCTCGCCGAACCCTACCGCCATCAAAGAACAGGTCTCGTTTTTCCCGATTCTGTCAACACTCTGAGGCTCTTCAGGGCCACCGACTACGAACCGTTGTATGCGGGTGTGGGTACGGGTATTTCCTATCGTACCGACACTATGAGGGCGGACGTATTCCTCTATGACCGTCGCGAGGGTCCCATACCCGACGGTACTTCCTCGAAGGTTGTGAACGATGAGTTTGACGGAATCGTCCAGGAGATCCATGCTCTGGAAGCGCAGGGCGCGTACAGGAATGTTTCCGTTATTGTGAAGAAGGAAACGATCTCCGTCGGAGGTCGCAAATTCCTTCATGGTGTTCTCGCTTACGAGTTGAACAACATAAAGTGCATATCACATATCTATCTTGCGGGTTACAGTGGTCTTTTCATGAGACTAAGGGTCGTCTATGCGAGGGACGCGAAGGTCCGTGAGGAGCCGAATCTGGCCGCCTTCCTCACTATGATTTCGGACATCACGAAGACCACGCCCCAGCCCTAGTCGCGGGACAGGGGCACCCAGGCCGCTTCCTAAACTTGTACGGTTATTGTGCGATAAAATGCTGGAGAGCGGCGAAATCCCCGCACGCGAAGCGGCGCAGGGGGAGTGTCAGGGGCAGCCGGGGTTGAGCCCGGGCGTTGACTTTTCAGAGTGTCCGGTCTCACGTTTACGGACATACCGCCTTCGTGCGCGGGCAAGCGACTATGGAAGACATCACGAGAACCCGTCAGGAATTGATCGAAGAGATAGCCGCATTGAAGAAGAGGATCGCGGACCTGGAACTGTCGGAGGCCGAGGACCGACCTGCCCGGGAAGTGCCGCGGGAGAGCATGGAGGCGTATCGGGACATCTTTGAGAACGCCATGGCGGGCATCTTCCAGAGCACGCCCGACGGAAAGTACCTGCGCGCCAATATGGCCCTGGCCAGGATGTACGGTTACTCCTCCCCCGATGAACTGATGAGCGCCGTCACGGACATCGCCGGGCAGCTCTACGTCGATCCCGGGGACCGCAAGAGGTGCATGATGCATCTCACCGAGAAGGGTATGATATATGGTCGCGAGATCGAGGTGTACCGCAGGGACGGGAGCAGGTTCTGGATCTCCATGAACGCGAGGGTCATCCGCGGCCCCGACGGCTCGCCTTCCTATTACGAAGGCATTGTCGAGGACATCACGGGCCGCCGCCGGTCAGACGACGCGCTGCGATGGAAGACGGCCCTCCTTGAAGCGCTGGTGAACACATCCAGCGACGGCATACTGATCGTTGATGATAACCGGAGACGACTCGTCACCAATCAGCGGATCATCGACCTCTGGGATGTCCCGGGGGATATCCTCGATGATGAAGACGACGCTGCACTGCTCAATCATGTCGTCGGCCTTGTCAGCGATCCCTGCAAGTTCCTTGAGAAGGTCACCTATCTCTACGAGCACCCCGACGAAAAGAGCTGGGATGAGATCGAATTCAGGAACGGCATGGTCCTGGACCGCTATTCAGCGCCCGTGATCGGCGATGAGGGGCATCACTACGGGAGGATATGGACATTCCGGGACATCACGGAACGCAGACGGGCCGAGGAACAGCTGCGGGGCTCGCAGAGAAGGCTGGCGGATATCATCGAGTTCCTCCCCGACGCTACCCTGGCAATAGACGCGGCTGGAAAGGTCATAGCCTGGAACCGGGCCATAGAGGTTATGACGGGTGTGAACAAGGAGGATATGCTGGGAAAGGGCGATCACGAATACGCGTTGCCCTTCTACGGAACGCGCCGGCCAATCCTTGTCAACTTCGTGACAATGTGGGACGACGAGGTCGAGAAACAGTATTCCTTCATAAAGAAGGACGGTGACACCCTCTACACGGAGACCGACGTGCCCTTCGTGCGCGGGCAGAAGAGGAGTCTCTGGGGAAAGGCGGGCCCCCTCTACGACATCCACTGGAATGTCGTCGGGGCGATCGAATCCATCCGTGATGTCACGGAGCGAAAGGTGCTGGAAGCGCAGCTCATCAACGCACAGAAGATGGAGGCGATAGGTACCCTTTCAGGTGGCATCGCCCATGATTTCAATAACATACTCATGGGTGTCCAGGGTTATATCTCGCTCATGATGATGGACATGGCCGCGGACCATCCTCATCACGAGTGGCTGAGGAACATCGAGGATCTGGTGAGGAACGCGGCGGACCTGACGGGGCAGCTCCTTGGGTTCGCGCGCGGCGGCAAGTATGACGTCAAGCCCTTCAGCATGAACGAGCTTGTCGAGAAGACCTCTGCCATGTTCGGAAGGACAAGGAAGGAGATCGTCATCCGCCACAGGTACCAGAGCAATGTCTGGCCTGTCGAGGGAGACCAGGGGCAGGTAGAGCAGGTCCTTCTCAACCTTTACCTCAACGCCTGGCAAGCCATGCCCGCCGGCGGGGTCCTCTCCCTTGAGACGATAAACACCGTCCTTACGGCCGCGGAGGCGGAGGTCCATTCGGTGGACCCGGGAAGATACGTGCGCACCTCAATCACCGACAGCGGTGTTGGTATGGACGCGAGAACGAAAGACAGGATCTTCGAGCCTTTCTTCACAACAAAGGAGCTCGGCAGAGGGACGGGATTGGGGCTCGCCATGGTATACGGTATCGTGAAAAATCACGGCGGATACATCGATGTGGAGAGCGAACCCGGCAAGGGGTCAACTTTCCGGTTTTGCCTTCCCGCGTCGGGCAAGGGTTTTACCCGTGTCAGGCTCGAGCCGGCCGAAGCGGTAAGAGGCGCGGGGACGATCCTTCTTGTGGATGATGAGCCCGCGGTTCTCGCCGTCAGCAGGGCCATGATCGAGTCCCTGGGATACACGGTCCTCGCCGTCGGGAACGGTCTGGAGGCTATCTCTCTCTACGGCGAAAAGAAAGGTTTCATCGACCTCATCGTCCTCGACATGATCATGCCCGGCCTGTCCGGAAGCGAGACCTTCGACCGCATACGGGAGCTGAACCCCGGGGCAAGGGTGATCCTATCCAGCGGTTACAGCCTCAACGAACAGGCGCGCCGCATCATGGAAAAGGGATGCAGAGGCTTTGTCCAGAAACCATTCACCATGGCCGACATCTCCCGCAGACTCAGGGAAGTTCTTCAAGAATAAGGACCGTTCAAAGGTTCAAAGGAAGCAGTTTCCCGGCCGCTCTTTTGCCTTTGACTGTCAAGCGGTTCAAGCCGTCTTCACCGTATGAAGTGTGCGCCGCGGCTTACATTGTTCTTGAGGGCTGCTTCGGCGACGATCCGGGCGGTGCGGACGCCGTTGCGCAGGTCGATGACCATGGGGACAAGCTGTGCCCTGCGGTAGAAATCGTCTATGCGGTTCTTGAGGTACCCGATGTCGGCCCAGGCGCGTTCCAGCCTCCTGACGGTGCGGATAATGCCGACATAGTTCCACATCGTGGATTTGATGCTCACCCAATCCTGGTGAATGAGGGCGGGGTCGACCTCCTCGACGCGTTCGGGGAACTGCCAGGGCGGTATGTCCGATTCCTTGTAGGGCCTGTTGCCGTTGAAACTCCCGGCGATGTCCTTCGCCGCGCGTATCCCCCAGACAAGCCCTTCGAGCAGGGATGTGGAAGCGAGCCGGTTGGCCCCGTGAAGGCCCGTCGCGGCCACTTCCCCGGCTGCATAAAGGCACTTGAGGGATGTCTTCCCCCATGTGTCCACCTGCACGCCGCCGCAACTGTAATGGGCCGCGGGAACGACAGGGATGGGGACCTTCTGGATATCGATGTCGAAATCAAGACATCTCCGGTGTATCATGGGAAACCGTTTCTTGACGTTTATCTCCGTGTACGAGGCAATATCCAGATAAACGTAGGCGTCGCCCCGTTTGATCATCTCCTCGTACATAGCGCGGGACACCTCATCCCTTGGCGCGAGGTCGCCGAGCTCGGAGTAGTTAGCCATGAAAGGGACACCGTCCTTCGTCGTGAGTCGCGCGCCTTCGCCGCGAAGGGCCTCGGAGATGAGGAAGCCGTCGGCGTCCTTGTGGAAGAGCGTTGTCGGATGGAACTGGATATATTCCATGTTTATGAGCCGCGCACCGGAACGGTCAGCCATTGCGAAACCGTCTCCCGTGGCGACGGGAGGGTTTGTCGTGTGCAGGTATATCCTTCCCAGTCCCCCCGTGGCCAGCACCGTGTAGGAGGCGAAGAAGCGCTCCACGTGCCCCGTGGTGTTGTTGAGGACATAGGCCCCGATGCACTGGGGCTCCCTGTAGAGCGCCAGCGGGTTCATCGAGTGATGGGGTATGGTGAGAAGGTCTATAGCGGGGTAGCCGGGGAAGGTCCGGATGTTGCCGTATTCCGCCACCTTTGCGACAAGGGCTGTCTCGATGGCCTTGCCCGTCGAATCCTTGGAGTGGAGTATCCTTCTGCGAGAGTGGCTCGCCTCGCGGGCGAATTCGAACTCGTCGTCAGCGCCGGAACGCGAAAAGGTGACGCCAACCTTCTTGATGAGGAAGTCCTCGACCATCCCGGGCCCCTCAAAGGCGACGATCCTCACCGCGTCGGGGTTTGAGATGCCGTCGCCCGCCTGTATGATGTCCTCGGCGAGAAGCTCGGGCGTGTCGTCCTGCCCGCGGGCGACGATGCCTCCCTGGGCATAGAAGGTGTTCGATTCCGCTATGGAGGCTTCCTTCGATATGACGATGACATCAAGTCCGAGGTCGGCCGCGGCTATGGCGCAGGCGAGCCCCGCTATGCCGGAGCCGATGACAAGGACATCACAGTAGTGGGTTTCGTCCTTCTTCATCTTCACGTGATCGCGAGCATCCTTTCCAGGGCAACCCTGGCGTAGCGGGCGTCTTCGGGGTCGACGGTCACCTCCGGCTGGGTCCGTCCTTCCACCAGGTTCTCAAGGACGGCCAGGAACTTCTGCGCCGTGACCCTCGCCATTTCCCGGCAGCCCCATTCCCTGAGGGGCACGATGAGCTTGTCGGGGTGGTCGGCTCTAAGGCGGTTCACAAAATTGATCTCCGTCCCGATGGCCCATTTCGTGCCGGGTGCTGCGGTCTCGACGACGCTCTTGATGTAGCTCGTCGAGCCCACGTGGTCAGAGAGTCTGACAACCTCCGGGATGCATTCAGGATGGACGACAACTTTGATGTCCCCGTGGGTCTTTCTGACCTCTTCAACGTCGGATGGCTTGAATGCGACATGAACGTAGCAGAAACCCCGCCAGAGCACCACTTTCTTGCCGGCCGCTCCGGAAAGGTCTGCGGCGGAGATGTCCTCATAGGGTTCCCACAGGAACATCTCGTCGTCGGAGATCCCCATGGTATGGGCGGTGTTGCGGCCCAGGTTCTCGTCGGGGAAGAAGAAGGGCACTGCGTCCTGGGCCAGGACATACTCCATGGCCTTCCTCGCGTTCGCCGAGGTGCAGACGAAGCCCCCGTTTCTTCCGCAGAAGGCCTTGAGGTCGGCCCGCGAGTTCACGTACACCACGGGGATGAAGCGTCTTCCGGTGACGGTAAGGAGCTTCCATGCCTTTTCGACGTCGTCGATCACCGCCATTTCGGCAAGGGGGCATCTGGCGGAGAGCTCCGGGTGAAAGACCCTCTGCCGGGGCTGGCAGAGGATCCGTGCCATCTCCGCCATGAACGAGACGGCGCAGAAGACGATGTATCGGGCCTCTGCCTGCTTCGAGGCGCTCTGTGCGAGTTGGAGGGAATCCCCGACGAAATCGGCGGAGCGCACGATATCTATGTTCTGATAGTAGTGAGCCAGGATGACAAGGTCTTTGCCGAGCCTTGCCCTTGCCGCCTTTATTCTTTCTCTCGTCTCTTCGACGGAAACGGCAATCTCTTCCTTCACGTGCCTACTCCTTCATGCAGGAGGCTGATGTCGAGGGCTTTTGCCGAATGGGTAAGGGCGCCCACGGATATGAGGTCCACACCCGTCGCTGCCACTTCCCGGACACGCGCCGCCGTCATGTTCCCCGATGCCTCCAGCGGCACCCGACCGGCAACGAAGGCGACGGCGTTGTGCATCAATGCCGTGTCCCAGTTGTCGAGCATGATCCGTTCCACCTTTGCTTCGACGGCCTCCTTTAATTCCTCCATCGTGCGTACCTCGACCTCCACAGGAACGGAGGACCGTGCGCGCACCCGTTCGACTGCGAGGTGTATGGAGCCGGCGACGGCTATGTGGTTCTCCTTGATGAGGGCCATCTGCGTGAGGTTGCTGCGGTGGTTCGTGCCTCCGCCCATCGTGACGGCATACTTCTCCATGGCGCGCATCCCGGGTGTCGTCTTGCGGGTGTCCAGTATCCGGGCCTTCGTGCCCGACGCGGCATCGACGAAGGTCTTCGTCAGCGTGGCGATCCCCGAGAGTCTCTGAAGGATGTTGAGTGCCACCCGTTCAGCGGTGAGTATGGCCCGCGTAGTGCCCTCCACCGTCGCGATGACATCACCGGGGCTGACAGCCTCGCCGTCCTTCACATGTTCCCTGTAAGCGATGTCCCTGTCGAGGATCGTGAAGATCTCTTTCGCGAATCCCTGTCCCGCGAGCACCCCCGGAGCCTTCACGACGATCTTCGCACGGGAGCGATGGTCCTCGGGCACGATGGCGTTCGTCGTCACATCTTCCGTTCCCACATCTTCCCTGAGAAAATCCTCGATCGCCGGCATAGTGGAATATTATAAGGTGGCCACGGGGGCGAGTCAATGGAAGACTGCGTGAAGACCGTTGATTACGTTCATTCTGCTTGACTTTGGGACAAAATTTTCATATGTTAATGCACGTTTTGGGCCGTTAACTCAGTCTGGTAGAGTATCTGCCTTTTAAGCAGAGAGTCGAAGGTTCAAGTCCTTCACGGCCCACATGGTTTTTTTGAGGTCCCCATCGTCTAGCCTGGTCCAGGACACCGGCCTTTCAAGCCGGCAACGGGGGTTCGAATCCCCCTGGGGACGCATTTTTCTGGAATGACCTTTCCGCTCCATCCCGACATTATCTGTCGCTGGCGACACTATCCCCTCCTTCCGGAGATCCTGCGACTTCTCATCCGGGCCGCATCCGGTCCGTGTCACTGATCTCTTTAGATTCCCGGCATGGTGTGCGATAAATATAGTGGTACGAGCATCGCCGGGGGCGTATCCTCCTCCATCCATATCGACCGCGACCGCTCCGGCCGGGTCATGATGGTATCCGGCCTGAATGGTGCCCGTGTCTTTGTATCAGCGATGTATAAGGATGACAGCAAGGGACGACACAATGGATTATACATCAGGACCACCCGAAGATATGTTCCATGAGATATCGGTCTTAAAGAAGAGAATTGAGGAACTGGAAAGGCTCGAGCGCGACAGGGAGGACGTAGAGGACGCGCTGAGGAAAAGCGAGGCCAGGTTCAAGAGGCTTGCCGAGAACTCGCCGGGGGTGGTGTATCAGTTCATGATGTCCCCTGACGGGGCGTTCTCCTTCCCCTACATCAACGAAGAGGTCTTCCCTGTGATGGGAGTGTCCCCAAAGGACGTGATGCGGGACGCGTCGCTTCTTCTCGACAAGATACACCCTGACGACATGGACGCCTTCCGGCAGGGGGTCTTTGAGTCCGCCCGTTTACTGACCCGTTACCATAGCACCGTGAGGTGCCTCAAGGACGACCGGCATATCTGGGTCGAGGTCCGCGCAATACCGGAGCGTATGCCTGACGGCAGTGTTCTCTGGGATGGACTGCTCCTCGATATCACGGAACGCAAAGAGGAGCAGGAATCGCTCCGCAGGACGCAGTTCACCATGGACCGCGCCCCGGACAGTATCCTGTGGGTGAGCGACGAGGGCCGCATCGTCTATGCCAATGAAACGGCCTGCATATGGACCGGATTCACAGGGGAGGAACTCCTGGGGATGCCCATTTTTGATCTCGATCCCGACTTTCTTCCCGAAAACTGGGAGCGCCACAAAGAGGATCTGAAACGTCTGGGACTCCTGTCCTTCGAGGGCCGCCATGTCAGAAAGGACGGCAGCATCTTTCCTGTCGAGGTCAGTACGAACTATTTCGAGGTCGACGGATGCTTCATGTCGTGTGCCTTCGACCGGGACATCTCGGTCCGTAAAGAGGCTGAGAAGGCGCTTCTCGAATCGGAGGCAAAGTTCCGGGACCTGGCGGAGAGATCTGTCGCGGGAGTCTATCTCATACAGGACGGCATTCTGAAGTATGTGAACGCCAGAATATCGGAGATACTGGGATACCCCATCGATGAGATCAGCGGCAGGATGAGGATCAAGGACGTGATCCATCCGGAGGACTGTCCCCTCGTGGAGTCGAACATGTCACGGAGGCTCTCCGGGGAACCGGCGCCCCAGAACTACGAATTCAGAGTACTCACGAAGCGCGGCGAGGCAAGGACCGTTGAGGTCTACAGCTCCCGAACCGTGTACCAGGGAAGACCCGCGGCGATCGGGACATTGCTTGACATAACGGAACGCAAGGAGGCCGAAAGGAGGATCGTCGAATCCGAGAGGTTATTGAGCGCGATCCTTGCCGCTTCACCGATAGGGATCGGCATGGTAAGGGACAGGAAGATCGTCTGGGTCAATGAAAGGGTGTGCACCTTTACGGGGTACACGCAAAAGGAGCTGCAGGGACGGAGTACCTCCATCTTCTATGAAAGCCTTGAAGAGTACGAGAAGGTGGGCGAGATCCTGTATCGCGAGGAACAGGCCCGAACGAAGATGGTGAGGACCGACGGCAAGGTCCGCGACGTTCTCATCCAGCTGTGTTTCACGGACCCCGACTCCTGTATCTTCACCGTCGTCGACATCACGGAGCAGCAACGGACCGAGGATTCCCTGAGGTTCACCCAGTTCGCCATGGACCGGGCGCGGGACCTCATCGTGTGGGTAAGGGACGACGGCTCGATATTCTACGCCAATGACTCCGCCTGCGAATCCCTGGGATATTCCCGGGAGGAACTCCTCTCGATGACCGTTTTCGATGTGGACCCCTCCTATCCCCGTCAGGCATGGGGACCTGCATGGACGAGACTCAGGCGGAACGGTTCGCTGCTCCTCGAAGTCCAGCCGATGAGAAAGGATGGAAGCGTCTTTTCCCTTGAGATAAGCGCGAGCTTTCTCAGTTACGGAGATATGGAGTACGCCTGCGCCTTCATGCGGGATGTCACCGAGCGCAAGCTGATGGAGGACTCCCGGCGTATGAGCGAGGAGAGGTTCCACGCCCTCTTCGAATCGGCCGGCGATGCCATAGTGATAGTAAGGGATACCATCATCGACTGCAACGGGAAGACGCTTGAAATGTTCGGCTGCGGCCGCAATGAGATCCTGGGGAAGACCCTTGCCCTATTTTCGCCCGAGTGTCAGTCCGGCGGGGAAAGGTCTGTCGAGGATGCGGCCGCGAAGACGAAAGCGTGTCTTCAGGGGATACCGCAATTCTTTGAATGGAAGTACCTCCGTGCCGACGGAACACCCTTCGACGCCGAGGTGAGCCTGACGAAGATCGACATTCGTGGGGAGGCCTACCTGCAGGCCATCATTCGTGACATCACGGGAAGAAAACGCACCGAGGAGGACTTGAGGCGCCTGAGCGTCGCGATCGAACAAGCCGCTGAAGAGGTCATCATCACGGACGTGGAAGGGACCATCCAGTACGTGAACCCCGCATTCGAGGCGATCTCGGGGTATTCGCGTCAGGAGGCCGTCGGCCAGACGCCGAGGCTCGTCAAGAGTGGTGTTCACGACAGGGCCTTCTATGAGAACCTGTGGAACACGATCAAGGGCGGAGACATATGGACGGGCCAGATTACGAACAGGCGAAAGGACGGAGTCCTCATCGAGGAGGATGCGATCATAAGCCCGCTGGTTGACTCCTCCGGCAGCCTGACCGGGTACATTTCCCTGAAGAGGGACATAACGGAAGAGGTGAGACTCCATTCGCAGCTCCGTCAGGCACAGAAGATGGAATCCGTGGGCACGCTGGCGGGCGGTATCGCCCATGACTTCAACAACATACTCACCGCCCTCATCGGGTATGCGACCCTCCTGCAAATGAAGATGGAAGAAGACAGCCCCCTTATGCCCTATATCGAACAGGTCCTTTCCGCCTCGGAGAAGGCGGCCGACCTCACCCGGAGCCTCCTGACTTTCAGCAGGCAGCAAACTGTCACCCTCGCGCCGCTCGATCTCAACGACGCGATCAGGTCGACGGAGAAGCTGCTGAAGAGGCTGCTAACCGAGGATATCGATCTTCGCACGACCTTTACCGGGAAAAGCACGGTGGTCATGGCCGACAGATCCCAGGTCGACCAGATCCTCTTCAACCTGATCACGAATGCCCGGGATGCCATGCCGAAGGGAGGGGTGCTCTCTCTTGAAACGGCCGTGGTCGACATGGACCGCAGGTTCATCGGGACCTTTGGCTTCGGGGAGCCGGGGCGGTACGTGCTCGTGAGCGTTTCCGACACGGGCACGGGGATGGACGCGGCGACCCGGGAAAAGATATTCGACCCCTTCTTCACCACAAAGGAGTTGGGCAGAGGCACGGGGCTCGGCCTTGCCACCGTCTACGGCATCGTGAAGCAGCACAACGGGTACATCACCGTGGACAGCCAGCCGAAGCGGGGAACTACGTTCCATATCTATCTTCCCGCCGTGGACTTGAGGGCGAAGAGTAAGGAGCATGAGGCACCTGCCGTGAGGGGAGGAGAGGAGTTAATCCTCATCGCCGAAGACGACGGAGAAGTGCGCAGGTTCATGTGTGACGTCCTGAAGCGGTATGGCTACAGGATAGTCGAAGCTGTCGACGGCGAAGATGCCGTCCGCAGATTCAGGAACCATGCCGGCGTAGACCTCGTAATCCTCGACTCGGTGATGCCGAAAAGGAACGGGCGCGAGGCGTACGAAGAGATACGCGGGATCGACCCCCATGCCAGGGTCTTGTTCATGAGCGGCTACACGAGGGACATCGTTCTCGACAAGGGCGTGGAGGAGGGGACGTTCAATTTCATCGCGAAGCCGCTTCTCATCGACAAGCTGCTCGCAAAGGTCCGCGAAGTCCTGGACGGATGAAGCGGCTCGTCAGCCCGTGGTCGCGTAACCATCCTTTACACCCCCGTAACCCATTTCCCGGGAGATGGCCTCGGCGGCCTTGATGACCTCGGCGAGAAGGGCCTCCTTGCCTTTCGCGTCAACTGAGGAAGAGATGAAACTGACGCCGACCGCCGCCACCGCCGAGCCCGTGAAATTGTATATGGGGGCCGCGATACCCGAGATGCCCTCGATGGCCTCACCGTCCTCGATGAGGTAGCCCTGCTTGCGTATTTTTGCCAGCTTTTCCCTGAACTCATAGGGGTCGGTGGTCGTCCTTTTCGTGTGTGCGATCAAAGGGTTCTTCTGAAGGATCCTGTCCACCTCGTCTTCGGGAAGCGAGGCCATGAGCACCTGGCCGAGCATGCCGAAATAGGGCGGACGGATCCTGCCGATCTGGGAGGCGAAACGGATGGGGTTCCCGGGGCTCTCCCTCTTGTCAAGGTAGACGAGCTCGTCGTTCTCGAGAATACCCAGGAAGCAGGTCTTCCCCGACCTGATCTGGAGCTGCTGCAGAAAGGGGGACGCGGTCTTTCTGAGGGAAAGCGACGAGTAGACGATACTTCCCAGCTCGAAAAGCTTGATGCCCAGGGAATACTGCATGGAGGCATGGTCGAATTTCATGAAACCGTACTTGATAAGCGTGGAACAGAGCCTGATGGTCGTGGCCTTGGGCAGCCGCACCGCTTCCGTCAACTGCGTGAGGGTATAGGCGCTCCGCTCACTCGTGAAGGCGCACATGATCTGCAGGGCTCGTTCAAGAGACCGGTTGTAGAATCCCTTGTCGCCTCGTGTCTCGGTATCGGTAGTGGTCCTGTTCATAAGTGGTTCACCTCGTGGTGACATAGTTCATTATATGAAATACCATTGCATGAAATATGTCAAGATAACTTCTCAAAGAGTTCTTCTGCGATCCCCGGTGGTGTACATATTGTATAAATGAAAATTTTCCGGCTGTCGAGAAGAAACGTCTTGACCGAAACCCGTCATCCTTTTTGCCGGAAAAAAGCCGGGGCACCACCACACGCGAGACGCCCCGCCCCCACCCTCTCAGCATGAAGAACGAGCCGGGAAGCAGGGGCATAGGGAAGAAGGATATACGTCAGGACCTGTCAAACGCCGCGGCTATTCACCGCTCCCGGTGAGTCTTCCCGCACAGCACTGATTGAAAATGAGAAATAGTTAAAAAAGGATTGACAAAGAAATTCATATTCATTAAAATCCAGATAATGAACTTGAGGTTCACGCAATGAACTTCACGGAAGAGACGGACATAGAGGGACAGATAGCAGGTCGTTAAAAGGGGCGGGTCATATGGGCAGCGAATCAACAAGCGACCGTAAAGAGAAGAATGGGATAGCAGCTGCAATTATCCACAAAGCAGAGGCCTTAAATTCACTCAATGAAAAGGTATTCATAAAAAAGGAGGACAAGCTATGAAAAAGATTGTCAGCACAATCATCTCTTTAGTGATTCTTTCCACGTTCTGTCTTTTTGGAGTGGCCGAGTCACAGACGACGACCATCAAAGTGAGCAACTATTTCCCTGTGACGGCTGAACAGTCAAAAATGTGCGAGGAGTTCATAAAATCGATAGAAGCAAGTGGCAAAGGGAAAGTGAAATTCTCCTATTTTGGCGGCGGTACCCTGAATACAGCTCCAAAGATGATGGATGGTGTCATCCAGGGAATTACCGACATCGGTCTTTCTAACCTGGCTTACACACCGGGTAGATTTCCCATAACCGATGTTCTGAATCTTCCCCTGGGTTTTCCCAATGCGTGGGTCGCAACACAGGTTGCCAACGATTTTGTTGAGAAATTCAAACCAAAGGATTGGGACAAAGTCCATTTGATCGCCCTGCACTCCTGTGGGCCAAAGTTCATTCTCACAAGGAAGAAAGCAATAACCAGACTGGAGGACTTCAAAGGGGTCACATTGCGTGGGTATGGGTATGAGGCGGACCTCATCAGGGCATTGGGAGGAACTCCCAGAGGTATTTCGATGCCGGATACATATGACGCCCTGTTGAAAGGAGTTGTTGAGGGCGCCACCATGACGCTTGAATCGCTGAAGCAATGGAGAATGGCGGAGGTCACAAAACACGTTACTGAATGTTCGGAGATCGGCAAAGTGGAAGTGTTCTATCTCATCATGAATAAGAACAAATGGAATAGTCTGCCCGCCGACGTCAAACAGCTTTTCAATGAATACCCCTTCAGGAACAAGTTCGCCGAGGTGTGGTACAGGATCGATCAAGAGGGGAAGGATTACGGCGAAAAGAAGGGCGTAAAATTCTACAGCATACCCAAGGACGAATTGCCGAAATGGCAGTCAGCCGCACAGCAGGTTGTGGAGAATTATGTCAAGAACACGGTTTCTGCGGGCTATAAGGAAAAGGAAGTGAGAGAGTGGATCAGTTTCATCAAGCAGCGCATAACATACTGGGAAAAGAAGCAGAAAGAATCAGGAAAGAACTAACGGTCGAACCATGAAAAAGTTTATTGAAAGAGTCTCCTTCTATTTTGAGACAGCAGGGGTGGTGGGCATTATAGGTATCTTTCTATTCAACTTCGTAGATGTGGTAGGATCGAAAGTATTTACCTGGCCATTGCCTGGCGCCGTAGATCTGATCGGTTTCGCTCATCTATGCGCCATTGCCCCTGCTATCTCATTTGGATTGATCATCGGAACTCATGTGAGCATGGATTTCATAATAAACAAGTTTCCAAAGAGAGTAATCCTCTTTTCAGAGTTTTTTGTGCTGGTGGTCTCCATCTTCTTTCTCTTCATTTGTTTCTGGTTCTCCATTGAATACGGGTATTCTCTTCAGAAGTCAGGTGAAGGCGGTGCAACATCCAATATACCCCTCTATCCATTTGCGTACTATACCGCGCTGTGTTTTCTGCCCGCGCTCTTGTACTACCTGTTGAAGCTCAAAGATCTTATTAGAGGGGGCAACAATGACTGAAATATTGGTGGGCTTGATTGGCATAGCCTTCTTGATACTTTTTATTTTCATGCGTTTTCCAATTGCTTTCGCAATGGGAATCGTTGGTTTTGTTGGATTTGCTTATCTTAATTCCCTCAAGACAGGCCTTGCACTGGTTCCCAGGGATCTATTCGAGCAGTTCAGCTCCTATTCGTTAAGCGCAATTACGCTGTTTATTCTAATGGGATATTACGCATTTTCCGCAAGGATTGGCGAGAGGATCTTTGATTGCGCCTACAAACTGCTTGGTGGAATAAGAGGGGGGCTTGCAATCTCCTCCATCTTTGCTTCTGCAATCTTTGGCTCGATATGTGGTTCCGCCACAGCCACGGCTGCTACCATCGGAAAGCTGACCATCCCCGAGATGAGAAGGTACAAATATGATGATGAGCTTTCAACGGGAGTTTTGAGTTCCGGCGGAGTCCTGGGGATATTGATCCCACCCAGTGTCATCTTCCTGGTGTACGGGATACTGGCCGAACAATCTATAAGCAAGCTCTTTCTATCGGGGATACTGCCCGGTATAATTCTGGCCGCTTTGATGTCCCTGGCAATATTCATTATCTGCACCATTAAACCCTCGTTGGGACCGAAGGGACCGTCCTACGCTGTGAAGGAAAAGGTCAAATCCGCTCTAAACATCTTTGACGTTCTTCTCTTGTTTGTTTGCGTCATTGGTGGGTTGCTTCTCGGCTTCTTCACTCCCACGCAAGCGGGGGGTGTTGGTGCTGCCGGTGCTTTAGTCATAGGCCTGATACGAAGAGAGGTCACCTGGTCCTTTTTTATCAACTCGTCAAGAGAGGCCCTCAGAACCGCATGCATGATCATACTGATCATAGCCTGTGCAACGATCTTCAGTCATTTCATTGTTCTTACGACGATACCACAGTTGTTGGCTGCCTGGATAACGTCGTTGAATATGCCGCATTGGTTAGTAATTGTGCTGATTCTATTCATCTATCTGCTTGGTGGTTGTTTCCTGGATGCAATACCGCTTATCATCATAACGATCCCCGTGTTCTATCCGATAGTGCTCAACCTGGGTTATGACCCTATCTGGTTCGGCGTTATTATAGTCTGCGTTGCATCGATGGGTCTGATCAGCCCCCCGATTGGGATGAATGTATATGTTATCAAGGGTATTGCCGACGATGTTCCCATGGAGAGGATATTCAAAGGTGTTATTCCTTTCCTGCTTTCAATATTCGTCTTGATAGCTCTATTAATGATATTCCCGAAGATCCCTCTCCTTCTACCGGACCTGCTGGAATAACAGGACCTGCGATGCCTCCAGGGGACACCAGAAAGCTGCGGCATGCTAACCGGGTGGAGGTGTCGGCACAGAACGGGATCAAAAGAGGATATACACGAGGGAAGTCAAGGAAGAAATGCTAAATAGGCTCACCGAGGGGGACCGAAGCGCCCCCGAGGTGGGGCGAGGACGGTCCTCGTCCGTCCCTTACGGCAGGGGCCGGTTAAGCGTTGCTTTCCGCGCCCTTGCCAGGTAGTCCTCAACGGTGTTCGTGCCGGGGGCCGAACTCTGTGCGACACGCTTGTACCGACAGGCCCATCTGACGGGTGGGCCCCAAGCGCCTCAAGTATCCTTTGCTTATGGACAATCTCCTTTTCGCCAGACAAGAGCTTCTCGCGCGGTTTGTTGCGAGCAACATACCAGCGGACGGTACAGGAATTGTTGAGTATCGCCTCCCGACCGACGGGGGTTGGCCGGAATGGAGCGAAAAGGGTGCGAATCCTGGAGCTTAAAACGGTCCTTTCCCGAAACCCGAAACCCGAAACCCCACGGTTCATCACGTGGAGCAAAAGGTCACGACATAGCGTGGCTGTCAATGCGTGACACAGGCGCATATGACGCTAATATGACGTAGTAACAGGACAAACGAAAGTTTTCATGAATTTTCTTGACAATAATTTTCCGTATGGTATATTTCATTACATGAAATGAACTTCCATGAGGTGAAACAAATGGGCGAACAAGACGTTCTATTTTCAAAGCTGGGTTCCATCGCGCATATCACCATCAACAGGGCCGAGGCCTTGAACGCATTAAACGACAGCGTCCTGAAGAAGCTCGCCAGGGCCCTTGACGATATCGAAAAGGATCCATCCATCATAGGCGCGGTCATTACCGGTTCGGGCGACAAGGCCTTCATAGCGGGTGCCGACGTGAAGGAGATCAAGGAGGCGGGCTCTGCAAGGACCGCTTTCATCACGGGCGGCCAGCAGACCATCTACAAGATAAAGACATCGAGCAAGGTCATGATCGCCGCCATCAACGGGTACGCACTGGGCGGAGGATTGGAGGTTGCCCTCATGTGTGACTTCAGGATCGCGTCTGAGAAGGCGAAGCTGGGGCTCCCCGAGGCGGGACTCGGTGTCATGGCGGGATATGGCGGAACGCAGATGCTGCCGAGACTCATCGGCCCCGGCAGAGCGAAATACATGATACTTACCGGCGCCATCCTGAGCGCCAGGGAAGCATACGACTTCGGGCTTGTCGACAAGGTATGCCCACCGGAAGAGCTGGCCGAAGAGGTGACCTCTCTGGCGGAGAAGATAGCGGCCAGCGGACCCTTGTCCATCAAGGGGAGCAAGGAGGCCATCGATCGCGGACTTTCCCTTCCCCTCGAGGAAGCCCTGAGGTTCGAGCTTTCCATCTACGATAGAGTCGCAAACTCGGAGGATGCGGAAAATGGTCTATCGGCATTCCTGGAAAAGAGAAAGCCTGTGTTCAGAGGCAAGTGATTGACCGGCTGCAGGCAACTAATGAAACGAGGAGGAACACAATGAGTTACGCGAACCTGTTCTCACCAGTCACGATGAGGGGAGTCACATTCCCCAACCGGATCCACAGGACATCCATGGTCTCCGGTCTTACGACCGAGGATGGCATGGTTACCGATGAGCTGATCAAACGGTATATCAGAGAGGCAAAAGGCGGTGTGGGCGGCATCGTCGTGGAAGCGGCCGTCATCATTTCCTCAAAGAGCCCTTTCAATCTGAGGATATCAAGCGATGAATACGTGCCCGGCCTCAAGAAGCTCGTGGCTGCCATACGCGAGGCCAACAAGGAAGTCAAGATCGGTGTACAGATCATGCAGCACCTGAAGCTTGCCAAGAGCGGCTGGAGGCAGAAGGTGGAAGACTTCAAGACTGAAGAACTCCCGAAGATCGTGGAAGACCACGTGGCGGCAGCGAAACGGGCCATGGAAGCCGGCTTCGATTTCATCGAGATCCACATGGCTCACGCCTACGTGCTCTCGTCCTTCCTTTCCCTCTGCAACACGAGGACGGACGGTTACGGTGGAAACAGCCTCAACAACAGGATGAAGCTTCCCATCGAGGTCTACCAGGCAGTCCGCAAGGCCGTGGGTGAGAACTACCCCCTGGGTGTGAGGATCAACGGTGAGGACTTCTGTATCCCCGGCAGCACCCTCATGCAGAGCACCAGGATAGCGAAGAAGTTCGCGGAGCTGGGAGCCGACTACATCAGCGTATCGGCGGGAAGCCGCTTTGAAGACGCCGTGACGCCGGCGGAAGGCAATCCTCCCGACCCGATGTCAGGTTACAGTGGACACCGCATGAGCCCCATGTACTGGTGGCCCGACGGAACCCATGCATTCCTGGCCGAGGGTATCAAGAAGGCCGTCAACGAGGCGGGCTACAAGACCCCGGTCATCGTTGCCGGCAAGATCCGTGACCCGAAGCACGCGGAACAGATACTCGCGGAGGGCAAGGCGGACATCATCGGCCTGTGCCGCGCGATCCTTTGCGACCCCGACTGGCCGATAAAGGCGAAGGAAGGACGTGACAAGGAGATAGTGAAGTGCGCCGCCTGTAACTGGTGCCTCGAAGCCGACTCACGGTACGAGCAGGTAAAGTGCGTCCGCTATCCGGACGGCTACACCAGCGCACCCGAGCCTTTCCTGCCGAAGATGGCAAAACCCGGCGCGATCAAGCAGGAACAGGAATAGGGCCGGTCCAAAAGGGGCATAGATATGAGTACACCCACATATCCGAAACACAAGAAGAAAGACGAAACCACCTACAGGACCCATGGATGGTGGACGGGCGTGACGCTCGGCGACGTCATAGACAAGACGGCCGACGTGTTTCCCGACAAGGAAGGTCTTGTCGATGACAGGTCGCGGTTGACGTTTGCCGAGGTTCGCGCCAACGTGGACAGGCTGGCCCTTGGTCTTATCGACCTGGGGATCAAGAAGGGCGACGCCGTGCTTCTGCAGCTGCCCAACTGGGCCGAGTACGTCTATTCCTATTTTGCCATGCAGAAGATCGGTGCCATACCGGTCATCCTCATCAGCGGCTACAAGCAGCTTGAGGTCGGGCATCTGGCGAATCTGACACAGGCGAAGGCATGGATAGTGCCGGAGAAGTACAGGAAGATAGATTACACATCCTTCATGGGGGACGTAAGGAAGTCCAACCCCCAGCTCAAGAACATCATATTTGTCCGTTCGGAGAGAAAGGCAAACGGTGACGCTATAAACTTCGAGAGCCTTCTCGACAGGGAAGTGACCGCGAAGGAGAGGAACAGGCTGGAGCTTGCGAAGCCCCTGCCTACGGATGTCTGCCATGTTGTTCCCTCAGGCGGCACCACCGGCCTTCCGAAGGGCATTCCGCGGACACACAACGACTACATATGCAACGTGGAATACCTCCACAGAGGGTGGGAGATGAACACCACCGATGCATGCCTCGTCATCGTGCCCGTCGGGCACAACCTTGCGGTGCTCAACGTGGTCGGGTCGTTGCTCTTCGCATACAAGCTCGTCCTGTCGGACTCGACGAGACCTGCTGATATCTGCAAGCTGATCGGGGATGAGAAGATCACCTATATGCCGAGCGTACCCAGCCTCGTGAGGAGAATAATGGAAGCCCCGGAAATGAGCGATTTCGACCTGACGTCGCTCAGGAAGATCTCTGCCGGAGGCGAGCCGAGCACCCCGGACCTCATTCAGGAGGTCTACAGGAAGCTCCATTGTACATACATCAACGAATTCGGCATGACGGAGGGCCTGTTGTGCAGGTCCACGCTGACCGACGACATCGAGACCATATGCAGCACCGTCGGACGGCCCACCTGTCCCTATGACGAGGTGAGGATCATCGACCGGGAAGGGAAGAAACTGCCCGCCGGCGTTGACGGTGAGCTTGCGGCGAAGGGACCGGGAATATTCGCCGGTTACCTGCTGGCAGCCGGGGCGAAGGACCAGAGCTTCACGAAGGACGGTTTCTTCAGGACCGGCGACCAGGCGCAGATGGACGCACAGGGATATATCAAGATAACGGGACGGATCAAGGACATAATAATCCGCGGCGGGGAGAACATCAGCCCTGCCCAGGTCGAGGAGGTACTCTGCAGTCATAAGGAGATAGCGGGCGCTGCGGTCATCGGAATGCCCGACAAGGACCTCGGCGAAAGGGTCTGTGCCTTCGTGCGCCTCGTACCGGGAACAAAGCTGTCCGACAAGGACATCGTGGCCTACATGGAAGCAAGCGGCGCATCCAAGCTCCTCATTCCGGAAAGGCTCGAGTTTGTCGACAGTTTTCCCATGACCCAGGCCGGCAAACACGACAAGAAGCTTCTGAAGAAGGAGCTGATAGAGCGCCTGGGCCTGAAATAGAAGAACGCTGGCATAAGGAGATCACTATGGAAATAAAGAAACTGGGCGTTTTGGGATGTGGACAGATGGGATCAGGCATCGTTCAGGTCTTCGCGCAGGCGGGCTACGAAGTTGTGGCCGTCGACACGGTGCCCGCAATGATAGAGAAGGGCCTGAAGGGTATCGAAAAGAGACTCATGGGCCGCGTCGACAAGGGCAAGATGACCCCCGACGAGAAGAACGCCATCATGGGCAGGATCAAGACGAGCACGAAGCTCGAGGACCTGGCGGACTGTGACCTCATCGAGGAAGCGATCCCGGAGGACCTGGAGCTCAAGAAGAAGACCTTCGCCGAGCTCGACCGCATCTGCAAGCCCGGGACGATCTTCGGCAGCAACACCTCGGGCCTGTCCGTCACGGACATGGCGGTGGCCACGAAGCGGTCAGAGAGGGTCATGGGCATGCACTTCCATAACCCCGCCCCGGTAATGCAGCTCCTTGAGCTCGTCAAGACGATCATGACGGGCCAGGACATCATAGACGACGTGAAGAAGTGGGGAGCCACCCTGGGGAAGACGGTCGTCGTCGCCCCCGACGTGGGAGGGTTCATCGTGACCCGGCTCTTCACCCCTTTCCTCCTCGGTGCCGTCAGGATGCTCGAAGCCGGCATAGCGACGAGGGACGAGATAGACATATCCATGAAGTTCGCAGTCAACCATCCCATGGGACCACTGGAAGTGGTGGATTTCATCGGCCTCGACACGGAGCTTTCGATCGCCAACAGCCTCTACGAGGAGACGAAAGACCCCAAGTACGCGCCGCCGCTGCTTCTCGTCAAGATGGTCACCGCGGGCTGGCTCGGAAGGAAATCCGGCAAGGGTTTCTACGATTACAAGTAAGGCTATCACATGGTGGGACCGGCCCGTACCCCTATGACTACCCCCCCTAAACTATACGGCCGGTCCTCCATTCCATATCTGCAGTAATGGAAGAAGAGATCAAAGTGAGTTGATCCAACTCCTCTCACAAGCAGCTCCTCCTGAAGCAGAATCCTCCCCTGCCGGAAGGCAGGGGAGGATTCTGTGCTTTGAGGGCGAAGAGATCGGAGTGGATACTCAAGGCTCGGACGGGTATAATGTGCTGGATGGGTCCCACAAGTTCCGCAAGTGCCATGTGTCCTATTGGTCCCAAGTGTCCTATGGGTCTTATAGGTCCTATAGGTCTTATTGGGGCCGCGGGGTTGATAGGACTAATAGGACAAGATAGGACCAATGGGACATATAGGACCTATAGGACGCTTAGGACCTATAGGACAGGGTAGGACCGATAGGATGGGGCCGACGGGTTTTGCGAGGTTAGGATGGATCTTAAGGGCAAGGTTGTGATAGTGACGGGGGCAAGCCGGGGAGTGGGGAAGGCGATGGCCCTGGGCCTCGCGGACAAAGGGGCGATGGTCATCATTGCAGCGCGGACCGAGGTCGAAACGCCTCCGATGCCGGGCAGCATTGAGTTGACGGCGAGGCAGATCAGGGAAGCCGGGGGGCAGGCGTATCCCCTGAGGTGCGATGTGACCGATGAGGCACAGGTGAACGACATGGTATCCCGTGTCATCGGTCTTTTCGGCCGCGTCGACGTTCTGGTGAACAATTCGGGGATCGCCTTTCCCGCACACGCGTGGGAGATGCCGCTCAAGCGATGGGAACTGGTTCTCAAGGTTAACGTGACGGGAGCGTTCCTCTGTGCCCGGGCTGTGCTCCCCGGAATGATGGAACGAAGGGCGGGGAGCATCATCAATATATCGTCGATCCAGGCAACGCAGAAGGGGTCGGTGAGGACGGGCATCGCCTACGGCGTGTCAAAGGCCGCGCTGGAGCGTTTCACTGTAGGGCTCGCCGAAGAGGTTCGTTCCTTCAATGTAGCCGTCAACTGCCTCAAACCGCGCGGAGCGGTCGGCACGGAGGGTATGGCGTATCTTCATGCCGCTGCGGACAGGTCGCACTGGGACACGCCGGATATGATGGTGCGGGCCTGCGTTTTCCTGGCATCCCAGGGCGATGGCGGGGTGACGGGTCTCGTTGCCACGGACGAGGAGATCTGCAGGAAGTACTGCGGTGTGTGAGAAAATAAGGCTTCGTCACGCCAGACCGGATTTGTGCAGATCCTATAAGGAGGCTTGATTATGTACGAGACACTTCATTTCGATCTTGACGGACAGATCGGCACATTGACGCTCGATGTTCCCGGCAAACTGAACGCCCATACGATACAGATGAGGGCGGAACTCCTCCATTTCTGGAGGGAGAGACAGAACAACGAGGAAGAATGCCGGGTGATCATAATGACGGGCAGGGGCAAGGCCTTCTGCGCCGGCGGAGACATCGAAGAGATAGACGATCCGAATACGCCTGTCTACAAGCAGACCCCGGAGCAGCGCTACATAGATCAGGACAAGATCTCCGAGGTCATCCTCCTCATGCGGCGGGCGCCCCAGCCCATAATCGGTGCCATTCATGGATGGGCGGTGGGAGGAGGGTTTAGCCTCGCACTGGCCTGTGACCTGCGTGTGGCCGACCCGACGACGAAGTTCATAGCCTCCTACATCAACATCGGCCTGACGGGGACGGACATGGGCGGCAGTTTCCATTTCCCCCGGCAGGTCCCGCTGGCCATAGCAAACGAATATCTTCTCACCGGGGAAACGATGGACGCCGAGACCGCCTACAGGTGGGGTCTCGTCAACTATCTCGTGCCCGAGGGTGAGATCATGGCAAAGGCGCGCGAGCTCGCGGACAAGATGATCCAGAAGTCCGTTCTGGGTCTCAGGATGACGAAAGAAGTCATCGGGCAGAACATAGGGGCGGCCAGCCTCGAGACGGCGATCTACCTCGAGAACCGCAACCAGGTTCTATGCCTCGGGTCACAGCCGATCGTGAATCCTTTCAAGAAGAAAGGACAAGAATAGTCCACAGCGGGCGCCCCGGTATTGCCGGCCGGTATCTCTTGACAGGAGACGTCATGGATGCCGGGTCGGTCTGCGGCCACGGCCTCCCCGATCACATGGTGCCCGGACAGGGGCCTCACCCGATGCTTTGCCTCCCGGCCAATCGTCTACCCCTTCAACAGACAATACTGAACGTGTCGGAATTCTATGGTATTGGCCGGCGAGGTGCCGGCAGGAAGCCATTGTGTGATACCAGCTTCCATTGTGTGACACCACGGTGTTAGGTTCGATAAACTGAATCGCATTCAGCAACAAACTGAATGCGATTCATAAATGCTGCAAGTTGATGGAGAAGAAATGGTGGCTTGGATTAGCTTGTCATTATAACTGGTTACAGGACAAGAGACAATCTAAGACATTTTGTGACATTATTTACTTGACACCGAGCACAGAATGACATAAACATTATTCATCCAATTTATGAGCGCAACTCATCATAGAAAAAGAGACGCAACCAGGGAGCAGATCGTCAAGGCCGCCATAGAGGTGTTCGGCGGGAAGAGTTACCTGGAGGCCAACATCTCGGAGATCGCCCATAAGGCGGAAGTGGCGGAAGGGACGATCTATCAGCATTTCAAGAACAAGGAAGACCTTCTGTTCTTCATACCGAATGATAGAACGAACGCCTTCTGCGAGGGCCTGGAGCTCCACCTGCAGGGGATCGAGGACGCCCGCAACAAGCTGGCGAAGTTCGCGTGGTACTACCTCTACTTCTTCAAGACGAACCCCGACTACGCGCGCATAGCCATGCTTGAGCTGAGGGTCAACAAGAATTTCCAGAAGACGAACGGTTACCGCCTCTTCAGGGGGTGGTTGAAGATGCTTCGCGACATTATAGAGCAGGGGCAGCGGGAAGGGTCCGTCAGGAACGACATGGACCCGGTCATCATCCAGGAGCTGCTCCTCGGTACTCTTGAGCATTACGTGACACGCTGGCTTCTCAAGGACGAAAGCTGGGACCTTCTGGAGTTCCGCGAGCAGACCATCGAGCTCATCATGAACGGAATCGGGCCGGCGAGCGTCGGGGAAACCAAAGCGGTTACCGCCGCGAAGGGAGCGGCGGAGAACCGGCGAATAAGGACCGAGCCGCTCAAGAGCAAGCAGATAGTGTGATCTCATGGAATGCAGGCTGAAACGCGGTCTCCGGCACGCAGGTACAGATGGTACGACCACCGGGGGATAGAAATGCAAAAGGTCCGGAATCAACACGGTAGCCGGACATCATGGCCGTCGAACCGTGAATTCTGCGGATTGTTGTTAAATTTTTTAGGAGGTAGTCTTATGAAACGTTTGCTCGCCGTCGCTTTAATTGTCGTTTCGGCCGTCCTCTTCTGTTTTCAGGCACATGCCGCCAACGAGATCATCGTCGGGTGTATTTCCGATCTGACAGGAACCTACGCGGCATTGTCGAAACAGCAGGTGGATGCAGTGAACATGGCTGTTGATGAGATCAACAAGTCAGGTGGCGTCATCGGCAGGAAGATGAAGGTTGTTGTCGAGGATTCGGCAACAAGCGTGTCGCTGGCGACCCAGAAGCTCGAGCGCCTCATTCTCGATCAGAAAGCGGATTTCATCATCCCTCCCACCACCTCGTCAGCCGTTCTCGCCATGATGCCCGTCGCGCTGAAGTACAACAAGCTCATGATGGTCACGCTGGCCCAGTCCATGAAGATAACCGGTGAGAACAGGAACAGGGTCACCTTCCGCTGCTTCGCCAACGGCGAGATCACGGGGAAGCCCCAGTCGAAGTGGATGGTGAAGAACCTTGGCAAGAAGTATTATATCATCGGTGCCGACTACGCATGGCCAAGGTCGACAGCGGAAGTCTACACGAAGTTCCTCAAGGAGAATGGTGCGGAGATAATCGGCGAAACCTGGTTTCCGCTGGGAACGAAGGACTTCGCGTCTTATTTCGGCAAGGTGAAGGCAGCGAAACCGGAAGTCCTGCTCATGATCTGTGCGGGTAACGATGCCGTGTCGCTTGTCTCCCAGGTGAAACAGTACGGTCTTGGAAAGCAGATGAAACTCGCCGCGGACGGTTCGCTGGTATCCGCCGATATCATCAAGGCGCACGGCAGCAACGCCGATGGCATCATCATAGCCGACTTCTACGTCTCCTCTATGGACACCCCGGAAAACAAGGTTTTCGTCAAGAACTACATGGCCCGCTACAAAGATGCGCCGAGCAAGATGGCGCTTAGCTCATACGAGGGCGTCATGTGGGTTGCACAGGCCATCAAGCAGGCCGGATCCACCGATACGGACAAGATGGTCAAGGCCCTCGAAGGCTCAACATACAAGGGCCCGCAGGGGACCAAAAAGATGGGTCCCGACAACCAGAGCTCTCTCGATGTCTATATGATCCAGATAGCCAACGGAGGGCAGTACAAGATCCTGGAAAGGGCCAACTAGAAGAACAAGGTGTGAAAGGGAGAGGCGGCTTCGGTTCGCCGCCGCCTCCTCCCCTTTCACTGTTACACCCGGTAGATAAGGAATATGCAGTCGGTGTCTGCAACCGAATTGGTCCGAGGAGGGAGGTAGCTCTTGATTGATTACCTGATATACGTAATTTTGCCGCAGGTTCTCCATGGTCTCGTATGGGGCACGGTGATCGCCTTCATAGCATTGGGACTCACCATCATATTCGGCCTCATGGATATCGTCAACTTTGCCCACGGCGAGTACTACATGGTGGGCGCCTTCATGGGGTACACGGTCATGAGCGTCATCCCGAACTTCTGGATAGCCGTGCCGGTCGCGGTGGCTTCCGTTGCCCTTCTGGGGTTGTTCACGGAATTCATACTCTTTCGAAGGCTGTACGGACGTGAACCGATCTTCCACCTTCTGCTTACATTCGGTCTGGGCATGATGTTCAGGGAAGCGGCCCAGCTCATATGGGGCGCGGAGACGAAGAGGATCGACGTTCCCGTGACCGCGACCGTCGAAATGCTCGGTACCGTCTATCCCGTCTACAGGCTGCTCATCCTGGGGATTGGCATATGCGTGATCCTGCTCATATGGTATGTGCTCAAACACACGAGTGCGGGCGCGAAGATCAGGGCGGTGGCGCAGGACAGGACCATGGCATGGGCGCTTGGGATCAAGGTCCCGGTCATCTATACCTCCGTTTTCATGTGCGGCGTCGCCCTTGCCGGCTTTGCAGGGGTGCTGATGAGCCCCATCAATTTTGTTTATCCCACGATGGGCATAGACGTTATCCTGCGGGCCTTCATCGTTGTCGTCATCGGGGGGCTGGGGAATGTCATGGGGGCGCTGCTGGCGTCTCTCATGATAGGAGAGATCGAGGCCCTCGCCTCCATCTGGATATCGCCGACCATAGCGGAGACGCTTGTGTTCGTGATCCTTATCGTAACCATGATCGTCAGACCTGCCGGGCTGTTCGGAAAGGCGGAGAGGTAGCGCTATGGCAAAGCTTAACTCAGGATCCAATTTAAAGAAAACGTTCTTAGTCCACGCGATCATCCTGGCGGCCCTCGCTGTCCTGCCGTTGTTCCTGAACGGCTACCATCAGAAACTGGCTGTCGAGGCGATCATATTGTCTGTCTTTGCAATGAGCCTGGACCTCGTCATGGGATATGCCGGGATAGCCACCTTCGGCCACGCGGCGTTCTTCGGGATAGGCGGCTACGCCATGGGCGTCATGCTCAAGTTTCTCTTTCCCTCCCTGTGGCTGGGTCTCATTCTGGCAGGATTTTGCACTGCCATCCTGGCTTTCTTCATCGGTTTCGTATCGATCCGGGCCAAGGGCATATACTTCGCCATCCTGACCCTTGCCTTTGCGGAGGTTGTCTACAGGATCATCTTTCACTCCTACAACACTCCCCTCGGCGGGTCGGACGGGCTTGTCGGCGTGCCTACACCGGTGCTGCACTTCTGGCTCTTCGACGTTGACCTGACGAAGACGATTAACTTCTACTGGGTGGCGGTGGTATTTGCGTATCTGTCCTACATGACCTGCAAACTGATCGTCGGTTCCCCCTTCGGCAGTATCCTGTCGGGAATAAGGGAAAACGAGAACCGCGTACCTTTTCTCGGCTTCAATGTCAAGTGGACCAAGGTGACGGCGTTTGTTCTCGCGGGCATCTTCGCCGGGTTCAGCGGGGCGATGTTCACTGCGTTCAAGACCTACGCGGATACGGAGCAGCTTAACTTCCTGCTTTCCGGCAAGGTCATCGTCATGGGCCTCATAGGCGGCATAGGCACCCTGGTCGGTCCCATGATAGGAGCGGTGGTCATCACGATCCTGGAATCCATCGTCTCCACGTATGTTCGAGCCCATCACCTTATAACGGGGGCGATCTTTGTTATGGTCGTCATATTCATGCCGAAAGGGCTTCTCGGGCTGTTCGCGAGAAAAGACAGAAATAATAATGGGAGTTGATAATGTTCTTTGAGGTCAAGGAGCTGTGCAGGTCTTTCGGAGCGCTTCAGGCGGTTCATAATGTTTCTTTCACGCTGGACGAGGGTACGACTCTTTCCATTATAGGACCCAACGGAGCGGGTAAGACGACCCTCTTCAACGTGATCACCGGCGTGTTCCCGCCGGACAGCGGTGAGGTTATGTTCAAGGGCGACCGCGTGACGGGAATTCCCCCGGAGAAGCTGTGTCACAGGGGTATAGCGAGATCGTTCCAGATAACGAACATCTTCCAGGGACTGTCCGTTTTTGAGAACATCCGCCTCGCCTGTCAGGGCAGGACCGCGACGAGACGGATGTTCGTGCCCGTCTCGAAGCTGAAGGAGCCTATGGAGGAAGCGGAGAGGATACTCGACCTCCTCGGTCTGCTGGAACTTCGTGACAGAAGGGCGGGAACGCTTTCGCACGGGGACCAGAGGTACCTGGAGATCGGCATGACCCTTGCGGCGAAACCGTCGCTCGTTCTCTTCGACGAACCCACGGCGGGCATGACCCCCATGGAGACGAAGGCCACGATCGAGCTGATTCACAAGCTGAAGGGAATGGTCACCATCATCATCATCGAGCATGATATCAACATGGTTTTTGCCGTCTCAGACAGGATCGTCGTGATGGATCAGGGAGATGTCCTTGCGGATGGCCTTCCCCATGAGGTCAAGGCGAATGAGGCTGTCAAGACGGCCTATTTCGGGGAGGAATTATGATGCTCGACGTCAGGGAACTCAATACATTTTACGGAAAGAGCCATATCCTTCAGGGCATCAACCTGGAGGTCCATGAGGGGGAAATAGTCTGCCTCCTCGGGCGCAACGGGGTTGGAAAGAGCACTACCCTGAAGTCGATCATGGGACTTGTCACCCCCAGCCGGGGCGCGATCAGCTTCGAGGGCAAAGAGATCCAGAAGATGAGACCCGATGCGATCGCCCGCATGGGGATAAGCTATATCCCCGAGGACCGGAGGATATTCTCCCGGCTCTCAGTGAGGGAGAACCTGCTGATAGGAGCCAGCAGCGCCACGGACATGACGAAAGCCCGGAAGGAAGAGATGCTGGAAAAAGCCTACATGTATTTCCCGATCCTGAAGGAAAAGGAATCCCAGGGCGGGGGGTATCTCTCCGGCGGTCAGCAGCAGATGCTGGCCATCGCGAGGGGGCTCATGTGCGATCCGAAGCTTGTCCTGCTCGATGAGCCTTTCGAGGGGCTGGCGCCGGTCATCATATGGGAACTGATAGATATAATCAAGAAGCTGTGCGAGACAGAGAAGATGACCCTTCTGCTCGTCGAACAGAAGGCAGCCCTTGCGCTAAAGATGTCCGACAGGGGGTATGTACTGGAAAAAGGACAGGTGAAGTGTGAGGGAACGTGCCAGTTCCTTTCCGAGAGCGAAGAGGTGCGAGAGAGATGCGGGCTATAGAGCGCGGCCCCGTCATCTTTCGTAAGAGGGTTTCCCGGGCGTTATACGAGTGGTGTTGACAGAGAGCGGCCATGCAGGGGCGAAAGAACATTCATTGCGATTCGATGGCGAAGCCGGTAACCCCGCGTGTGTTAACCTCTTCTGTCGTCAGGTTATCCGAGGGGCCCGGCAATGCGGCTGCCCGGTGTGTTCGAAAAGCCCCTGAGTCAGCGCCCGATCGCCTTGCCATCCTGTTTCTCAGCCGTGTCCTGTTCATCGGTGTTGTAAGACTGTCCGGAAAGAATTGTTGTGTACCGAGTTGTCTGCGTAAGGGAGCATTCCGGGGGGATGCGTGTTGGGCAGGGCCGAGATAATATCATGATCTGTCGGACGGATTGGATGTACTGATGAGACTTGAGATCACACAAAAAAAGGAGTGGTAGAGTCATGCAAGAAGAGACTGGGAAGACTATCGACTACGGCAAATATGAAGGGCAGACCTTTGGACAGATACTTGACGGCCTCGCGCGCGATGTCCCCGACAAGGAGATGATCGTCTTTGACGGCGAGAGAATCACATACGGAGGGTTCTACCGGCGGGTGATGCAGATCGCGATGGCTCTGAAGAAGCTCGGCGTCAGGAAAGGCGACCGCGTTGCAGCCCTGTTTCCCAATTGCCCGGATTTCTTCGTGGTCCAGCAGGCCGTCCTGTATATCGGCGCTGTCTTTGTCCTTCTGTCGACCCGTTACCGCGAGTACGAGCTGAGCTATATGCTCAAACACTCTGAGGCGCGGGTTCTTTTCACCATCGACGAGTACCTGAAGACGAGTTTCACCGACATCATCGACAAGGTGCGTCCCGAGCTGCCGGGCCTGGAGTTCTGTTTTGTGATGGGCTCCAAGGTCCCGTCGTGGGGCCGCCCCTTTGAGGAAGCCCTGGACCTCGGCAAGGACCTCGATGAGAAGCTGCTCAGGGAAGACCTTCCCACCTACAACGATACGGCCTCGATACTCTATACCTCGGGCAGCACCGGTCTGCCCAAGGGTGTCAAGATGACGCACAGGGCCTTTGTCTTCGGTGCGCTGCAGGTCGCGCGCCGGTTGAGGATCACTCCGGACGATGTGAGCCTGATGGTCGTGCCCTGCTCCCACACCCTCTGCGCCTTCATCCAGTTTCCGAACGCCCTGATGGGCCGGTGCCGGATCGTCATGATGGAGACCTTCGAAGCGGGACAGGCGCTGGAAATGTACGACAAGGAGAAGATCTCCCTCATTTACGGCGTTCCCACGATGTTCGTCCTCATGCTGGAGCACCCGAACTTTGCGAAGACGGATTTCTCGAGCAGCCGCGCGGGTTACACCGGAGGAGCCATCATCCCTGAAGAGCTCATGTCCGGCGTGCGGAACAGAATGAACTGCAAGCTTGTGTCCGTCTACGGTCTGAGCGAGTGCGGGGCCTGCTCGATGAACGACGTGGAAGATGAGGAATCCCTCAAGATCGGGACCGTCGGAAGTCCGCTGGACGGAGTGGACATTATCATCACCAACGAGAAGCAGGAAAAGGTGCCTGACGGCGAGGTGGGTGAGGTCTGTCTCAAGGGCCCGATCCTCTTTACCGAGTACTACAAGCAGCCCGAGTTGACGAAGGCTGCATACGACAAGAACGGTTATTTTTGCACGGGAGACCTGGGGAAATACCTGGACAACGGCATGCTTGCCATCGTGGGACGCAAGAAAGAGATGATCATCAGGGGAGGTTTCAACGTGTATCCTGCGGAGCTCGAAGAGCAGATAGGCCTCATCGACGGCGTTCAGTCTGTTGCCGTCGTCGGTCTGCCGGACAAGGTGATGGGCGAGAAGATAGTGGCCGCCATAATCCCCGGTCCCGGGAGCACCATAACGGACAAGGACATCATTGCGTACTGCAAGGCACGCTTCGCGAACTACAAGGTTCCCAATGTGGTCGTCATGATGGATGAGTTCCCCGTGACGGCCCTCGGCAAGGTCCAAAAATTCAAGCTGGTAGAGGCTCTTGAGGCCAAAGGGATATAAGGAACGACAACAGGGTTCGGTATGAAAGCAAAGTATCAGGATCTGAAGTTTGAACTCAAAGACGGGCTGGGTATCCTGACTCTCAACGTCCCGCAGAAGCTGAATGCCTGCGGTAGGCGCACGAGATCGGAGCTTCATGCATTCTGGAGTGCCATGCAGGGCGAAGACAAGTGCAGGGTGATAATCATGACCGGAGCGGGGACATCTTTTTGCGCCGGTCAGGACGTCGATGAAATGGACGATCCGACGCACCCCTTCTATAAATGGAGCACCGACGAGATATACTCGTTCCAGCACGAGATGTCCGATGTCATATTCCTCATGAGAAGGGCGCCCCAGCCCATAATAGCGGCCGTGCGGGGTTACGCCGCCGGCGGCGGTTTCAGCATGGCGGTGGCCGCGGACTTAAGGGTCGCGGACCCGACGGCGAAGTTCGTAGCATCATACATCAACATAGGACTGTCCGCGGCCGACATGGGAAGCAGTTACCACTTCCCAAGGCAGGTGACTCTGGCGCGCGCTCTCGAGTATTTGTACACGGGAGACGTCATCGACGCGACGAGGGCGCTGGAGATAGGCCTCGTCAACTACGTGGTTCCGACGGCGAAACTGATGGCAAAGGCGAGGGAGATAGCCGACAAGATGCTTGCCAAATCTCCCCTGGGACTCAAGCTTACCAAGGAGGTGGCGAACCAGAACATCGGAGCCGCAAGCCTGGAGTCAGCGCTCTACATGGAGGACCGGAACCAGGTCCTGTGCCTTGCGGCGGCGCCCATACGGAACCCGTTGAAGGGAAAGAAGAAGAAATGACCGAAAGGAGAGAACCATGAGTGCACCGAAGAAGCTGTTTGAACCTATCAAAGTAGGCAATGTGGAGCTGAAGAACCGCGTGATGATGCTTGGGGTCACCACGGGTTTTCTCGACAATTATTACGTTACCGATAAGTATGCCAACTTCATGGGGGCGAGGGCGAGGGGAGGCACAGGTCTTGTGGTCATCGGTTCGGCTTATCCCTTCGACCTGACCGGCGTCACTCCCCGTTACATCAACATCGCCTCGGGTGTCGGGATATGGACCGACGATCAGATACCGGGCCTCAGCAAGGTGGCGAAGAACATACACGACAACGGCGGCAAGGCGGCATGTCAGCTCGTCATCTGTTCCGAGTGGAGAGCAAACAAGGACAACCCCCTTGAAGGCGTCGGCCCATCGGCGGGAGCGGGTGGACCAAGCGTCAAGGAAGTCAGGGAATTGACCGTTGACGAGATCCGGCTCATAGTCGACCAGTATGCCGAAGGAGCACGCAGGGCCAGGGAGGCAGGTTTCGACCTTGTCGAGTTCCACGCCGGTATAGGCTACTTCATTAACCGGTTCCTGTCGCCCTATTCGAACAGAAGGACGGATGAGTACGGCGGAACGCCGGAGAAACGGATGCGCTTCTTCCTCGATGTCATCGAGGCCTGTAAGGCCAGGGCCGGGGCGGATTTCACCCTTGCTGCCAGGATCTCGGGAGACGAGCTTCTGGAAGGCGGCAACAAGATAGAGGACGTCCAGAAGATGATCCCCGTTCTGGAAAAGGCCGGTCTTGCCTACTTCAATGTCCAGGCAGGCTGGCACGAGAGCCCGATACCGCTGGTTCAGCAATGGGTCCCGGAAGGAGCTTTCGTCTACGTGGGCGAGGCGATCAAGAAGGTGGCAACGGTCCCTGTTGCCGTGGGCTACAGGCTGAAGGACCCTGTCATGGCCGAAGAGATCGTGGCCTCAGGCAAGGTCGACATGATCGCCATGGCGCGTCAGCTCATCGCTGATGCCGACTGGGCAAACAAGGCCCAGGCCGGCAAGCTCGACGACATCAGGAAATGCATCACCTGCTGCCGCTGCATGGACGACAACTTTGTCGGCGTGCCCATCACCTGCAGTGTGAACACGAACCTCGAAGGCCTTCCCGAGACACCTGCCGAGAAGCCGAAGAAGGTCATGGTGATCGGAGGCGGTCCTTCCGGTCTGGAAGCCGCACGGGTGGCGACCATGCGGGGTCACAAAGTGACGGTGTTCGAGAAGGGAAGACGTCTCGGCGGACTCACGACTCTGGCCTCAGTGCTCAACTCGGAGATCGAGCCTTTCCACGACTGGCTGGTGAAGCAGGTGAAGGACCTCAAGATCGAGGTAAAACTGGGAACAGAGGTGAAGGCCGACACAGTCGACGGTTTCAAGCCCGACGTGGTCATCCTCGCGGCCGGCGGGTCCCCTGCCGAGCTCAATGTTCCCGGCGTAGACAACGACAACGTGATCTCAAGCCACGACATTGAGGCCTTCGTAAGCGGTCAGAGCACGAAGAAGGGCCTCATGTGGACCCTGGCGGCAAAAGTAGGAAAAGACGTCGCCGGCAGCCCGGCCCTTATGCGGAAGATGCTGGGCCTCAACTTCCCGATAAAGAAGCGGGTCGCCATCATCGGCGGGCAGTTCTCCGGTTGCGAGCTTGCGCTCACCCTCATGGAGAAGGGAAAACAGGTGCGGATCATCGAGGAGACGAAACGCCTCGGCGCCGATATCGGTCCCGTCACCCGGTGGGTGGAGATGGACATGATGAAAAAGGGCGGCGTAGCCATGGAGACACTGACAAAGGTGAAGGAGATCACCGACAAGGGTGTCAAGGCGGTGAGGGAAGATGGCACCGAGGTCTTCTTCGATGCCGATACGGTCCTTCTGGCCCTTGGCCTGAAGGAGAACCTGGAGCTTGCCGACAAGCTGAAGGGCAAGGTTGCCGAGGTGTACGTCGTTGGTGAAAGCGCCGGCGGAGGCGGGAAGAAGAGGCTGAGAGAGGCTATGAACTCCGGCCGCGACGCGGGCGCCAGGATATAAGCGATCAAGGGTCGCTTCCGGGGTGTCGCAAGGTCGAGACGCCGGAAGCGGCTTTCGAAAAGGAGCACACTGTGAAGATCAAGAAGGTTGGAGTGGTAGGTTGCGGATTCATGGGAGGAGGCATCGTTCAGGTTTGCGCCGTGGCGGGATACGACGTGGTGACCACGGACATCTCCGATGACGCGGTGACGAGAGGGATAGCCGCCATAAGGGACAGGCTGGCAAAGAAGGTGAAGAAATCGGAAATGACGCAGCAGCAGATGGATGACACGATGGGCCGCATCAAGGGGTCCACCGATATCAACGTCTACAGGGACTGCGATCTGGTCATAGAGTCCGTTTTTGAGGACATGGAGCTTAAGAAGAAGCTTTTCGCAGAGTTAGACAAGGTGTGCGAGGCGAAGACATATTTCGGGACCAACACATCCTGCCTTCCTGTGATCGACATGGCGATGGCCACCTCAAGGCCGGAGAAGGTTGTGGGTATCCACTTCTTTACCCCTCCCCCCCTTATGCCTCTTGTAGAGATCATGGAAAGTGTCATGACAAGCAAAGAGACAATGGACATGGCCGTTGAGTTCGGCAAGAGCGTGGACAAGAGCGTGATCGTCGCCAAGGACACCCCGGGTTTCATCGTTAATGCGCAGATGATCCCCAACGTGCTCAACGCCGTGCGCATGGTCGAGAGCGGAATAGCGACAGCGGAGGACATCGACCTCGGGGCCGTGAAGGGTCTTTCCCACCCGATCGGGCCCATAGCACTCGCGGATTTCTTCGGCCTCGATGTTCTCTATGCGATCAGTACCCACATGTATGAGGAGACGAAGGACCCTATGTTGAAGCCCCCGTTGATACTCAAGCGCATGGTCATGGCCAGGATGCTTGGCCGCAAGACGGGAAAAGGTTTCTACGACTATGCCTCGAAGGGATGAATGAACGGCACGGCGGCGATGATGCATGATGCACGCCGGGTCGGAGGAACATGAAAGAAAGTATGCAAATAGCGAGAGATACAGCAAGCCGGTCCGTGACCCCGAAAAACCTTCCTACTCCCACCTTAACGGGCCGGCTTCGCTATTTTCCATTAGAGGTCCCGGAGACTGACGGAAGACGGCAAGGACATTGTGGACATCGGAAGACCTGTCGATAGAAAGCGAAGATGCACCTGCAAAGGCGTTCCCCGGAGAGCGTCGCGTATGACATCGCCTCCCTGCGGCAGTATGGGCGGCAACCAATATTGAGGAGGACAACATGAGTGACAAGGGACCATATAAGGCTTACAGCGGATGCGCTCTGTGCTACCACAGCTGCGGCGTCGAGGTGACGATAGAGGACGGGAAGGCCATAAAGGTCGAGGGCCAGAAGGGCCACCCCTTAAACGACGGCAAGCTCTGTCCCAAGGGACAGGCGATGATCGAGCACCTCTACCACCCCGACAGACTGAAGTACCCCTTAAAGAAGGTGAACGGCGAGTTCGTCCGGGTCTCGTGGGAGGAGGCCATGTCGGAGATCGCCGGGAAGCTCGACAAGCTGAGGAACGAGTACGGTCCCGCGGCTCTCGCCTTCTTCTGCGGCTCCATCGGCGTCGAGAACCTGGAGATGATATCGCTCACCCACCGGTTCAAGGCCGCCTTCGGCTCCCCGAACTTCTTCTCCGTCGAGTCCATCTGCTACCGCATGCGGATACGGGCGCGGCAGATCACCTTCGGGAAGTACCCCGTCGAGGAGATGGACTCCAAGCTCTACATCCTCTGGGGCCACAACCCCGGGGCATCGGACTTCCCCCTCTCCCTTGCCATGGAGGAGAACCTGAAGAAGGGCTCCAAGGTCATCGTCATCGACCCGAGGAGGATCCCCATCGCCGACAGGGCGGAGATCTACACCCCCATCAGGCCCGGCACCGACGGTGCCCTGGCCCTTGCCATGATGCACGTCATCATCACCGAGGACCTCTACGACAAGAAGTTCATCGAGGAGTGGACCTACGGCTTCGACAAGCTCGTCCCCCATATCCAGAAGTACACGCCGGAGTGGGCGGAAGGGATAACGGGCGTCAAGGCGGACGTGACGCGCAAGATCGCCCGGATGTTCGCGACAACGAAGGGCGCCTCCATCTTCCACGGCACCTGCACCCAGGACCAGTGCGCGAACGGCTCCCAGAACGACAGGGCGCTCGCCATCCTCCAGGTCCTGACGGGCAACATCAACGTCCCCGGCGGCTGGGTGATAAGCCCCCGCCTGAGGCTCAACGACGTCTCCCTGCCCTTCCCGGGCAAGCCCCTCGGAGCGGAGGAGTACCCCCTCTTCTACGAGCTCTGGGGCAGGACGAGCCCCTACGCGGTCATGAACATGGTCCCCGAGAGCGTGCCAAGTAAGCTCCGGGCCTTCATCGTCGCCGGCGGGAACCCGCTCGTCACCATGCCCGACAGTAACGCCCTCAGGGACGCCTTCAAGAAGCTCGACCTCGTCGTCGTCTACGAGCAGTTCATGACCGAGACGGCCCAGTATGCCGACTACGTCCTGCCGGCCCTCAATCAGCTCGAGTTCTGGGGCCTCGCGTACAACTACAACGTCTGCCACTGCCTGCCCTACCTCATGCTGAGACCCGCCGTCCTTCCCCCCTACTACGAGTGCCGCTCCATCAGGGACGTCTACACGGACCTGGCCCAGCGCCTCGGCTTCGGCGACAAGTTCGCCTGGAAGACGGACGAGGACGTGGTGAAGTTCGAGCTCGAGCCCTGCGCCCTCAACTTCGACGCCCTCAGGGCCAGACCCGAGGGTGCCATATACCAGGAGAAGGACTACACCCTGCGCCAGGGCTCCTTCGCCACCCCGACGGGGAAGATCGAGATCTACTCCCAGGCCTTCGCGGACGTCGGCTTCGACCCCCTGCCCACCTACCTCGAGCCCTCGAAGAGCCCCCAGGGCCCCCGCTGGGCCGAGCTGGGCGGGAAGTACCCCCTTGTCCTCGCGACAGGGACCCGGGACTTCTACTTCAACGGGGCCATGCTCCACAACATCAAGTCCCTCCAGGTCTGGTCCCCCTACCCCAAGGCGGAGCTGGGACCCGAGACGGCGAAGACGTACAACGTCGCCAACGGGGATGATGTCATCGTCGAGACGGACAGGGGCTTCGTGAAGATGAAGGCCTCCGTCGACGAGAGGGTCATGGAGGGCGTTGTCCTCGTTCCCCACGGCTGGCCGGAAGAGGGGAACTGCAACAGGCTCACCGACTGCAACGCCCGGGAGCCCATCATGGGATACCCCGAGTGGAAGGGGCTTTTGTGTTCCATACGGAAGGTGT
>Ga0334889_1000076_pt1 | contig 155115 bp, 121 predicted proteins | sample GraSluR1_MG_2_FD_207222 | JGI IMG/M metagenome (GOLD analysis project Ga0334889, IMG submission 207222) | Sludge microbial communities from methane-producing bioreactor in Wageningen University, Netherlands - Granular Sludge_8_08-R1 | ecosystem: Engineered > Bioreactor > Anaerobic >...
AGGCTGGTCGCGTAGCCCTAATATTTTTTTCCCAAAGCTGCCCTCAAAAATCTAAGGGGCAGTTTGGGAAAAAAACATTAAGAAAGTTCATTTTAAATTTGGTTTTTAACACAGTTCATTGCGAGGGGTGTACGAGAAGCCTTCGATTAACAACTCTTCACCTAAATCAATTGTAATGCTATGCGGATGTGGTTTGGGATTATCAAACCAGGGGGTATGCCACATGGTATTGTAATCCCCATCTATTGCAAAATCAGCAGGAAATGCGTTGAACCCTTCGCTGGCTTCAACAACTTTCCATTTTGTTGGTGCGATGTCAAAGGTTTCGGTAATAACGTTGCTTCCTAGCTCAAAGTTGTCGATAAATGCACGTGCCTTAACCATGCCACCTTGTGGCAATGGGAAAGGAGTGGTATAGAGTGTAGAATCTTCCATAGGTTCGCTGCCATCCAGAGTGAAAGTGACTATTGGATACTTCGCTTCCGAACTTATGGTTATATCTCCTTCTTTATTCCTTGTAATTATGGGATCAGAGAGTATCTCAGCAGATAGATAGATACCAATGTTCGAAATCAGCGCATTGTATCGTGCTTCGGTAATGGTTACTCTAATCCTGTCCGTAGTTACGGGGGCAAAACGCAGCAAACGTTTATAGCCGATTGTGGTTCCTGTGGCAATTTCTTTCCACGAACTGTTTTCCATAATCTCAACGCTAAAACCTTCCACCCTTTGTCCTTTGGCAATATGCTCCTGAAGTTCTATGATATCGAACGTTTTTTTTCCTTTGAGTTGAAAAACAGCACTTGATGGGAATTTTTTGGTTTTCCAGTATGTATCATTGTTGATGTCTATGGCAGCTTTAGCCCTCTTTGCATCTGTTTGGGCACCAAATATATGGTTTTTGCTGAATGTTTTGTCTAGCCACATCCTGAACTCATTCAACCGTGCTACATCTGCTTCGTAAATTAGTCCGCGTTTATCAGGCGGAACATTGAGCAAAAGAACTGCGTTCATGCCAACGGAATTGAAGTAGATATCAACCAAATGGGCAAGGGACTTAACCCTGCTATCGTCTTTTTGATGATAAAACCAGCCGGGTCGGATGGAAACATCCACTTCAGCGGGATACCAGAAAAGCGCATTGGCTTTTTCTACTAGCGCACGACTTCCCATATCAGCCGACATTTCATTTAAACCAAGGGTTTGGTTTATCTCCTGCATTTCTTTTCGTCCGCCAGGAGCTAATACGGTAACGCTCCACTCGGTTGGTCTGCCATAACCTGTTTCGGTCCCTACCCAGCGCACATCCTCACCCATTATGGCTGCAACAGCATTGGGCTGCAACATGTGGATTACTTCGTAATACGATGCCCAGTCATATTCCTGCTTTTTCCCATTGGGACCTTCACCACAGGCACCATCGAACCACACCTCGTCAACTGTGCCATACCAGCTTAACAGTTCGGTGAGCTGCTGCCTGAAGAATTCGTTGTACCTAGGTGAATCGCCATAGGATTGAGCGTTTCTATCCCAAGGCGATAGGTAAACGCCAAACTTAAGTCCAAGCGAATCGCAGGCATTTTTAACCTCTCGCACTAAATCGCCGTTGCCTTCGCGCCAGAACGAAGCAGCCACTGAGTGGCTGGTGGTTTTGGTTGGCCATAAACAAAAGCCATCATGGTGTTTAGCAGTGAGAATAACCATTTTAAAACCACCATTTTTTAGGGTTTTAACCCATTGCATGGCATCTAGTTCAGTTGGGTTAAATAGGATAGGAGATTCGGTACCATCGCCCCATTCACGTTCGGTGAAAGTGTTAATGCCAAAGTGGATAAAAGCAGTTAATTCTAGTTTTTGCCATTCCAGCTGCTGTGCAGTTGGAACCACATGTGCAGCCATTCGAATTTTTTGATCCAAAGATGAATTTAGATCAAAAAAGATAAATTTCTCAGAATAATTAATCTTGCCGCATGAATATAAAATGCAAACCAAAGAGAAAGATAAAATATAATAACAGTATTTCATTAATATTCAATTTGTTGTACTGATGTGGGTCCAACAAATAATTCTTCATTAAGTTGATCAAGAATAGGATGATTAATTGCCTGGATATTTTGTTGCCAAGTTTTTAGCATTTCGAAAACAAATACTTCATTTTTACCCTTTCTTAACCAGGGTGCTGGAATATAAAGAGTTTGTTGAGGTCCTATTTGCCAATATCTACCAATATGATGCCCATTAACCCACACACTACCTTTCCCAAATTCTTGCATGTCAAGGTAGGTATCTGCCACTTCATCCAAATGGAACTCACCTTTGCGAAGTAGTGGCCATTGAGCGGATTGCTCAATTTGCTGATCCTGAGTAAATTTGAAATTACTAAGATCATCAAAAGGATAACCATACATTTCCCAGTTTACCAATTCCTGATTGTTAAAGAAGACTGCCTCGGTAATACCCTTTCGATTATCGGTAAGGAAGGTGCCAAAATTAATACGCCCAAGGTTTTCAATAAACAGTGATAACCTAGCATTTTCGGCAGGAACTGAAAGGTAAATTGAGTCGAGTTCAATACGTCGATCAACCACCCCAACACGAATACCATTAAGCAAAACAATACCATAATCGCGCAACTCTTTAATCTTTAGCCATCCTTGCCCTGCGGGCAAATTGGTTTCGTACATAACGTAACCATAACCTTGGTTGATATCCTCAAAGCTTAAGGGACGTTCTGATTTTATGGGTTCGGGTTTATGATCTTCAATATGTGATACTTGATCTAACTTAAACGGGGCAATAACCATGGATTTTTTTGGCTTTGTAACATCTGGGATGTGGTAGCCTTCTGGAGCATATTTCTTCACAAGTTGGCGATAGGCAAAGAATTTGGGGGTTGGGTTACCTGCTTCATTGATGGGGGCATCATAATCATAACTCTGCGTTTGCGATTGATATGGCATGTAAGTATCGTAATTGGCTCCATTCATAAACCCAAAATTTGAGCCACCATGAGCCATATACATATTTAGCGAAATACCGTAGTAAAAAATAGAATCGAGGTACTCAGTAAACTTTTCTTCAGGAGATGTGTGATGCTTTTTCCCCCATACATCGAACCAGGCTGGATACCACTCCGAAATGAAGTATGGTCCACTTCCATTAATTCGTTTTTGAGTTTCCATAACATCTTTAGGTTTAATCCCTCCGTTAATAGCAGCATATATTCCGGGTAGATGTCCTGCATCTATTGTGTATGGAGGATCGCAGGTAAACAAATCGCAAGTAAACCCGGCTTCGCGGAAAATATCACGGTTTATGGCAAGGTATTCCTTATCGCTACCATAGAAGCCGTATTCGTTCTCTATCTGAACCATGATGATAGGACCACCCTGATCAATTTGAAGAGGTGCTAAATGTTTACCTAACTCTAAAACATAGTTGCGATAAGCATTGATAAAACGAGGGTCTTTACTTCGAACCATAAGTCCCTCTTCTTTCAGGAGCCACCAGGGATAACCTCCGAACTCCCATTCGGCACATACATAAGGGCTGGGTCTGAGCATAACCCACAAACCCTCATTTTGGGCAAGACGAATGAATTCAGCAATATCTGCGTTGCCTTTAAAATTGTATTTACCGGGATATGGCTCATGAACATTCCAAAACATGTAGATGCTTATGGCGTTCATACCCATTGCACGGATCATTTGCAATCTATCATGCCAGTATTCGCGTGGAATGCGCGAAGGATGGATTTCGCCGGAGAAAAACATTATTGGTTGTTCATCTAGCAGAAAATGTCCGTTAGCAATACGAAATGTATGCTTGGGCTGTTCTACACAGCTTGTCCCTACAAATGCTATGAGCATTAATAGTAAGATGGTTTTGAGTAAATTGTTTATCATGTCAACTATATTTTGTTAATAAAAAAATTACTGATGAACCACAACTTCATCCACAAAAACCCAAGAGTCTCCACCTGCCGATGGATGCCAGTCGAATAGAGAAAGCGTTCCCTTCACATCGAACTTTACGTAGCGGAACGTATTATCCCGGGCTAGGAAACGATAAAGGCGATTGATACTCTCGGTTTTCTGATCACCTATGACAACCTGCTTTTCAAGAAGGTTGTAGTTAATGCCATCATCAGAAATGTAACAGGCAACCGACTTTGGGTGAAGTATCCAACTCTTGGGATCCCAAAGTGTGCTTATTTCAATGGCAGATGCGCTTATTTTTTTCTCTAAATCAAGCACTAATTCAAAATCCTTTGCCTCCCAGCCAATCCAGTGTACATTATAGTCGTTGGCACCCCGAACCCCGTTGGTAAGGTATGCCAGATTTCCCTGGCTGTACTTCTGGGCTGGTTGAGGATCAGCGGTTACCTTCTTGCGGAACGCAAGGTTGCCCTTCACCTGAACATCAATAAACCTTTTAGTGGAAAGGTAGTACTTTTCGGGTGTTAGCCCTGATTCATTTACCGTTTTTACAGCGCATTCGATACTAGTTTGGTAGAACTCTTCGAGCATATCCACCATCTCCTGCTTTGGCTTAAAATCACCATCAACCTCTTTATACCATCCTCTGGGCCCGAACATGTCGTTCTTGCCGATTTCCATTATAGCATATTGCAACGACATTTTGGCTTGCCTAACGTGAAGGTTGTAAGGCGATTGATTTTTCACTGCCTTCTCTGCTTTTTGAAAAAAATTTAGGTATTTATCCACATTCTCAGCCGAAAGCAGTCCAAACTGGTGGTTGGTAGGTGGTTCGTAGATATCGAGCCGATTACCCAAGCGGACAATCTCAATCTCCATGGCATCGATATATGCTCTGATCCATTTGGCCGCAGGGCCGTAATACCCGTTGGTAAACTCCTCAATTATGGTTTTAATATCTGCTTCAGGATTCCAAAGTAATTTGGCAATTAGATACGATTTCAACTCCGAGAACTCGTGTCCTGAGCTGGTATTCGACTGCTGGAAATGCTCATTAACCTTATGCTTAACGAAGAGCCGTATGTTTGGCTGAAGAATATGCAGGTTTGGGAATGGGCTAACATGATGGTTAAAGTTCACGGTGTAATCCCAAAGGTAGATATGGTTGCTGATCTTGCCCCAATCCTCAAGGTCCTTTAGGAATGAAACGCTGGAGGGATCTGTTGTAATAGCCTCGCTACGGTTAAGCTCAATGGTGCAAAGCATGATCTGCACATTCTCCCTTGGCTTTGTTTGCCTTGGAGCCTGACGGCTATACTGGTAGGCCAGAGTAGAGATGATTTTATCGGGAAACTCGTCGGCAATGCGATTAACAAAGCGAATGATTGGACCGGCAGGGATACCCTCTTCCTCAATAATCTTTGTGCACTTTTCGCATTGGCAGTAAGAGAAGTTATCATCCTGACTTACCGACCATACTTTCTTATCGGGTTGTAGCTCCATTTCTTCACGAAGTTTCTCTATAACTATTCTAAAAACATCCTCATTAGTCAGGCATAGTTGGTCAATAATCCGTTTGCCATTCATATAGGCATAGTACTCGGGGTGCTTATGATAATATTCAGCCCAAGGTAAAAGTCTTTGAAATGTATGAACATAGTACCCTTTTGCAAACATATCGTCAATGATGTGAAGACGATGAAAATCTTTATAATCCTGATGTTTCGAGAAATCGCCGTTGATATTTCTGTATGTGTTTGGCGATGAACCGGCGATGTTTATTGATGGGAGTATGATATTCTTTGTTTCGGGGATTTTTACATGATCGGGGCTATAATATTTAACCCCAAAAAAACTCTCCAGAATTTCGCTTACTCCATAAATACAACCTCGTCCTTTACCTCCATTTATATACAGTTTATTTTCTAATGTGTTTATTTCAAACCCATCATCCAGTAATTTTTCCTGATTTGTAGATATTATGATGATATGCTCTGATTCGGGAGGATTTGTTTGAATAATGGGTAACTCCACTCCTGAAATTTCTTTAAGGTGGTATTGAAGGAATTCTGCAGCCCGTTTTTCGTAGCTATTTGCATTTTCAGGAATTACGATGGTGTAATCGCTTTTTCCATCAATAACAAGCCTTATTTTATTCGTTGATTTTAACGTACAACCGAGCAATGCTAAAGGTAGAATGATTGAAAGTATAATGTTTTTCATGGTGATGAAATGTTTTGACTTTTATTCAACAACTATCTCATCCACAAAAAGCCAGGCTGGTTCCCCTTCGCCAGAATGCCCTGGAGGGCATACCCCAAGGTTTCGCAGATGTACCTTTACGTAGCGTATACTATCCTTTTTTTGCTCAATAGCAAAGGTTTGTATTAGTTTTCCGCCTTCGTAGGGAGATATCTGATTTGAAACTTTACCCAAAATTTCGAATAGTTCGCCATCGGTTGAGGAGAAAAAAATAGCCTCCTGGGGGTAAAATATCCACGAAGCATAGTTTTGCATTGCATTCACTTTTATGCTGCTTATGCTTTTGGCTGTGCCAAGGTCTATGGTCGCCACCAGATCATCGCCAAGAAACCCTTTCCAGTTTCCATCGTGAAAGTTTGTAGTACCCTTAACACCGTTTACAAGGCTGTATTTCCCATGACCGTCATAACGGGGACTGTTGGGGTACTCAAGGGTAATCTTGGAGGCAAAAGCTTTGTGAATAATAAATTCTCGCGACAAAACCTGTCCGCTCGATTGACCATTCTGGAAAGCAGCCGCGGAAATGGTTGTGCTTCCAAAAATTTCAATGGGTTTTTTGTAGATTGGAGAGGTTGATTTCGGCTCTGTACCATCGAGAGTATATCGTATTTCTGGCTCGAATACCTCTGAGCTTAGCTCAATGAGCAAGCTACGGTTCTTAATATTCAAACTTGGATTTATGGATACCTGAAAAGCGCTTTTCGAGTATTTAATCCCTAGATGTTTGTAACGATTATACTGTGCTTCCATTCTTCTGGAGAAACTACCCCAGTTGCGATGTTGTGCAGGCGACCAAAGCACTTCGGAAAGTGCTGCCAAGCGTGGAAATGCCATATATTCAACGTGCTTTGGGGTGATTAAGAATTCTGCCCATAGATTAGCCTGAGCCCCTAATATCAACTTGCCTTGTTCGTTAGTAAGCACAGATGGAATAGGTTCGTAAAAATATACCTTTTTAAGGGTTGTAGGACCACCTCCAGCAAGCGGCTCAATTGAAGGATCACCCTGATAATGATTAAAATAACAGTGGCTGCCGGGTGTCATTATTACAGTGTTGCCCTGTCGAGTTGCTTCTATACCTCCATCTTCGCCACGCCACGACATAACCGTAGCGTTTTGAGCAAGACCTCCTTCTAAAATTTCATCCCAACCTACAAGGTTACGTCCATGTTCGTTCAGGAACTTTTCGATACGTTTGATAAAGTAACTTTGCAGCTCATTTTCATCCTTAAGCCCTTCTTCCTTAATTCTTTTCTTACATTTTGGGCATTTTTTCCATTCTGTTTTATCTGCTTCATCACCTCCAATATGTATATATTTTGATGGGAAAAGATCCATAACCTCGATTAAAACATTTTCCAAAAACTTGAATGTTGCATCATTCCCAGCGCAATAGATGTGTGTTATTGGCCATACTCCTCCAGGAGGCACCCCCAGATCTTTACCAGTACACGAAAATTCTGGGTATGCTGCAAGAGCCGACATTACATGGGCTGGCATCTCAATTTCGGGCATAACGGTAATATTTCGCTCAGCAGCATAGGCTAACACTGACTTTACTTCTTCCTGTGTATAGAATCCTCCATAAGTTGCGGGTCCACTTTTAGCCTCAGTATATGATCGACTGTCCCAGTGTTTATCTCCCATATCTACTCGCCAAGCACCCACTTCGGTTAGCTTAGGGTACTTCTTGATTTCCAACCGCCATCCCTGATCGTCCACTAAATGCCAGTGAAAAACATTGAGCTTATGCATTGCCATATAGTCGATTACCTTATATATAAACTCAATGGGCATAAAATGCCTCGATACATCGAGATGCATTCCACGATAGCCAAATCGGGGGTAGTCTACAATGTTTAAACATGGAATGGTACCATTTGAATTAGTACTTAACAGCTGGTAAATGGTTTGTATGCCATAGAGAATTCCTGCAACTGTGTTAGCTGATAGAGAAATTTGATATGGTTTTATGTTTAAAAAATACCCTTCCTCACCAATAGTATTGTCAAAATCCTTGTTGATTTCGAATAATATGGTGTTGGAAGCATCGCTTTTCTCAATATTCAAAGGAAATCCAAGGTATTGCTCCCAAAGGGTTGAAGCATAAATGGCCAAGAATTCAAGATTTTTATCCTGAAAATCAATTGAAGAGCTTGGCACAACCTTAAAATTTCCTTTTGCAATTTTTATTTGTACGGGTTGTGGAATTATGCTAATACGATCATAATCAGGCTTATTGTTGCATCCTGAAACGGTAGCAATCAAAGCAACCAAGAATACTACTTGTTTTACTTTACTCATAATTTTCAATTTTAAAAGTCCAAGCATAGTGGCTAGGCATTTCGTTATACTTAATTTGTTTTAGGTTTATGATCAATTTGCCCTCATGCTTCCACTCCAAGTTTCCCTCACGTCCCAACATGCTGATTTTCGTACCTTCTTTAGGCTGTGGAATGGGTAATTCTAGCTCATCGCCTGGCCATTCAAAGGAAATTACATATAGGTTTCCATTGTTATGGGTGTAGGCAATGTGTTGACGCATAGATTTGTACATTGCATTAAGGCCATCTCCTTGTTCTAGCTTATCACTTGTGAACAAGTTAGCCATAGGAATTACTTCCTTTGGTGTCGATATACTTTCCCAGAAAAGCGATATTCTGGCGTTTTGAAAATCTTCGCGATACTCTATTTTTATGGGATATTTTTTCCCTTTCACTAAATTTACCCTGTTAAGTTTTTGTAATCCTGTATCTTCCCTCATCGCCTCTGAGTTGGTGCTCTCGTAATCTTGTTCCCAAAGATCAAGTAAAAGATTTCCGTCAATGTAAATGCGTATCCCATCATCGGCAATAGCCGAAAATTCGTAAGTTTCGGTTTGATTTGGTTGGATATATCCAGTCCAAATGGCGGTAAAATTATCTTCAGAAATAGGAGGTCCTGGTGAATTTCGCACCCAGTTAAAGTCGATCATTGGGTCAATTCTTTTTAGAGTAACCTCTTTTTCTTCACCGCTTCGTTTCCATTGGGTTGAACCGTAAATAGCATCAACGTTTATATTAATCCACTTTCCCAGATCCTCAATTCTCTCTTGCTGCAGCAATGGTATTTTTCCATCGGCCGATGGACCCACGTTAATAATAAGTCCTCCTCCGTATGCTACTGTTCGGGCAAAGAGATGGATCAGCTCGCGAGATGTCATGTAGGCACTTAGCTTCTCGTTCCGGTTAAGCCCGAACGATCGACCCAACCCACGTACCTCAGCCCAGGGTCGATCGGCATGCAAACCTCCCGAACTGTATTCGGGCGTTCTAAAGCCTATATCGCTCCCATGTCCCCAGCGATCGTTCACAATGGCATCATTGCCAACCAGATTGTAATACCATGCGATTAGCTGACGGGCGTTCCATGTCTCAGAATGGTTAAACCATTCTCCGTCGGTGAAGAGAACGTGGGGCCTGTATGTGCCAACCAACTCCTTAAACTGTGGAATCATGTGCTCCTGAACATATCTGCCAATTGAATCGTGTGGATCTATATACCAACGATGTAATGGGTTATTCCACTCTGGTAGAGAGTAGTAAAGGCCAAATTTAATATCCTTGTTAGCTACTGCATCGGCAAGTTCACCAACGATGTCCCTTTTTGGACCAACATCTACGCTGTTCCAATTTTTGGCATACTGGCTTGGCCAAAGACAGAACCCATCGTGATGTTTTGATACCAGAATGATGTACTTGGCACCTGCTTTTTTAAATATTTCAGCCCATTCATTGGCATCAAATAGCTCCGCTTTCCAAAGCGGTGCAAAGTCGTTGTAGGTGAAATCATCGCCCCAGTTTTTTTTCATAAAGTCAATGCGATTCTGTGCACCAGATTGCAATCCTCTCAGGTACCATTCGGCATACGATTCAGCTCCTCCGTAGGAGGGAACTGAGTAAATGCCCCAGTGGATGAAAATTCCCAGCTTGGCATCCTTGAACCACTGAGGGTAAGGGCGATTACGAAGTGTTTCCCACGAATCATCCATTACGCTATTGCCCTGCTGCGCTATAGTTTGTTTCACCAGGGATAGCGTAATTAGAATGGCAAATAGCATTACCTTAAAGCCAGCCCAAAAAAAATTAATTTTCATTTTGAGAGTTTTTTAGCACAATGGTTCGACTAGACTTTCCAGATCTGTCAAAAGCCTTTATTTTAATACAATTCCCTTTTATTTCAAGAGGTTTTTCATAAAGCGATGAGCTCAATGTCGGTTCATTCCCATCAACGGTATATCTGATTTGTAGGCCCGGAAATTCCAGATTTGCATGTAGTAGTCCATCTGAAATAGATGCGCCGGGAGGAGGAACCCGATAGTTGTAACCCCCAAAAAGATATGATAAACGGGGAAGTTCCCTTTGTGCCAATGTGTTAGCAAAGATATTCCAGTCGTCATCCACCTGCATAGCACGATCAGTGGCATCGGTTGTGCTTTCCCAACGACGTTTAGGGGCCCATGTACTTTCAGAAAAACCTATTAGTTTAGGAAGGAGTTGGTATTCAAGCATTTCTTGTCCACGAATGGCTTCGCCCCACAGTTGGGCCTGAAGCCCAAGAATATTTCTCTTGGCATCGGGTTTAAGACGTTCCATGTCTTTATACTCAATATCAATGTTTATAGGTCTTCCCATATTATCAATCAGGGTTGATTTAAACAATTCGAACGGATTGTAATGCCAAGCATTACGGGTATTAACAAAACCGCCCCAGTATAAGCCAGGCTCTTTAGGATGGTTGCTGTAAGCCAAATCAAAGTAAAAATTTGAAACATGACACATTACCACAGGGTATCCCATATTTGCCAGACGATAAGCAAGATCCTGTTTACCCCATAAGCTATTCCAAGCATAGGGTATTACCCTGCCATCGGCAAATTTAGGGTTTGGGACATTACTGTTATGGGTATGTAACGCAATCTCTTCCCAGCCTGCCATTTTAATACCCTTGTTGTTTAAAATTTCAAGGGCTCTCTCGGTGAAGTAAACATGCATGTTTTCATGATGTTTAATTTCCGGGTAATCCGTCATCAATGCATCAACCATGGGCGATTGTGTCCATGCACCATTTGGAACCTCATCGCCCCCAATATGGATTATGTCCAGAGGAGTTTGTGCTTCAGAATACATGTCAACCATGGCATCTACAACCGCTTCGAGGAAATTGTAAACTGATTCTCTAGCTACATTAACTATGTTGTCGTTGTAGTGTTGTGCAGATAGATAAACCGACTTATCCTCGGGGTCAATCAACCTGAATTCATTGGCAGCATCAGCATCACCTTTTTGCATGTAATGCAAATATCTTGCTTCCATTGCCTTAATAGCAGCACGAGCATGACCAGGTAGGTTTATTTCTGGTATTACCTTGATATGCATTTTTTTGGCATATTGGAGGATTTCAATATACTCTTCACGGGTAAAATAACCGCTTCCCTGTTTATTTTTTGTATAGGGGGTTGGTCCCGAGCCATAGGAGGGATGGAGCGATGGAGAATCCTTGGTTGTATGCCCTCTTTGGCCACCCACTTTTGTTAGTTCTGGCAAATTTGGTATTTCGATACGCCAGCCCTCATCATCGGTTAGGTGAATATGCAGCGTGTTGATTTTATAGAATGCTAGAATATCCAGAACCTTAATAATGGTTTCCTTTGGATGAAAGTTTCGAGCAACATCAACGTGGACTCCCCTGTAGGCAAATCGGGGCGAATCATCAATGGCGATCAAAGGCAGTTCTATCGATTCTCCTTTTTCAATAATGCTTTGAATGGGTAAAAGGGCAATCAGACTTTGAATCCCGTAAAATATACCGGTTTTATCGCCTTCGATGTGGATTGTTTTATCTTCTTTAATCCTGAGCCGATAGGCTTCGTGCGATACTTCTACGGCATTATCTTTCGAAAGCTGCACAGAGTTTACCATTATGGCACTGCCTTTTCTAATTTGAATATTCCAACCCAAGAGATTGTTGAGTTGTTTTTTAAGCACAGTGGCTTCAGAAAGTATTTCATCATCATCGTAAAAAATGATTAGTTCTTTGGAAAAAACGACCTTGTTGTTCTCAACTTTAATATATTTTGGTGATGGAATAATCTTTAGAATTTCTTTCTCAGGTAGTAAACATAGACCTCTATTCATTTCAAAAGCTTTCTGTGGAGTGGGTTGAGATAAAAAATCATTTTTATGCCGACTTATTTGTTCTGGGCGTTCAAATGGCTTTATGGTATAATCTTCAACCTCGGTGATAGTTTTATTCCCTTTTTCATCAGTGTTAACAAAGTATAGTCCTATCGGGGTGTCCGATTCTTTGATAAGCCAATGACTGGTTTCGTAGAAAATGGTAATATGCTCACCGGATCTTAGCAAAAAGTCCTTTTTGGGTTTAATCCTATACCAATCACCATTGATATGTTCAACATGTACTTGGCTAATGCTGTCGTAATTGCTGTTTATGATATTTCGTGGTGATTGGTTAAAGTAGAGTTCCCAGTTATTTCCATCCAGTAAGCGTTGGCTGTTATTGTAAAGAGTGAACGCTGCTTTAGATGCTGGAAGATCCTTATGGGTATTGCTAATAATCTCCCAAGTAATTGCAATACTTGACATATAGGATTTGTTTTCCTCGTTACAAGCAAGCAGCAAAAGAAGAATGAATGGATTTAGTAAAATTTTAAACTTCATGGCTAATTTTTGTTGATAAAGTAATTTTTACAACATTATTTAATATAATAAAAAGTAATTTTTACATTTGTACCTAAATCGATTTACCTTGCAATATAGCAATAAGTTTTGTGATCAATAATTTTTTTAAAAAAAAGTATGAAAAGAGATTATAGAGCCATACTACTAACTATTGTATTTTTATTATCCTTTGAGTCTTTTGGACAAAGGACTGGGAATATAGTGGAAATCTTTGGTCGTGATAAAGTTGAAACTACAGAAGAAGGACTTATTTTACATGAGTTTACTGATGGGTTTGCCTTAAGAAATGCCATTCGCCCAGGAATGCTTAATGGTTCGCAAGATATCCTTTTCTGGCAGATTGCCACCCAGCAATTTCAGAAGCCTGTAGCCAACCAATTTTTAGGGCACTCATACAACAGCTCTGGGGTTAGATCCATGTTACAGTGGGAAACAATAAGGGTTGACACATCGGGCTATTTTACAGGAGATCTTTACAGGGCATATGTCTACACTGAGTTTAACTCACACGAGGAGATGATTGCCCTTTTGGATGCCTCTGGACATACCCGTATTTACATCAATGGTGAGCCACATGAGGGCGATCATTACGATTATAGGCATACCCTAATTCCTTTTAAACTCAAAAAGGGTGAGAATACCTTTATATATACTTATGGAAGATTTGGCAGGGTAACCTCCAAAATAGTGATCCCTAGTAAGGAGCTGATGTTTTCAAACAGAGACCTTACTCTACCATCATTAATAATTGGCGAAACTGATGCAAAATGGGGTGCTGTAAGAGTTATTAATGCCAGCGAAAAATACCAACGAGGATTAAACATTGATTGTATTCTGGAAACTGGAGAAAAGCAAAGTTACTCTACTGATTATTTAATGCCAATGATCGTAGGAAAGATAAAGTTCAGAATACCAGCATTGTCTAAGAAGTATGAAAAGGAAACCATTGCTGCAACGATAGTACTAAGGGATGAAAGTGGTAATGAGGTGGACAGGACTCAGATAAATATTAATGTTAAGGATGCAAGTAAACATCACGAAAGAACTTTTGTGAGTGGAATTGATGGCAGCGTTCAGTATTTTAGCGTTGTTCCATCCACTTCAAATGAACCAAAACAGGCTTTTGTCCTGTCGGTACATGGTGCATCTGTTGAGGCAACTAACCAGGCAAGAGCATATAAGCAAAAGGATTGGGCTCATATTGTGGCACCAACTAATCGGCGTCCATTTGGTTTTAACTGGGAGGAGTGGGGTAGGCTAGATGCTCTAGAGGTGCTGGAAGAAGGGCTTAAACTTTTCGACACAGATCTCCAGAGAACATATCTAACAGGCCATTCTATGGGAGGACATGGAACTTGGTTTTTAGGTGCAACCTATCCCGATAAATGGGCTGCAATAGCTCCTGCTGCTGGGTATCCTGATATCATTGGATATCGTAGAACTGGGACGGATACAGCTATGCTTGCCAAACCCCATTTTCAGATGGTTGAAAGGGGTGCACTTGCTGGCAGAGTGCTAAATATTATGCGAAACTATTTACAGTCAGGAGTTTATGTCCTTCATGGGGGTGCCGATGCGGTTGTCCCTGTTGGTCAAGCCCGAATGATGAGGGAGAATCTGGGAAAATTCCACGATAATTTCACTTACTACGAATACCCTGGTGGTTCCCATTGGTATGGCGATCATTGCATGGATTGGCCTCCGCTTTTCAATTTTCTAAAACAGAATATCATTCCATTGGCTAAGGATGTTAAGAATATCGAGTTTCATACTGCATCCCCAGGAGTTTCAGCCTCAAACTACTGGATCACCATCAACCAGCAGGATAAATCTTACTTAAACAGCATTGCCAATCTTCGATTAGCTAATGATACAATTTTTGCTCAGCTGCAAAACGTTGAGAGCATTACCATTCATCTTTCAATGCTTGACTTGGCAAGTGATCCTGTTATAAATATCGAAGAGCAGAATATATGCCCTAAAACTTCTGATGATATTATTCTGAAGAAGGTAAATGGTAAATGGGAGGTAGTAAACGCACTGAATCTTGCAGAAAAGTATCCTCAGCGCTATGGCGGGTTTAAGCTGGCATTCATTAATAATGTGGTTTTGGTTTACGCAACTAAGGGAACCGATGAGGAGAATGAATGGTACAGAAACAAAGCACGCTACGATGCTGAAGCATTTTTATATAAAGCCAATGGATCATTCGATGTAATTCCCGATGTGGATTTTTCACCAGAGAAGTATATGGACAGAAATGTGATTATCTATGGTAATTCTAACAACAACCAGGCTTGGAATATGCTGCTAAATCATTGTCCTGTTCAGGTTAGCAACAACAGGATTGTTTTTGGCAAAAAAGTAATGGAAGGGGAAGACCTTGGAGCCTATTTTATTTACCCTCGTAACGATAGCCAAATTGCAAGTATTGGCGTTGTTGCCGGAACAGGCTATTCAGGAATGAATGCAACTTTTGCTAATGACTATTTCTCTGGAATCACAGGGTTTCCAGATCTCCTAATTTTTAGCGTAGATTGGATAAAAGAAGGGCTTGACGCTGTTAAAGTATCGGGTTTCTTTGGCAGTGACTGGAGCATTGAAAAGGGAGATTTTATGGTTGATTGATGAGATAGGCATATAGATCAGTAACTTATAATGCATTACCAATGAAAACTAAAGTTTTGTTTATTGTCGTATTATCAATGTGTTCAATGTTAACATTTGGACAGGCCAAACTATTAGAGAATTATCCTAAGCATTATGTTTGCTATAGAACCAATGTAAATATAGTATTGGATGGTTTGCTCAACGAACCTAGCTGGCAAAATGTACCCTGGACTGATCACTTTTTGGATATTGAGGGTCCACATATGCCCAAACCATACTATAATACCAGAGCAAAAATGCTTTGGGACGATGATTACTTTTACATTGCAGCAGAGCTTGAAGAACCGCATCTGTGGGCAACCTATACCGAGCGCGAATCCGTTGTTTTCCATGAGAATGATTTTGAAGTTTTTATCGATGCCAATGGCGATACCCATACCTACTACGAGTTAGAGTTAAATGCATTGGGAACACTTTGGGACCTTTTCCTGACAAAACCATACCTCAACGATGGCATTCCAATGAATGCCTGGGATATTGCCGGGTTTAAGTTTGGCATTAAATTAAGGGGAACCCTTAATAACCCTTCCGATACCGACACCTCATGGACTGTAGAAATGGCTTTTCCCTGGAATGTTTTAAAGGAGTGCGCTTTCGAAAGGCGTAGACCCAACTCGGGGGAACAATGGCGTGTAAATTTTTCGCGAGTACAGTGGAGGTTAGATATTGTTGATGGAGAGTATGTAAAGACTATTAATCCCGATACAGGTAAATCTTACCCAGAGCATAACTGGGTATGGTCACCACAATGGACCATTAACATGCACCGACCAGAATTCTGGGGGTATGTTCAGTTTTCTGATGTGCAGGCAGGGAGTGGAACAGATGAATTTATTCCCAACCCCGATGAGCCCATCAAATTTGTACTTAGAGAATTGTATTACAGTCAACTGGCATACTGGGAAATACATAACATGTATGCTACAAGGATTGATGAGTTGGAAATCCCTTTCAATTTTCTAAAAGGTTTAAAAGTTGATTTTGAGGTGAGCAGAACCAGATTTAAGCTTTCGGCACTCAGTGCCGATGGAGAATCGGTTTGGTACATAACGGATGATAGTCGGATTTGGAAAGAATAAAAAAGGGGGCTAATATGCCACCCTTTTTTTATCCTTCTTAAGTATCGCTTTAAGCACTTCCGCAGGTTTTTCGAACCTGAAGGAAAGCATCATTGCAGCAATGATGTAGGGTTTGTAGCCAGCCTCCTCATACGTTAAAAGACGGTATTTCTCAAATACATCAGCTGAAACCTCCCCATTCTTGCACGAAACACTTGATATGTCGGCTGGGAGGCAGTGCATGTAGAGAGCATCCTTTTTCTTGGTTAGCTTCATTTTGCTCTCATTGTATTCCCAGTCCATATGTTTGGAGTTATGGGCAAGGCAAGTTTTTTCAAGTTCAGCTAATCCTTGCTTATCGCTTTTTTTGAGCAATTCTGTACGTTGCTCCATCACCTTGAATGGAGCCCAGCTCTTTGGGTAAACAATATCTGCATTCTTCATAGCTTCATCCATAGAATTGGAAATATTGAAAGAGCCACCACTATTTTTAGCGTTATCTCGGGCGATGTCAACAATTTCAGGAATTAACTCGTATCCTTCAGGGTATGCCAATTCAACATTCATCCCAAAGCGGGTCATTAGCGCAATAATTCCTTGCGGAACAGAAAGGGGCTTACCATAGCTTGGCGAATAGGCCCAGCTCATCACAATCTTTTTGTTCCTAAGTGCTTCTAACGATCCAAAATGATTGCGAAGATGTAAAAGGTCACACATCGATTGGGTGGGATGATCCATATCGCATTGTAGGTTAACGATACCCGGACGCACAGGCAAAATGCCTTTGGCATAACCTTCATCTAGCGATGTAGCAACCTCACGCATGTAGCGGTTACCCTCACCTAAAAACATGTCATCGCGGATACCGATGAAATCTGACAGGAACGATATCATCTGTGCTGTTTCCCTAACGGTTTCGCCGTGAGCAATCTGCGATTTCTCTTCATCCATATCCTGAACTGCCAATCCCAGCAGGTTGCATGCCGAGGCGAATGAAAATCGGGTCCTTGTTGACTTATCACGAAAAATGGATACTGCCAGCCCAGAATCGAAAACCCGAGGCGAAATGTTTTCGTTACGCATTTCCTTTAAGATATCAGCAATCTCGAGGATTGCCACTAGGTCATTATCCTTCTTCTTCCATGTTAGCAGGAAGTCTTTCTGATAAAGCAAGGTTTTTAGTTCGCCAAGCTTGTCGATACGTTTTTTTAGTTTCATATTACAGCTATTAAGACATTAAACTATATTTCATACGCAAAAGCAGCATAGAATGCTGAAGCAGCTACTAAATCGCTAATGGGTACTTTTTCGTTGGGAGCATGGGCTAAAACTTCATTACCAGGACCAAATCCAATTATCGGTACTCCATGGTATCCATTAATTGTTACGCCATTAGTGGAGAAGGTCCACTTATCAACCTTTGGTTGTTTATTGAATAAACTCTGGAATGTTCTAACCCCTGTTTGAACGATGTAGTCTTTTTCTTCGATTTTCCATGTTGGGTAATACTTTTCCATGCCATACTTCAATCCGGTATAGGATGTTTCTGAGTACTCCAGAACTTCAATCTTTGCGTTCATTCCCTTGATTATTCCTTCAATCTCCTTTACAGCCGAATCCTTGGTTTCGCCCCAGGTCAATCGTCTGTCGAGGTGAATACGAGCGTAGTCGGCCACGGCGCAAAGTGATGGACTCCCCGAGATAATTTCCGAAATGGTAATACTTCCCTTACCCAGAAAATCATCGTATTTAAGCCTTTCGTTCAGCTTTTCGATTTCCAAGGCAACTTTCGATGCCATATAAATGGCATTCTTCCCACGCTCTGGTGCTGATCCGTGCGAAGACACCCCGTAGAAGTGTACTTGCATTTCCATTCGCCCACGTTGTCCCCTGTAAATATTAAGGTTTGTGGGCTCGGTACTAATGGCAAAATCGGGCCTAATACCCTCTTCCTCAATGATGTACTTCCAGCACAACCCATCACAGTCCTCTTCTATAACGCTACCAACGAAGTAAATGGTTAAGTCCTTTTCAAAGTTCAGCTCTTTTAGTATTTTTCCAGCTGTTACAAAGGCAGCAGGACCACCTTTCTGATCGACAGAGCCACGTCCATGAACATAGCCATCCTTGATCTCACCCCCAAGCGGGTCAAAGCTCCAGTTCTCTCGAAGTCCTATATCGACGGTATCCATATGCCCATCTATGGCAAGGATTTTTTTACCATTACCAATTCTTCCAATAACGTTGCCCAAACCATCGATACGAACCTCATCAAAACCTGCTTCTTCCATCTGACGTTTCAGCTCGAGCTGAACATCTTTTTCGCCCAAGCTAAGGGATTTGATTTGCACCAGCTTCGATAGGTTTTTTGCAGTGTAATCGCGGTATTTTTCTGCCAGATTGTTGATTTGAGAATAAATGCTATTCATGATTTTATTTTTAATTAGGGTTAAAGTTATGTTATTTTACAATGAATTATTGTAATCCTAAGAAAAACAGCTAAAAAATTACCTGTAAATTCTTTCCTTGTTAAGAGCTTGCTGGTATTCTCTTGCGTTACGATTATGCTCTGAAAGGGTTCGGGCAAATGCATGATATCCAGAGAAGTCGGCTTTCGCGCAGAAGTAAAGGTATTGGTGCTTTTCGTAGTTGAGCACTGCATTTATGGATGAAATATTGGGAGCATTTATTGGTCCGGGTGGAAGACCACGATGCTTATATGTGTTATAGGGTGAATCGATTTGTAGATGACGGGTTAGTATCCTACGGATGGAAAAATCACCAACAGCATATTTAATGGTCGGGTCTGCTTGAAGAGGTATTCCCTTATTGAGCCTGTTCATAAATACACCTGCTACCCTTGGACGCTCATCAACCTTAACAGTTTCCTCCTCCACAATTGAGGCTAAAGTGGATACCCTAACTCTATCTAGGCCTATTTCAGAAGCTTTTTTATCTCTTGCTTCGTTCCAGAAAGCTTCGTATTCCCTTTTCATTCGATCGAAAAAACCCTTGGCATCGGTATTCCAAAAAAACTCGTAGGTGTTGGGTATAAACATGGCAATAAAAGTTTCGGGCGTAAAGCCATAACCATCAACAAGTTCAACATTGTAAAAGCTCTGAACGATTATGGCTGAGTCAACTTCTAGTTGTTCTGATATGCGTTGAGCTAGCTGCTGGGGTGTTCTAAATCCTGTGAATGTTACTCTTGTGGGTGTCTGAATGCCTGCTCTCAATTTGGTAACTAGCTCTTTGTTATTCATTCCATCACTTACCTTATACCTACCAGGTTTTACGCTATGGGGATATCCCATGCGTGAGCTAACCCATTTGAATGCATCCATATCAACCAATATTTTTGCGCTATCGATAATTGTCAAAACATCTGAGTATGAAGAATTGGTAGGTATATAGATATATGTTTGTTTTTTTTCGGTTAGATTAATATTGGATGAATACATACGGGAGTAGATTTTATAACCAAAAACAAAACCTGAAATGATTACAAAAAATAACAGAATTGCAATATATAAGATGGATCGTTTGAAATATTTCTTATTCATATTAAAATGCTTTGGTTTGCAAAGATAGAAAAACCCGTAAATGAAAATTTACGGGTTTATGTGTATTGAAAGATTTTTATTTTAATGCAACGATAGCTTTTTCAATTCTGTCAATTGCTTCAGTTAGTTCATTTTCTGATGCAGCGTAGGATAGACGAATAAAATTAGGTGCTCCAAATGCCCCTCCTGGAACCAAGGCAACATGTGCCGTGTTCAATAGATACATGGCCAAATCGGATGCGTTGTTAATCTCACCTTCACTATGCTTCTTGCCAAAAAGTTCCGAAACTTCAGGAAAGATATAAAAGGCACCCTGCGGTACGTTGGTTTTAAACCCAGGTATTTTACTTAGCTTCTCCAGAACCAAATCGCGCCTTTTAGCGAAGGCTTTGCACATCATTTTTGAGTATGAGGAGTCGGAGTTTATGGCTGCTGCTGATGCCTTTTGGGCTATGGAGCTGGCTCCGGAAGTCATTTGTCCTTGCAGTTTGCTGCATGCTTTTGCCAACCACTTTGGAGCAGCGCAGAAGCCAATACGCCAACCAGTCATTGCGTAACCTTTCGAAACCCCATTGATAATGATAACCCTGTCTTGAATGCTTTCGAACTGAGCAATGCTTTCGTGCTTTCCCACAAAGTTAATATGCTCGTATATCTCATCGGAGATTATGAACAGGTTGGGGTGTTTGGCAACCACCTCTGCGATGGCACCCAGCTCATCGTGAGTATAAACGCTGCCAGTGGGATTTGAAGGTGAGCACAGAAGCAGAGCTCTTGTACGTGGTGTGATAGCCTCGGAAAGCTGCTTTGGGGTTACTTTAAAATCGCTTTCAATGGTTGTTTCAATAACAACATTTTTCCCTTCAGCCAGCTTAACCAGCTCAACGTAGCTTACCCAGTATGGGGCTGGCACAATCACTTCGTCATCCTTATCGATAAGGGCTAGTAGTACATTGGCTAAGGCATGCTTCGCACCATTCGAAACCACAATCTGATCGGGAGCATAGTTTAAACCATTCTCCCTTAATAGTTTCTTTGAAATGGCTTCCAGAAGGTCAGGAAAACCTGGAACTGGTGAGTAAAAGCTGATATTGTCATCGATGGCTTTTTTTGCTGCATCTTTCACAAAATCGGGGGTATGGAAATCGGGTTCTCCAACGCTGAGATTAATCACATTTATCCCTTTGCTTTTCAAATCCTTGCTCTTCTGCGACATGGCAAGGGTTTCAGAAACAGCAAGTTTATTTATTCTATCAGATACTTTCTCCATGACAAGTAAATTAGTTTCAAAATAATCAATACCTTTATATTTTTGAAGCGATAAAGTTATACTTATTTAAGCGAACACAAACTAATTGTGTAATGTTAAATAGCAAGCTATGGTTATAGAACTACTAAAATTACTTCTTCCCTCGCTACTGGTATTCCTTGCTGGTTACCTTGCAATAGAACGTCTTTTACGAGCTGAATCCAATCGAAGGAAAGCAGAAATAGTTGTCGATAGACAGAAAATATCCACACCTGTTAGGCTTCAGGCATACGAGCGATTGGTTCTGTATTTGGAACGTATTTCACCCGAATCGTTGTTAATCAGGGTAAATCAACCAAACCTAACGGCTAAAAAATTACAGTCAAATTTGCTTACAAATATCCGAACCGAGTGGGAACATAACCTTTCGCAGCAGCTATACATCAGCAATAAAGCATGGAGCATTGTCAAGAATGCTAAGGAAAATGTAATCAAGTTGATCAATACATGTTCCGATAAAATTGAAGGTGATAAACCGTCGATTTTGCTGAGCAAAATTATACTTGAAAGGCTTGTTGAGCTGGATGAGCACCCTACAAACAAGGCCATTGAGTTTTTGAAGAAGGAGGTGAATGATCTTTTTTAATGGTATTGATGCTGTTTGCTGATTTGCAATAAATAATAAAGCCCTTCAAAAGAGGGCTTTATTATTTATCATCCTTTGTTTTGAAATAATGTTTTAAGAATTATTTATGTCGTTATTTCTTTTTTTGATTGGGCTTTATCAGCTCCACGCTACGTTTAACAAATTTGCTTAAATCTTCGCCTTTTAGCATATTGTTTGCCAGCAAGGCAAGGTCAATCAGCTGCTTCACTAGCGCATGATCTTTTCCAAATCCCTTTAATACTTCATCCTTTGAAGATTTTATGTCACTGATACTCTTTTCAATTTCTTCTATTTGATCCTTTTCAGCCTGAGGAATATCCTCATCCTTTTTCTTCTCGTTGGATTTTTTCAGCAAATCGAGTTGTTTCTGAAGAGGGTCGATTTGGTTTTTGAAATCAGCTAGTTTTTCGCCAAGCGATTTATCCTTTTGATCGATAACCGATTTAACCAATGGATGTGATACGTTTACCACAAGGTTCACGGTGTCGGGCATGCTGCCATAGTAGCCTGACATACCACTCATTGCCGACATATCCTTCATACGACGAATAAACTCGCTTCGGGTTATCACCACTGGTGCCGCTTCTTCGCCCATGTCTTCGAACTGTACCCAATATTTTCCATTATCTGCACAGGCTCCTTCGAATAAGTTGCGAAGTTCACCTTGCTCCTCGTACGATAGGGCTAACTCTTTCTTTTCTTCCTTCATGATCAGCTTATCAATAACATCGCTATCAACTCTTACAAAGCGCGAATCTTTAAACTTCGATTCGAGATGATTGATCAAGTGAGGATCAAGTTGTCCATCCATTAGCAAAACATCGTATCCTCGATTCTTAGCCTGATCGATATAGGAGAATTGCTCTTCCTTATCGTTGGTATACAAATAGATAAGGGTTTTGTTCTTATCAGTTTGATTCTCCTTGATGATTTTTTCGTACTCTTCGTAGGTGAAGTACTTACCTTGGGTATTCTTGAACATGGCAAATTTTTCGGCCCGCTCATAGAATTTTTCATCGGTAACCATTCCAAAATTGATGAACAGCTTAAGGTCGTCCCACTTATTCTCAAACTGCTCACGGTCACTCTTGAAAATCTCGTTTAACCGGTCGGCTACTTTTTTTGTGATGTGCGATGAAATCTTCTTGACGTTTGAATCGCTTTGCAGGTAACTGCGCGATACGTTTAGAGGAATGTCGGGCGAATCGATAACTCCATGAAGAAGTGTTAAAAACTCGGGTACAATTCCTTCAACAGAATCGGTTACATACACTTGATTGCAGAAGAGCTGTATTTTATTCTTCTGTATTTCGAAGTTCGATTTAATTCGGGGGAAGTATAGAATACCTGTCAGATTGAATGGGTAATCAACATTAAGGTGAATGTTGAATAGTGGATCTTGCGCTGCAGGGTATAGATCGCGGTAAAATTTTTCGTAATCCTCGTCCTTCAGATCCGCGGGTTTTCTGGTCCATAGAGGATTGGTTTCGTTCACAATCTTATCCTTACCTGTATCTACCTCCTTGCCATCTTTCCACTCTTTCTCAGTGCCGAAAGCAATGGGAATAGGAAGGAAACGGCAGTATTTTTTGAGCATTTCGTTAATACGGCTTTCGTCAAGGAATTCCTCACTATCCTTGTTGATGTGCAAGACTATGTCTGTTCCGCGCCCCTCGCGTTTTGCCTCTTCTATTGAGAATTCTGGATTACCCTCACAAGACCACTGAACTGGCTTTGCGTCCTCTTGATACGAGCGGGTTATAATCTCAACCTTATCGCTTACCATGAACGACGAATAGAATCCGAGTCCAAAATGTCCGATGATGGCATCGGTTTTATCCTTATACTTTTCCAGAAATTCTTCGGCACCCGAAAATGCTATCTGGTTAATGTACTTTTCAATCTCTTCGGAAGTCATACCCACTCCGCTATCGCTAACGGTAATGGTTTTAGTTTTTTTATCGAGTTTCACCCGGATTGTCAAGTCACCCATTTCACCCTTAAAATCGCCTACAGAGGCGAGTGTTTTGAGTTTTTGTGTGGCATCAACGGCGTTTGAGATAATTTCGCGAAGAAATATTTCATGATCCGAATAGAGAAATTTTTTGATTATGGGAAAAATGTTTTCTGATGTTACGTCAATTTTGCCCTTATGCATGGCTATTTAATTTTTAAGGTTAAACATATTTTATCTCGCGATTTGAACCTTTCAAACGCAATGCCATGTAATGATTTGCTGCCAAATAGTCAGAAATATTAATTATGGAGTGGCAAAGTTACCGTGAAATGAAGAAGAAGTGGTGAATCAATATGATTAATGTGGACAGAATAAGGTATATAACAAAAATCTTTACAGCAAAAAGAAAGAACCTACGTTTCTGTTCAAGCTTCTTTTGGCTAATAATTCTCATTATAATGTTGTTGATCCTCAAAAAAATTGTATCAGTTTTTGGTACAATTGCGAATGCGCCACTCTTTTTTGCATACGAACCCAGATTAGACTCAGCATCCTCTGAAATCATTACAACTTCAATGTTAGGGTTAATAAGTTTTATGGCATCTAATATTTCTATGCCATTCATTAAGCATTGCCTTGGCTCACCCTTAAAATTATAGCCTAAAAAAACAATGTAAACTTCATTCTTTCGGAATTTTTGGGATGTAAGGTGTGCAATGAATCGTTCGCCCGATAGGTAAGTTTGAATACCATATTTTTCTGGCTTTTCAATGGATTCTTTTAACGAAGCAGAATAAATTGGGTCGTGATCGACAATAAATACAGAGGCGTTTATCTTCGGTTTTTTTCTGATCTTCATTTCAGAGAGATAAGGTTGCCACTAAAATACGAAAACAATAGGGCGTTACAAACTATGGACAATTTTTTTTGCTGAATAATTTTCTTTTTTCTCTGAAAATTAATAGAGTTCAATAAATATCATTATTAGTGATATCTTGAATTTACTCCTTTTTAATAAATTTGACGCTATTAGCCTTAAATGATACCCACACCTCTTTTCCAATGGAAATTTCAAGTTTTTGTACCGATTCACCGGTAACAAGAGCAAAAATCTTAACTCCGATTTCAACAACAGCCTCAAATCCAAATCGATGCGGATATAAGTCTACTACTATGCCACAGAAAGAGTTTAAGGCACTTGAATTGGATGGTGAATTCGAAACAATAACACCATTCTCAGGAAAGGTGATATAGCCATGCCCTTCTTCTTCTGAGTACAAATAAATTGATAGGTTGTCGTTTAATTTAGCTTTCATCAGCTCGCAATCCTTTGAATAGGATAGATGTGCTAGAAAAAAATTGCGAATACCTCCAAAACCTGCCACGAAGGTTGATGTTGGTTTGCTAAAAACCTCTTGAGGAGTTCCATATTGTTCAATGGATCCATTATTCATAACCGCTATTCTACTACCAAGGGCAATTGCCTCTTCGTAGTCGTGGGTTACATGAACTATGGTTTGCCCTTTTCGATTTAGATCTCGAAGTACTTTGCGGATTTCGACTTTTCGTTCAACGTCAAGCGATGATAGTGGCTCATCCAGTAGAAGTATTGCAGGATCGAGAGCAAGGGTGCGAGCAAGGGCAACTCGTTGCTGTTCCCCACCCGATAGGGTTGGGGTGAATCGCCTTAGCAGATGACCAATGGAAAGACTACTGGCTAACTCAATAACTTTACGGTTTACTTCTCTTTTTCGAATTCCTTTTCTAAACAATGGAAAGCCAATATTGCGATGCACTGTAAGATGTGGAAATAACGCAAGATCCTGAAATACCAGACCAATGTTTCGATCTTGAATTTTAAGTTCCGTAATATTTGCGTTATTAAGCGTAATCTCTCCTGAATCAGGCTTTATTAATCCTGCAATAATTTCGAGTACCAGTGATTTGCCTGCTCCTGATGGTCCCAGCAGAATGAAATAGTCGCCCTTATTCACGTTTAGCGTAATGTTATTAAGGGAAAACGACTCCCATTTTTTCGAGATATTTTTTAGCTTAAGCATCTTTCTTCCGTTTTGTGGCAAGCAATCTGATTGTTATAAAAACAACCAGACTAATCATAATGAAAAGCAAGGCTACTGGACGAGCATACTTTAAGCCAAAGGCGTTAAATCTGTCGAAGATTAAAACTGGTGCAACCATAGGGTGATATGCAACAATAACCACTGCCCCAAATTCACTCATCCCTCTAGCAAACATCATAACCAAACCCGTAACAATACTTCGCCATGCTAAGGGTAATGAAATGGTGAAGAATACCCTAGCGGGTGAAGCTCCAAGGAGCAAAGCAGCTTTTTCCAGCCTTTCTGGTACTGACGAAAAACCTTCACGCGCAGCATTGATCAAAAAAGGAAGGCTAACAAAAGCCATGGCAAGAGCAATGGCAATAGGACTTCCTACCAGGTTTATCCCAAACACACCTACCATTTTTCCAATAACAGTATCCCGACTGATGAAGCCAAGTAGGGCAATACCTGCTGCAGAATGTGGAATAACAATCGGTAAATCAATAATGCCAAGTACGATATTTTTCATTGGAAACTTATACCTTGCCAGTAAGTATGATAGCGGAATAGCCATAATGGAGAAAGCCAATGTAGTTGCCATTGAAATCCATATTGTTAGCCAAATGCTTTGTTGTACCTCCAGCTCACCGGCTGTTGAGAAAAGTGTGGCGAGAGGAGTAGCGAATACCATTCCGAGCAGAGGTGCTACTATAAAAAGAAGCACTAAACCACCTAAGAATGTAAAGGATTGCTTTATGGATGACTTTTGCATTATCTTTAAATGGTTTTACTTATTCCTTGCAACTTATACTATAGCTCTATTCGTATTCGTTTATCCCTGATATTTGTTTAAAAAGAACTTCATCCATGCTTTTCTCATTTTTAATAATCAAGGGATTTAGTGGAGGCATGCCCATCTGTTCAATTACTTTCAATCCTTTTTCAGGATGGAGGAAAAATCTTGTAAACTCTTCGGCAAGTCTTCTGTTTGGAGCATTTTTGGGTATAGTTAGCCCATAAATCATTGGTTCACCACTAATCAGTAGAGTATCACCCATGGCTGATCCTCTGATTTTAATTTGAACGTGCGAGTATTCATCAGAAAAAAGTTGAGATCCAAGGTTTATTTCATTGGGAAGGATTAGGTATTCTAACTCATGTTGCACTGCCACTGACCGATATAAAAAGATATAATCAACGGTGCCAGTTTCTAATAGGGCAATTAGATCCACCTCCTTAGGTCGTACAAAGCGGTTATCCTTTTGGGCAATTTCATTGAATAAATTGGGTTTACTGTAAAAACGCTCGGCAAGTTGAAGAGCTAGCAAGGTACGGTAACCACAGGGATCGGCATTGGGATCACTTCGACCATAGTTTACTTCAGGTTTTAGTAGTATATCACACCAGTTGTCTTTGTTTATTTCATTGGCATACCTAGATTTTTTGTTGTGCACAATTGCCATTTCATTGCCTGAAAATAGTACGTTCCAATCAGCGTAATCAGGTATTAGCAGATCATCGATTATTTTGTAATCGGCTGAGGCCATTATATCGCATTGGCGATTTAATTCAGTTATTTTTCGAGCACATTCAACACTCCCTGCCGCTTCGAGCCGAATAGTTACACCTGGGTTTTTCAACTTAAAACTGTCTGCTATGGCCTTCATGGGCATCGAAAGACTACCAGCGTGAAATATTGTCAGGGTATTTTGCCTTTTATCAATAGAATTACATGAAAAGAATGAAAAAGATAATGCAATCAGAGAGATCAATAAGTTTTTTTTCATACCAAGTATTTTCGTTATGCAAAAAAAGCACAACGCATTGAAATAAAAAAATATTTTGTGAATTAGTAGATAAGAATTTTAAAGATAATGGATTGAAAAAGTTTTTTTTATTTTCCTACTTCCACTTTAAAGCGTTTTCAATCATTCACTTTTGCCCAAAAAGCCTTTGCCGCATCATGCATCAGGGTTTCAATTTCGGTTAAAAATACTTTGTATGCCTCAATTAGCTTTTTACCTTCGGTATTTAGCTGGGTATTACCTCCTTCTTTACCACCTCTGTGCTTGTTAACTATAGTAAAACCAAGTCGTTGTTCAATTTCACGCAGATTACCCCATGCTTTTCGATAGCTAATACTCAATTTGTCTGCCGCTGCAGTAAGAGAACCCAGTTCGTCAATACATAAAAGTAAATCGAATTTTCCCCCACCAACAATGTCTTGACCATGAATATTTTCGAGCCAAACTTTATGCTTGAGAAAAATATCGTAGTATTTGCTACCTTTTCGTCCAGCCATGTTAGTATTTTTAAATGTTAGTAAAAGTGTTTAATTGTTAGTTTTTCTTTTTATACTTTTTCAACGCAAGATATAAATCTTTTGCATTCTTCCTAAAAATGATCTTGTTCCACCTCCTTGTTCTATTGCTTGAAGAACTTCATGATCGAAAGGCTCAAATCGTGCACCAAATAATCCACTGATCACAGGATTGCTGAACATGAATGTTGACAAGGGAGTGGATGGCCCCAGAATAAAAACTTTTGAATTGGTTGATACAATACCAACTAGCTCATTGAATGTGTTGTTTGATATACTTGTAGCTGTTAGAATTACTGCATCGGCTTTTTGAATTCCTGATGCTAGGTTTTTTAGAGGTTCAACAGGTTTGTCTTCTTCATTGAGATCGAAAACAGATAAATTTATTCCAATGTCCATTAATTTTTTGGATAAAGAACCAAAATAGCCTACCATTACAACATGTTCGAAACGTGTGAAGTCAATAGCATCAAAAATATCATTGGTTCCAGAGGGTGTAACGCTATTATTTGCAAAAGCATTTACCCAGGCATTGATAATAATTCTGTGATGATAGTTTGTGAAATCTGGATTTTCTAAAATTTTAAATGCACATTCGACGGTGTTGCATAAAGTTGAGCATACTCCTATGCTACCATTATCAAGCATAATTGCAACATTTTTTTCTCCACAAACCATTTTTTTTAATTTTTCTGGAGTGTAGGGGTATTTTAAGAATAAAAAGCTTAATAAATCCATTGCTGTTGATTCAATTATCAAAATGTAAAGGTAATGATTTGCAGTTAATCCTTATAAAACAAGGGGTTTTTATGTCATAGAGATATCAACTTTATTAGTAATTAAATAGTTAAAATATTAATATTTTTTTAGTGTTGATGCTAGAAAAAGTTTTATTATATTTGTTTAGAGCAACCTATTATTTGAAAAGAACATTTAGCATAGATTTTTTATAATCCAATATTAACACAAGTGTATTTACCAGGCATAAATAAAGAAAAACTTTTAGAACGATTAAACTACTCCATGACCAAAAAGGAAGTCCTTCAATTGGTAAAGTCCTTTTCAGATTTAGGTGTAGAGTTTGAGGAAATAATTGCCCTGACTTTACATGGGGATCAGTCAATTAGGTTTCATTCAGCTTGGGTTCTTGAAAATATGTTTATTAAATCTCCTGAAGCATTAGATTATTACCTTCCTACTCTTATAGAAAATCTTCCAAAAACTAAAAATCATAGCGTACAAAGACACTTGACAAAACTAATTTCTATAGGAGTTAAAAGAATCGTGAAGAGAAAAACATCAAAGGTCTTTGATCGTGAGTTTTGGCAGACAAACTTAGAGCCGCTTGAAGAGATTTGTTTTAAATGGTTAGTTGACGAAAAGAGTAAACCGGCCATTAAAGCTCATTGTATGGACGTTCTATTTCATCTATCCATACGTCAGAAATGGATTGCACAAGAACTCCCGTATATAATAGAAAATCAAATGGAGATAGGAACTCCCGCATTGCGTGCAAAGGGTAAAAAAGTGTTAATGTTGCTAAAAGAAAAAATTTAAACTTTAGTTAAAATTTTACTAGTTATTACGTGATTTTTATTATTTTTAAAGGTAATTATTGTATTGGATGGTTTCTTTTTAGTTATTTCGATAAACTATGGAAAACTCTACTAAAATCCTCTATGTTGATGATGAGCCTGTTAACCTCATGTTATTTGAGCTAAATTTTAAAGGTATATATCATGTAGTAACAGCAACTTCAGGAATGGAAGGATTACAAAAACTTAAAGAAAACCCTGATATCTCAATTGTAATTAGCGACATGAGAATGCCAGGTATGAATGGCATCGAATTCATTAGAAAAGCTAAACTAGATTATCCTCATATAGTTTTCTTTATTCTAACAGGTTATGATATAACCGAAGAGATAGCAAATGCATTAAATGAAAAATTGATAAACAAATATTTTAGTAAACCATTTAACATCAAAGAGATAGTTAAAACTGTTGAAGAAGTATTATCATAAATTAGTTTTTTTATATTAAAATGTTCTAGTTGAATATTATTTCATAATTATCATTTAAGCACAACCCCCATTCTTTTCTGTCCATTAACAATTGCCTCAAGAGGAGAGGGAAATTTAATATGTCTTACCATTTCGCTTTCATATGTGGCTTGTTTAGAGGCAAGATAATTATTATCGATAAAACCTTCATTAAGATATGGATTAATTGTTAAGTAGGCAACGCTAAATGAGGTAAGGTTTTGAAAGAAATGAGTTCCTTGGCTGGGATCAATTTTGTAGTTTTCCAAAGCGGTTTCAACAATAATTTTTGCAGCCGATATCTGAGGCCATTTTACTGGTATTCCAAGCCAACTATCGCTGGAACCCCAGCGACCCGGACCAATAAGAATGTAACCCTTTCCCTTTTTCATGAATTCAGCGTTGATTTCTTCAAGTTCGGTTGCTATCTGATATGTTTTTGATGGATCAAAACTATCCGGTTTTATGTATACAATATCCGATAAGTTATTAACTACACCATTCCCAAGGGCTGAAGTTGAAAATAGAAGCATATCTTTTTGAGGGATGCTATCGAAGTTGGTATGTATAATCTCCCGGTTCTGAACAATGGGTCGTATCTGTAGCATACCAAACATATTTGGCTTATCGCCTGGAGTATTAAGATTTACAGCAAATTCAATTTCAACTGGATTATTCATTTCCTGTTGTCCTACCTCAAGAATAGCTTTAAGAATCTCAGGTAAAGGAAATTTTTTATGCTTGAGAATGGCATCAAATGTGATTACAGGTTTGCCACTACCGTTATAGCCATCATAAATTTGCTGATTTTCAAAATCGAAGGTGGAAGCTGCAATGGAAAGAGTACCATCATTAAAAGCTTCCATCACATCCAGCTCAAAAAGGTTTATGGCATCATTGGTTGATGGGATAAAGCTTGTAGGTTGAAGGTCTAAGGCAAAGAAAGTTTTTTGAGTTTCTTTTATCGCCATTTCTGGAGAAGAGAGCTGTAATATTTTTTTGGGGTATTTGGGCGAAAACCTTAGCGATGGTTTTCCCTCAACCACATGTTTACCCAATCCAAGAGCAATACTTGAGATTCCATCGTTTGGAGTTTCTGGAGAAATGGGATAAAAATTTATGGAACGGGCTACTCCAGATATGTTTGGGTAGTATCTATTGTCATGTTTTGATCCAACAACCTCTTGTAAAACAATTGCCATACGTTCTTCTTCTATTGCATTTTGTGTGGCTTGCATGTATGTTTTACTTTCCTTGGTGTAAACCGAAGCGTATACACACTTTATGGCTTGACTCATTAGTTCGAGCATTTGTGGTGCACTCTCTTTTACGTTGGGAACCATATAGGTCGAGTATACACCTGCAAATGGTTGAAAATGTGAATCTTCAAGTAGACTGGAAGAACGAATGGCAATGGGATTTCTTACCACTGCAATGAAAGAATATAAATCTTTATGAATACGTAGTGGCAGTGGAGCATTAAGAAAATGGCGAAGTATTTCTTCATTGCTTGCATCTGATAGGGCAATAGGGTAAAGGTTGTTAATCTCCATAAATTCATCGAAAACGTCAGTACATATTACTACTGTACGGGGTATCGAAATTACCACGTTCTCAAACCGATGCATCAGGTAGCTGCGTTTTATAACCGAATCAATAAACGCTAAACCCCTGCCTTTACCCCCTAATGACCCATCTCCAATTCGAGAGAATATTTGGTACTCATCGTAGCTATCGCGGTAGAATTTGGCGATTATACCCCTTCCTTTACTCTCACGGTACCTATCAATTGTGTCAAATATAAACCTTCGAACCTCTTCGAGGTTTTGAAAATCATCAGGAGTTATGTATTTAAATATATCAGCAATGGGAAATAGGGCTCTGGCTGTTAACCATTTAGAGAAATGATTCCGTTCAATATGGTAAGCTAATGATTCGTCTGGGATTTGAAATATTATTTCCTGTAACGATTTTAAATCGGTAACCCTAAAAATCTCTCGATTGCTGTTTGGGTCAATAAAAACAAAATCACCAAAGGCAAAATACTTAATGATAAAGTCGTGCAGTTCAAGCGATAAGGTTTTAGAGTACTTGTGGATAAACCCAACTTTTTGTTGCTTGGCTAAAAGCTGGTTATTTATATCTGACGATTGTAATAGAATAGGCATGAATGGGCTATCCGTTTTTATTAGCTCAATCAGTTTAACACCAGCACGTTGTACCATCTGCCCATTATGGGGATAGCTCATATCAGTGATCACACCGAGCATATTATGCTTATATTTATGGTAAAGTTTTTCTGCTTGTTCTAGGTTTCGGGCAAGCAATATCTTTGGTCTACCTCTCATGCGAAGCATCTTCTGGTGTTCATTTAGACCTTCAGACATAAACTGCTTGCTTTGAGTAAAGATGATCCTATAGATATTTGGGAGATATGCTGAATAGTAACGAACAGAGTCTTCTACAAGCAGGATTACCTGAACACCTACCTTGTTCACATCATGCTCAGCATTCATTGAGTCTTCGATAAGCTTTATTATGGCCAGCATAATTTGAGCATTTCCCAGCCACGAAAAAACGTAGTCAATGGCGCTTAGATCCTCTCGGCTTAGCTTAAGGGTTACTTCACGGGAAAATGGGGTTAAAACAACAATAGGTTTTTGTGGGTAAAGGGATTTTATTTCTTTGGCAAGATTGAAAGGATCCATGCCCTCGACTTTTAGCATGGTGATAATAAGATCAATGGATAGCTCTTTCATCTTTGCAAAAGCATCATCAGCAGAGGTTACATGGATAAATTTTGGGGGATATCGTAGGTTTAAGTTAACGTATTCGTTGAAAATTTGCTCCTCAATTCTACCATCTTCTTCAAGCATAAAAGCATCGTACTTGCTACAAATTAACAGAACGTTTAATATCCGTCTTTTCATTAGCAAATCAAAAGCAGTTTCTGCAAAGTAGTACTTACCTGTGCTTGAATCTGTTGATTTTGGTAGCATTAGAGTAATTCAATTGTTTATTAAAGAATTTATTAACGAAGCAGTATTCAGCAATACGTTTTAAACTCACCATCAAATTTATATTCTACAGGACTCAAAACTATTAATGATTGGAAGATTTCAATTCAATATTAGCTTATCACTCATTCCCTCGATGCATCGGGGCAATCATTCAATTTTTCAACCTCAATGTTACTTACACAATTCAAATTCAACTATTTTTCAGTGCTTACCAGCACAATTCTTTTCTTTCCATCCATTTTAACCGATAAAGGTTCTTTGAAGTGAACTTGTCGGAAAAATTTTGTTTCTGTTTCTGCAGGAATTTCATCGAGAGAGTCCCAAGCAATCCTACAATTCAAATCACCATCCTGTATTGAACAATAGCCAACATTCATGCTAATAACATTATGAAAGAAATGTGATCCCGATGAGGCATCAAGCGGAAAATCTTCGAAGCTGGTTTCAACAATAAGTTTAGCATTGGATATCTGTGGCCACGTAACAGGAATTCCTATCCATCGATCGCGAGTTCCCCATCTGCCTGGGCCAATAAGCACATATTTTCTACCTTTTTCAATCATTTGTCTGTTAATCAGATCAACTTCATGAGCCATATCAGGGGTTAACCCTTTGTCAAAGTTCTCTCTGCGGATGTATACAATATCAGAAATGTTTTCAATCTGTCCGTTACCCATGCCATTATACGAAATTAAGATAACTTTAGAATGATCTATGCTTTCAGGGAATATTTTATACTCTTCTGTATTGCCAACCATGGGTTTTATCTGCAGTAAGAAAAAGGATGCCTTATAGTTGATATCACGATTTAAATCGACAGCAAATTCAATTTCACAGGGTGAGCCAAGGGCTTCCTCAACCACTTCAAGAACAACCTGAATTGTTTGTGCAAGGGGTATATAATTATATTTTAAAATGTTGGCAAAGTTAAGAACTCTTGATCCGGGCTGCGATAATCCAGGTGTAATGGTATTGTTTTCGGGATTGTAAACCGAAGCGCAGTGCTTTATGGTGCCATGCTCTTCAGCTTCGAAGAGGTTTAACCTTGACAACCCAGCAACATCACCGTCAGTCAACAGATTAATATCATGTCTTTTAAGATCAATGGCAAAGAATTCGGTTTGTGAGTTTTTAACAAGATCTGCCGGGGTATAGTTCATTAACGTAGGATATTTGGGGCAGAATCGGAACGCTTTTTCTCCTTCCACTACATATTTACCCAAACCTAGAGCAACTGTGGCAAAGCCATCCTCAGGTTTAATATGACCATAAGGATAATAGTTGTATGATTGAGCCACACCGCTAATATGCGGATAGTAGTAATCACCATATTTATTTCCCACGACTTCCTGAATTATCACAGCCATCTTTTCGTCTTCAATTTTGAAGTTAACAGCTTTTATGTACCCTCGAGCAGTATCTGAAAAAACGGAGGCATAAACCAACTTAATTGCATCCATTGTTTGTTTAAGGCGTACCTTGGGATCGGGGTGGTTATTTGGTATCAGGTAAGTTTCGAATATGCCTGCAAAAGGTTGCATGAGTGAGTCTTCCAGTAACCCAGAAGAACGGATAGCTAACGGACGATAATATATTTGCAGGAGCCTTTCTAATCTGGTAATGAGTTGATCGGATAGCTCTCCTTCAAGGAAATACTGCATAATCCGATTGTAGTCAGTTTCAGAAAAAACCTTTTCGTACAACCCATTACGCTGCATAAAGCATTCGTACTCGTTGATACCTATTATTGATGTTCTTGGACTGTAGAGATTGATATTAGGAACATACTGTGAAATCTCGAAAGTATAAAGCAAAGTGTTTATAAAAGAGATACCCCGCCCTTTACCTCCCACTGAGCCTTCCGCTAAAGAAACTATATTGCTTGAATCCACTTCCCATGCCGTTTCAAAGCTTACAATCTTACCTTTGCGTTGCTCTTGGCGGTATTTCTTTAAAGTAGTAAGGAGGTAAGTTCTAATTTCTTCCGGACCCGAGAAGTCGTTTATGCTAGAGGGGTGAATGATACGAGCAACGTTAATTTCCCCTCTGGCAGAAAGCCAAAGAGAGAAGTGATTCTTCTCGGCATGGTAAAGAATACTTTCTCCAGGAATATCCCTAAGAATCTTTTCAAATTCTTCCATGCTGGTAGCTGTTGCAATGGGTTGACCGATTGCATCCTTGAATACAAAATCGCCAAATCCTAAGTAGTTGCTAATAAAATTTTTAAGTTCTTGCATTAAGCTGTCAGAGTTCTTATTGATAAAGGCGATATTGATTAAATCTTCAAAAATTGGTTCGTTGCGTATGCCCGCAAACTTTTCGTTCAGCAGCTTAACTTTGAATTCGTTACTTTGCTCATACGATTGCATGATTACTGGTAAGTTGGGCAGTGTTTTACGGATTTCTGTGATAAGGTTAATTCCAGCATTTTCGTCAAGTTTCCCTTTGTGAAAAAACTTAACATCTGAAATTACGCAGAGCATAAAATCCTTATATCGCTTGAAAATTTCAATGGCCTCCTCGTAATTTCCGGTTAGTAAAACCTTGGGTCGAATTCTAATTCTAAGCACTTTGTAGAGATCATCGGTGCTCACGTCCTCAATAATACGCTTGGTCTGTTCAAGGATGCTGCTGTAGAGAACAGGTAGGTATCTTGAATAGTACCTTGGTGAATCCTCAACTAGAAGTATAATTCTTGTAAGGCCTATTCTTGTATCATTTTCGAGGTTTACCTTATCCTCAAGAAGTTTAATTATTGAGAAGAATATTTTTGGATCTCCATTCCATTCAAACACTTTATCAATGCTTTCTAAGGTCAAAGGATTCTTCTCCATCTCGTTAAGAACGGCTGAGTTATTAACCAGAAGATATAAAGCGATGTAGTTATATTCGCCTTTAATCCGTTTTGCCACCTCCAACGGCGTGACCCTATCAGCACCCATCATGATGATAACCATGTTGAAATGCTTCTCCTCCATTTTTTCCAGCGCTTCCTCTAGCGTTGATACACCCGTTATTCTTGGTACACTGGTTAAACTTAATTTTGAGTATTCGCCAAGTATGTTATCGGTTACTCTATCCTCTTTTTCTAGATTGTATGCATCGTATAGATTTGCTATAAGTAATATTTCCTTTACTTTAAATGGCATTAAATCGTGATAGATATCACGGTCAGAATTATGCTGATTGATGAATTTCTGTAAAAGTCTTTTTCTGGTGTGAACTCCTTCTGATTCAACTGGTTTTTTGGGAATTTTAACCTCTTTTACAAAGTCTTTTCCTTTTATGGAGTTAAGGTAACCAACTATTAGATTAGTTAAGTTTTGAATTAAATCTCGTTCCTCTTTCAGGAAAGGTCCTTCATATTCTTCAGGAAATTCACGAGTATAGAATATTTCAACACTTCCCTTCTCACCATCGATAGTAGAAAATTCTTGAATTTGAACCCAGGGAGTTTCTTCAAAACCTACAGAGGTAAACTCCATCTTTTGATACTTAATACGAGCAACTGTGAATTGAGGAAATTGCCATGCATCTGGAAGAATTAAACATATTTGACGAAGTGTGCCTTCAACAGTTCGACCTTCTTTTATAATTGAAGTTGTTCGGTTAATTGCAGAAAGTTCTTTTAACCTTTCCTTGCTTTCAGCAAGAAGCTTGTAGAAGTCCTCTTGTGACGATGAACTGCTGCCCATAATGACATTGTTTCGTTAATATATCCCCTTTTATACTGGCTTTCAGTTGCCCTCTTAACTTCCCAATATACATTGTTTTTTTTTAATCAGGATGGGTTAATTGGCAATTACGTGTTTTACGGATACAATTTAAGTAAAACCCTGATATGAAAAATCAGTAAATGCCTGAATTTTAGTGATAAGTATTGCTAAAATTGGTTTTATGGGTAACTTGAACCAAAATTTTTTAACCAATACTTCACCCAATTATAAATTTAAAAACCTATTTCCGATTATGAAAAATCCAGCTTACGAAGAACGGTTGAATAAGTTTATGGCATACATTGTTGCCAAGAACCCTGCCGAACCCGAATTCCACCAAGCGGTTAAAGAGGTGGTTGAAAGTATAATCCCCTACATTGAGGAGAATCCAATTTATAGTGAGGAGAGAATCCTTGAAAGGATTTGTGAACCCGAAAGAGTTATTATTTTTCGTGTTCCTTGGATTGATGATAAAGGTGTAATACAGGTAAATCGAGGTTTCCGAATTCAAATGAATAGTGCAATTGGTCCCTATAAAGGGGGTATACGATTTCACCCAACGGTGAATTTGGGAATCTTAAAGTTCCTTGCTTTTGAGCAAGTATTCAAGAATAGCTTAACATCACTCCCAATGGGTGGTGGTAAGGGCGGTTCCGATTTTGATCCAAAAGGAAAAAGTGAAAAAGAGGTAATGCGTTTTTGCCAAAGTTTTATGACAGAACTTTGTAAGCATATAGGTGCCGATACAGATGTTCCTGCTGGTGATATTGGTGTTGGTGGACGCGAAGTGGGTTATATGTTCGGTCAGTACAAACGTATTTGCAATGAATTTACAGGCGTGTTAACTGGAAAAGGAATACAATGGGGTGGCTCTCTAATTCGCCCCGAAGCTACTGGATACGGTACGGTTTACTTTGCTGAAGAAATGCTGAAAACCCGTGGAGAAAGCTTCAAAGGTAAAGTGGTTACTGTTTCTGGTTCGGGCAACGTGGCCCAATATGCCGTTGAAAAAGCATCTGAACTTGGTGGTAAAGTTGTAACTCTTTCTGATTCTGAAGGTTTTATTTACGATCCCAAGGGAATTGATGCCGATAAATTGAAGTATGTAAAATGGCTCAAAAACGAAAAACGTGGTCGTATTAAGGAGTATGCTGAGAAGTATGGATGCGATTACTTCCCAGGCGAACGTCCTTGGGGAATAAAGTGTGATGTGGCATTGCCATGTGCTACCCAAAATGAAATAAATGGAGAGGAAGCCAAAACTTTGGTGAAAAATGGCTGCATTTGCGTTTCTGAGGGAGCCAATATGCCATCAGTACCCGAGGCAGTTGAGGTTTTCCTAAATGCTAAAATCTTATTTGGACCAGGAAAGGCAGCTAATGCAGGTGGTGTATCAACTTCTGGCTTGGAAATGTCCCAAAACTCAATGCGTTTATCCTGGACTCGAGAGGAAGTAGATGCTCGCTTACATACTATCATGATAAATATTCATAAAACCTGTCAGAAGTATGGTACCAAAGAGGATGGATTTATCAACTACGTTGATGGAGCTAACATTGGCGGGTTTGTAAAAGTAGCCGATTCAATGATAGCACAAGGAGCCGTTTAGTTTCTTCACTAACAAACAATTTATGAACAAGGAATATAGATTACATAACTTTTATGATTCTTTAGGTCGGGAGTTAAAATTTTTATTCCTTGTTCAATAATAAAAATCAAATCCTTACTTTTAAAACGTCGTAAAGTATATAAAAGAAGTTGTCAATGCGTATTCAAAGAATTAAACCAAAGCATGATAATAATCAGATCGTTGATAATATCGACCTAAATCTGCTTTTACCTTTAATTGATAAGTTTAAAGGTAAGAAAGGAAGTCTGATTCCTTTATTACAGGGAGCTCAGAATATATATGGCTATATACCTGTTGATGTTTTCAAAAAAATTTCGGATGAGACAGGGCTTAGCCTTAGCGATTTGTATGGTGTGGCAACTTTCTATGCTCAATTTAGGTTAGTACCTGCGGGCAAGCATATCATTAAGGTTTGCCATGGCACTGCATGTCACGTTCAAAATGCCGACTCCATAACTGATGCTATTCAGGAAGCCCTTGGAGTTAAGGACGGGGAGACCACACCCGATAAACTATTTACACTCGAGTCAGTTGCTTGTCTTGGATGCTGTTCGCTCGCCCCAGTTATGATGATTGGAGAAGAAACTCATGGAAAACTTACAAAAGCAAGTGCAGTGAAAGTAATCAAGGATATTAAAATAAAAGAAACTGAATCCTAATGTGGAGGGGTTCGAATCATAAACATGAAGTATTTTCTTACCTTCAGCAAAGCAAAAACATAAGGATTACCTAAATCTGTATTCCATATAAATAATAAATAGATGTCTAAAACAAAGGTTATAGTCGGGTTGGGAAGCTGCGGTATAGCAGCTGGAGCTGGTAAGGTGTATGAAAAGATACTTGCGCTCCAAAAATCCGATACGCTCGATTTTGAGCTAAAGAAAACCAGCTGCGTGGGCATGTGCTTTCGTGAACCCCTTGTTGAAGTTGTTGACGATATAGGTTCATTTACCTATGGTGATGTAACCGAGGATAGAGCAGTTGAAATAATTCAGAACCACATAATTGGGCATAATCCCATAAAAGAATATGTGGTAAAAACTGATCTTTTTGAAACCCCCGACAAGAATTTTTTTCAGGGACAGGTAAAGATTGCACTTCGCAATTGCGGTTATATTGATCCTGAAAATTTGCAGGAATACGAAGCAAGAGATGGTTATAAAGCATTGAAAAAGATTGCTGAAAGTAAAATAACACCTGAAGAAGTAATACAAACAGTTCTTGATTCTGGTATTCGAGGACGAGGAGGTGGTGGTTTTTCAACGGGCTTAAAATGGCGATTTGCCCGAAATAATAAAGCGGATGATAAATACATTATTTGTAATGCTGATGAGGGAGATCCGGGTGCATTCATGGATCGTTCGCTGCTTGAGGGAGATCCACATTCCGTGTTGGAAGGTATGATAATTGGCGCTTACGCCATTGGTGCAAACCATGGTGTAATCTACTGTCGGGCTGAGTATCCGTTGGCTATTAAGCGATTAAATATTGCGCTTGAACAAGCACGAAAAGCAGGTTTCTTAGGTATAAATATCTGTGGAATTGAGGGTTTGAACCTTGATATTTACGTAAAAGAGGGAGCTGGCGCATTCGTATGTGGTGAGGAGACAGCCCTAATCGCATCCATTGAGGGTGAAAGAGGAATGCCCCGTAAACGTCCACCTTTCCCTGCTGAAGCAGGTCTTTGGCGTAAACCTTCAAATATAAACAACGTTGAAACTTTTGCCAACATACCCTTTATTATTTACCGTGGAGCCGAATCGTTTAATAAATATGGTACTGAAAAAAGCAAAGGAACAAAGGTTTTTGCCATAACAGGTAAAATCAAGCATGGTGGTTTGGTTGAAGTACCCATGGGTATGACTATTCGTGAGATTATTTATAGTCTGGGAGGGGGAATTCAAAACGATAAGGAATTTAAAGCCGTTCAGATGGGAGGACCATCAGGTGGCTGTATTCCAAAACATCTTATCGATACTGAAATTGATTATGATAAGGTAACTGCTACTGGTGCCATAATGGGTTCAGGTGGTATGGTGGTTATGGACGAAACCACTTGCATGGTGGATGTTGCAAGATTTTTCCTCGATTTTACCCAGAAAGAATCGTGTGGCAAGTGCACTTTCTGCCGTATAGGCACTAAGCGAATGCTAGAAATACTTACTCGTATAACTTTGGGTAAAGGAGTCGAGGGCGATATCGAAAAGCTTGAGGAATTGGCACATCAGATTAAGGATAGTTCCCTTTGTGGATTAGGACAAACTGCCCCAAACCCTGTTCTTACAACCATAAAGTATTTTAGGCATGAATATGAAGCACATATTTACGATAAAAAATGTCCTGCTTTGAGCTGCAAGGCACTGCTTACATACGAGATTGATCCAGCCAAGTGTACGGGTTGCCGGGTTTGTGCCATTAAATGTCCGGTTCAAGCTATTACCGGAGAGAAGAAAATGCCACATTTTATTAATCAAGAAATCTGCATCCGTTGTGGCGATTGCTACAGCAGGTGTAAATTCGATGCCATAAAGATTTCGTAAAATTTGTTTTTAGCTTATAAATAATTCTTTGCTTTTGCGCTCTAGCAAAAAAAAATAGCAGAAATGAGTGAAAAAATCAATATAATTCTTAACGGAAAACCTACAGCTGCAAACAAGGGAGAGTACATCCTGGAAGTCGCCAAACGCCAAGGTATTGAGATTCCAACGCTTTGTCATGATCCTCGCCTTGAGCCCTATTCTTCCTGTTACCTTTGTGTGGTTGAGATTGAAGGGCAACGAAACCTTCAACCATCTTGCTCAACAAGAGTAGCAGAAGGTATGACCATTAATACTGATAACGAACGTGTTCACAGGGCTCGTAAAACAGCATTGGATTTGATTTTGAGCAACCACTACGCTGATTGCGTTGCTCCCTGCCGTGAACGTTGTCCTGCTGGTGTTGATGTACAGGGTTATATTTCACTAATTGAAAAGGGACTATACAGCGAAGCTGTAAAAGTTATCAAGCAAACCAATCCACTTCCAGCAATTTGTGGACGTGTGTGCGTTCGCCCATGTGAGGTTGCTTGCAGGCGTAACCTTCTTGACGAAGGCACAGGTGTTGGTATCGATTACATGAAACGCTTTGCTGCTGATGCTGATCTGGATTCTGAAACACACTATATTCCTGAAATTGCTCCATCAACAGGGAAAAAAGTGGCAATTATTGGAGCTGGTCCCGGTGGACTCTCCGCTGCATACTTTCTTCAACAGAAAGGTCATCAATGCGATATTTACGAGGCGCAACCCTACGCTGGTGGCTGGTTGCGTTACGGCATACCCGAGTACAGACTCCCCAACGATTTGCTCCAACAAGAGGTTGATGCTGTTACCGAGTTGGGTGTTAATATCTTCTACAATAAGAAGTTAGGAGATAACCTTTCGTACAAGGAGATTTCCGACAATTACGATGCAACCATACTAACCATAGGCTCACAGCGCGGAGCGCTTTTGGGTGCAGTGGGAGAGGATGCTGAGGGCGTTTTCTCTGGAATCGATTTTCTTCGAAATATGGAGGTTACAGGTCAGCGTTACGACTTCAAGGGCAAAAAAGTGGCCGTGGTAGGTGGTGGAAATACGGCAATGGACTGCTGTCGTACCTCAATTCGCTGCGGAAGCACCGATGTTACCGTAGTTTATCGCCGTACCGAGAAGGAGATGCCCGCCAATCCCATTGAGATTCACGAGTCAAAGTTGGAGGGTGTAAAGTATATGTTTTTAACCGCACCGGTTAAGGTGAATAAGGATGAATTGGGTAAGTTAAAATCTCTCACCGTGGTTGAGATGGAACTGGGTGAGCCCGATGCTTCGGGGCGTCGGAGACCTGTTGCCATTGAAGGGTCGGAAAAGGACCTTGAGTTTGACTACATTCTGGCGGCCATTGGCCAGAAAACCGATATCAACTTTTTGGATGATATCAATACACACGCCAAGGGTGGCTATCTTAAACCTAACAAGTGGGGCGATATTGCGGCTAACCCAGATACACTACAAACCGATATTCCATCGGTGTTTGCTGCTGGCGATGGGGTAACTGGCCCGGCAACCATTATCGAGGCCATTGCGCAAGCAAAGCTGGCTTCGCATTGCTGCCACCTGTTCCTTAACGGACAAGAGGTAAAACCACCTAAAAAGGAGTTTTTAAGCAAGAAGGATAATTTTAAAACGCAGGAATCAGACGATTACCTTGGTCGCTACCAAAAACAGCTTCGCGAGGAGATGCCTGTGCTTGAAACCAATAAACGAAATAATTTCCACGAAGTGGAGTTGGGCTATAGCGAGGAGCAAGCCCTTCACGAAACGAGCCGCTGCCTCGAGTGCGGATGCGTTGCCTACTTCGATTGCAGCCTAAAAGAGCATGCAGATAATTACAATGCTGACCAGCAACGTTTTGCTGGAGAGCATAAGGAATACCAGGTGAATTTCAACCATCCTTTCATCGAAATAGATAACAACAAGTGTATTCTATGCTCACGTTGTATCCGAATTTGCAAAGAGATTGTGGGAGCTAACGCTTTAACACTTATCAATCGCGGGTTCGAAACCTATGTTGCCCCTTCAATGGGTAACGATTTAAACAATACAACTTGCGAAAGTTGCGGACTTTGCCTATCGGCATGCCCAACCGGTGCACTCACCGAAAACGTTCCGTTTAAACCTGGTCCTGTTAAAATGGATTCGTTTGAAACAATTTGTACCTACTGTTCTGTTGGCTGTAAACTTACCTTTCATCACAGGGGTGGTTTTATTATGAAGGTTACCGGTGCCGAGGGAATGGTAAATGCCGATGGCAACTTGTGTATGTATGGAAAATTTGGATACAGAATTTTCAATAGAACCGACAGAATAACAAAGCCATTGGTAAAAGAGAATGGTTCGTACCGAGAAATTACATTCGAGGATGCATACAAGTTAATGGAAGAAAAAATAAAAACAACAGAATTCAGTAAAAATGCTTTTTTTGCAGGTGCAAGGCTAACCAACGAAGAATTGTACCTTATCCAGAAATTTGCTCGTGCCGGGGTTAAAACCAACAACGTCAACAGCTTCCACTATCTTCATGGGGCATCGAACCTTGCTAACATTTCAACACATAACGTTCCCTTTGAACAAATAAAAAAATCGAGTAAAGTCTTCCTGTTTGGCTCAGAGATAGACAGGTACAACCCTGTTGTGGGATACATGATTAACTCGGCCAAGGTACCGTTCGAAGTAATTTCAACACAAAACATTCCTCGTTTAAAAAGAAAAGCCAGAGGTTTCCACCATATTAATTCATACTTCCATTTCGTTCAGGCAGTAAATCACTACATACTCTCGAATAACCTACAGAACAATCTATTCATAAACGATAACTGCGAGCAATTTGAGGAGTACAAAACGAATCTTTTGGCCAAAAATTACAGTGAACTTTGCAAGCAAGCTTGCGATTGCACCGGTAGGTGTATAGAGGAATTTGCCGATAGATTTAACAAGGAGTTGAATGCAATTCTGATCTTCTCGGAGAGAGAAATTGACCAGCAAACCGCTATAGAAATTCGAAATCTGGCATTAATTACTGGTAAACTTGGTAAAACAGCCACTGGTATTATAGCTCTGAAGAGCAAGAACAACTCGCAAGGAATTTTCGATATGGGAGTTCGACCCAGTACTGGGGTTGGAATCCAAAGCATTTCAAGTAAAGATTTTGCTGAAAAGTTGAAAGAACAATGGGGTGTTAGTACGAACCCAAATCCCGAAAAGGAATGCTTTAGCGAGAGGTTCTACAAAGCTGATTTCCAGAATATTTTTATCTTTGGAGAGGACCCGGTAGGTTGTTCGGATACTAGCAAAAAGATTTCGGGAGTACTCTCAAAGGCAGAATTTATTGTTGTTCAGGATGCCTTTATGACCGAAACAGCCCAAATGGCAAACCTCATACTTCCATCATCGTTTTGGTACGAAACAGGAGGCTCGTTTACCAACTCGCAAAGGTTTATTCAGGAATTCGAGGCTGGACTAAAGCCCAGGGTTGAAAAAACAAGCATCGTACAGCTAATCGACCTATTGAAATTGTTTGGATTAAACGGACTAAACGACATTGATGATGTTAGAAACGAGGCCATATCACTTCTGCCCAAAAATGTGAGTAAAAGCAAACACCGATTTGTTACAATCAATGAACCCGGAGAAATCCCGTTGTTTAGTCATGGATGTGACTATATTATGGAACAATTTGACAAGGAGCTAGAAGAATTTAAATGAATAATGCGATGAAAGAATTCAAAAGCATAAACGATATTTTAGATTTTGCCATTGAAAATGAGCAGCATGCAGTTGATTTCTATAAGGGTTTGGCTAAAATAGCCCATTCCGAAGACATGCGTCAAACCTTTATACAATTTGCCAGAGAAGAGATTGGACATAAAGCTCGTCTTACAAAAATTAAAGAGGAGGGAATTGTAAATTTACCCAATGAGAGTGTTGCTGACTTAAAGATTGCCGATTATATTGTTATAAACGAGGCAACTAATGATTTGACCTATGAGCAAGCACTTATTCTTGCCATGAAGCGTGAAAAAGCAGCATTTAAACTCTACATGTCACTATCAGAAAAATCACAAAGCGAGGATTTGAAGCAACTTTTTTTAAATCTTGCTCAGGAGGAGTCGCGTCATAAATTGCGCTTTGAGCTGGAGTATGACGAGTTTGTATTACGCGATAATTAAAAATAGTATTTAATTATAAAAAGTCCTCATAGATATTTTCTTTGAGGACTTTTTTTGCCTTATAGGATTTTGCCCAAGTTGTTGCTCTTTAGACGAAATACAATTATTATTTGTATTTTTAGGGCAAATTTCAACTTAAATGGTTGCATTTAGTCTTAGGTTTTCTAGCTTGCTCATAATGGCAATCCTTTGGTTTGCTGGAGAAAATCTTTTTGGTCAAAATATTGAGATTGCACCTCAGAAGAGTAGAGTTGAGGTAACAGCCGATTCACTTTTTTCACAGAAGCTCTATATTGAGGCATTGCCTAAATATCAGAAATTAATTGAGCAGTTTCCTCAGGATCCCAACTTTCACTATAAAATTGGAGTTTGCTACTTAAAGGCAACCAAAGAACTTGATAAGTCAATTGAACATCTTAAGTTTGCCTCAACCCGTCAGGTAACAAATCTGGTATACTATTACCTGGCTGAGGCGTTTTTCCATAGCTATCTGTTTGACGATGCCCTTTCATACTACCGCAGATTCATTATTAACGGAGGTGATCCTGAAGTACCAACCCCAATAATCGAACGTCGCGTTGGGCAATGCGAGAATGGAAATTTTATGATCCGTTTTATTTATCAACCTATTGTGATCGATAGGAAAATGGTTCACAAAAACGATTTTTTTCGGTATATCAACACCAAATCTACCAATGGTACATTTATACTTAAACCCAACGATTTAAAAACATCCATCGACCTCAAGCAGGGCGATAGTTCCATTATCTTCTACCCAAATAATCCCCAGCCAGGAGATAAAATATTCTACTCAAGTTTTGGCTCCACAACATCCTATGGAAAAGATATATTTATGATTGAATTTCAGGCTGATGGATTTTGGAGCAAACCCCGAAATCTTGGTGATGTTGTAAACTCATCGTTCGATGAAGATTTCCCATACTTAGCCAGTGATGGAGTTTCATTGTACTTCGCATCCAATGGTCATTACAGTATGGGTGGTTACGATATATATAGGAGTGTTTATAACCCTTCGACTAGGCAATGGAGCACTCCCGAGAATTTGGGTTTCCCTTTTAGCTCTCCATATGATGATTTTTTATTTGTTCCGGATGAAAAGTATGAGCTGGCCACTTTTGTGACCAATCGGAATACAGCAGTGGATAGTCTGGAGATTGTTTTAGTAGAGATAGATGATAATCCCATACGTCGACCGTTCGGTAGGATAGAGTCAATTTGGCGTATTGCCAAACTTGAACCAAAAACAATTACTAGCAAAGAAGTAACTCATACAACTTCACCCAAAACTAAAACACAACCAAAATCAGCATCATTTAATGCCGTTGAAAATGACCCTGAATATTCTAGAGCTTTAGCTCAAGGTTTTACCCAGCAAATGAAAGCCGATTCATTAAGGACTAAATTGGAGGCACTTCGCGAACGTTTCGACTTTGTAAATACTGCTGAAGATAGAAGAGCACTTGAAAGGCAGGTTGTTACAGTTGAAAATGCTCTTCTTGAGGCACAACACAGTGCCGATAATTTTTTTGTTAGAGCAAGTCAGATTGAACAGGAGTATATAGCTGGGAAACGTAAGCCCATCGATAAGCCTACATCAACCTTTGCGTCAGATAATCCAAAATACCTTTATCAGGCACAATTTGCCCCAACTGTTTTTCAAACCGATGAGTTAAATCGATTGGCCCAATGGGAGAGGTTAACCCCTCAGATTGAAACACAGAGAAGGGAATTATTAGAATTAAAGAGTAAGATAGAACTAATCGAGAGCAATGAGCCCGATTCCTATAACGAAAATCCACAATACCAAAAGCATAAAACAGATTGGTTAACAAAAATTCGAAGCTTTAACAATTTATTGAACGAACAAGCAGTAGGAAAAAAAATACTTTATAGAGAATGTGTTTCTGTGGCTATGGTAAAAAGAGGGGCAAGCAACGATATTGATATCAGAAGCGAGATTGATAGAGCAAACCAGCACTTTCGTGCTGCTACGGCCATTCGAAATAATGCCACCGAAGAGGAGATGGATCATTCAATTTATGATGCTTTACTTCTTGATGAGCTGGGGGTGTTAAGGTTAGAACTTGTTTTTGCCAAGCTATGGGGAATGAAAATCTTTGAACAGGAGGTGCTTAGCAGAATATATCGGCTTGAACAGAATATCTTTGGGAGCAAATTACCTGTTACTCTCACTAAAACTATTGCTGAAAAGGTTGTATCTGAAGATCAAGAGTCGGTTCTTCAGGATGCTTCAATAAGCCGAGTTGAAGAAAACAAAGTAAAGCCTGATGCAATACTATTTCATCCCGAGAAAGAAATAGAATTTCAGGTGGTTGAAAAATCGCCCTACAGTTCAGCTAATCCTATTCCCGTTGACAAACCTTTTCCTTCAGGAGTCATCTATAGGATTCAGGTGGCAGCATTCAGCAACCCTGTTGCTGTCGATTTCTTTAAAGGAATGATGCCAATCAACGGGGAGCGAGTTAGCGGAGGGAAGGTGACTAAATACTACATAGGAAATTTTCGATTGCTCAACGATGCAGAAAAAGCATTACCAGTTGTTCGATCAAAAGGATTTAAGGATGCGTTTGTCGTTGCTTGGCACAATGGACGTCCTATTGCCCTTACTAGAGCAAAATCGCTAGAATCATCCGAAGATTTATCTAACGATAAATCACCAAGAATTAGCATTGAACAGGATAGTCGTCTCTATATGATTCAGCTTGGACATTACAAAGGGCGACTACCTGACGATATAGCTCAAACCATAAGGGCGCTTGCCCCAGGGAAGGATATTATTCGTAAACCCAACGATCAGGGTGGCTTTATCTATTCTGTTGGTTCATACACTGATGCCGTAGAGGCAGCAAGGGTTAAGGACAATTTAATTGGTAGTGGAATTAAAAATGCTTTTGTTGTTGTGGTTGAACTAGATGATAATTAGCTATATTAGCATCACTTTTTCTTGAGATATTATGAGCAGCAGTAGATCCACAAAAAGAAAGGAAAGTATTAGTAGTCAGAAAAATAAATCAGATTACTATTCTCTCTTTCTTTTCAATGACGATTATAATCATTACGAATATGTAATCGACAGCTTGGTTGAGGTATGTAATCATAACAGGTTGCAGGCCGAGCAATGCACTTTAATAGCACATCATAAGGGTAAGTGCGATATAAAAACGGGTGAGTTCAGTAAGCTCAAGTTAATGAAAGATGAACTTTCAAGGCGTGGGCTATCCTCAACTATTGTTTCCCAATAGGGAATGTTATATTGATATTTTAACAATACTTTATAAGTAAAACCATGACAGGTGTAATCATTTTAATCCTTATCGGATTATTTCTCTTTTTGGTTGAGTTTTTATTGATTCCTGGAATTACTGTTGCAGGCATTGGAGGAGTGGCCTTTTTGATTGGTGGTATTGTATGGGCATACACTGGATATGGAAATACTGCTGGTCACATCACGCTAATCTCTACATTGGTTGCTACGTTCTTTACCATTGCCATAGCCCTTCGTGCTAAAACCTGGAAAAGATTTATGCTTAACACTAATATCGAAGGCAGTGTGGCAAACATCGATGATGAAAATCAGGTTAAACCAGGAGATACTGGCATTGCCATTAGCAGATTAACCCCAATTGGTAAAGCCCGATTCAACGATAGGGTTTATGAGGTTAAGTCAACAGGAGAGTACATTGATCAAAAAACAGAAATCGTTGCCCTTCGTTTTGAAGGATCAAAAATAATTGTTAAACCAAAAACAACTTAATTATGACTGGGATTGCGCTTTATCTAATAATCTTTGCCGTCAGCATAGTCGGCTTATGGATTATCCTTTACTTTGTACCCATTGGAATGTGGTTTTCGGCCTTGGTTAGCGGGGTTAGAGTTTCTCTGCTGCAGCTTATTCTGATGCGTTGGAGAAAGGTACCACCAGGAGTTATCGTTCAAGCATTAATTGAAGGGACTAAGGCTGGCATTGAACTTTTTCGAAACGATCTTGAGGCTCACTACCTTGCAGGTGGTCGTGTATCAAAAGTGGTTCACGCCCTGGTATCAGCTCAAAAGGCCAATATTCCTTTGGATTTCAAAATGGCTACTGCAATTGATCTGGCAGGAAGAGATGTATTTGAAGCCGTACAAATGTCAGTTAACCCTAAGGTAATAAATACACCTCCCGTTACTGCTGTAGCTAAGGATGGGATACAGCTTATTGCCAAAGCTAGAGTAACCGTACGTGCCAATATCAAACAACTGGTTGGTGGAGCAGGAGAGGAGACAGTACTTGCACGCGTGGGAGAGGGTATTGTTTCATCAATCGGTTCTTCCGATTCGCACAAAAAAGTATTGGAAAACCCCGACTTCATTTCCCGAGTTGTACTTGAGAAGGGATTAGATGCAGGTACTGCATTCGAGATACTTTCCATTGATATTGCAGATATTGACATTGGAAAAAACATTGGTGCCGTGCTTCAAATGGATCAAGCCAATGCCGATAAGAATATTGCTCAGGCTAAGGCCGAAGAGAGACGTGCAATGGCGGTTGCTCTTGAGCAAGAGATGAAAGCCAAAGCTCAAGAGGCACGTGCTAAAGTTATCCTTGCTGAGGCAGAAATTCCAAAAGCAATGGCCGAAGCTTTCCGATCAGGAAACCTGGGAATTATGGATTACTATAAGTTTAAAAATATTGAGGCTGATACCAATATGCGCGAGAATATTGTGAAGGATAGTGGAAGTTCAAAGAAAAAATAGATTAATATAATTGCTAATAAAAAAGGTGAAGCGGATAACTTCACCTTTTTTATTTCTATGCTTATTGATTACTTATTGAAAATTTTTGACCATTCATACTTTTTGCGCTTCTTCCAGTCGCCTTTATGGAAGATATAGCTAACAATTAAAGGTAAAACGCTGGTTGCTTCAGCATAAACCATTTGTTCGTAGGTCGTGTCAACCTTACCCCACGAAGAGGCTTCTTTTAGGGTTGAGCTGGAGCAAGCTCCATCGCGAACATCGGCAACAGTAATCTGAATTGCATATTTGTGCATCGGCACATCGTGTCCTAAGATCTCAGCACATACTACAGTATCCTGAGCAAAGTTTTTTGGAACACCTCCGCCAATCATGAATAATCCAGTGGTTTTTGCCTGAAGTTTAATCATGGTTAGCTCACGAAAATCCTTAACCGAGTCGATTGATACATGTGCATCAGGACGTTCAACCTGATGCTTAACCAACCCAAAACCAGCGCTACTATCACTGAAGGCGGGGCAGAAAATGGGAATGTTATGCTCATAACAGGTTTGAACTAAGCTATCCTTCTTAACAGAATGCTTGGTAAGGTACTTACCCATTTCGCGAATAAATTCACGAGAGCTGTATGCTCCTGGTTTCATGCCATCAGCTATTGCCTTGGTAGCGGCATCGCATTTTTGCAGATCCTCTTCATCAATAAATGTATCGTATATTCGGTCTATATAGTTGCCCCTCAAAATTTTATCGTCAACCCAAGGTGTGCCTTTGTAATGTTTGAAGCCTAACGCTTCAAAAAAATCCATATCCACAATAGAGGCTCCTGTGGCTACAATAGCATCAATCATATTGTTCTTTACCATCTCCACATATACCTGCATACAACCACCTGCGCTAGTACTTCCAGCTAAAGTAAGCCAATTGCTACACTCTGGATCTTTTATCATGCGGTCGAAGATATCCGCTGCTGAAGCGGTATCGCGTGATGTGAACGACATATCGCGCATTGAATTGATAATGGGGGTAGAATCGAATGATTTAATGTCGATGTGTTTAACTACATCCTTAAGCAGATCTTTTTTCTTCATTTCATAGGTTTTAATAAAGTGGAATGCTTTCAATTACTTTGCAAATTTATAGGAAAGTATTTTGTAAACCAATTTAGATGCTAAAAAGTCCGATGATTTTTCATGGGGATTTGGACATAGTTCTACCACATCAAAACCCACCAGGTTTTTTTTCTCAATAACCTTTTTAAGGAACGAAAGGGTTGGGTACCATTCAAGTCCACCGGGTTCCGGTGTTCCGGTGGATGGCAAAATTGAAGGATCAAATCCATCCAGATCGATTGTTAAGTAAACATTGTCGGTAAGCAAATCAATAGCTGTTTCCATCCACTTATCGCATTGGGTAATTCGGTGTGCCCAGAAAACCCTTTTGGGGTCAAGCCGATCTTTTTCTCCAACATCCATACTTCGGATACCCACTTGGACTATTGGGCATATATCCTGAGCTCGCGCCATAACACAGGCATGATTATTTTTTGAGCCTTCGTAGCTATCACGGAGGTCAGCATGTGCATCTATTTGTAATATACTTAAGTTTTTGAATTTTTTTGCATGGGCCTGAATTGGGCCGATGCTTACCGAATGTTCACCACCAATGGTAACTAAAAACTTGCCAGATTCAATGTGCTTTAACGCTTCCATTTCCGATGCTTTTACCATTTCATCAGGACTTTTGTTATCAACGATAGGGGGTGCAGTATATATGCCATGTTGGTATACTTCGCTATCGGTTTCAATATCGTACAGTTCCATATTGGCCGAGGCTTCAAGTAGGGCACTTGGACCCAGATCTGATCCCTTTACCCAGGTGCTTGTTCCATCGTACGGGATGGGAAGTATTACAATTTTTGATTCTTTTTCCTGTGTAAATTCATCGGGCAGTCCACCATAACAGATCATAGTATTCGTTTTTTTTTACTGCAATTATATGAAAAAATGTAGTATAACTAGAGTATATTGTATGTAATTGCTAAAAATAGTTTGTAATTCAACTTATCTGTTTTGTAATCATAAAAAAAGCCTCTCAGTCAAAATCGAGAGGCTTAATTGAAGAAGCTCAAACCTAAAACCTAAAACCTAATTTATTGCATATATGGACAAATACCCATTCTTCCTTGCATGTGTGTACCTCTATGTCCCATTTTTTTTGACCTGCCAGCTCTATTTGCATTAAATACTACTCTTTGATCTTCTGTAAGTATTGTAGATATTTCAGTCCTATGAGCAGAACCCTTCTTCATAATATTGGCTTTTATTTGGGCCATCTCATCTATGGTTTTGTTAATGGCATTCATATCGGGTTTTTCGGCCGACTGAAGTGTTTGTAAGCGGGCTCTTTTTTCATTCAACTCGTTGCGGAGCGGTGTAACTTCTTTGAGATGCTTAGTACGAAGTTCTTGAATTTGAGTTTGCTGTTCCGGGCTAAGGTTGGGAATAAAATGTCCTATTAATGGCCTTTCATCCTGATTAAGCCTTCGTTGTTCTGGTCTTCCCTGTCCGCGTTGAGCGTAAGTATTTAGTCCTATTGTCATTAGGATAGAACTAATCGCAATGGCAATCATTGCTGGTTTTAACAATTTTGTTTTCATATCAATTTAATTTAAAGAGTTATTAATTCTAATTACTGATTATTTTTTTTTGTGCGATCTATTCTTCTCCCATGCCTTATTTTTCTGTATTGATCCACTCGATCCCTGTCCATCATTCTATAAAACATTCTTTTAAAATGCTCCTGCTGTTCAGGTGTGACGGCAACCTGTTTAACTTTTTTGAAGTGTTCAATGGTTATTTTGTGATGTTTGCGATGTAACTCAGCAATTTCATCTGAAAGGCTATCGAGTATATGGTTGTTTGGAGCATCCTTAGAAAGTTCAATCATTGATAGTTTGTAGGTATTTTTGATTTCACGCTTTACCAATTGCACTTCCCCCATAAATTGATCACGAAGCACTTTGAATTCCTCTCTTTGCTCAGGGGTAAGGTTTAGCTCATTGGCAATAAACTTAGCGTGCTGAAGTTCGTTGGGAGCCACTGGTGGTAACTCCTTAGGAGCATTATAGAAGTGGAAACCAATTGTTCCGATTACTGCAACATTTATGGCTACAAGTAAGATAATAACTCCGATTAACACTCTTGTTTTTGTAAAAAAGTTCATGGCAGTATTATTTAAGGTAATTCATTATTTGCAAGCTCTTCGTATGGCTTATAGATTTCTGATGGGAAGTATTCTTCTGTTAAAAGAGTCCACGACTGTTCAATGTCTTCATTTATATTCGAGAAAATTAAGCCATTGATTAGACTTCCCATTAGGATGCCAATGAATAAACCTGCAGCAGCAATCGATGTAAAGGCAACTCTACGAATTGTAAGTATTGGAGAATTGTAGCTCTTTTCCTTTACATTGATTTTGTTCCAAATTTTTTGTCCAAGAAAAGGGTTAGGGGAAAATTCATTCTTCTCAAATTCAATTTCCCCATATATCCTGATAAAACTATCAAATGCTTTTTTGCAATTAGTGCAAGTTGATATATGATCCTCAAATTGTTGTTTCTGAGTTGCATTTAACCTTTTATCAAGGTATTCAATAAATTTGGTATTGACTTCTTTGCATTTCATTGTTTTGCACTTTACTGTTTAGACAAAATTATTCATTAAAACTTGCGCTTATGGTTTATTTTTTTTTGACTTAACAACCAATTTCTTTTGAAGATTTGCCTTTGCCCTAAAGAGTAAAGATTCTACAGATGCTAGAGAAACGTTCATTACTTCTGCAATTTCTTTATATGAAAGGTCCTGATACTTGCTAAGTATAAATGCAATTCTTTGGTTATCGGGGAGGCTATTAATGGCTTGCTTTAGAATTAACCTATCCTCTTTTTTTTGTATTTGTTTATCGGGATTTGCATTGGGGTTTTCTTCAATATCAAAATACTGGCTTCCTCTATTACCACCTGTAAAGAACCTGTCAATGCTTTGCAGTACGCTTTCGCGTTTTTGTTTACGTACAAAATTTAACGACTTATTAACAGCAATTCTGTAAAGCCATGTTGATAGCTTCGCCTCATTCCTGAAATTGGAGAGTGATTGGTAAACCTCTATAAAAACTTCCTGAGCCAAATCTTCTGCATCAGCATAGTTGGAAACAAAACCTCTACATGTTTTAACCACCAATGGCTGATACCTGTGCACCAGTTCTACAAATGCCTTCTGGCTGTTTTCAGTAAGTATTTCATGAACTATTTGCTGGTCGGTCATATATATATGCGATAGAGTTGCTTTTTATGCATTAGACACTTGCAATTTACAAAACTTGCGTCAGGTTTGAAAAGATAGGGTTCCTATTTATTTAGCTCTTGAAAGAGGATATCATTAGCCTTGCTGTTGATCAAAAAGAATTACATTTGTATAAAAAAATAAGCGATGGGTATAAGGGTAAAAATTCTATTAGGCTTTTTTATTCTAGCCTCCATGCTCTTTATTTCTGGAGCAATTTCAATATTTGAGCTAACAAAGTTAAGCAGAGCAGTTAAAATGATGATTAATGATAGCTATAGAAGTATTGATTACTCAAAACAAATGCTTGATGCAATTGAAAAACAGGAAAAAATCATTCTTTTTTTCATAGGAACCAAGAGTTCAAGCTATGAAGATTCCTATAAAGGTATTGCAAAACATTTTGAATTAAATCTTGACAGCGCAAAGACTAATCTCACCTTTAAAAATGAAAAAGAGATAATAGATTCAATTTCATATCACTATCGTTTTTTTAAAGATGTTTCAGATCAGGTATTTAGAGGAAAACTTTATTTAACAGAAGATTATATCGAGCATATTTATCCTCATGCTCTTGCTACCAAAGAATTTATAAAACAATTGATGGTGTTAAATCAAAAAGAGCTTTACGAATCTGCAGCATTTCATGAAGCAAGTGCTCAAAGAGCTTTAATGCCCGGACTAATAGTTATTCTAACATCTTTATTATTTACATTTATATTTACCTATTTAATTAACCATTATTTTGTTTCACCAATTATTAGGCTTACAAAAGGGATTAATGATTATGTTAAGTACAATAAACCTTTTGGTATTCCTTTGGAAACTAGAGACGAACTTTGGAAATTAAAGGAGTCGATTACAAATTTAATAGCTATTTGTAGAACAAGTAATCGCAAGACCGAATAACCAAACTATGCGTTTAACTATAATTATAAGATATATTGGGCTAGTTCTTCTGTTGAATTCTGCATTTATGTTTATAGCTTTTTTGATTTCGGCATATAATGCTGATTCGGCTATGATTCCTTTGCTTTTAAGCAGTATTCTAACTGCTTTAGTTGGTTTTTTTCCAATTATTTTTGTACCTCCTTCAGATAATCTTACGAATAAAGAAGGCTATGTAATTCTTGTTTTTAGCTGGTTGATTGTGTGCTTGTTTGGTATGTTACCTTACCTAATTTGGGGAGGTGAATTTACTGTTGTTAACTCGTGGTTCGAAAGTGTAGCAGGTTTCACAACCACAGGATCCACAATTTTAAACGATATAGAAGCACTTCCCAAAGGGCTATTATTTTGGCGTTCATCTACTCATTGGTTAGGTGGAATAGGAATAATTCTATTCGTATTGGTTATAATTCCAGCTTTAGGAAAAACACGTATGTCCTTGTCAAGGTTGGAAATGTCGCCTTTAGCAAAAACTAATTTTCACTATAAAACCAATAAGACATTGCGTGTGGTTGTTATGGTTTACCTCGGATTAACCATAGTTGAGACAGTACTGCTTTATTTATTTGGAATGAACCTATTCGATGCGGTAACCCATACCTTTGGAACTGTGGCTACTGGGGGATTTTCACCCAAAAATGCAAGCATAGGTTATTATGATAGTGTTGCCATTGAGTTGATAATCATTGTTTTTATGTTTTTAGCAGGAATGCATTTTGGGGTTCTATACACCGTTTTCACTTTTAAAGATGTTAAATGGTATAAGTCTTCAGTTTTAAGGTTTTATTTTTTTATGATGCTTGTTGGAGTAATTATAGTTACCATTAGCACTAAAGGAGATAACTACGAAACATGGGGCGAAGCCCTAAGATATTCTGCATTTCAAGTTGTCTCAATCTCAACTACCACAGGTTATGGCACTGCTGATACTACTCTTTGGCCTCCATTATCAATAATGGTTTTAATTTACTTTTCATTTCAATGTGCATGTGCTGGCTCAACTGCCGGTGGAATAAAAGTTGATAGATTGGTAATTTTCTTTAAAAGTTTAAGACGTCAGGTTCTTAAGTTGCAACATCCACAAGCTGTTATACCTGTTAGAATAGATGGTAATTCTGTAGATGAAGAAACTATTGATTCTGTACTTCTTTTTATCGTATTATACATTCTAATTCTATTTGTAAATGGATTACTTATCACTGCAATGGGAGTGGATTTAATGACAGCGTTTTCAGCTTCAGCTGCAACAATAAGTACTGTTGGTCCTGGCTTTGGGGAAGTAGGTTCTGCATCTAACTATGCAATAATTCCAGACTTAGGTAAGGTGTTGCTTACAATTAATATGCTTCTTGGTCGCTTGGAGATTTTTGGTTTGATGCTTCTTTTCTTTATCAGATCGTGGAGGTAAAAGAAATATCAACAAAAAAAGCCCTTAATAATTAAGGGCTTTTTTTACTTGCGGTCCGGACGAGACTCGAACTCGCGACCCCGTGCGTGACAGGCACGTATTCTAACCAACTGAACTACCGGACCAAAACTATTTTGAACGCTTTTTTTTAACGCTGCAAAGATACACCTTCAAATAATATCTGCAATATTTTTGACAAAAAATTATTCTTTGTTAATAAAAAAGCTAAAATGAACATTTCCGTAATTCCTAACAGATTCAAAATAAGGATATTTTGATAGGTTGATTTTTTTTGAATGTTCAAGAATTAACCATCCACTCTGCTTAAGTAATGAATTTTTAAAGACTAATTCAGGGATTTTCTCGATACCTTTTGTATCATAAGGAGGGTCAGCGAAGATAATGTTATAGTTGGAATAACACTTTTCTAAAAATGTGAAGGCATTTTGCCTAATCGAAACGATGTTTTTTAGGTTAAGTTCGGAAATAACTTTTCGGATGAAGAAAAGATGTTGAGGGTTATTTTCAACAAGATGAATGTTTGTGCATCCTCTTGAAGCGAATTCAAAGCTAATACTACCTGTCCCTGCAAAAAGATCAAGTACAGAGATATCTTCAAAATTAAAATAGTTATTGATAATGTTAAATAACCCCTCTTTTGCTATATCGGTTGTGGGGCGTGCAGAAAATTTCTTCTTAGGAGGCGTAAATATCTTTCCCTTGTAAATACCACTAACTATTCGCATAGGGATTGGTTGAACAGATTGGCAAATTTTACCTTATGCTTACTTAACAAGTAGCTAAAATAATTTTGTTCAATGGTTGATGCTTGCTTTACCGATTTGAAAAAGCGATCGATTAGTGATTCAAGTCGTTCCTCTTCGTATACATTTCCTAGAAGTTTTACTGATATATCACCAGTAGCCAGCTTGAGCTTTTGACAAATATTCAATAAATGGTATACAATATCCTCTGGAACTTGAGCTTCAACGCTACCGCAGTGCAATAACCTTGATGATTTTGAAATTATTACTACAGAAAATTTTTCAGATAACGATAGGGTTATCATCGGAAACGATTGATGTGAAGTTGAAAGTCGATGGTAGCATAATGCAGGATCGCAAAAGCCAATAAATCTTGTTTTTTTCTGGATTGTCAACCAATAGCTTACTAGGGTAGAGGGAATATTGAAAATACTAACCAATTCGTTCTGAAGATTATTATACCATATTTCATCCAAAGGGTCAATAGAGTGAATGGTATTTAGGAATTGTTTTGCTTTTTGGGGTTCAAAAAAATCTTTTGGAACGATAGTACAGGAAGGTGATTCGTAACAGAAGAGAACTCTTTTGAAGCTATTCGATAACCAAGGAAAAGTTGTTAAGACTTGCTTCACGTAGTTTGGCCAATCTTCAGAATATTTAATTGCTAAACCGAATGGGAATGAAACCAAGCCAATGTATTGCTTTCGTGTTACGTCCTTGATGCAAAATGAAAATCCATTCAGGGATACCTGAATGGATAGTTCATATGATTCAGTACGGTCAGGATCAAAGGTTTCGTCAAAAAGCTCAAACTTCTGCATCATTATTATACTTTCAACCTATTCCCAGTTTCCTGCATGGTTGGTGAACTCAGTAAGCGATCCGACTTGAAGACCAGGATAACGCTCTAGTTTCTTTCTAAGGTCATTTTCATTAACAACAAGCTGACGATCTAATCCTTTTAGAAGTACATCGTTATGTACTTTAGCTTCAAAAACTTGAACTTTTAATCCGGAACCTGTTTCAAGTTGTCCAGCGGCAATTTCAAATTGCGAGTTTCCTGCAAAAGGAACATATCTTAATGAATCAACTGGATAACCTTTTTTGAAGATGCTGTCTAAAACGCTTAACATTATAGTATCTCGATAAACCAATCCCTTGGCAACGGCAATTGAGTCATCCAATGAGCCTATTTGCTTAACAACCCTAAAGGAGTCATATTTAACAAAATTGATAAGAGTGTCGAAACTACCAGTAAATTTTTCGTTTTCTACACGGTAAGCCAATTGAGCAGTTCGGATATCTTTTAAACGTTCAATAGTTTTTGCATACCTTTTATCCTTTTCTCTGTTGAAACGGATAGGATTCATAATACTTTCATAAACAAAGTATGATAAAACAATTATGGCAACAAAAAGTAGAATTTGATAAACGGTTTTCATTTTACTCAATTTAGTTTAAGTTTGTGTGCAAATTTAAAAACATATAATTAATATTTAAATAACACATTGATATAATTCCACAATTCTATGCAAAAAAACAGCATAAGGAATCAAATAATTAAGAATTTAGGATTCGATTTAACAAGCAGTCAAGAGGTTACATCGGATCTCCTTTCTGATTTTTTTGTAAGCAAAAATTATTCTTACTGCTTTCTTTTAAAAGGGTATGCTGGAACAGGAAAAACAACTCTTATTTCTGCATGTGTCAGAAGTCTTGTTATTGCAAAGATAAAAGTTGTTTTACTTGCACCCACTGGAAGAGCAGCCAAGGTTCTGACTTCATATTCAGGTTATCCAGCTTATACAATCCATAAGTGGATATACCGAAAACAATCGCAGAAGGATGGGTTTGGCAAGTTTGTATTAAATAGAAATACTTTAAAAAATACTGTTTTCATTGTAGACGAAGCATCAATGATAAGTAATAATTCCACGGATGATTCAACTTTTGGTTCTGGTCGCTTACTTAACGATCTAATACAATATGTTTCCAGTGGAGATGGGTGTAAATTAATGCTAGTAGGAGATCTAGCACAGCTTCCTCCAGTTAAACTAGCTATAAGTCCAGCACTCGACAAATCAGTACTACAAACCTTTGGCCTAGAAGTAGTAGAGATTACACTTGCAGAGGTTGTAAGGCAAGCAAAAGACTCTGGAATACTCTTCAATGCAACAAAAATACGTGAAATGCTGGAATCGGATAATATTAAAATCCCTAAATTTCAAATCGAAGGCTTTAATGATATAGTTAAAATAGAAGGCGTAGATTTCTTAGAGAGTCTAGAATCTAGTTATTCAAGGGTTGGTTCTGTGGATACTGTAGTAGTAAACTATTCTAATAAAAGAGCAAATAAGTACAATCAGGGGATCAGGAATAGAATACTTTGGCGGGAAGAAGAATTATCTTCAGGTGATTTTCTTATGGTAGTTAAGAACAACTACTTCTGGGTTGAGAATATTCCGGAGGTTAGTTTCATAGCCAATGGCGATATAGTTGAAGTAATAAGAATTTTTAAGGTTAAGGAACTTTACGGTTTCAGATTTGCTGATGTTGCTGTTCGTCTTATCGATTACCAACAGCAGGAATTAAACCTTACCATTCTACTTGACACACTTGAAATTGATGGACCATCATTGCCTGTTGAGAAATCAAAGGAACTTTATAATAGTGTTTCTGAGGATTATGCATATATTCAAAACAGGAAGACAAGAATTAGCAAAATTAACAATGATGTTCATTTTAATGCTCTACAGGTTAAGTTTGCCTATGCAGTAACATGCCACAAAGCTCAGGGTGGTCAGTGGAAAGAAGTATACATTGATCAGGGTTTCTTCAGGGAGGATATGATTAATCGCGAATATCTAAGATGGTTGTATACAGCTTTAACCCGTGCATCAGAAAAGGTGTATCTGGTAAATTTTAATCCTGCTTTTTTCGATTAGTGTCAATTTTAATAGGTTGATATTATAATATATTTATAGTGAAGAGTTGAATAACAATGGTAAGATTACATGCAAACAAAAAAAACATTATTTTAGCTAAAAATAACTCTTATTGCCATGAAAGTTAAACTTAAGATTCGCCAAAAGATTCTTTTTTACATTTTATCTCTTTTCACAGTATTCTATATTATCACCTTAGGGTATATCGTTTTCAATTCTCGTCAAACAATTTTAAAAGAAACAAAAGAAAAATCATTGCTTATAGCCCATAATTCTGCAGGTGAAATTCAGCGTTTTTTTGAGAAGAATCTTACAATAACCAGAACTCTTTCACAAGCTTTTTCAGTATACCAAAACTTATCACCAAAACTATGGCAAGAGCTTTTCATGAATATGTATTTGCCTGTTTTAAAGTCAAATCCTCATGTTTACATTATATGGGATAGTTGGGAATACTATGGCTATATTCCAGGTTATGCAAAAGACTTTGGCCGAATTTTGATGTATGTATTAAGGGATGGTCAAGAATATACTAAAGCCATAGAAGAAAGGAGCATCGATGGTGACCCAGAAAGGTATGGTCAATTTAAGAAAAAGAATGCAGATGATATATGGGAACCATACCTTGATCAGGTTCAAGATAATGTTAGGGAAGCTAGGTTGATGACAACCATTGCATCGCCAATAAAAATCGATGGAAAATTTATGGGCCTCATTGGGGTAGATGTTGAATTAACCTATCTACAAGAACTTGTAAAAGAAGTTGATCTTGTTGAGGGGGGATATGCATTTTTAATATCTAATGATGGTGTAATTGCTGGTCATCCAGACGGATCGTTGATTTTTAAAAATATATCTGATATTTTATCTAGTGAGGTTAAGACCTATAATATTATTCAGCGCATTAAAAAGGGAGAGAACTTTGAATTCAACCGTGATTTTGAAGGTGAAACTCACACAATAACCTTTACTCCTATTCATGTGGAAGGGGTTAGTTCTTATTGGTCATTGGTTCTTTCTATACCGCAAAGAGAAGTTATGGCTGATGCAAATCGAACTTTATTCATATCATTGGGTGTTGGAATTTTTGGACTGATTTTAATTTTTATAATCTTAGTATTCATTTCTGATAACTTAACTCGTCCCATCGTAAAGATAACAGATTCACTTAAGAGAATGGCTATGGGAGAGATATCTAGTAAACTATCCCTTGATATTGATACAGGTGATGAAGTAGAGGAAATGGCTAAAGCATTGAATACTACAATTGAGGGATTAAATCATAAAACGTCATTTGCCCTAGATATTGGAAACGAAAGGCTAACCAGCAAATTGGATTTGCTTAGCGACCAAGATATCCTTGGAAAATCCCTATTAGACATGCGCGATAGCCTAAAGCATTCAAGGGAGGAAGAGGAAAAAAGAAAAGTTGAGGATGCTAAAAGAGCATGGTCAAATGAAGGGTTTGCTCTTTTCTCAGATATTCTAAGGCAGAATAGCGATAGCATACAGAATCTAGCCGACGAGATTGTTAGAAATCTTGTTAAGTACTTCAGAACAAACCAAGCAGGAATGTTTATTCTCAATGATGAAGATAAAAATGATTTGTATTTTCAGTTTTTGGCTGCCTTTGCATGGGATCGTAAGAAGTTTGTAAACAAGAGGGTGGAGTTGGGTGAGGGTTTGGTTGGTGCCTGTGCAATGGAAAAGGAAACCATTCAGTTAACTGAAATCCCTGAAGATTATGTGTTTATAACTTCCGGTTTGGGTAAAGCCACCCCTCGCTATGTGGTTTTAGTACCCTTGAAACATGATGAATCCGTGGTAGGTGTTCTCGAAATGGCTTCCTTTAATAAGATGGAAGGACATGAGGTAGAACTTTTAGAGAAAATTTCAGAGAGTATTGCTTCATCAATTCTATCTGTTAAGATTAACACAAAAACACGATTGCTGCTTGAACAATCGCAGCAGCAAGCCGAAGAAATGAAGGCACAGGAAGAGGAAATGCGTCAGAACATGGAAGAATTGCAAGCAACACAGGAGGAAATGGGTAGGAAAGCCGAAGAGCAAAAACAAAGGGAGGATGCATTGAAGAAAGCTTATGAATCAGAAATAGAACAACTTAAACAACAAATAGTTAAATCAAAATCCTGAAATTAATAATTATAAAATTCAATACAGATTATTGAAGGCTAGCCATCCCTAGTTTGTTTTTAAAGAGATCAAACCGAACATTCAGCATCACATATTTGTTTTAAAAAGAAAAATATGAACAGTAAGGTTATTTTTCTTTTATTGTTTTCAATTTTAATAGTTTTTGTTAATAGTAGTGTAAAAGGGCAAAGTAAAATGATAAATAACAATTTTGAGATTGCCACCCTTGGAGCTGGTTGTTTTTGGTGTGTTGAAGCTGTATTTCTCAGGTTGAATGGGGTTGAAAAGGTTCAATCGGGGTATTCAGGTGGAAAGATACCTAATCCCACATATCGTGAAGTAACTTCTGGTTTGACAGGACATGCAGAGGTGGTTCAAATTACCTTTGATCCAAAGGTTATAAGTTATGCTAAAATACTTGAAGTATTTTTTAAAACCCATAACCCTACAACCCTTAATCGTCAGGGTGCAGATGTGGGAACTCAGTATCGTTCGGTAATATTTTATCATTCTGATGAGCAGATGAGAGTTGCCAATGAAGTAAAAGATATGCTTGGCAAGGCAGCATTATGGAAGGATCCCATAATAACAGAAATATCACCCATTACACCATTTTACATTGCTGAAGATTACCATCAGAATTATTTTGCCAATAACAAGAATCAGCTATACTGTCAAATGGTTATATCGCCTAAAATTGATAAGCTGGAGAAGTTGTTTAGAGAGTATTTAAAGAATTCAAAAAAATGAGATTTAGCTGATTGATACCTTAAAAATCAATAAAAAGTAAAACTTTTTTACCTTTGCAGCTCATTTTATCTAATATTTCAAATGAAATTATTTCGATTTTCTTTAGTTGTTTTATTTTCCATTTCGATTTTTTCATGTTCTGTAAATAAGCAGTTAAAACAGTTAAATCTTGACGCACAATCTGCTTATCAAGCATATGATTTTGAAGCTGCGATAATTGCTTATGATGAAATTATCAAAATCAAAACTGAAAAAAATAAAGAGGTTGAAGGTAATATTTATCAGAATGCAGGTCTTGCAGCCTGGGAAGTTAAAAAAACTACTAAAACCATTGATTATCTCGAAAAGGCAAAGCAAACTTCGGCTGCTAATGCTAAAACCTATTCAACCTTAGCAAAGGCATACCTAGAGATTGATAACCTCTCAAGAGAAATAAACAACCTTGAGGATTACGTTGAAAAGTATCCCAAAGGAGAAGAATTGACACAGGTTCATGCACAACTATTTTTAGCGTATGCTAAAAGTTCCAACTGGGAAAAAGCAGATAAACTATGGTCATCGCTAGATATTAAGTACCATTCTGAAGTTAGAATGTTATCTGAGTACATGAAGGTTAATGGAGGGCTGGGAAAAGAGGATAAGGTGAATAAGTTGGCTTATCAGCTACTTAATTTGGATCGTAATAATACAAATGCTCTTGAGGTCCTTGCACTATATTACTACCGAACAGCTGAAGAACGATATCAAAATGAAATGAAAGCATACGAAGACAATAGGACTAACCGTCAGTATAAACAATTACTTGATGCCCTCGAGGAGATAAATACCAATTTCAGAACCTCACGCGATTACCTTGAGAGGCTATATAAGTATAATCCAGACCCTCGGTTTGCTATTTATCTGGGAAATATTTATACCCGTTTTGATAACAAGAAACAGGCAGATTACTACTATCGTATAGCTAAAGAAAAATAGGAGTGTAGTTAGAATAATCATAGCAGTAATAAGCTAAAAAAAATTTTCAATACCAGGATAACCAAATTTTTCCTTAGCAATGTCTTCAGGGTAAATAAAATATTGCAGGGTGGCTTCTGCACTCAATTCACCTTTTCCGTTGTACAAATCAGCTTTGATGTCGGCTAATCGTTTTTCATGTTTAACCAATTTTGCGATCAACCTGATTTTTCCATCATTAATATTTACAGGCTTTCGGTATCTGACCCACATTTGAGTCGTAACCCCCCCTGTTCTTAAAACTGTATAAACTACCCAACTGGCAATCTCATCGAGTAACGTGGCTTGGATGCCCCCGTGCAACACGTTGTTGTAACCAACAAGGTTTGAGTTTGGTACCCATTCTGATATGACTGTTTTGTTAATTTCATCAAAAAAGAAATCAAGTTTAATTCCTATGGAGTTATTCGGAGAACATCCAAAACAGTTGTACCCTTTTTTGTTTGTAAAAGGATTCTTTATTTTTTGCATTTTAATGGCTTTATTATGTGATGATTTTTAACTATAATTAATCAATAAACACAATTATAAGTAATTTTTTAAAAAATAAAACGATGTTTAAAACATTTGTTCCTATGTTATGTTATAATTTTATTGTTGTTGTATATTTGTAAGAAAATAATAAAAAGATGAGCAGGGATTCAAAGAAAACACGTGAAAAGATTCTAAAAACGGCCACTAAACTTTTTCTGAAAAAGGGTGTTGATCAAGTAGGGGTTAGAGAAATTGCCTCAAAGGCAGGCATTAACCTTTCTCTAATGAACTATTACTTTCAAACCAAGGAAAATTTATTTGAAACCATCTTCGATATGCTGGTAAAAGATAAAGCCGTTAAGTTAAGGGAAATACTTGAGGCTGAATCTTCCATAGAGGACAAAGTTAAAGACTACATTGGGGCTTATATCGATATGCTTATTGAAAATCCTTTACTTGTATCGTTTGTCATGTCTTCTCTTCATAGAAATCCAGATAAGCTAAAATCGATGAATTCTGTATTGGCATTGTACAATTCAGAAAAATTTTGTAATCATCTACTAATTGAGGCTGAGGCTGGTAGAATACGCAAAATTAATCCTGAGCAGTTTTATATCAGCATGATCTCTTTAGTTTTATTTCCTTTTGCCATTAAGGAACTTATTGCTGATAGGAATAAGTTTTCCAAAGAAGAATTTTTAGGTTTTATCAATGAGAGAAAAAATCTTATACCAGAAATGCTGATCAACTTCTTAAAGGTATAGGCAAATTCCATTAGGTCTTTCATGTTGATACACCACGGCTAAAGATTGTGGGTAATTCTTTGCTTGAAAATATGTTTGTTGATGCATTCGCATTTTGTTTGAAAAGGGTATTTATTACTTTTTTAATCTTTTACATAATTAGTAATCGGGTAGTTGCTTACAATGATGTAAATACAAAGCATTTCTCCATTTTCATTGTTCAGGAAGGTTGGCATACTGGCATTGTGCTTGAAACCACTACGATTCCCGATAGTCTTTGGAACGGAATTAACCAATTTCAGCACTACAATTATTTGGATATTGGCTGGGGCGATGAGGCTTTTTATCAGGAACCTGGAATTAACGTCCTGCTTGCCTTTCGAGCAATACTATTCCCAACCCAGTCTGTAATTAGAATACATGGTTTTAGAACAGATCCTGTATTATATTATGAATCATATGCCTCACTTTTTAAACTTAAAGTAACTCAAGAGCAGTATTATAATCTTATAAGATATATAGCTAATAGTTTTATAAGGAATGAAGATGGTAAGATAATCCTATCGAAATTACAGGGAAATTCTAATAATTATTACCTCTCAAAGAAATATTATCACCTTTTCCGTACTTGCAACACATGGGTTTGCTTAGCCTTAAAAGAAAGTTCCATTCCAGTTCGTTCTTCGGGAATATTAACCAGACAACAGTTGATCCGACAGTTGAAAAGATTAGACCGAAATATTATTAGTAGGATTCATTAATAAGGATAATAAATCAACTTATCTTCAATCCTACTTTCTTTAAACTGAAAAGTTTTACCTTTGATCTTGTTAATTCAAAGTTGTTTGTTTTATGCAAAAAAATATTATCATTCGAGACTATAAACCATCCGATTATAATCAAATTGTTGAGTTATGGAATCAAACTAATTTGGGCGGAGCACATAGAGGTGATAACAAGAAAATTATTGAGCAGAGTATTACTATGGGAGGGAAGATGCTTGTTGCCTCAACAATCGATGGCATAGTGGTCGGAACTTCGTGGATGACTTTCGATGGCAGAAGAATTCACTTACACCATCTAGGGGTAAAACCTAATTTTCAGAGAAAAGGAATTGGACAAAGGTTAACCGAGCATTCAATCCGATTTGCAAAAGAAAAAGGTTTTCAGATAAAATTGGAGGTTCATCGGGATAATATTCCCGCAATAAACTTGTACAAAAATCTAGGTTTTAACTATTTGGGCGATTATAATGTGTATATCATTAGGTCGTTCGATTGATAACTATAGAATTCTAATTCTTTATTCATTTTTTCTCTTAGGGGCGATTGTGGAAATTATAATTATCTTACATTTGGGAAACTAAAATCTTAAACCATGAAATCAAAATCCTTTTTTTTAATATTAGCAGTCAGCATTCTTTTTGCTTATAATGCTATAGCTCAAACCGATGATGGAGATAGTAAAGCAGAAAAGGTTAAAACGGGTTGGAATTTTGGCGGACTCCCTGTTGTTTCATTCGATTCTGATTTAGGGTTTCAATATGGAGCTCTATTAAATATTTTCAATTACGGAGACGGAAGCAGGTACCCCGATTTTATGCACAACCTTTATGTAGAATGGTCTAGATTTACCAAAGGAAGCGGTATTAATCGTATCTTTTTCGATACAAAGACTCTAATCCCAGGGATTCGTTTCACCACAGATTTGAGCTATTTAACTGATAAAACTTACGACTTCTATGGCTTTAATGGCTACGAAGCTCAATATAATCCATCGTGGACAGATGATGAAGATTTGGATAATTATATGTCGCGTGTGTTTTATAAGTACGATCGTAAGTTATTCCGTTATACTCTTGATTTACAAGGGAAACTCCCAATGAACAATTTCGGATGGGCTGCTGGTGTTGGATTGTATAACTATAATATTGGTAAGGTTGATATTGATCCTCTTAATAAAGGCAAGGATCCTGCAGATCAACTTCCAGATACCCTAACGCTTTATGAACATTTTGTAAATTGGGGAATAATTGAACCAGAGGAGGCAGATGGTGGTTTTGTTACATACATCAAGGCAGGTATTGTATTCGATACAAGGGACAATGAGCCAAACCCCAACAAAGGGATTTGGACAGAAGCCGTACTGAATTATGCTCCCTCTTTTATGGGAATTGGAAAGGATTACGAGCATCTCAAGTTTACCCTCACACATAGGCAGTACTTTACCTTATTTCCTGAGAAACTTACTTTTGCATACCGACTAGCATACCAGACTACAGTACTAGGCAGTTGCCCATTTTACCTACAACCCAATATAACCACCCTTATCCTAAGGGGTTCAACTTCTGAGGGGCTTGGCGGGGGAAAATCACTTAGAGGGGTAATTCGTAATCGTGTAATTGGTGATGCCATTGCCTATGCTAATCTTGAACTACGCTGGAAATTTGTTCGCTTTCATTTTATAAACCAAAACTTTTATCTTTCACTCAATGGATTTATGGATGGAGGTAGAGTTATTACTCCTGTAAAGTTTAGCAATTACTTTATCGATCCTGCTGATGTAGGACAGGGAATAACCGAAGCGCAGATATTTAGTCCAGACGAGGAAAGTCTTCATATGAGCTATGGTGGAGGCTTGAGAATAGTTATGAACCAAAACTTCATTATTGCCGTGGATCATGGTCGTCCATTTGATAAGCGCGATGGAACAAGTGGTACATACATTGGGTTAAACTTCCTTTTTTAATTTTGATTTCTTCAACTATTTATCAAATATTTAAAGCAAACGCCTAATCGACGTTAGGCGTTTGCTTTTACTTTTTAGTTTTAAATGATTAATATAATCCCAGTACCATGAAAAATCAAAAGGTTTTTTGTATAACAATAATCCTATTTATTCTTTCCATTTTTACAATTAAGTCGCAAGATGAAATTGTTAACTATTCTTATTTCCAAATTACCAATGCATGGTATATCACCGCATCAGATACGCTTGATGTAACAGAATCATTTAGCGACGATTTTTACTTCGCCTTTTTCTTGGAGAACCAAGAAGAACAGCAAATATTTACCATTAGAAGTTATGCTAACAATGAAATTTTTTGCTTTGGTACCATTGCTTTTGAATATTCGGAAGAGGATGGTGATTATCGATCGGATATATTTTCTACTGATGTATATTGTGATCAGGAACAGGAACAACCCGTACAGAGTATAATTTTAGAGAATATTCCCGGTAGTGAGGAGGAGACAGGTTATAGTTTCTATTATATTTGGGTGGTTATGAACAGCGAGGAAGCCTTGGTTTTTCAGTGCTTTGATGCTACAAATCTAGGCGATGAAGAAGAAGAGGGATATGAATATGATTTTTATGAAGAGGAGTTTTAGATAAAATAAATTGACTAGAGTAAAAAAAGTAATACTAAAATGTCAAATGTTCAATTAATATTTTAACACCAATTGCTATTAGTATCAGACCCCCCAATTTTTCCATTCGTTTCCCCAATTTACATCCTGAATCTTTGCCCAAACGAATACCCAGCATGGATGCCACGAAAGTTACTAGCCCGATTATAACAATAGCCATTATAATGTTAACCTCTACAATGGCAAAACTAATACCAACCGCCAGAGCATCAATACTTGTAGCTATGGATATTCCAATAATAAACTTTAAATCCATTGGATTTATTTTTTTGTCATGCTCATCTTTTAAACTTTCAACGATCATTTTTATTCCAATAATGACAAGTAATCCAAAAGCAATCCAATGATCGATGGGTTCAATCCATTCCTTGATGCTTACACCTCCCATCCAACCAACAACAGGCATAAATGCTTGAAAAAGGGCTAAGAAGAAAGCAATACGTACTGCTTGCCAAAATAAAATATGTTTTTTTACTAATCCGCACGACACTGAAACTGCAAAAGAATCAAGTGAAAGTCCTATTGAAAGGAGAATTAGTGTTAAAAAATCCATTTGACTTTTTTCAAAAAGCCAAAAGTACTAATATTAGATCACCAAAAAAGTGGTGAATTAATAAAATATTAAAATTGGGTAAAGAATTAGTCGCTCCCAATGTACTTAGGAATGGTAAAACTAAAATTAGAACCTTGACCTAATTCAGAGGTTACCGATATGGTTCCACCATTTTTCTCAACAAATTTTTTAACCAGCTTTAAACCCAGCCCAGTACCTTTTTCGTTATTTGTACCAGAAGTAGTAATAGCTGATTTACTGTCAAATAGTTTTGATAAAATTTCTTTAGGAATTCCTATTCCTGTATCCGAAATAGAAATATTAAACCTGTCATTTATTTCTTTAATGCTAACCATTACAACGCCAGTTTGAGGAGTAAATTTAATGCTATTACTAATTAAATTTCGTAATATGGTTTTCATCATATCAACATCAACTATAACGGGTGCAATTAAGGGTAGGTTTTTCTGAAGACTAATATTTTTAGCATCAGCCATTCCTTGACTTATTGAGAGTACTTGATTTACATGAGTAACAAGGTCAGAAATAACAGGTTTAAAACTATCAATTTGTTGAGATTTTGCCCATTCAAGAAGGTTAACAAGCAGATCAAATGTTTCATCGCTAGTTTTTTTAAGCGATGTTAGTATGGATAATCTTGTTTCTTCGTCAATTTCGCTTCTGTTGTACAGAAGTATTTCAATCATTTGCTTAATGGAGCCAATGGGTGAACGAAGATCGTGTCCGATTATGGAAAAAAGCTGATCTTTTAAAGCATTAGTTTCTTGAAGAGCCATTTCTGCTTGCTTAATTCGGGTAATATCGGCAAGTGTAACCAACACTTCCTTAACTTGAAGGTTTTTATCTTTTGAAACCCCAAAGTTTAAGAGCAAGTACTTAACACCTCCTGAAGGGGTTAAAAAGGCTTGTTCATGACTTCCTTCAAAGAGCAATCCATTCTCAAGATCACAGATAATCTGCTCGAAACGAGTATGAGGCCCAGGTAGGTTAGTTTTAAAGAAATCCCTACGAGACAGAATGGGTCGCTTTGAGCCATAACCAAGAATCTCATATGTTTCGTTGGAAAGGTTCACTTGGTTAAAACCAGGCTGTATCCTTATGCTACCAAGTTTGGCAACCGATTGAGATTGGCTTAATTGGGCTCTACTTTCGCGAAGTTCAGCTTCTGTTCGTTTTCTATCGGAAATATCATCAACCATCATTATTAAGTGAGAGATGGTATATTTTGTTGTTTTAATCGCTTTTACTGCAACTTTGCAAAACACTTCACTGGAATTCTTGGTAATAAAACGTTTTTCAATTGTATATCCCTCCATCTCGTGGGTTAGAATTTTTCTGAATAGTTTCACTTCGACCTCTAAATCTTCTGCATTGGTTATCTGATCCCAAGTTTTTGCATTTAGCTCTTTTGAACTATAACCAAGAATTTTTGTTAACTTTTCATTGAAACTAATCCATTGCTTAGCAATGGAAAATTCAGCCATACCAATTAAGTCCGATTCAATAAAGCTGCGAAATTTCTGTTCTCGTTCAGCTAATCGAAGTTCATTCTCTTTACGATTTGTTATATCATGACTGATGATGAAGAGCATTTTTTTATCCTTAACCATGTAAATCATTAGGTTACCCTCAATAAAAAACTCATCACCTTGCTTTCGCTTATGAACCATATTGCTAGCTCTATAGTACCCTTTCTGGTTTGCAAATGTTATTATTGTCTTGGTATCATCAGGTTGAGCTGTTAATCTTAAATATGATTCACCTATTATTTCATCTCGATTGTACCCATAAATTGATTCAAAGGCAGGATTTACATCTTGTATTATAAGACTTTTAGCATCTATTACACATACAGGGTCTATGTTTGAATCAAAAAGAGCTTGATATTTTTGTTCCTTTTCTGCTAATTCTAAACCGGCCTGTTTCCTTTCGGTAATATCCATTAATAAACCTAAAACTCTTGTTGTCTTACCGTTTTCAGAAAAACTTCTACCCCTAACTAAGAAGTAGCTATAATTGTCATTATTAGTTAAAAATCTAACTTCAAGTTCAAAATCTCCATTCTTTTGAAGAATTTCATTTCTAATTTTTTTAAGCTTTTCAAGATCTTCTGGGTGTAATCTTTTGACAATAGATCTAATAGATGAGGACTCAAAACCAATATTAAAATTTGATATTTTCTCATTATGGTAAATCCATTTAAATTTCTTTTGTGCAATAGAATACTCCCATGTCGAAATTTTGCTAATTTCCTGTGCCTCGGTGAGCAATCTTCGATTCTTTACCAACTCGCTTTCAGCAATTCCACGTCTTTCAATCTCCTGTAGAAGGCTGTCATTAAGTTGTTTGTATACATCTACCTGTCGAGCAATTTCATTTTCAATAAAATTGTAGTTTGTTTTTAATTCGCCTCTTGTTCTATTGATCACATATTTTTGCCCCTTTATGTATAATGATGATAACGAAACGATTATGATAAAACCAAGTATCTCAGCATAGTAAACAATTGATTCCTCATTAGTGAATTCTTGAATTAAGGGTTTAGCTAAAAATGATAAGCATAAGATTGTAATGGTAAAAGTATAAATTTTTAGAGAGTATTTAATTGATATTATGAGTAGTAAAGGAAACGCTAAAAGGAAAATTGGAATTTTTGAACCAAGATTAAGTAAGGGTAAAAAGTGATTTGCTAAGATTAATAATAGAAAAACTAGTAAAACAATAAAGTTAAATAGATGTTTATTATCCTCAAATGACTTGCTTTTTAATTGCTTAATTAATGATAGATATAGGGGGGTGAAAACTAGAATGGATGCTGAAGTACCAAAATATAAAGAAATTAAAATTGTATTTATGATCTCATTAAATACGTTTGTTTGATGTAGAAACCATCCATAAACAATTAATAAAGGCAATGGTATAAGTAGGGATTGAATTAAGAAACGACTTGCTTCAAATTCACTAAAATTCTTATAATCTGTCCATTTTCTATATTCTTTGTCCCTGTGTAAAAAATATAGAATGACCATTTCAGCTACAACAAACAAAATGACTGTGGCAAAATAAAAGAGGTTTATCGAATTAAGGTTAAGCGTTTTAAAGCTAAAGTATAAGTGAGAGATAAGCGATGCAATTAATATTCCAGGAAGATTTTTTATTCCTTTATATAGAATAATACCAACCGATAAGCCAAGAGGGATCCAAATTGGTAAAAAGTAAAAATTTTGAAAACTAATTAAATAAGAAATATATGCACCTATTAGGTATATTAGTGCTGATGAAATGTTGTCTGTAAATATCTTTCGAAGAAGAAATTTACCCATATTAGGCAAAGATTTAAGATTTTCTCAAAAATACATTCTTTAACCAATGAAAACAACTAAATAATAAATAGGTTCAGCAACTTTACAGTAATATATTGAATTGATTATATAAAATATAATTTGACTGTTTACGATAATAATCTCAAGATATTTATAAAAATAATAATAAAATACAATTACATATCTTTATTTCTATATAAATATATTGGTCAAATGTTGAAAAAAATTAATAAAAAATTTTGTATGTTTATATAAATTAATTATAACTTGCATTCTCTTTTATAAATTAAATAAAAAAAACGTGACGAAGAAGTATATATGGCATGATAAAGTAGTTCTCCTCGTTGAGGATGATCCATCAAGTTTAATGCTTTTGCAAACCATTTTAGCACGTACAGGTGCAAAACTTCTTGTTGCTGTTGATGGAGAAACTGCGATTAATCTTGTACAGGAAAATAGCAATATAGATATGGTTTTAATGGACATACGCTTAACCGGCATTAATGGTTTGCAAGCCACAGAGCAAATTAAGAAGATTAAACCCGAAACCCCTGTTATTGCTCAAACAGCTTGTGCTGTTCTAGGTGATATGGAGATGTGTCTGAATGCTGGTTGTAATGCATACATTACAAAGCCTATACATACAGAAACACTGTTGGAAACGATGGACTACTACTTTAAGAGAGCTAAGGCTCAAGACATATTAGATTCAGTATATTATTCAAATTAATAAATTTTCCAATTTTATTATTCAAGAATTGTTTAGTGATGCTTTTAGTATCACTTTTTTTGCATAATTCTTTACAATTAAACTTATTTCCTTTTACTCACAAATAGTTATTTTTACAGCACAAACCATTTCAATGGATTTTAAGTTAACTTCAGATTTTATACCAACGGGTGATCAACCCGATGCAATTGAGCAGCTGGTAAATGCACTTAAACAAGGAGAAAAATTTCAAACTCTTCTGGGAGTAACAGGATCAGGCAAAACATTTACCATTGCCAATGTACTTGCAAAAGTTAACAGACCAGCTTTAGTGCTAAGCCATAACAAGACTTTGGCCGCCCAACTTTACAGCGAATTCAAATCTTTTTTTCCACAAAACGCTGTGGAATACTTTGTTTCGTACTACGATTACTACCAGCCCGAAGCATACCTGCCCGTTACCGATACATACATTGAAAAAGATCTTTCCATAAACAGCGAAATTGAAAAGTTAAGGCTAAGTGCAACATCTGCACTTCTTTCAGGAAGAAAGGATGTAGTTGTTGTATCATCTGTTTCCTGCATATACGGTATTGGAAACCCCGACGATTTTCATAGCAATACTGTAAAGGTTACCAAAGGCCAACCCCTTAGCCGAAATGTTTTCCTTAGAAGATTAGTGGATAGCCTTTACTCCCGGAATGAGGTTGATTTTACAAATGGCACGTTTAGGGTTAAAGGCGATACGGTTGATATTTTCGCTGCATACGGTGATTTTGCCTATCGTGTGATTTTCTGGGGCGATGAAGTGGAAACACTTGAGAAGTTTGAACCCATTTCCGGTGATCTAATGGAGGAACTTGAAGAAGCAATAATTTACCCAGCCAATATTTTTGTTACAACACGCCAAAGAATAAATCAAGCCATATCTACCATTCAAAATGATCTGGTTAAGCAGGTCGACTTTTTTAAAAGCATTGGAAAGCATTTCGAAGCCAAGAGAATTCTTCAAAGGGTAGAGTATGATCTAGAGATGATTCGTGAATTAGGCTATTGCCCTGGTATTGAGAATTACTCACGCTATTTTGATGGGAGAGCTGCGGGTATGCGTCCTTTCTGTTTACTGGATTACTTTCCAAACGATTTTATTACCATTATTGACGAAAGCCATGTGACGCTTCCACAAATAAGAGCAATGTATGGGGGCGATAGATCGCGTAAGCAAACTCTGGTTGAATATGGTTTTAGGTTGCCAGCAGCCATTGATAACCGACCCCTAAGGTTTGAAGAATTTGAGAATATCATTGGTCAGGTTATTTATGTTAGCGCAACTCCTGCTGATTTTGAACTTGAACGTTCAGGAGGGGTGGTTGTTGAACAGCTTATTCGACCTACAGGCCTGCTGGATCCGATAGTTGAAGTAAGACCTAGCTTAACCCAGGTTGACGATTTGATTAGTGAAATCAATGCGCGTGCACAAAACAATGAACGAGTTTTGGTAACAACACTAACTAAAAGGATGGCAGAGGAGCTGGTTAAGTATCTGCAAAAACTTGAAATTAAATGCCGGTATATTCACTCCGATGTTGATACAATAGAACGTGTGGAGATTATAGAGGATCTTCGAAAGGGAACCTTCGACGTACTGGTAGGCGTTAACTTGTTAAGGGAAGGGTTAGACTTACCGGAAGTGTCATTGGTTGCCATAATTGATGCCGATAAGGAGGGATTTTTGCGTTCTGCGCGGTCGCTTACCCAAACGGCAGGCAGGGCAGCACGAAACATCAACGGCAAAGTAATTATGTATGCCGATAAAATAACCAATTCAATGAAGATCACCATTGATGAAACCAATCGTAGACGAGAGAAGCAGCTGAAGTATAACGAAGAGAATAACATTACACCACAGCAGATTCAAAAGGCTCAAAAATCAATTCTTGGCGATGGAATTGGAAAAAAACCTTTGGTGAAGCCCTACTACACTGAACCCGAAAAAGCAGATATCGCTGCCGATCCCGTAGTGCAATTCATGTCTGTTGAAGCCCTTGAAAAAGCAGTACTGCAGTCCAAAAAATCAATGGAAACAGCTGCCAAGGCTCTCGACTTCATTGAAGCTGCACGTTATCGCGATGAAATGCTCTCGTTTATCCGCTTACTTGAAAACCGAAAAAAATAATATTTTTTCGAACAAGAACTAGTTCACTTATTGCAATAAGTTCTAGGTTATCTATTGAATACGTTCAATAGTTTAACTTGCTCATCATGCTATAAATCCAATTCCACAAAAAAAATATTTCAAAAATGTTGACGATGAATTAAAAAATGTATTACATTTGTCGAACGAACATTCGGTTTTTTATCATGAAAGAAACAAGGCAAACAATACTACAGAAGGCGTTTATCATATTCCTTGAAAAAGGTTACTATGGAACGAGTATTTCGGATATTCAAAAGGAACTTGACATCGGTAGGGCAACATTGTACCATCATTTTGCCAGTAAGGAAGAACTTTTTTTTGCAATAATTGATGATCTATTCATTTCAATGGGAAATGGTGTACAAAAGGAAGAAACCTCCGACATGACGGTAAAGGAGCTCATTAATCATCTCAAGAAAAAACTGTACGATGAAGTTACATGGCTAAAAAACAAGCAAATTGGATTGGTTGACTTTTTTATGCTGTCGTCAGAAGCTCTTCGTTTAAACCCTGACTATCATAAAATTTCTGAAGAGATGCATGAAAAGGCATTAAAAATATGGTCTCAATCAATTATGAATAGCATCGATAAAGGAGAGGTAAGGGATAACATTGACATCACTGAAACTGCAAAGCTATTTATGTATGTGAGGCATGGAATTGCAGTACTCTCAAACAGAAGAAATTTAGAACAAAGTATAACTGAAACCCAGAACGGATATGAAAGCATTTATCAGCTTATTAAGAAATAGTTTCTTTTTTATAATAATTCCGTTTGGGATACTTGTTATAAGGCTTAATCAATGTGTAAATGCAAGTACAAGTTACTTATACATCGATTCAAATATTCTACTTAAAGAATTAAAGCTAAATGACAACAAAATAAATAATACCAATATGGACACAATTGTAAAATTGCAAAAGCACATGACACTTGTGCATGAAGTGGATATTAGTACCTCCCCTAACAAAATATGGGATTTTCTCATCAATATAGAAAAGAATTATTCTGCATGGCATCCAAAAGACCACATTTTGTTTCAATGGACTAAAGGAGCACCATTTGAAGCAGGGGCAACCTTTTATGCTGAGCAGTACATGATGGGACAAAAGGTAAAATACAACGGAAAAATTGCCGAATCAATTCCAGGCGAAAAAATTACCATGACATTTTCGTTTCCTCTTTCAATAATTACCGAAAAAATTGAAATGATAATTGAAAACCATGGCACATGTAGTACCTTCAAACACATAACTTACATGAAATTCAAATTTTTATCCCGTACAATATTCAAAAAACAAAATATCAAGATGTTAAATGATATGGATATCCATATAAGAACGGAGGGTGGAAATATGAAAAATATTCTTGAAAATGGGAATTGAATCATGAAAATATTAAATGTTTGAAGGCACAACTTTGCAAACAGTAAACCTACCTTGCTTGTATGGTATTTCAAGGGGAAGTGGTAACTTACTAGGCACTTCCCCTCATCTACTTTTAATCAGTGGTAATGATAAAACCCACAAACCATTTTTTCATAAACATAACCGTTTAAAAAAACCTATCCACTACAATTCCTATATGCCATATAGGGATACTTAAAATCAGTTGGCGGAACAAGCGTTTCCTTAACAGTACGAGGACTTGTCCAGCGTAAGAGATTATATGGACCACCTGCTTTATCGTTGGTTCCGCTACCTCTGGCACCACCAAAGGGCTGTTGCCCGACTACAGCACCTGTGGGCTTATCGTTAAAGTAGAAGTTACCAGCAGCGTAGCGTAATACTGCACAGGCATGATTTAACGCTTTTCTGTCGGTTGAGATTACTGAGCCTGTCAGCCCGTAAGGAGATGTTTCATCCACTAGCTTAAGTGTTTCATCCCATTTTTCATCGTCGTAAACATAAATTGAAAGCACAGGTCCAAAGATCTCTTCTTCCATGGTTACAAAGTGTGGATCTTTGACAAGAACAACAGTTGGTTCTATAAACCAACCCTTTGAACTGTCACCATTTCCCCCAAAAATTACCTCGGCGTCAGCCGATTGTTTGGCTATATTGATGTAGTTCATAATATTATTGAAAGCTGCTTCATCAATTACCGCATTCATAAAATTTCCGAAATCCTTCACATCGCCAACTTTTATTTCAGCGATCATCTCGCTCATACGGTTCTTCATGGAATGCCATAGTGATTTTGGAACGTATGCCCTTGAAGCGGCAGAGCATTTTTGCCCCTGATACTCAAAAGCTCCACGTATCATTGCCGTTGTGGCAACATCAATATTGGCTGATGGATGTACCACAATGAAATCTTTACCACCAGTTTCGCCAACAATCTTTGGGTATGATTTGTATTTATGCAAATTTTCACCAACTTGCTTCCATAGCAGATTGAAGGTTGACGTTGATCCCGTAAAGTGAATTCCTGCAAGCATTGGATGGGGTACTGCTACACCTCCAATAACGGATCCTTTACCAGGGATAAAGTTTATTACCCCGTCAGGAAGACCTGCCTCTTTGAAAATTTGCATAAGCAGATAATTAGATAGTAACGAAGTGGTTGCTGGTTTCCAAACCACAGTGTTGCCCATTAGTGCAGGAGCCATGTTAAGATTCGATCCAATGGCTGTGAAGTTAAAGGGAGTGATCGCTAACACGAACCCTTCCAATGGTCTGTATTCTACTCGGTTTACAACGCCTAATTCGGAGTGGGGTTGTTGGTTGTATATTTCTGAGATAAAGTATGCGTTAAATCTTAGAAAATCGATAGTCTCACAGGCAGCATCTATCTCAGCTTGAAATACGCTTTTCCCTTGTCCAACCATTGTGGCTGCGTTGAGCTTGTGCCGATACTTTTTTGATATTAGCTCTGCAATCTTAAGGTTAATGCTCGATCGCTCAACCCACGATACCGTTGCCCAGTATTTATGGGCATCCAATGCAGCTTCTATTGCCATTTCCACTTCTTTTGGACCAGCCATATGGTAACGAGCAATAACATTCTTATTATCGTGAGGCATGGTTATTTCTCCAATTTGCCCAGTCTTAATTTCCTTACCTCCAATGATTAATGGGATTTCCACAATGGTTTTACTTTGTTTATCTATCTCATCAAGAAGAGCCATACGCTCTGGAGAACATGAATCATACATTAATATGGATTCATTATGTGGCCTTTCGAAGCTAAATATTGCGTTATTCATATTATTTTAAGTTTGACATTATTAAACAATTTTTTAGTATAACTAACAGATCAATATGCCTTTTGTTTAATAGAAAAAGTCCAACCCCATAAATGGGATTGGACCTCAAAAATATTACACTAGACCTTCTATTCAGGGCTCATGATAATTTCAAGCATGTTGGCTTCCTTAAACATAGATTCGGCAGCTTTTTGAACATCCTTAGCATTAAGCTTTTTTACAAAATTTTCAAAATCGCTAATAATATCAACATTATTGCTGTAGTATTCCTTAATGGCGGATGACCAGAAACGATTTTCACGAAGTTTCTCCTGGCGATTCTTTAAAAAGTACTCTTTGGCCTTATTCAGGTCAACCTCTGTTGGACCTTCGTTAATGAGTTTAATAAATTCAGAATGGATAATCCCCACTAAGTGGCTAGCCTTATCGGGGTCAGTATCGAAGTAAATGTTCATGGATACCTGATTGATTGGTGATTTTGACAGGTTACTCCAGGTAGAAACACCGTAAGTTCCTCCTTCATCCTCGCGGATTACTTCTGTATACCTTAGATCCAACACATGATCTATTGCATCGGCGTAGATCTGGTTTTCAAAATTGTAATTGGCTATCGATTGGTAGGCTATGAAGCATGAACTTTTGGGAACCTGCATGGTAAAGTTAAAAGGATAATTAGTTTGTCCATTTGGAAAACGTATGTTATTATCCTTCCAACTTTCTTTCCTGTTGATATTTGGAAGAGAGCCAAGATAGGTTTCAACCAGAGGTTTTAGTATGGCGACATCAATATTTCCAACAAAAACAAAGGTAAAATCACTTGCATCAGCAAACCTGTCAAGGTAAATGGTCTCTATTTTCTTCAGATTTACTTCGTTTAGCAATGCTACATTCATTGGCCTCTTGCGAAAATGCCTATCGTTAGAAATGTATGAAATGGAATCGCGGAAGATCATATTTGGGTTGTTGCCGGAATTCTGCAAAACTGCTTGCATCCTTGACATGTAAGCATTAAAAGATGACTCGTCAAATCGAGGATTAGCGAAGTAAAGATGGATAAGCTGGAGCATTTCCTCTAAATCGTTGGGAGAGCAGCTGCCATTGAATCCCTCTTCATTCTCCCCCAAGTATGGATTGACATTCACAATTTTTCCAGCGAGCATTTTTTCCAAATCAATGCGGCTATGATTTCCCACTCCACTCATTGTTGCAATAGTAGAAACAAATTGAGCTGAAGGTACATCTTTGTCATCAACAAGTGATAATCCTCCAGGGCTATATGAAGATAGCAGAATCTCATCTTCCTTAAAATCGGTGGGTTTCACGATTACTTTAACACCGTTTGCCAGCTGCCATTCTGTTACTTTAAGTTTCTCATTTGCCGTTTCCTTCAATACATTTCCTGGTTTAGGAGTCTCAGAGATTAGGGGTTCTGTTTTAACATTGTCCACATATGGCTCTATGGCGGAGTCTTTTACCTTTTGATAGATGGCTACTAACTCTTCTTTGCTTGGAATATTGTTTCTTTCCTTTTCTGAAGCGCTAATAAAAATAACGAGGTTTTCATCAGTAATCAGCTCTTTAGCTAATGCGTTAACCTCATCAATGGAAATGGTGGGAAGTAATGCTTGAGAGAACATGTACTCAAATTCAATACCTGGTATTGGTTCATTCTCTGTAAAATGGGCGAAAAATTCCCAAACCAGATTCTGGTTCTTCACCTTATCCCTTTCCTTATACTTGTTTTCAAGGCTTCTTAGATAGTCCGCTTTGGTTCTATCGAATTCTGTTTGAGTAAAGCCATGTTGGTACACCCTATAACTTTCTCTTGCTAGAGTTTCTAATGACCTTACAGGCTCATTCTCTCGTGCAATTGCTAATAGAACATAAGTTGCCATTGTACGAACTTGGTTCCTGTAGTAATTGAATGCAGCCACAAACGGAGGATTTTCCTTTTGAACTATCTCGTTGAAACGAGCATTAAGCATTTGTGAGTACAGGCTTTGAATAATATTTTTCCGGAAATACCCTAGATTCTTTTCGTTGTGAGGAGTTACGGGATGCTTATAGTAAACCTCTATCATTGTACGGCTTATTTCGGGGTCGATAAAAGTACCAACGAGTGTTTCTTTATGGTTGGGAACTTCAAATTCAGGACGAGGTGCACGATTTTCCCTTTCAGGTATTTTTGAGAAAAGTTCCTTTACTTTTCCTTCCATCATCTGAGGATCGAAATCGCCAACAATGATTAATGATTGCAAATCAGGACGATACCAATCGCGATAAAAACGCCGTAGGGTTTCATATTCATGGTTATTGATTACGTCAATGCTACCAATTACATCCCTTTCTGCATACTTCGATCCGTAAAATAAGTACTTAAACTTTTCTTGCATTGCACGCCAATCGCCAGTTCTTCGTGTTCTCCATTCTTCGCGTATTACGCCACGTTCTGCATCGATCTCCTTATCTTCAAAAGCTATATAGCTTGACCAATCATGTAAGATCAATAGAGCAGAGTCAATAATACCTTCTCTGGTTACGGGAACATTCGAAAGGTTGTATGCCGTAACATCCTGACCTGTAAATGCATTTACGTTATGGCCAAATTTTACACCTATACTTTCAAGATAGTGGAGAACACCTTTATCCGGAAAATTATGGGTTCCGTTGAATGCCATGTGTTCAGTGAAGTGAGCAAGTCCATCCTGATCATCATCTTCAAGTATGGCACCCACATTATGAACAATGTAAAACTCTGCTCGTTCTTTGGGTTCATTATTGCTGCGAATGTAATATCGCATACCATTATCAAGTTTTCCGATGATTACCTTGCTATCAATGGGTAACGGATTACTCCAATCAATTGCACCTTTTTGAGCAAAGAGAGCATGATTAATGATTATAAAAGCTATTGAAGTAGCTAAAAGTTTAAATGTTTTCATTTTAAGAAAAGGATTAATAGGTTTATTTTTTAAAAAGTTAAAATTATAGATTTCATTCAGTACTTAAAGTTTAATTAATAAAAAAAACTATAAATATTAACATAGTTTAGCATATTTTATTAACACAATGTTTACTAAAAAAGGTTGCCCAGACTCGGAAAGAATCTGGGACTAATTGGGTGGAAAAAACGCTTGGCTGACAAAAAGCAGAACCTGGGCAACCCGACTGCTGGTGTTAGCAGTTAATATTTAGTTCGTGTTGTTGGGGAACACTGAATATATTTTAATACAAAATCGTGCCAAAAATCACAATATGTGTTTTATCTAACTGATAGCTAGAGTAATAAATAAAAAAAAAGATTTAAATCATTAATTCTTAGTTGAATTTCAGAATATAAAATTCCCATAATGTGGATTTTGCACACAATTTTCTTTTTAGTATTTTTTATTCAATGGTTATAAAAAAACTATTGATTAGATTGTAAACAATCTTTTATTCAATGAAAAAGGATAATAATATTTTTTATAAGTTTAAGAATGATTTAATAAAAAGTAGGTTTTGAATATTTTTTTTGTAAATTTCGATTGTTTACATGCATTTTTGCTGAGTAAAAAATCAATTATTACAAAAATAAGTCAAATGAAAAAAGTTCTTACAATCATTGGATTCTCATTAGGTATTCTTTTCTTTATTTACCTTTTGCTTAGGTTAATATGGTCATTTAATGAAAAGAAAGAATTGAACATTTATATACTAGATAAAACTGTTACTCGTTCTGACAGACCTGAGCATAAAGCATTTACTTGGTTATTAAATAATAATCGCTATGTTTTACCAAATAAGAAGGGCTATTCTCATACAAAAGATTACTATGGTTTTTTTCCTGTAAACATTAAAGATGAAATTTTTGATTTTAAAAGTATTAGGATAAACGAAGTGGATGCATATGCAGCTGTATTTGATGTTGCATATTATACCGACTGTTATGGTGTTCATTCATTTGAATGGTATAAGGGTAAAACAAAACCTATTCGATCACAAAAAGTATACGGAGGTTTAAATCAGAACGACTATCTGCTTATAAAAAAAATGATCGATAATGGCAAACTTGTCATTGCAGAGTATAATATGTTCAGTACTCCTACCAATGCCCTAGTTAGAAGTAAAACCGAAGCACTTCTTGATATTTCTTGGACCAGTTGGTTGGGTAAATACTTTTCGACCCTGGATGTAGGTAAAAATGGAGGACCTCCCGAATGGATGAAAAACCTTTATGAGTCTCAACACCTTGGTGTTTGGCCTACAAATAAAGATGGAATAGTATTGCTCAGCAATGATGGATTAATAGAGTTACTTATTCAGGATATCCATCTTAACTCAAGCCTCCCTTCAATAGTTACTCAACCCAATGAAGTACTACGATTTGGTGTAAATGAGAATGTTCTTTTTGAGCAATGGTTTGAGTTTATTAACCCTGGTCAAAATCATGTGGTTTCATACTTTGAAATGGACGTTAATTCTAAAGGTGAAGAAGTATTAGCTAAATTAGGATTAAATACAGTAACCCCTGCTGTTATAATGAGCCCAAATGGTACGTACTACTACTTATGTGGTAATTTTGCTGAAAATCCAGTTCAAATGTGGACAGCAAAAATAGCAGGAGGAAAATGGATTAATAGTTTTCTCTACCAATTTGGTGCTAAGAATCGTGCTAATTTCTTCAGCAAGTACTATACTCCGCTTATTAATACTATTCTAGAAGAGCATTATGCTTCTTTAAAAAAGAACTAAATTTTTGCTAAAATTTATTTTATAAGCCAATCCTTGTCCAATCCATCAATATTTTAATTAACAAAAACAACAAATGTTATGATTTACCCATTGGATAGAGGAGAAAATTTCTTTCTATTAAACGATAAAATATACAGCACAAAAAATTTTAACCCAAATCTTTTACTCAACGGTGAGGTAATTTACGAAGTTTTACGCGTTGTTGGCACTAAACCAATCTTTCTTCAGGAGCATTTAGAGAGACTTTTTAAGTCTTGTAGCAAAACGGGTATTGAATGTCCAACGTTTGATAAAATCAAAGAAAACATTCTAAAACTATTGACAGATAATCCTGTTAATGAGAAAAACTTGAAAATATCTATCATATTCGATCCAATTAAGGTAGTTTTTTTACAGTTAATTGCTTACTTTATCGACAGCCATTACCCTCCACAATCCGATTATCAAAATGGAGTTAAGCTTGAACTTCTATCCATGGAAAGGAAAAATCCAAATGTTAAACTTGAAAACCCAGAAATGAGGGGTATTGCCGAAAAAATGATCTGCATTTCTCAAACAAGCGAGGTTTTGCTTATCGATGAGAATGGCAATGTAACAGAGGGTAGCCGCTCAAATTTTTTTGCAGTGAAAAATAAAGCACTTTACACTGCCCCCTCTAGCAGAGTGCTAGAGGGAATTACGCGGAGTAAAGTGCTTGACCTTTCCCAAATCTATGGCATTCCGATGCATTTCTCTTTGATTCACTCAACAGAATTGAACCAATTCGAGGGTGCTTTTATCACGGGAACTTCCTCTAAGGTACTGCCAATTAAAAGGATTGGTGATCTGGAGTTTAATCCTCAGGAGCCAACCATAAGAAGAATAATGAACCTTTATGATGAATTGGTTAATGGGCAATTGGTTGATTAATTTTTTTTATGAAGTTCATCCTTGAAGAATAGATCCTTCTCAATCTTTTGGAGAAAGTGCTTTGCCGAGCTAATCTTATTCTTTTTTGTTCTTGTTTCAGCTTTACTTTCAGCCTTGTTGATGTATTCGATAAAACTTTCTCGTGCGTTATTCAACTCTTTTAGTCTATAGTAGCACATAGCTATCTCATAAACAAAATCATGCTGATCGGGTGTGAACTTAAGGGCCATTGTTAACTCAGCGATAGCTTCGTTATTCTTAGAACTTCTTATATAAGAATCGGCACGGGTAGAATAGATCATTGCCATTTCATAATTATCTGGCGTTAAGATTCTTTCTGTTAAATTTAAAACATCAATGGCTCTTTGTCTTTCGCCAATCTCAATCAGCGATTTTGCCAGAACAAAATTCAGCGCCACATCCGTTGTATCCATTGCAAAGGCTTTCTCCAAAAAGTTTGCTGAGTTGGTAAAACTACCATTATGATACTTTGAGATTCCTAGAAATTTAAAGGTGAACCTAGTTGAGTCTTTAAGATTGTATGCCTTTGTGAACCAATCCTCGGAATTCTTATAATCCTGCGATAGAAAGTGTAGATACCCTGTTGCCCTCACAATGGGAACATATGTTGAATCGTGCTGAAGGGCCGTATGAGCAACTGGAAAAATAAACATGGGGGGTATTCCCGATTGCATATATCCATTAATTAGCTTTACTGCTAAGGGCATATTGGCAGAATTTAACTGAAAAGAAATGCTGTATGCCCCTATTGCATTGGCAACACTATCGATACGCATAGAGCAGTCGCCAACCTGTTCCCAAAGGTAGAAATTGGTTGAGTCATTTGTAATCAACCAGTAGAAATGATCAAGAGCTTCCCTAAAATTATTCTCACGCTTAAGCAACCTTGCCATCTGCGACCGCGCGGAAATATTCATCGAATCGAGTTCAATGGTTTTGTTGTATTGCCCAATGGCAAGTTTTACCATTCCTTTCGAAGCCATTACCCCAGCCAGCCGATGGTGGCATGGTATGCAAGTGCTGTCTAAATCAACAGATTTTTGATAAACTACAGCTGCGCTGTCGTACTGCATTTGGCTTTCCCAAATCGCTCCAAGCGATAATAATAATTGTGTATTAGTGCTATCGATCCTAATGCTTTGCTTCAGCTGTTCTATTTTCTTTTGCTCATCAACTTGATTATCATTAAATTCCAAAAGTTGGGGAATATTGTCATCTTCCTGTCCAGCTCCATGTATAGCTAAAAGCAATCCAATAATAAAAACTGAAAGCCTTCTTATCATGTTGTGTGCCATTCTATGGATATACAATTTAAGAAGAATGAGTTAGTAGAATTTAAACAGTCTCAAATTATTCCTTGGTTAGCTACTGGAGTTTAAAAACAATTGGAAAGGTAAACTGGGTTGAAACAGCAACGCCCTCTTGCTTGCCGGGTTGCCATTTGGGGCTCGATTGAATTACCCTCACTGCTTCATTGTCTAATGATGGCTCAACACCTCTTACAACCTTTACTTTTGTTACGCTTCCCTCAGAGTCAACAACAAACGATACGAATACTCTACCTTCAACCCCTTTTTTTGCAGCTTCCTCTGGATATCTCAAATTTTTAGCAAGGTAATGCCTGAACTTAATGAATTCCGTAGTTTCATCGTCATCAAAAATTGGCATCTCATCTACTGTTGTGTAAATTTTTTCATCCTTAGGCTCATCCGTTGATGTTGAGAGATTCTTTGCTACAACAAACGTTTCATCTTTAGCATCAATTTCTGGGTTCTTGCTACACGAAATGGTAACTATTATTCCAACTGCCATTACTGACGATAGTATCAAGGCTGGAATGGCTATTTTTCCTACTTTTTTTGTACTTAACATGGCTAATCGTTTTAAAGTTAGTGATTTGTTAAAATTATTGCCTACGGGCAGCGCTATCCCTTGAAAGGCAATGGAAACTATGGTATCCAAATATGCATAAGGATCGGTTTGATATTGAATAGCTGTGTTATCGGCTTGGTATTCGTGTATTTCTACAAGAGCTTTTCGTAGCATCCAGTAGAATGGATTGAACCATTGCGATAAACCAACCAACTCCATCAGCAGTATGTCTGCTGAGTGCATTCTAGTATAGTGAGCTCGCTCATGAGCAATTACTCCTTCAATTTTATCGTTGGGTATTTGGGTAGGATTAATAAAGCAGTAATTCATAAAAGAGAATGGCGAAATCCCCTTTGAATGCTCAATGATGTAAATACCCCCTTTTTTATATTTGACATTTCCTTTGGCAAGCAATGCAATTTTGATAATTTGTAACATGAACCGCAGTAAAAAAACACCTGAAATACTCATGTATAAAATAAAAAGTAGGCTATACCAGTTAATAGAAGTTTCTCTTATACCAATAGTAACATCAGGAATTATAAAACTTCTTTCAAAACCTAGGTCTGATAGTGAAACAGACGTTTTATTTTGAATCAATGGCATTAGCAAGGGTAGCAGTATTGAGATAATTATGCCAAAAAGAAGATAACTTCGCACCAACGCAAAACGATTTAAATTTCTCATAAAAGCAAACCATAAACCCCAAACCAATGTTAGGCTAAGACTTATTTTTATTGTAAAGCTGAGAATGTTACTTATTTCCATTTTGCTTTTGTTTTTTTAGTTCGTTTGAAAGTATGCTAATTATTGCTTCCATTTCTTCAGTGGAAAGATCTTCCTCCTTGGCAAAGAATGATACCAGCTGTTGGTACGAACTGCTAAAGTAATTTTTCATAAACCCTTTAAAGAAAGCCCCAGTATATTCTTTTTTGTTTATTAATGGGTAGTACTCATGGGTTTTGCCATAGGCAACATGCCCAACAAATTCTTTGTTTTCAAGAATCCGGATTATTGTGGAAACTGTATTATATGCTGGCTTCGGATTTGGCATATGGTTGATTATATCCTTCACAAAACCTTTTCCCATCTTCCATAGTATTTGCATCACCTGTTCTTCTGCCTTTGTTAGCTCTTTCATAGATCAAATTTTTTGTAAACATACAACTAAAATATTAGTTAAGCAACTAAATAATTAGTTATTATTAAAAAAATATTTACAAATAACTGATAATGAATTCAATAAATGTATAAAAAAAAGAGTATATTTGTAAATAATATTTGTTTATGAAATACCCATGTAAGGCAGTTTGCATAACCGAACGTACTTTGTGAGCTCAGCGGAGCTAAACAGGGATGAATAAAATATGGGTGTTACATCGTTGTAAGCAGACCCAATTCGTAAGTATATTGAAAAGCAACCAGTTATTAACCTAACATGAATTTTATTCGGATGAAAAAAAACATCATCAGAATTTCTATAATCCAGTGCGATTTGGCCTGGGAAAGCGTTGATGAAAACTTAAACCGATTTGACAGTATCATTAAGACAATAAAAGAAGATCCGCATATTGTAATACTTCCCGAAATGTTTACAACCGGGTTTACCATGAACCCTAGCCCATTTGCTGAACCCTCGAATGGAAGAACATCGAAGTGGATGCAAAGAATTGCAATGGATTTTGGTTTTGCGCTCTGTGGTAGCATAATAATTGTTGAGAATGGGAAGTATTACAATCGTTTCCTCTTTGTAACCCCGAAAGGAGAAATTTTACAGTACGATAAGCGACATCTTTTTAGCATTGGTCAGGAGCACATAGAGTATACTCCTGGTTCAAAACGTGTGGTTATTGATTACTTGGGATGGCGAATACTACCCCAGATTTGCTACGATTTACGCTTTCCAGTTTGGAGTCGTAATCGTAATGACTACGATTTGATGATCAACGTGGCAAATTTTCCGGGAAGCCGAAGGGAGGTTTGGAATACATTGCTGAAAGCAAGAGCAATAGAGAATCAGTGTTACGTAGCTGCCGCCAATAGGGTGGGGGTTGATGGTATGAATATCTCCTATACAGGAGATTCTCAGCTGGTTAATGCTCGAGGGCAGGTGGTTGCTCAGCTTGAGCAAAATGCAGAAGGTACAATTTCAGCAAGTTTTAAACTTGATGAATTATCAGATTTTCGAGCTAAGTTTCCGGTTCTCCCAGATGCAGATGACTTCAATATAAAGCTGTAAAGTGTTTTTTAAAATTCAGAGTCTATCGATTGCAATTATTTCTATTTAATGTGTTAAATAGCATCTTTTTTAAGTATATTGCGTTTTTTTTCAATGCATTATTGGCATCAAATATTTACACAATAGCCTGAAATATAGTTTTTTGTAAATGTGTTTTCTACATTTTATTATATTACCAATTACTATTAATTTGATAAAACATGGCACAAGGACAGAAATCGAAGGGCGTAATAGCCATTCTCACCGGAGGAGGTGATGTTCCCGGATTAAATCCTGCAATTAGGGCCGTAACCATTAGGGCTCTCCGCGAGGGATATCAGGTAGTAGGGATTCGACGAGGGTGGGCAGGAATGATAGAAATAGTAAGGGACAAAGAGGCTGATAATAGCCATTGCTATGAATGGTTAACTGAGGAAAGAGTAAATAAATCTTTTAGGACAGGAGGAACTTTTTTGCATACTTCAAGAACAAACCCCTCTAAAGTTGCTAAGGATAAAGTACCATTGCAGTATAAGAGTAAATATCAGAAGGAGATTAACGATCTTACCCCTGAAGTGATAAAAAACCTTGACTTTCTTGGTATTGATTATCTAATTCCAATTGGCGGTGACGATACGTTAAGCTATGGAGTTCGCTTGTACCAAGAGGGTGAGAAGGTGATAGCCATTCCAAAGACCATGGATAACGATGTTCCTGGAACCGATTACTGTATTGGCTTTAGTACATGTATTACCCGAACCATAGCTATGACGGATATACTAAGAACTTCAGCTGGTTCGCATGAACGTATTCTGGTGATGGAGGTTTTTGGACGATACGCAGGTTTCACTGCCATGCTACCAACCATGGCAGGAGTAGCTAATAGATGTGTAATCCCTGAGCATAAATTTGACATTGAACTACTAACAAAACTTCTAGTCGAAGACAGAAGGCTAAACCCAAGCCGATACTCTTCTGTTATGATTAGCGAGGGTGCTACCTTCACTGGTATGGACAAGATGGTTTTTGAGGGTACTGAACTGGATGCATATGGCCATGCAAAGCTTGGTGGAATTGGCGATCTCATTTCTCAGAAAATTAAAGAAATTTCGCCCAAATATAACAATGGGAAGCAGGTTAATACCATCAATCAAAAGTTAGGATATTTGGTGAGGGGTGGCGAGCCCGATGCCATTGACTCCATCGTTCCAATGGCTTTCGGAAACCTCGCACTTGACCTTATCCTAAAAGGAGTGCATGGCCGTTTGGTTGTGCTTAAAAATGGCCGATATGACAATATGCCCATTGATGTGGTGGTTAGTCAGAAAAAGCTAGTAAATGTTTCTAAGTTCTATAATACCGAAAGGCTAAGACCTTTTTACAAAAGCTTTGAAATGCTTCCACTTTTCATTATGACTAGCGATTAGATATTGGAAAATAATATTATAGAAAGGGTGACATCGAGTCACCCTTTTTCTTTGAAAACTTTCATTTTTTGTCCTTTTTCCTGAGTCTTTCAATAATTTTGGTGGTTACAGAGTGAAGAAGTTTTATATCTTGAGCATCTGTATTTGCCAATCTTTCCAAGACCCTTCCATGCACTAATGATTCTGACGGAATACCTATCTCATGGAGAATTGAAATCACCTTTTCCTTTAAAGGCTTATAGCTCATACAATACGATTCGCCCTGAAACTCTTTGTTTCTTTTTTGATATAATCCTGATAGTGAAAACGCAAAGACCATTACAGCTTGAGCAAGATTGAGCGATGGAAATGGCTCTGCAAGATTTATTGTCGAAACAATATCGCATAAAGAAATATTCTCATTGGATAACCCCGATTCTTCTCCACCAAAAACAAAGGCTAGGTTATTTATTGTGTTCCCTTTATTTTCAATGAAACTATTAATTTCTCTAATGTTAATAACATTCTGCTTTACCCATCGTTGTTTAGCACTGGTGGCAATTGAAAAATCAATGTCAACCAAGGCATCAGCTAACGAACCAAAAACCATTGCATTTTTCAAAATATCGTGAGACCCGTGGGCAAGCATAAGTGCCTTTTCGCACAGATAATCGCATGGGCTGATTAGCCTTAAATTGCTAAAACCCATAGTTTTAATGGCTCGTGCTGCTGCTCCAATATTTTCTGGAACAGTTGGATTAACTAAAATGAAAGATGTAGTCATTTTATATCATTTATTATTAAAGAAAGATAATGATTTTTTATTGGGCATTAATACTACTATATGAGATCATACAATCCATGAAATAAATGTTATGCTACTTCTTTTTGCGTCTTATCGTAAATGCAAATTACTATGAAAAAATATTGACACAATTAAGAGATATTTTTTTAAAAGACCATAGGGGAAATAGATTATTTAAATGAAATATATATATCTTTAATGATTAAAAGTAAATCAGTAAATAGCTATGAATTTTCCCCTTCATAAACCCAAAATGAGCAAATCTTCTTTAATTGAAAGATATACTGTTTTAACTATACTATGTTTTATTGTAATTTTTTTGGCTAGTTGTAAAAGGATGAATAAGGACCATATGCTAAGAGAAGGAATTATCGAATATAGTGTTACATATTTAGATGAGGATTCTTCAAAATATGATCCAAATATTCGACCAGATCGCATGGTTGTTAGGTTTAAAGATAATAATACTGTAAATAGAATTGAAGCACTTTCCGGAGCATTCTCATTTGCTTTTATTCAAGATATTGATTCTAAAACATCAACAACTCTTGTGAAAATATTAAACAAGAAACTTTTTTACCAAGAACCTTTACAAGAGAATCGTTATCACTTTGCATATCAGGCTATGCCCAGTATGACTATTGAAAAAGTTGATGAAAAAGAAAACTTTCTGGGTTTTAACTGTAAAAAAGCTCTTGCAACTTTCAACGATAGTACATCGTACTCTTTTGAAATATTATATACTGACGACATAGTGGTAAACATGCCGAATCATAATACACCCTTTGAAGCCATTGATGGTATCATGTTAAAGTTTTCAGTTATTATGTTCAATCAAAAAATGGACATTGCAGCCACTACAGTTAAACCAGCAAGACTGGCAAAGGATGAGTTTATTATTCCTTTGGAATATGAAGAGGTAAATTATGAGACCATGATGGAGTTAATTTACCTTTTTCAATAGTGATACATAGGCTTTTTCGGAATAATTCCCTTACTTTGTAAGGGTTTTTTTATTATTGAGAATTAAATGTATTTCATAGATTAACTGGCACTTATGGCTACAAATAGTGAAAATCAGAGAAAAAAAAAGGGAGTCGACAAGCCAAAAAGAATTTTTTTTAAGGATGAACGTGTAAGATTCACCTTGGGTTTATTTACAATATTTTTCTCTTTATACCTTACCATAGCCTTTTTATCATACTTATTTTCTTGGCAATCCGATCAAAGTTTCCAGTGGCAATCGGTTTTTTCCGATTCTTCCGTTAGGGTAAATAATTGGGCAGGGAAGGTTGGTGCTTCTTTTGCTTCGCAATTTATTAATAGATGGTTTGGAGTATCTTCTTTTATAATTCCATTTTTATTTGGCTTAATAGGTTTTAGATTATTGAAAATTAGGATTTTTCCTTTACGCAAGTCTATACTAAAAGGGATAATTGGTATGATTCTGGTTTCATTGGTGCTAGGATTTTTATTTGGAAGTATGGGCGGTACTTTGGGAAGTGGACTAGGAGGAGCCCATGGACTTTTTGTTAGTGATTGGCTTATAGCTTTTGTTGGTAAAGCAGGTACACTTTTTCTCCTAATAGTTGCATGTATTGCATATTTAATCTATTTAAATAGTAATGTTTTACATTTTTTTAAAAGAGTGTCAATCTCCTTAATAAGCTTCTTTAAAGCAACTTCAAAACCCGAAGAAGTTGATATAACATTCGATGGAATAAAAAGTGATGATAGTAGTTCTACATCAAAAGATATTGAAATTGAAAGAGATAACAGTGAAAAGCCAGATTATTTTAAAATCATTAAGGAAGAGGAAGATTCTCCTTTTGTTGAATCAGATATTAAGGATGAAATAGAGATTACTGCGGATATCCCAATAGAAACTGATAAAGATTCTTCAGATAAATCTACAGATGATGATATTATTATGACAGTTCAGATAAATACTGATGAGGAGGGAGAATTAGATGTGTTACCAGAACCAGACTTTTATGACCCTACAAAAGAGTTATCATCTTATGAGTTTCCACCATATGAATTACTTGAGGATTATAAAAATCGACAGGCACCAGTAACAGATGAAGAACTCCATAGTAATAAAAATAAAATTATTGAGACTCTAGGTAATTACAATATTCAAATTGCCAGAATTTTAGCTACAGTTGGACCTACTGTTACCCTTTATGAAATTGTACCAGCTCCAGGTGTGAGAATTAGCAAGATTAAAAATCTTGAAGATGACATAGCACTTAGTCTTGCAGCACTTGGCATAAGGATTATTGCACCAATTCCAGGAAGAGGAACAATAGGCATTGAAGTTCCAAACCTGAAGCCAGAAGTGGTTTCCATGGCTTCAATTATCCGATCGACTAAATTTCAGGAGAATAAGTTCGATTTAGCAATTGCTTTAGGGAAAACAATATCAAATGAAACTTTTGTAATTGATTTGGCTAAAATGCCTCATTTACTTGTTGCTGGGGCTACAGGACAAGGAAAATCGGTAGGTCTTAATGCAATAATTACCTCTTTACTTTATAAAAAGCATCCAGCACAGCTTAAGTTCGTTTTGGTTGACCCTAAAAAAGTTGAACTTACTCTTTATAACAAGTTGGAAAGACATTTTCTTGCTAAACTACCAAACACAGAAGAGGCTATTATTACCGATACACAAAAGGTTATTTTTACTCTGAATTCTTTGTGTATTGAGATGGATACAAGATATGATCTTCTTAAAGCTGCACATGTTAGGAACATCAAGGAATATAATGAGAAATTTATTGCACGAAGGCTCAATCCAAATAAAGGGCATCATTTCCTTCCATATATTGTTGTAATAATTGATGAGTTTGCAGATTTGATAATGACTGCTGGAAGGGAAATAGAAACTCCTATTGCCCGAATAGCCCAATTAGCTAGGGCAGTAGGTATTCACCTAATTATTGCTACTCAACGGCCAACAACAAATATAATCACCGGTGTTATCAAAGCTAATTTTCCTGCACGCATTGCCTTTAGGGTATCTTCTATGATTGATTCCCGTACCATACTTGACACTACCGGAGCCAACCAGTTGATTGGGAAAGGTGATATGCTTATTGCAACTGGTAACGATTTGGTTCGTGTGCAGTGTGCTTTTGTTGATACTCCAGAAGTTGAAAGAATCACCGATTTTATTGGTAATCAGAAGGGTTATGCTTCAGCCTTCATGCTTCCTGAATATACAGGTGATTCCGCAGAAGATACGCTCGAAATAGATCTTGATAAAAGGGATGATCTCTTCGAAGAGGCTGCCAGACTGGTTATGATGCATCAGCAGGGATCAACTTCTTTAATTCAACGAAAGTTTTCCATAGGATATAACAGAGCTGGCAGGATTGTTGATCAGTTAGAAGCGGCAGGCATTGTTGGACCCTTTGAGGGTAGCAAAGCACGTCAAGTTCTTATTCAGGATGAGGTTTCGCTGCAAAACATAATGAAAGCCTTGAACGAGAACAAAAACATTTAAAAATAATTTTAAAAAATTTTAGATTATGAAAAGAACTTTTTTTATTTCAACAATAGCTATAGTTAGTTTGTCATTAAACTTATTTGGACAATCGGCTCCATTAGGAAAAGATTTGATAAAGAGTTTCTCTGAAAAAATACAATCTTATCAAAACATTAAAGCCGATTTCACTTTTACACTCGAAAATTTGCAGGAGGGTATTACTGATACTCATCAAGGAAATTTGAGTTATAAGGGAAAAAAATACACCCTTTCCCTCATGGGGATGGAGGTTTACTTTGATGGGGATACTAAATGGCAATATATTCCTGAAGCAAATGAGGTTACTATTTCAAAACCTTATTCTCTTGATGGCGGCTTTTTTGATGACCCAACAAAAATATTTACCGACTATGAAAAGGATTTTAACTCGAGGTTTATTGGTGAACAGGTTGAAAAGGGTGTGAGTATTTATGAGGTTGATCTTTATCCAGAGGATCTTTCTGAACCCTATTCACTTATTAAGATTAGGTTCAACAAAAGAACACTTGACCCCATTTCCATAAAATATCAGGGAAAGGATGGCATCAATTACATCATCAACATGAAGAGTTTTAATTCTAACATTACATTGAAAGATGAGAATTTTACATTTGATTTAAATAAATACAAAGGGATTGAAATTGTTGATTTGAGATAGTTTTTTCTTTTAAAAATTATATAAAAAAAGGCTCGGATAAATATTTCCAAGCCTTTTTTTCTTTAATATGGATTTAAAAAAGTTTTAAAGAGAAATAGAAAAAAACTAAATACCTTTAAAGCTAGTACCTAATACAAGAATTACATATCCAATAAGAACTAACCAGAAGTTATACTCTGTTATGTACTCAATGTGAATAAAATGGGCTATGATTCCAAGAATCCCTACAATAAGGGCAATAACCCATAAAATTTTTTTAGGTGCTGATGGTTTCATAATGATTTGGTTTTAGTTAATAAAGTATAAATGTATTTTATTAGGATGAACTTTTGCTGATTTTCTTAATTTTTTTCTAAAAAAAGGAAAGATGGTTGATAAAAAAGTTCGTTTCGTTACATGTTATTAATATATTTAATAAAAAAAAGAGATTAGTCTTGTTTAAGCTTAGGATATTCTATGCGTGCGTGGTAAATGTTTAGAAGTTTTTTCTTTAAAGCAGATTTAATAATTGTAATATCCCTAAAAGTTATGTCAGCATCACTAAATTGTTCTTCAATTTGCTGATAATTAATAATATTCTCTACCAGATCATTTATAGATTCATAAGTTATTGACTTCATGGCCCTAGAAGCGGCTTCAACAGAATCTGCCATCATTAGCACAGCTGTTTCTCGTGAAAAGGGTTTGGGTCCAGTGTAAGTGAAAAGATTAATGCTGTCCTTAGTCTCAGGATATTTATCCCTGAACAAACGATAAAAGTATTGCACTTTTGTTGTTCCATGGTGGGTTCTTATAAAATCAATAATCTGATCAGGTATGTTTTGCTTTTTTGCTATTTGTATACCTTCGGTTACATGTTGAATAATAATATCTGCACTTTCTTCAAAATCAATACCTTGATGAGGATTAAATCCAGGGGATTGATTTTCTATAAAGTAGTATGGTTTCCCCATTTTACCAATATCATGGTAAAGCGCACCTGCCCTGACAAGGAGAGGGTTACCTCCAATTTTATAGATGGCATCCTCGGCAAGATTGGCAACCTGCAATGAGTGTTGGAAAGTTCCTGGTGCAATTTCAGCAAGTTTTCTCAGCAAATCTTGGTTTGTATCAGATAACTCCATTAGCGTAGTATCCGATAAAAAACCGAAGGTTTTTTCGAATACATAAATGAGTTGATATGATGTTAACAGTAGAAGGGCGTTAATGGCAAACCAAATAAAACTATAGGGATTAATTGTTAAAATATTACCTTCTTGAATAACTGCTATTCCAACATAAACCGATATATAAGAGAGAAAAACAAATGATATTGACAAGAAAAGTTTACCTCTTCGATAAAGGTTCGTAAGGCTGATAATTGCAACGATTCCTGCAATGAAATGGAGGAAAACGAACTCAAAGCTGTTTGGAACAAAAAAGCCCACCAAAAAAACGGTTACCAAGTGAATAAAAAGGGCGAGTCTAGAATCATAGAAAGTTCTGATGAATATGGGAATTATGGCTAACGGAACAATATAGATGTTAATAAGGTTTCGTTTAAGAAGAATAGACGATATAATAGCCATTACTGTTATTAGAAGCAAAATAAATATAATCTTGCGATCATCATTAAGAATCTCTCTCCGAAAATTGTACAGAAATAAAAAAAGCATAAAGAATAGTGTGGATACGAGTAGGGTTTGTCCAAAAATTATTACTCTTAAATTCCCAGTAAAACCAATTCTACTCTCATATTCTCTTTTTAGCGAGAATAGTATTTGGTAAGTTTCCTGATTTAATATTTCATCTTTGGTTACAATTTTTTCTCCTGCATAGATTAACCCTTTGGTTAGGGATAAGTTCGATAACATATCCTTAGAGATTATTTCAGTCGTTTTTTCATCAAAAAGCAAGTTTTCGGTAACATAATTATTCCAGTTTATTCTCTGAAGAGTCCTTACAAATTCTTTATTTTTTGCCAATAGGATTTCAACTTTCGAATTCAAATACTCTATTGCTGAGTTTATAGAAAACACCTCAGACAAAGGAGTTTCGTATGCTTGATTGCCAAAGAGAATAGTAATCCCAGTTTTTTGCTTATTAGCAATTTCAATGAAATCGTTATTACTGATTATCCCTTTCTGATAAACAAAACTTAAATACTCTTTCAACTTCTCAATTTCATCTTTACATGGTGTTTGTTTATGCAAACTTTCATCAAGAACAGCTTCAATTGAAGCTGTAATATCATTTTGAAACTTAGCAAGAATTCTTAGTGTATTGGTTGAATCATACCTGAAAATTGGTTTTAGGTTAGCAAGAATTAAATTCCGTTCAGCTATTAATTCACTATCGGTTTTATAAATTGGAAAGTCGAAGGGGGCAATTAAATCTTCGTGCATCCATGCCTTTCCTTTTTGGAATTCATACTTAAACTTTCCCTCTCTAGGGAGAAATATTAGAATTGAAAGAATGGCAAGAAGAAAATAAACTCCACGAATTATCTCGCGAAAATATAATTTTATAAAACGAAAGAACTTTTTCATAAATAATGAAAATTATGGAATACCACAAATATAACATTTTAATGCTATAAAGGTTTTGGCACCAGTTCTTTTAAGTGACAATTCTAAATTATTAGCAGACTTTATTCTTTTCAATATCAAGTTTTATATAATACAATTGATTTTCAATATTTCTTCATTAACTTGCGTAATATGAACAAGTTTATTTTTTCTTATGCAAATTCTCTAGTGTTGCAGTTGGTGAAACTAATTCGAAATAAAAAAGAAAAAGTTTCCCCTAAAAGAATTCATGATTTTCGCATAACTGTCAAAAGGTTAAGCGCTCTAATGAGGTTGTTGAATCAGTTAACAAATGAACAAGTTAACCCTAAACTTAACAAATCATTAAAGAAAATTTACACTAGAACTGGTAAACTTCGTGATCTTTATATACATAAAAAACTACTTAACAGTATAAAAGTAAACTCTCCAAATGAAGTAAAGAGATTGAAGAAATCAATTCATAAATCCAGAAGGAAGGCTAATAAGAAAATTGACAATTCTTTTCAAAAATTGGATTTCAATTCTTATAATTCACTGATCTCTTTTTTCAAGGAACAAGAAAATAAAAATATTAAGATAAGTAAGGAAAGTTGTTATCAGTTTGTTGAAAATAAGCATCTTAAAATCATATCACTAGCAGAGCCTAAAGTTGAAGATATTGTTCTGCACGAAGTTCGGAAACACCTTAAAGACATAGTATATACTTTACAACTTATACAAATTGAAGATCCAAATTTTGTTATATCGGTAAAGAATCTCAATTGGTTTAACAATTTACAGGAGCGCTTAGGTTATTGGAATGATTGGTTTACCCTTCATAAAACGATAATTAAAGCCAATGCTACAAAACAATTATACCCAAATCTTGAGTATATTGTAGAAGTTGAGATGGAAAAGTCTAGGCTTGGGATAGTAAATTGTTTGACTAAGTTTTGTGATTTATGTTTACAAAAAGACTAGTTTCATGCAAATAATTAAGAATCAGTATTTATTGTGTTAATTGTTAAATCTGATAGCATTTTTTAGATAACGGGTGATGAGATTTCAAGTTTATACTGAAATCAAATCACCCGCTAGTTTTGAGTTTTAACGCTATATGATTATTCGAAATCCATCTCAATATCATCACCGTTTGCTCTTCTTTCTTTGCGTGTACGATACTCGTTTATCCTATAAGAGAATCCAAGGTAAACAACTCTACTTTCGCGGGTACGCTCAATGTTACTTGTAAAATTGGGACCCCATGTTTCGGATCGAAATTTCTGGGTGTTAAAAATATCGCTAACTCTAAGGGTGACTGTACCTTTACGATTAAGTACATTAAGTCTCATGCCAAGATCAACCCAGTACATTTCGTCTGTGCGTCCCTGCCCACCACCAGTTTGCCAAAAGCGCATTGAACCACCAACTGAAATAGATGGTGATCGATAGTTTCCATTCATTTGTATCTCGAGGTTTCGACCAATTGACCATGTTGATGTTGCCCTTGCTGTCCAGCTGTTACCTTCACTTGCTTTCTGATCCAAATCGGCTGCAATCAGCTTTGTGCTAAAGTAACTTCCACTGGCATTAAACCGCCACCAAGGTGTAATGGTTTGTGTAACTACACCTTCAAAGCCTAAATTCTCGCTCTTATCAATGTTCCGGAATGTTGACATAGCAATACCTTCTTCATCTACTTCAACATATCGTGAAATGATATCGGTAGTTTGACGGATAAATGCTGTAGCAGTAAGTCTAGTTTTAGGTAAATTGTAGAAATAGCTAAGTTCATAGCTGTTTGTAAATTCAGGATTAAGCATGGGATTCCCTGTACTCAGGTTTAGGGGATCAGAATAATCAATAAAAGGGTTTAGTAATCGAGTGTGAGGTCGGCTAACCCTTTTGCTGTATGCAATTTGAGCAGAATTCTTGCTGTTTATGTCCCATTTTATGTGAGCGCTGGGAAACCAATTAAAGAATTCGCGATTGATTGGATCATCTTCTGTTGCCTTTTGTTCACCACTTGTGTAAGCTTGTTCAACTCTTATACCTCCTTGGTAGCTAAATTTTCCATTTCCAAAAGTATTGGAGTATATTGCATAGGCTGAATATTGCTGTTCGCTGTAAATAAAACGATTATTTCTCAGAGGATCGGGAACCCATTCATTACCTGTAAGCCGTGAAAATATGTAGTCACTATCTTGCTTACGAAACATCCCCTTTAGTCCAGTTTCAAGCCTTCCTCCATTTCCTATCGGATGAACCAAATCGGTTTGAATGGTTAAAGTATTGCCTAGTATCTCAGAATTTGTTTTTTCATAGAAGCTTGGGAATTGATCACCCTTCCACCATTGAGTCATGTCGCTTCCGTTTGAACCTTGGTTTGAGTTGTAAAAAATATCAGCATTGAGCTCCCTTCCGTTGGGTTTGCCATTAAGCCGGTAATTCATTGCTAAGTTGTACGATGAAAATCCATAACCCCCTTCATTCTTTCTTAGGTATGAGTCATTTAGATAATCGATTGGAATGTATGTATCGGTTTGAGTTAAATCCCATATGTTGAAGTTCCGATTATTAAAACCACCGGAGAAGGTTAACGTATTTGATTTATTGATAAAGTAGTCCATACCACCGCTTAGGCTAATAAATTGACCTTTTCGTCTAAAACCCTGATCCTGAAACAGAAAATTTGTGTTATTCTCAATAATTGTTGTTCTATCTGATACTGTTTCTCCTGTCATCCTCATTTGGCGGTAACTCAGGTTGGTAAACAAGTTAACTTTATCTTGTCGGTAGTTAAAGTTAACTGTACCATTGTACTTGTCACCTGTTCCAGCATTTAGCATTACCATTCCATGGTAACCAGGTTCGCGCCTCTTTTTCATTACGATATTGATAATTCCCGAGAGACCGTCTGGATCGTAACGTGCAGATGGATTAGTAATGACTTCTACACTTTCAATAATGCTTGCTGGAATTTCTTCAATGCTGGAATAAGTAGAAGGCCTACCGTCAACTAGTATAGTAACATTTTGACTACCCCTAAGGCTAACATTTCCATCCATATCAACTTCAATTGATGGAATGGTTTGCATAATTTCCAAAGCAGTGCCTCCCTCAGCAGTAATATCCCTTTCAACGTTGTATACCTTCTTGTCTAGATTATGCGTTAGCATTTGTCTCTGACCGGTTATTGTAACTGCTTCAAGATTTTCTGTTGCTTGAGATAGATATAATTCTCCTAATATAACTTCAGGCTGTCGAGGATGAATGGCGAAACTTTCAATGCTAAGAATATTATATCCAATAAACTTGGCTTCGCCATAGTACCTGCCCATGGGCACCTTATCAATCTGAAATTCACCTTTCTCATTGGTTATTCCACCTGTTACCATTACGGAATCACGCATACGGTAAAAAACAATATTGGCGTATTCAACGGGTTCTCCATCCAATTTGTCAATAATTTTTCCAATTACAGTTCCCGTAAAATCCGAAATTGATCCTTGACCACTTCCATCACCAGATCTTTGTCCTTGAGAAAAAAGGTGAAATGACATTGTTAAAAGAGTCGTAATAAAGAAGATAACTTTAATGTTCATGTTTATTAAAATGATTTGATTAAATAATCTAACGAATAAACACCTATTAGACTATTTTGTTAATGAAAACTTGCGACGAAATATTAAATTTTTTTAAGAAGTTGATTGAAATCAATTTTTAAGGTTAATAAAGTTTTTTTACTTAATGAATAACCACCTTGTAATAAGTCAAAAAGACATGAAATATTTAAACTACAAGACATTGTGGCATTCTTGTTTGCATGGCAAGTGATTTGAATAATCTCTGTATAAAATGAAATAATTGAAAAACTTTAAATTATTTAGTATGAATTTGAATAGTTTTACCATAAAATCACAGGAGGCAATACAACAGGCAATTTCTATTGCTCAAGGTTATCAGCATCCCTCTGTTGAACCCATCCATTTACTTAAGGGAATCCTGAGTCAGGCAGAAAATGTTAGTAGTTTCATTTTTAGCAAAATGGGAATCAATATTCTTAATTTTGATACTGTTCTTAATAGTATTTTAAATCGATACTCAAAAGTTACAGGAGGTGAACAGTATTTAAGTTCTGCAAGCAATAGGGCTTTACAAAAGGCTTCTAGTTTTGCAAAGGAATTGGGAGACCAATTTGTCTCAATTGAACATTTAATTTTCGGCCTTTTAGAATCGGGAGATCAGGTTTCTCAAGTAATGAAGGATTCCGGGATGACTCTTGGTGATCTGAAAAAGGCTATTGCAGAGCTTAGAAAAGGTTCAAAGGTTGATTCTCAAACCGCCGAGGATACATACAATGCATTAAATCGTTTTGCACTTCATTTAAATGAAATGGCTCGGAATGGAAAGCTCGACCCAGTTATTGGTCGAGACGATGAGATCCGTAGAGTGTTGCAGATTTTATCTCGAAGAACAAAGAATAATCCAATTCTTGTAGGTGAACCAGGAGTAGGTAAAACAGCCATTGCAGAAGGAATTGCACATCGAATTGTTAATGGTGACGTGCCAGAGAACTTAAAGTCAAAGCAATTATATTCTCTTGATATGGGCGCATTGATTGCTGGGGCAAAGTATAAAGGCGAATTTGAAGAAAGATTAAAATCTGTGGTTAAAGAGGTTATAGCATCCGATGGGGAAGTGGTTCTATTCATCGATGAAATCCATACATTGGTGGGTGCTGGAAAGGGCGAAGGGGCAATGGATGCCGCAAATATCTTAAAGCCTGCTCTTGCGCGAGGCGAACTTCGAGCAATCGGAGCAACCACATTCAATGAGTATCAAAAGTATTTCGAAAAGGATAAAGCGTTGGAAAGAAGGTTTCAAACAGTTCTGATAGATGAACCAAATGTTACCGATGCGATATCAATTTTAAGGGGTTTAAAGGAAAGATATGAAAGTCATCATGCAGTAAGGATTAAGGACGAAGCCATTATTTCGGCTGTTGAACTTTCTAATCGTTATATTACTGAAAGGTTTCTACCCGATAAGGCCATTGACCTAATTGACGAAGCAGCATCAAAACTTCGACTTGAGATGAATTCAGTTCCCGAGAGTATCGATGAAATTGAAAGAAAGATAAAACAGCTTGAGATAGAACGTGAAGCCATCAAGAGGGAGGGCGATAAGAAGAAAATGGAAACACTAAGCCTTGAAATTGCTAATTTGAATGAAGATAGGAATTCGTTGAGAGCAAAATGGCAATCGGAGAAAGCTATTATTGAAAAGATACAGCTCCAAAAGCAAGCCATAGAAAGTCTTAAGATTGAGGCCGATGAGGCTGAACGCCGAGGTGATTATGGAAAAGTAGCAGAATTACGATACGGTCGTATTAAGGAAGCTGAGCAAAATATTGATTTTATAAAGGATGAACTGGCTAAAAGTCAATCCGACTTTTCTCTTATAAAAGAGGAGGTCGATTCGTCTGATATTGCCGAAGTGGTAGCTCGATGGACAGGTATACCAGTTAGCCGAATGTTGCAAAGCGAACGTGAAAAGCTACTGGTTTTAGAAGATCACCTTCACAAAAGGGTTGTAGGACAGCACGAAGCAATTGCTGCCGTTTCTGATGCTGTTCGGAGGAGTAGGGCTGGTTTGCAGGATGCAAAACGCCCCATTGGATCATTCATCTTTTTAGGTACAACAGGAGTTGGAAAAACTGAATTGGCCAAGGCGCTTGCTGAGTTTTTGTTCAACGATGAGGACCTGATGACAAGAATAGACATGAGTGAATATCAGGAACGACACTCTGTTTCGCGTCTTGTGGGGGCACCCCCAGGTTATGTAGGATACGACGAGGGAGGTCAGCTTACAGAAGCTGTTCGTCATAAGCCTTACTCTGTTGTACTACTCGATGAGATAGAAAAAGCTCATCCTGATGTGTTTAATATCCTCCTTCAGGTTCTTGAGGACGGACGGTTAACAGATAATAAAGGTCGATTGGTTGACTTCAAGAATACCATAGTTATAATGACATCCAACATTGGATCGCAAATAATACAGTCAAATTTAGGGGAAGCAGTAAACGGAATAACACAATCATTACTTGAGAAAACCCGAGATCAGGTTTTCGACTTGCTTAGGGTAACAATCCGTCCCGAATTTTTGAACAGGGTTGATGATATCATAATGTTTTCGCCTCTGACAAAGGAAGAGATTCGTGAAATAGTCAATATTCAGTTTCAAATAATTCGTAAAATGCTTGAAGAACAAGGTATTGTTATTAGCATTACCGAAAGTGCAATGGATTGGATAGTGAGATCAGGCTTTGATCCCCTATACGGAGCTCGGCCAATTAAAAGGATAATGCAACGTTACATTCTAAATCAACTATCCAAAGAGATATTGGCCGGAAAAGTATCAAAAGAAAAACCAATACTAATTGATTATACTGATGGTAGTGAGTTGGTATTTAGATGATTAATAAAAAAACCGCTTTTCTAAGCGGTTTTTTTATTTACTTAAAACTTTTTAAGCAGTCATCAACACTCTCTTTTATATCAAACACAGAATGCAGCTGGAGAAGTTTAACCAACTCCATCACTTCTTTTGAGATGCAACAGAGCTTAAGTTGTGATGCACTATTCTTAGCTGTTCTGAGAATTGAAAGGAGTGAACCGAATCCAGAGCTATCAATATAATCAACTCCGGCTAGGCTAACCACCATTTTAACACCCTCCTGATCGAAAAGCATGGAAACATCCTGCTTAAACTTTTGTGAAATGGCTGAATGCAACTTATTATCTGTTGCCATGGAGACAACCATAACATCTTCAATTTTTTCAACGTTTATCATGGTACTTCATAGTTTATATCGGTTAATAATATCCTTTAGTTCTTCAATTGCTTGTGCTGATATTGATTTAAAATTTTCAATAAGTTCTGGATATCTAGAAACTTGCTTGCTCTCTTTGGCAAGATTTTCAAGCATTTTCATGTTTTCAGCAAGTTCAGATATACCCATTGTAGAAACAGAACCTTTGATTTTGTGAGCAAGTTTGCCAAGAGCCAAATGTTCTCCTTTATGAAGTAGCGAATCAAGTTGCTCAGAGAAAATGGGTACTTGCTTAATAAACATGTAGATTAAATCGTGTATAAGTTCATTACTACCCTCTGCCATAGCATTGAGAAAATCATAATCCACATATCTGTAATGATCCATTTGCTAATTATTGTGATTAAGGCTGTAGTAATAATAATTTTATATTTACACTGTTTAACTGATTATACAAATATAAACCAAAGATTCAAAAAACAAGAAGAACTATCCAATAATATTGACTCTATTTATTGTCAATTATTAAAAAAACCTTTAGGTTTGTAGTATTAAATTTCCCAATAATTACAATTAACTCCTAATAATTTATTCTGCTATGAAACAGACTCCATTTACAAAATTTCATATTGATCTTGGAGCAAGAATGGTTCCTTTTGCTGGCTATAACATGCCTATTGAATATTCGGGTATTAATGATGAACATATTACTGTTCGCGAAAGGGTTGGGGTGTTCGATGTATCGCATATGGGTGAGGTTTGGGTAAAGGGACCAAAGGCACTCGATTATCTACAGTATGTTACTTCGAATGATGTTACAGCCCTTGTTGATGGCAAAGTACAGTATTCATGCTTTCCCAATGGGAAAGGTGGTATAGTTGATGATTTGCTGGTTTACCGGGTTGATGCCGTAACGTACCTTTTGGTTATTAATGCAGCAAATATTGATAAGGACTGGAATTGGCTCTGCCAACATGCATCTAGGTTTGGGTTAACCCCAGGAAAGGAATTGTATAACGCTTCGGATGAGATTGCTCAGCTAGCAATACAAGGCCCTCTTGCTCTAAAGGCAATGCAAAAACTTACCAATGAACCTGTTGAGGATATGGAGTACTATACCTTTAAGAAAATTTCATTTGCAGGTATTAATGAGGTAATTTTCTCTACCACAGGTTATACTGGTGCAGGTGGTTGTGAAATATACTGCAGTAATGGGGATGGCGAAAAACTTTGGAAGGCGGTTATGGAAGCAGGTGCCGAATTTGGAATTAAACCCATTGGTCTTGGAGCTCGTGATACACTTCGTTTAGAAATGGGTTTTTGCCTTTACGGAAACGATATTAGTGACAACACATCACCCCTTGAAGCTGGTTTGGGATGGATAACCAAATTTGTTGATTACAAAAATTTTATCGATAAGGATTACATGCTTGACCTTAAGGCTAATGGATTAACCAGAAAGCTTATTGGATTTGAAATGATTGATAGAGGAATCCCTCGTCAGCATTACGAAATTTTAGATGAGGAGGGTGAAGTAATCGGTGAGGTAACTTCTGGTACCATGTCGCCCATGATGAAAGTAGGTATTGGAATGGGATATGTAACCCCCGGATTTAGTAAATCTGACACAGAGATCTTCATCAATATCAGAAATAAGAATTTAAAGGCAAAAGTTGTGAAATTACCTATTTTCAAGAAGAAAAATTAGTTTTTACAGCTGTCAATTCAAGAGGTATGAGGCATTTCCATGCCTCTTTTTTTACATTACGCTGAGAGATATGGTATCATAAATACATTAAAATATTGACTAATCATATATTTTTTGTATATTGATCGGGATGCCATTTTTATGACCTATGATTTGAGATAGAGTTTTTTGTTCATTATAATTAAAAAAGTATAGTTGAAACAAGCTCACTGAATGGAATCTTTTATTTCTGCTTTAAATCATTTCAGATTTTTAGGTAATGTGAAAAAATAGTTAGAAATTTGACAAAAAATAGCCAATTGTATTACAATTTAAAACTTGATACACTATGAAGAAGCACAATTTTAATGCGGGTCCATGCATCCTTCCCGATGTAGCCCTTGAGAATACCGCTAAAGCGGTACTTGATCTAGATGGGATAGGCTTATCGCTTATTTCCATATCCCATCGCTCCAAAGAGTTTCAGGCAATAATTGACGAAACCGTTGCTCTTTGGAAGGAGTTGCTTAATATTCCAGATGGATATCATGTGTTATTTCTGGGAGGTGGAGCAAGTTTACAATTCTGCATGCTTCCATACAACATCATGAATAAAAAATCTGTATATCTCGAAACTGGTGTTTGGGCCAAGAAAGCATTGAAAGAAGCTAAGTTCTTTGGCGATGCAAGCGCTATTGCTTCTTCTGCCGATAAGAATTTTTCATATATTCCCAAGGGATATGCTATCCCAAAGGATGCCGATTACTTCCACATCACTACCAATAACACCATTTATGGAACCGAAATCCACGAGGATTTTGATTGCCCCATTAAGCTGGTTGCAGATATGTCGTCGGACATTATGAGCCGACCTGTTGATGTAAGCAAATATGCATTAATATATGGTGGTGCTCAGAAGAACGTGGGTCCTGCTGGTGTAACCTTTGTTATTGTCCGTGAGGATATTCTGGGTAAAGTTGATCGTCCAATTCCAACCATGCTCGATTATCGTACTCATATTGCAGAAGGTTCCATGTTTAACACGCCACCATGTTTTGCCATATATACCATGCGCGAAACCTTAAAATGGGTAAAGAGTTTAGGTGGATTAAAGAAGATGTATGAGATCAACAAGAAGAAAGCTCAACTCTTATACGATGAAATTGACCGTAACCCCATGTTTGTTGGAACTGCTGCTAAAGAAGATCGCTCATTGATGAATATTTGTTTTATTATGAATGAGAAGTATAAGGATAAGGAGGAAGCATTTATGGAATTTGCTAAAAAAGCCGGTATGGTTGGAATCAAAGGGCATCGCTCTGTAGGGGGATTCCGTGCATCTACCTATAATGCACTTCCCATTGAAAGCGTACAAGCATTGGTTGATTGTATGAAGGAGTTCGAAAAGCACAACGCTTAGATTAATTTTTCATTGGTTGAATGAATAATTAAAGTTCAGCCCATTTTGTAGATGAACATGTTTAAAGCCTGCTTTAGCTAAGCAGGTTTTATACCTAATTTCACTTGATTTTATAAACCTTTAAATACAAACGTTATGGCAAAAGTACTTGTAGCAACCGAGAAACCCTTTGCAAAGGAAGCTGTTGATGGAATCAGAAGTATTGTTGAGGGTGCAGGCTTTGAGCTTGCACTTCTGGAGAAATACACAGAAAAGGCCGACCTTCTAAAAGCTGTTGCAGACGTAGATGCAATTATTGTAAGAAGCGATAAAGTAACTGCTGATGTGGTAGATGCAGCTAAAAAACTTAAAATTGTCGTTCGTGCCGGAGCTGGTTACGATAACCTTGATCTAGCGGCTTGCACAGCAAAAGGTGTAGTGGCAATGAATACTCCCGGCCAAAACTCTAACGCTGTAGCAGAATTAGCTATAGGCATGATGATATTTATGGCTCGTAATCAGTTTAATCCAGGAACAGGAAGGGAAATCAAAGGCAAAAAGCTTGGTATCCATGCATATGGCAATGTAGGAAAACTTGTTGCTTTGCATGCTAAAGGCTTTGGAATGGAGATTTATGCATTCGATCCCTTCGTTAAGAAAGAAGATATTGAAAAGGATGGGGTTAAGGTCTTAAATTCAGCAGAAGAGCTATATGCTGTTAGCGATTACCTGTCATTACATATTCCTGCTAACGATAAAACCAAGAAATCAATAGGGTATAGCATTCTTTCCAAAATGCCAAAGGGAGCTTGCTTGGTTAATACTGCCCGCAAGGAGGTGATTGATGAGGATGGATTGGCAAAAGCATTGGAAGATCGGCCTGATCTAAAGTATGTTAGTGATATTGCCCCCGATAACCATCATTTTTTGGTTGAAAAATTTGACACGCGTGTTTTTGCAACTCCAAAGAAAATGGGCGCTGAAACAGCTGAAGCAAACATCAACGCTGGTTTAGCAGCCGCAACACAAATTGTCAACTTCATTAAAAACGGCGATCGCACATTTCAAGTTAATAAGTAGCGTTTAATCCCGTTGAGTTCATTTTAGATCAGTATTATTATTCAAATAAATCAAGATGTATTGTTATGGTTAAGATAAAACCGTTCAAGGGTATACGCCCTCCAAAAGAATATGCTAAGCAGGTGGCTGCACGTCCATACGATGTTCTAAATTCCAAAGAAGCTAAAGCCGAAGCCGGCGAAAAATCCCTATTGCATATAACAAAACCTGAAATTGATTTTGATCCAATTATCGATGAGCATTCAAAAGAAGCCTACGACAACGCCATAGATAATTTCAAAAAATGGCAGGAGAAGGGCTGGTTGGTACAGGATAAGAAAGATGCATACTACGTTTATGCTCAGACTATGAATGGAAAAACGCAGTATGGGTTAACTGTTGCCTGCCATACCGATGACTATATGCAAGGAAAAATTAAAAAACATGAGTTAACCCGACCTGACAAAGAGGATGACAGGATGATCCATGTTAGAAACCAGAATGCCAATATCGAACCTGTTTTCTTTGCTTATCCAGCTAATAATGAGATTGACGAGATAGTGGATAACGTAGTTAAGAGTAAACGACCCGAATATGACTTTGTAGCTGACGATGGATTTGGACACCATCTATGGGTAATAGATGACGATAATACAGTTAACCAAATCACTTCCATCTTCTCCAGAATGCCTGCACTTTATGTTGCCGATGGACATCATAGAACAGCCGCTGCAGCAAGAGTAGGGCAGGAAAAGAAAAGTAAAAACCCTAAGCATACTGGTGAAGAGGAATATAACTATTTTCTTGCCGTTATTTTCCCCGATGATCAGCTTACCATTATTGACTATAACAGGTTGGTCAAGGATTTAAATGGTTTAACACCAACCCAGCTAATTGAGAGGTTAAAGGAATTCTTTGATGTTGAGGAGAAGGGAGCTGATATCTACAAACCTTGCAAATTGCATAATTTCAGCATGTATTTGGAAGGGAAATGGTATTCGCTCACGGCTAAAACAGGAACCTATAATGATAATGACCCAATAGGAGTATTGGATGTTACTGTTCTTTCGAATTTAGTGTTTGATAAAATACTAGGAATTACCGACCTGAGAACATCAAAACGAATTGATTTTGTAGGTGGTATCCGTGGATTGGGAGAACTGAAGCGTCGTGTTGATAATGGCGAAATGGCAGCTGCTTTCGCTTTATACCCAGTATCCATGAAACAACTAATCGATATTGCTGATACGGGTAATATCATGCCACCAAAAACTACCTGGTTCGAACCCAAGCTAAGAAGCGGATTGGTGATACATAAACTTGAATAGATACTATTTACCATATCAAACGGGTAGCATTTATGTTACCCGTTTTTTTATTGAAAAAACACCTTTATTACATTTGGTATAGTTTTCATAGTGACTTACCTTTGCATAAAGACCATTGTTATGGCTTACATAAAAGATAAAATATCAAGTTTAATAAACGAATTACCGCAAAGGGTTACTCTTGTAGCAGTAACAAAAACTCATCCTCCTAAAATGATCATGGAGGCATATGATGCAGGTCATAGAGTTTTTGGGGAGAATAAAGTTCAAGAAATGGTTGGAAAGTCTGAGGTTTTACCCAAGGATATTGAATGGCATATGGTAGGACACTTGCAATCCAATAAAGTAAAGTACATTGCACCTTTTGTTAGCCTCATTCATTCCATCGATAGCTTAAAACTTCTCATCGAAGTAAACAAGCAAGCCTCAAAGTGTGGCCGAGTTATCAATTGCCTTTTGCAAATGCATATTGCTGAGGAAGAGACAAAGTTTGGTTTATCTTTCGATGAGATTGTAGAAATACTCAACTCAAACGAATACAAAGCATTGAATAATATTAGTCTTTTAGGATTGATGGGAATGGCAACGTTTACTGATGACATGGAACAAGTACGAAAAGAGTTCAGAGGTTTATCAAACACTTTTAAGCAGATTAAGAATACATTTTTCCCTACAAATGACAGTTTCAAAATTCTATCCATGGGTATGTCAAGCGATTATAAAGTTGCTATAGAAGAGGGCAGTTCAATGATTAGAGTGGGGAGTATAATTTTTGGTGAAAGGATATATGGTGCAAACTAAAAAATAGCTATTTTTCCGAGCATTTTCATCACTTAATAGAAAGCAAATGGCAAATTTACAGACAACCTACTTGGGTCTTAACCTGAAGAATCCCGTAATTGTAAGTAGTTCAGGATTAACTTCGAATGTTGAGTCCATTAAAAAACTGGAAGCAAATGGAGCGGCAGCCGTAGTTTTAAAATCACTTTTCGAAGAGCAGATCCTCCATGAAGCAGGATCTCTTTCTGTGCATAGTGATTATCCCGAAGCCGAAGACTATCTTAAAGCCTATGTCACGAGCAACAATGTTAGCAGATACCTTGAGCTAATAACAAAGGCTAAGCAGTCTATAAGTATACCTGTAATTGCTAGCATTAATTGTATTTACGCTTCAAAATGGATTGATTTTGCAGCACAAATCCAAAGTGCTGGTGCTGATGCTCTTGAGGTTAATGTTTTTATGCTTCCTACTGATAGCAAGAAAACATCGGAGTATTATGAATCAGTTTACTTTGACCTTGCCGAAAAATTAAAGAAAGTAATTTCCATCCCAGTTTCATTTAAGCTAGGCGATCATTTTACTAATCCTATCCGGATCATTGAGCAATTATGGTATCGCAAAGTTATGGGTGTAGTTCTTTTTAATAGATTCTTTGCACCAGATCTTGATATTGATAATATGAAGGTGGTCTCGGCAGAAGTATTTAGTAATCCATCAGACATAAGGGATACCCTACGATGGGTTGCCATTGCCAGTCACGAAGTTCCAAAAATCGATATATCAGCGTCAACCGGAATACACAATGGCGATGCAGCAGTAAAGATGTTACTTGCAGGTGCTACTAGCGTTCAGGTTTGTTCCACTCTTTATGTTAACGGACATGCTCATCTTAAGAAAATAGTTGATTTTTTAGAGCAGTGGATGGAAAAAAAGGGCTATAAAAGTATTGATGAATTCAAAGGAACAATGAACTATGGAAAAATTGGTGATCCTGATGTTTATGAGCGAAGCCAATTTATGAAATACTACTCCAGCCACGACTAGATTTTATGTATTGCATAAAATGTAAAGGGAGGCTTTTTTAAGCGTCCCTTTTTGCTTTATTTAGAAGGCTCACCATTTCAAGAATAAGCAGCTGCTTATCACGATTTGAATTGGATAAGTCACTTTTTAGAGAGGTCAAATGATTATCAATCTCTTGTGAAGACAGGTTTTCTAATGAATTTTCAATAACTGTAAAAGCTTCGAATGCAGCTTGATAATTTCCCTTTTGTAGTATCTCAAAAAAGATTTCCAAATCTTTTGAGAAGTCTAATCTGCTTTGCCAACAAATGGTTATAATATCATTGACTTGTTTTTGAGGAAACGATTTTTTTAGGTGATTAACTAACAATGGAATAGCAGCCTTCTCCTTTACATCAGAAATAAAGTTAATGATATTTTTTTTCAATAAATCCGATCGATCCATTAATAACAAATCGAGCAAAGGTTCAATTATAAAAAGGTTATAGCTTTCTTTAAAATTGAATAAAGTAGAAATTATCTTTTCATCAGAATCACTCATTAATGAATTAATAATCAACCTTTGTTGCTCTTTACCTGCCTCTTCACTATGTTTTTCCATTTCAGTATTCAAATAAGATGCAAAAGTAATAATGTTCTTTTTAAAATGAATGAAGTTTATTAACTGTTATCATCTTCACCAAGAAATCCTATAAACAGTAAATCTTATGGATGGAATTGATCATTCATATTTTATACATCATTTGCTTAAATATTACTTTTTTATTGAATTTTTATTAAAAAAAAGCCGTATTTTGGGGATTATTTAAAAACTTTGCCTTTCGTAAAAAAAAAAATATTATTTTTACTTCATAAAAGTGTTTTTTTTACGTAAACACCTCAAAAAAATCTAGTTATGTCAAAAAGGTTATTAGCAGGTGATATCAAAGGGTTGATCGCTCTAATATTAATGATTTTTCTACTTAGCTGTTCTTCAGAATCGACACGTAAAGACAGGATAGAGGTAGATGCTTCCGACATATCAACTCAAGATTTGGCTAAGGAAGGAATTCAAACTGCACGGCAGATTTTTTACTCTTTACCATCTCCCCTTGAGACAGCCATGATTCTCAAGCGATCTGGAGCACAGTACAACGAAGAATTGTTGAACCCCGTTGAAAATGCTTCTAAGTACACAACCAATAAAAGCATGGCTCTTAATTTAGGGATTTATAGTACTGACCTGAGTTATGCCAGCTTATTTGACCAAACACAAGCCTCTATAAGATATATGGCGGTATCAAAACGAATGGCTGAAGGATTAGGTATTCTCAATGCGATTGATAATACAATTATTCAAAGACTAGAAGAGAATGTTAATAATCGAGAGGCGATTATGGATATCATTTCCGAATCTCTTCTTAACACAAGTTCAATTCTTGAGGAAGACGATAGGGTTGCCATTGGTTCAATAATACTTGTGGGTGGTTGGATTGAAGGGTTATACATTGCAACCTCACTGGTTGATGATGTTAAAAGAGCAGATAATGAATTGGTTGATAGAATAGTTGATCAGAAATTATCATTATCGACGGTAATAAATCTTTTAGATCAACATAAAGAACATTCTGATGTTAGGGATATAATGGCTGATGTTGAGACTCTTCTAGCTATTTATGATAAAATTCAAATTTCTTTTTCTGGAGTTGAGGCGGTAGAAGAAGAGGGAGGAACCACTGTTCTTCGAAGTAAGAATGTGGTGTCTGTTAGCCCTGCTGTATTTGATGAATTAAGAAATAAAGTAGCTTCAATTCGCTCTAAATATATCATGTAATAACAAGCACTCATTATGAGACCATTGGCTTATATATTGATAATAGGTAGCATTGTTGTTAGTTCAATAGATGCAAATGCTCAATGCAAAAATTTTGCAAAAAGAGTTTGTCGACTCGAATTATCTCCCTTTATTCATGATGGGAATTATAATGCAGCTGTTCTTACCGAAGGTGAAGATGCTGAACTTTTTAAAACTTTTTATGCAGGTCAGGAGTATCGTATTGCAGTTTGTGGTTCAGAATCATTGCCTAATGTTGAGTTTATGGTAATGGATGTTGAAAAAAGAGTACTTTTTACAAATGCATCAAAGGATTTTATTCCTTACTGGGATTTTAAAGTTGAAGCAACTCAACAACTTATCATTTTAGTTAAGGTTCACGATAATCCCAATAGCAACCCAGAAACGCTAGCCAGCGGATGTGTTGCTATTATGTTTGGGTTAAAAACAGACTAATATTTCAAAATATTTCAATAAAAGCCGCATTTTGCGGTTTTTTTTTGCCCAATAATATAATTCGTAAAATTTATAACTCATTTTCTTTTTTTGATGACAATATCTTAGAATGAAGAAAATTGCCTGTCACACTTTCAGAATATTTTGCTAGTTCTTCAGGAGTTCCCCTGAATACAATATTCCCTCCATTTTCTCCTCCATCAGGCCCCAAGTCTATTACCCAATCAGCACATTTTATTACTTCCAGATTGTGCTCAATGATAATCAAGCTATGACCTTTTCTAAGCAATGCGTTGAAAGACTCAAGTAGTTTTTTTATGTCATGAAAATGTAGTCCAGTAGTTGGTTCGTCGAAGATGAATAGATGTGGCTGAACTGCTTGCTCTTTTTGAAGGAACAGGGCAAGCTTAACCCTTTGGCTTTCTCCACCGCTGAGGGTACTAGATGATTGTCCCAATTTAATGTAGCCCAATCCAACGTCTTGCAATGGTTTAAGCCGTGATATTATTCTTGATGTTGTTTTTGAATCTTTGTCCTGAAAAAAATCTATCGCTTGGTTAACAGTCATCTCTAATACATCAAAAATGCTTTTCCCTTTAAATTTTACCTCTAAAACATCATCCTTAAATCGTTTGCCATTACATGATTCACATATTAGAGTTACATCAGCCATAAATTGCATTTCAACGCGGATCATTCCCTCACCCTGACACTCTTCGCACCTACCGCCTTCAATATTAAATGAGAAATGCGAAGGCTTATATCCGTTACGTTGAGCATATGGTTGCTCGGCAAAAAGTTTTCGTATTTCATCGTAAGCCTTTATGTAGGTAACAGGGTTAGATCTGGATGATCTACCTATGGGGTTTTGGTCAACCATTTCTACTCCTTTTAAAAGATGAATATCTCCTATTAGTGAGTCGTGTTCACCTGGTCTTTCACCATATCCGTTCAATTTTTTGAGAAGCGATGGATAGAGTATTCCCTTTACAAGTGATGATTTACCTGAACCACTAATGCCTGTTACTGCAACCATGCAATTCAATGGGAATTTTACATTAATATTCTTTAAATTATTCTCTCTTGCTCCAATAATCTCAATGTAATTAGACCACTTTCTTCGTGATGAAGAAAATTCAATTTTTTCAATTCCCCTAAGATACTTTGATGTCAGACTATTCTCTGCATTAAGCAATTCAATTTGCTTGCCTTCAAAAACAACCTCTCCTCCAAGCCTCCCAGCTAATGGACCAATATCAATTATGTGATCCGCAGATCTAATTATTTCCTCATCATGTTCAACAACAATAACAGTATTTCCCATGTCTCTCAAATCACCCAAAACTTTTATAAGTAAATGTGTATCCCTTGAATGTAACCCAATACTAGGTTCATCCAGAATGTAAAGTGAACCCATTAGGTTAGAACCAAGCGATGTGGCTAGGTTAATTCTTTGCGATTCGCCTCCAGAAAGGGTTGATGACAAGCGATTTAATGTTAAGTAGCTGAGCCCAACATTGAGTAGATACGACAATCTATTTTGGATTTCAGTAATAATTCTCTTCGACACTTTGTTTTCATAATCGGTAAGGCATAGCTGTTGAAAAAATTGATTTAGATCGCTAATTGGCAAATCTACAAGTTCAGGAAGTGTTTTATTACAGATCTTTACATATGTTGCCTCTTTACGAAGACGTTTTCCTGAGCATTCTGGACAGGTGGTTTTCCCCATATATCTCGAAAGCATTACCCGATATTGAATCTTATACTTTTTCTCTTCCAGGTAATTAAAAAAATCATACAAACCTACAAATCCATCATTGCCATTCCAAACAAGCGATTTTTGTTCTCCCGATAGCTGATGATAAGGTTTGTGTATGGGAAAATTATACTTGCTGGCATGTTGAATGAATAATCTTTTATACTCGCTCATGCTTTCACCTTTCCAACAGGCTATTGCATCATCATAAACCGATAAACTTTTATCAGGAATTACTAGATTTTCATCAATTCCTATAACCTTGCCATATCCCTCGCATCTTGGACATGCTCCTAGGGGATTATTGAAGCTAAATAAGTGCTCGTTTGGTTCTTCGAATTCAATTCCATCAGCTTCATAACGACATGAAAAGATCGTCTCAGTCCTTTTATCATCCTTGAAAACAACAATAATGCATGTGCTATTTCCCTCCGCAAATGCGGTTTGAATCGAATCAGCACATCTACTAAGAAAGTCATCATCATGCGAAACAGAATATCTATCGATAACTAGTTTTAAACTGGCACCTGAAATTGATAGCAATTGACGGATTTCTTTGCTATCGATACGTAAAACCTGATTTTCAACTTCTATGCGAGTAAAACCTTCACTTGAGAGAGAGTTTAGTTTTTGTTCGGGAGTAGTGCCATTAGTAAGATTAACAGGAGCTAAAATCATTTGCTTTGTCCCATCAGGATATGACGCAATGAAATCAACAACATCAGTAACACTGTGTTTGGCAACCTTTTTTCCTGAAATGGGTGAATAGGTTTGACCTACCCTGGCAAATAGAAGTTTGAGATAATCGTATATTTCTGTTGACGTTCCTACAGTCGATCTTGGGTTATGTGTATTTACCCTTTGTTCTATGGCTATTGCAGGAGGTATTCCGGAAACATTATCAACTTCAGGCTTAGATATTCTTCCTAAGAATTGACGAGCATAAGCTGATAAGCTTTCAACGTAACGACGTTGCCCTTCGGCATAAAGCGTATCAAATGCCAGAGATGATTTTCCTGAGCCTGATAAGCCAGAGATTACTATTAATTTATTTCGAGGAATATCTAGTGATATATTCTTAAGATTGTGAACTTTAGCTCCTTTTATGGAAATAACGTTATATGTATTTTCCTTTGACATTTGGTAAATTATTAACCTACAAATTTATTCAAATTTTCCCTCTTTTTAGTAGATGATATAACTATGAAAAACTATTAATGGGCAAACTAATTCAAACTTGATACTTGACTTAATGTAAAGGAAAAATACTTTTGTTTGCCATATACAAGTCATATTTAACTGCTAATCAACAAGAATCAAGAAATAAAACTTATAACAAGGTTAAAATGACTAACTTTTTTTTAAAAAATTCTTTTTTTTGAAAAATAATTACTTACTTGGCATGGTAAATGTAAAAGGAGTTTTATTCTAAAACCAAAAACCCAGATTGCCTATTGACAAATTCTACCTGATTTAACCAAAAAGTAAGGAGGTAGTTTTGGAGTTACATAATCTCACTGATTTTGAACTTGTGAATAAGTTCATTTCAGGCAGTCAACAGGCAATGGAAATACTCATCCGCCGACATCGTAAAAGAGTTTTTGGATACATCCTTCTCTTAGTAAAGAATCATGCCACTGCAGAGGATATCTTTCAGGATACTTTTGTAAAAGTTATTAATTCATTAAAGGAAGGGAAGTATACCGATAATGGCAGATTTGTTTCATGGGTTATGCGTATTGCTCATAATCTTATTATCGATCATTTTCGTCGTGAAAAGCAGGTTAACACCTATTCCAATGATGATAGCGCGATAGATATTTTCAACTCACCTAGATTCTCTGATAAGAATGTGGAGGAGCATATTGTTTATGAGCAAATACTTAATGAAGTTAGAGTTTTGGTTGAGACACTTCCCGATGAACAAAAAGAAGTAGTGCTTTTAAGGCACTATGCAGGATTAAGCTTTAAAGAAATTGCAGAGCAAACAAATGTGAGTATTAACACCGCATTGGGTCGTATGCGCTACGCATTGATTAACATGCGTAAAATAATGGAGCAAAAAAATCTCACACTAACGCTTTAAATGCTTTATATTTAAATCACCTCAGATAATCAGGCGATTGACTGGGGTGTATTTTAGTTGTCAACATTTACTATGTTGCAATATTCTCTTTTGTTTATGTTTTTCGGTTTTCTTTTTACAATATTTTAATAGGCATTTACGTTTTTCTGATTGAATGTTATAATTAATTGGATAATGCCTATGCAAAAAACTTTTACCTCGTTTATTTGGGCTTATCAGAATTATGAATCAAGGCAGCAGGAAAACGAATTATTCGTTATCGATAAAATTTTCGAACCCTGTGAGCTTTTTGAAAAAATTCTAGGTAAGATCGAACAAGAAGTCCCTGAAATTCAGGACAATGTTTTAAAGGAAATATTTCAAAAGGTTTAAAGACCAAGAAAAATTAAAAAAAACCAGAAAAAAATCTGGTTTTTTTATTGACATATTTAAATTAAAATGATATATTTGTGATATTAAATTAATATTATAATTTTTTTAATACAATGGAAAAGAAATCGAACCCTTTGAATGGCTTCATGATGCTCCTGGTATTCATTGCAGTACTGGTTGTAGCAATTCTTGGAGCAGCTTTGTACGAGCAACTTTGGCTCATTGCTTTAATGGCACTAACTATTGTCATGGCCCCTGGTTTTGTTGTGGTTAATCCTAACGAATCTGTTGTTCTTGTTTTATTTGGTAAGTACTGTGGTACTATTAAAAAGAATGGGTTTTACTGGACAAATCCTTTTATGGTTAAGAAGAGGATATCGCTTAGGGCGAGAAACTTCGATGGTGAACCCATTAAGGTAAATGATAAGGTAGGTAATCCAATAATGATTGGGTTAGTGTTGGTGTGGAGAGTTGAGGATACCTTTAAAGCGGCATTTGATGTTGACGCTTACGAACATTTTGTTGTGGTTCAGAGCGATGCTGCTCTCAGAAAAATGGCAGGTATGTATCCTTACGATAACTTCGACAATGAGAATGAAGAAATTACCCTGCGTGCAAGTGGCGAAGAAGTAAGCGCAAAATTGGAGGAAGAACTCCGAGAAAGATTGAGTATTGCTGGCATTCAAGTTATTGAAGCACGAATAAACTACATTGCCTACGCATCGGAAATTGCCGGCGCAATGCTTCGTCGCCAACAGGCTACTGCAGTTGTTGCTGCCCGTGAGAAGATTGTTGAGGGAGCCGTGAGCATGGTTCAGCTTGCTCTGAAGCAGCTCTCGGAAAAGAATATCATTGACTTTGACGATGATAAAAAAGCGGCAATGGTTAGCAATCTTATGGTTGTGCTCTGCTCCGACGAGTCGGCAAGTCCAGTTATTAATGCTGGAACGCTACACCAATAAGAATAAAATAAACTTGAATGCAAACCTTCGAAGAATATAAAAAGATTGCTAAACACAATGGTTTTGAGTATTATGACAAGTATAATGGTCGTAATTTGATAATCCCAAGTGATAGAATACTAAATTCTAAAGTGTGCTGCATGCGGGATAATGATTTTGTTTTCTTTGCTTCCGATTCTTACGCTGCAAAGGCCTATGTGAGTTCTACCTTCTCGGGAGTTTATGGTACATTACCCATTCAGACTGATTATTTTAAGGCTATGATTACGAAACATTTCTGGTTTGATTTTCTGGCATTTGAGAAGAGGGTAACTACCGGTGATTCATATTTAGATAAGAATCTAAGGATTACTACAAACAATGTTGAATTGATTTTACGTGTTCTGAATGTTCGTGTTGTTGATATGTATTTGAACATGTGGAATAAGTATTCGTCGGTAAAAATTGTAATGGGCTCGAATTACCTGCCTGAGGTTGATGCACTCAAGGATAAATTGGTTGTAGGAGTGGAGCTAAAGGAGTGGATAATTCCTGAAAGATTTGATGAAACCTATAAAGATTTTAAGAAACTTATTGTTACCATGAGCAACATGCTAAGTAAAGATTGGAAATAACTATTATCATTTTGAATCTGAAAAATTCAAAATGTTTGAACTAAAGGACTATGTTATGAGTAAGAAAAAATCATTTGTGCTACGGATCGATCCAGAAAAGTTGGAGGCTCTTGAGAAGTGGTCGTCGGATGAGTTCCGTAGCATAAATGGTCAGATTGAATGGATTATTGACCAGGCTCTCCGGAAAGCAGGTCGAGTAAAAACAAAATCAAGTCAAAATTCAAATACATCAAATGAAGAAGATTAGCAATCTATGGTTATTTTTAATCATAACCTTTATCATCAACTACACGATGGTTGGAGTTTTTCTAAACTTGGGATACGAATACAAAGACACCGAAGGAGTAATTCTTGGCATTTTGTACATGTTTGTCCCAATGCTTGCAGCCCTTTTTGTCGAAAAAGTAATTCACAAGCAAAAGGTTACCAAATCGCTTTTCATATCCTTTAAAATCAATTGGTGGTTTTTAGCCGCTATTATCATACCAATAGTTTATGCCGGGTTATCCATAGCCATAAGCCTTCTACTTCCCGGGGTTTCATTTTCGATGGAAATGGAGGGGCTTTTCTCACGTTTTGAGGGGATGGTTACACCTGAGGAGATGGAACGAATGCAACTTGCGCTTGCAGCATCGCCCATAAACCCAATAATTATGACGCTTATTCAGGGGATTGTTGGTGGCGTTACTATAAATGCTGTGGCCGCTTTTGGAGAGGAGTTGGGGTGGAGAGGATTCCTGATAAAAGAGTTTAAAAATATGCATTTCGCCAAGGCCAGTTTAATAATTGGGTTTATTTGGGGAATATGGCACGCACCTATGATACTAATGGGACATAACTACCCCAACAATCCAGAAGTTGGCGTGCTAATGATGACTGTATGGTGCATACTACTATCGTTCCCTCTTAGCTATATCACTATTAAAGCAAAATCGGTTATTGCTGCAGCAGTAATGCATGGGGTGATTAATGGAACTGCTGGGATAAGCATTATGCTTGTTGTTGGAGGTACCGACCTAACAGTAGGCGCAACTGGAATTGCCGGATTTGTTGCAGCGTTATTAATTATAGCATCGCTATATATTTATGATTTCAAGATATCGAAAGAAAAAATTATGGGCAAACCCCTTGCCCAATCGTTAAATGAACAATAACCCCCAAAAACAGAATAATATGTCACTAGTTAGATCAAAGCAGCCCTGTCCCAAATGCGGGGGAAAGGATTTTGAGCTTGGCGAGGCTTACTTTGCTGGAAGTATTTTTACAAAGCTTTTTAATATCCAGAATCGCAAGTTCAGTTCGTTTACCTGTACAAAGTGTAAATACACAGAATTTTACCAAATTCCGGTGAGAAAAGCATTAAACGTATTGGATTTCTTTGTTGGATAGGGCTACTCTTTGCCTTTATCAAATTCTAGAAGGAAAGACTCTTCTCCGATTTTTTTATTGAACAAAAAAACTTGTAGTAAATAGTTACCGGGTTGTCGTTTTTCGGGTTCAATTGAAATTGAACTTTGTATTGTTAATGGATTAGCTATTTCTTGCAGTTCAATGGGTTTTCTGAAAAAGGGCTTGCCATTGGGATCAATCCATACCATATAAAAGGTAAGAGGTTTTTTCTCAGGATTATTCAGATCATACAGCTGTACATGGGCATGAACACGTGCTTTTTTGGATAAGCTAAAAGCGTTGTTGACATTAACAGGATTTCCCGTATTTTTGTCGATGGAGCTACACATTGAAATTGAAGCTTTTGCGCTAGCATTAATAATTTCTGGTTTCAGTTCAATGATTCGTATTTCAAATTTTTTTTCAGCGATAAGCTGCCTAAAAAGCTTAATGCGCAAGCTGTAAATCCCTTCTTTTCTTGTTTCTGGAGAAAAAGAAACAGAACTTTTCAAGTATGACGAAGAATCGGAGGCAAGTAGGTTAACTGATCGGGCAAAGAATCTTTTACCTTCAGGATCAATCCATTCAATTCTGAAGTCAAGTTCTTCGTCACCATAGGCAAATCGATTGGTAAGTTCAACATACGAATGTATCCATGTTTTTTTTGAAATGGTGAACACTGTGTCAGGTGAATAGATTTTACTGGTATTACTATCAAAACGGTTTCCCAAAAGAATTTTAGCAGAAAGGATAGAACTATCATCTGCTTTATAATTCTCAATGGATTGAAGAGTGAATGGCTTTTCAGCAATCAACTCCCGGAAGAGATAGACCCTTAACTTGTACTCTCCAACAACTCGGTTTTGAGGACTAAGGGTTATAGAGCTGTTTAGGATAGAGGTTGAGTCGTTAGGCTCAAGGTTGAATTGTTTACAGAATAGAGATGTGCCATCAGGGTTTATCCAATCGAGATGAAACATTAGAGGACGATTACCCAAAACAAATCGATTTTCAATATAAACAAATGCACGCAGATACTCATTTTCTTTGATTGGAAAAATGGTATTGGAAAGCAAGGGATTACCTGATTTAGGGTTAACTCTTGTGGAAAGTAATATATCAACGTTAACGTCTAGGTTCTTCTTTGGTATGAATACAGATGTTGAATTGGAAGTTATTTCAGGGTTTTTATTTCTGGTTGAGCACCCAATAGTAATCAGTGCAATCAGACTGTATATCAATATGTAATGGAATGTACAGCGCATTGATGGCCCTTTGGTTAAATCATTCGAATAAAGAAGTTGTTGCTTCTGGCCTTAACCCCATAAAACCATTTTGAAAGTGGAAGCATAATGGCAAGCATTATTGTGAATCCAATCAGCGTGAAGTAGATGCTTCCTTCACGGTAGAAAAAGTCGAATCGTTTGATGAAAATTCCTAAGATGGCCAAATGGATGGTATAAAAGAACAGAGGTACTTTGCCTGGAATGCTAAAAACGGTTAAGAGTTTTGGGAATACTTTTCCAAGAACCATGAAAAGAGTAACTCCCAAAACAACAAAACCAAAGAACCATAGGTTGTGAAAAAGGCTGGGAGGGTATTTCTGATCGAGGAAGAAGGAGTAGGTACCAAAGCTGGAAAACTCGAGAATATTTCCATAACCTCTAAATAATCGAACCATAATAGCTAAAAATATAGCGATAAAGCTTATGCCAAGCCCTATGATCAATCGTTTTTTATGAGTTTTCCAAAGTTTGAACCATCCTGTTGCCATTATAGAGCCTAGCACAGCAAGTGCAAACCATGGAATAACCGGGTACTTATTAAAACTACCGGATGTTACAAAGGTTTCCATTAATAAGCTGATTGATGGAATAGAAGGATCATAGTTTAAGGTGAGAAGTAGTGGATGTAAAGCAAGAATGCCAAGGGCAAGTGTTAAACGATACTGCCAATTCCATGATGCTACCAAAGCTAAAAAAATCATGGAAAAGCCAATGGTTGAGATAATACCAAGGTGTCCAGGGTTAAAAGTTTGAAAACCTCCCCATGAGGAGTTGACCCAGGTTATCTGAATCAATATCAAAAAAATGCCTCGTTGTATTAAGTACCATTTAGCCTGCCATGGGGAGGAATCCTTCTGAACCTTTTTGTAGAATGATAGCCATACCATGGCACCTGCCATCATTAGAAACCCCGGAGCACATAAATATCCCATATATCGAAGTGCAAATTGGTTCCACGAAGGGAAAAGAGGATCATATTCATTGAATTGCTTCCAGAAAGAATTTAAGTAGTAGGAGCAATGCCCTAAAAGCATTAATATTCCTATGAAACCACGAAACTGATCGACATAGTCATACCTTTGAACAGATTGTGAGGTTAAAGCCATTCTTTTCTGTTGTGCTATTTTGGGATTTTTACAATAATTAAACCTTCAATATCATCAGCTATATAGATGTAATCCTCATCAAAGTCGAATCCAAGTGCATATTTTGTATTAACCCAACCAATTCTTTTTAAGTTTATAGGATGAGTGGCATCAATAATCTGTAATCCTGCTTTTTGTGTTGAAACATAAAGTTTATTGTTGTAAAAGGACACATCGTTAGCCACACCTCCCGTTTCAAAGGTTGCTGCAATTCTTGGGTTATTTAAGTCGGAGAAGTCGATAATTTGAACTCCAGCCGATCGGCTGGCTATGTATGCTAGGGGAAGTTCATCGTGCAGTACAACAGATTCGGCATAGCCAGGGAAATCGATCCAGGCCACCATTGGGTATTCACCGTAACCTTCATCAAAGATAGAGATGTCAAAAATATTTAATCCCATTTCACCACAAGCCACGAACATCAGGGTTTTGTCGGTATTTAGGACAACACCATTTGCGTAGCCATTGGTTTGAGGACCTTCTTTTATTTCTGGTATTCGGGGATTTGTTATCTCCGCAATTTTTACACCCTGTTCGCTTGTTGAAACAAAAAGGTAATTGTCATTAATGTAAGCATCTTTTGCTGGTTTCATGCCTAAGTTTGAAGCAGTAACCTCAGGATTATAAGGGTTCGCAATATCAACAACAGATAATCCAAATGTACCTGCACACAGATAAACCACATTTTCTTTCCGGGCAATCCTTCGTGAATAACCCCGAACGTTTTGGGTAGTAACTGAAACTATTGAAGGATTTTTAGGATCCTTAATATTTATAACAAGCAACCCTCCTTCACCTTGAGCAAAGCATAATAAGGTATCAAGTTTCACAACATCTTGAGAATTTCCTGGGGTTAAAAATCGACTGATCACAGAATACCCGCCAGAATCGTATATCATGTCGGGATCGCTGGGTTTTCCACAACCTGTAGTTAGGAAAGAAACAGTTAAACAAATAATAAATAAGCGGTTCATATTCAATAGGTTAAATTTTGAAATGGTTGATAAGGAGATTATGTTTTGCATTAAAGTTTAAAGTTGTAATTGACCGAAAAGCCCACTTGATTTTGTCGGTATGTTTTTTCTTCAGAAACAAGTATTCGATTTTCATCAGCCATTGTATCGGAATTTCGTCTATAGTTAACATAATCCAAGGAAAAGTTAACGGATTTGGATATGCTAAGACTGTAGGAAATAGAAAGGTAATAGTTTATATCGATTCGACCTGCGTGTAGTGGGTCTAGCACATAGTACTTTTCCGAAGTGAAAGTTCGTTTGCCCAAGCGGCCTTCGGCAGACACATTTTGATCAAGATTGAAAACTTTGGGTAAACTGTATGATATACTAGCCGAAAAAGTATTATCATAAAAGGTGGCATCTGAATCATCAGAACTTTCTCTGGTTTCTCCAGGCATATCATATCCTTTAACAAACGAATAGGTAAAGGAATACTTAAGTTGAAGGCGAACCTGCTTACTCACTGGTTGAAAAAGAATAAGTCCATAGCTTAGATCATCTGAATCGTACTCAATATAGTTGATATTGTAGTAATACTTTGAGTAATCTAGGGTAAGTCGTAATCCTGTATTCTTTAGGAAGGTATTGTGAAACCAGAAACCATAATTATGCTTTGAAAAGCTCATGGGTTTGAATGCTTCGGGGATATAACCTATTACATTTGCCCAATCATCGTCCCTGAAATGGCGTATGTAGAATTTAGGAATGTAGCTGTAGCTTAACCTGAAGTTTCTTTGGTTGGGTAGGTATTGCCGGTAACTGAAGAGAAAGTAATCCCAATTTTTAATATTGTTCATAAGATACTGCGTGTGATTAAACCGTAAGTCAAAATCTGAACGGAGTTTACCAAAGATTCTTTTTCTGGCAGATATTTTAAATGTAGGGCGGATAACCAAATCATCGTATGTGTTAATGTGAAAACGACCTTCGTCCTGCTGATTTAGGAATCGGTTTAGATACTTTTCGGAATATTTTAGGATATTGTCATCGTAGGTTGTGGAGATACCAACCTCAGCGCTAAAATCGGCAAATTTTGCTTTCTTGTCCTTGTTGGGTTTGGTTTTTTGTGCTGGCTGTTTGGCATCCTTTACTTCTTTGGCTTCCTTTGATGCTTTCCTTTCCTGAGCAATAGAAAAATGCCCATAGAACATTAAGATGAGCAGAATGAAAAAGTACCTAAAATAGGCTTTTAGTGCAGGGATTAGGTGTTGAAAGTTGTGTTGAACCATATAGTAAATAAGATGAGCTGTGAATAAATGCTTATTTTGTACCCTTTACATCCTTTTTAGGGATCATTAGCCTGGCAAGTATAGAATTCTTGTCCTTATCAAGAGGGATTATTTCATAAACTTGCTTCCCGGGTGGTACATCAATAATAAATTCGCAAGCTTTTCCTGGAACCATCTCCTTCTCCTTAATGTATGAAGAAACTTCGGATCGTCGGCTACTGAGTTGATAGGTGTTAATTACTTTATTATTGTTTTTGACCTGAATCCGATAATTTACCATACCTCGCATGTGATAATTAAATTCAACTCTGGTAAAAACCCTCAATTCGGTTGGTCCAATGACCTCAACAGTTAAAGGTTTTTCTGATGAAAAACGATAGTAGGTAACCCTAGACTCATTTGCAACAAGTTCGACTACCTCAGATGATCTGGCAGAATAGAATCCTATCCATTCCCTTTTTTTCTCCTTTGTTGGAGAAAATAGGAAACGTGCGGTAACTCCCGGAGAGTTTTCAGCAAGGTAAAACTCAATGGTGTGATCTCCTCTGCCAAGTAATATCTCAACTTCTTGTAGTTGACCTGGCACACCTAATGTTCCATCAATAAAAGTTGCTTTCGTTGATCGATCAACGGCCTTGATTTTCAGTTGTTGAGGATTGCCTCCATTAATGGAATATACTATTTCGTAACCCAACTTACCTTTTTGAATTGGAATAAACTGAGCACGAGTTAATAGTTGAAGTTTGCCCGGTCCTTTTAAAGAAATAACAGATTTATTCTTTGCATCGAGCAAGTAGTAAACCCTCATCTTTCCTTCAACATTAACCCCAATTTCTTTCCTGTAAATTGATGGTGTTAAAACCTTTCTTTGTGAAGTTTGTGCAATTAAACTTGTAATGAATATTGCATATAGAACAAAAAGTAAAAAAATTTTTTTCATCATATTCATTTGATTGGTATGTTAATTTCCAATAAATTTTAGTTATATTAATTCATCATCACTGTTTGCTTCTTGAGATAACAAAGGCTTTTGAGCATTTACAATATCAGAACCTAAACGATGATTTTTCCTTTCACTGATAAAAACAAGAATTACTATAATTGCAAGAACAAAGGTTGCAATAGAGGTTACTACAAGATCATATTTCTTTTGAGTAAATATTCCTCCTTCTCCAGGCGATGGGAGGGGAATAGGGCTGTAGGTTAGATCATATTTTTTGATAATATCCCTTATATTCATTAGTTGTATTATTGGTACACCATTTTGCCCCATTTGAACAATAACACCCCTAACGGGGTAGTTCCTCATTAGCAAGTTCATTGTAAGTCCTGATGGTATAAGTTCACTATTTACTGTATGTCCAAGGCTTGCAATTCCTCCTCCTACATTAATAAATGCCTTAATTGATTTTCCGTGGCTGTGCTGCGCATAGATCTCCATACGTTTAGCAATGCTTTTCTCAAGATGATCTTCATTGATAAAGATTACACCATTCCTTTTGATTGCCTCTACAATTAGGTCTCGTCCCTCAGGGCTTAATCCACGTCCAATATCAAACCCTCCACCTATGGAAGCGGCAACGGATTTGCTTTTAAATATTTGCGCTTCGTAAAGTGCTGATTCCATGTCAAGCCAGGTGAAGTAAGGATCGTTTGCACCATAGTTGGATGCACCCACTGACGAAATAATAATTGGATTTAATTTTAATACCTCTAATGCAGCTATGACAGAAATGTTAAGAGCAGGGAATGAGCCTGTTACTGCAACAGCAACGTTGTCTCCTTCCTTTACTCCTGCTTCCATTAGATATTGAACAATAACTGCAGCAAGATTGGGATTTGTTGATGATAACTTAGCATCGATATAGCCTCTGTCAGTTGTTATTAGAGAATACTCTTGCCCAATTAGGGCAGTTTGGTTAGGGTCATTCACTGCGTCAATAAAGACACCCTCCTCTAAGCGGAAGGATTTTAGGTAATTTGCAGCATTCTTTGATAAGATAGCTGCTTCTAACTTCTCGTTATACCAATCCTGACGAACATCCTTTTTGCTGTTTTCAACAGCAATAAAAGCAAAGAGTGATAGGAGGAAGAGTAATCCTAAAACAATATTTGATTTTGCCCTGAACTTTCGCATAGCTGTTAATTCTTTACAATTATTTTGGAAGAAGAGCTCCCATGAAGAGAAGTATTAAAACCAGTCTCACCAGGACAGATGAAACAAAAACAACCGTTAAGGTTTTAAAAATACCCTGTTTACTAAACCAGTGAGCAATTAAACCTGGTATAACCCACCCAACTGCATGAAGTTCGATGGTTGAAGCAGCAATATCGATAGAAAGGAATTGCCTGGAGAAATTTGCAAGTAAACAACCAATCAGTAGGCATAGTACCATTTGGCGTCGACCGTACAAAAAGGTATAGTTACTTAAAACCTTAATTATAAGATAGGTTAGAAGGCTAACAATGAGAATACCCGCTATCCTTTCAGGATTAGAAAGTTGTAATGCAATGTAGCCAGGAACAACTATTCCTCCAGCAGCAAGACCAAATATCTCGTAGGAGAGTAAACTTAGTATTAGACCTAAAGTGATGGCAATTTCAATCATAGTTGTATACTTCTATTTTCAAAAAATTCAACGGTTTGGGCACCGATGCCCCCCATATTTCCAATGGCAACAATTGATGATTGTTTAGTGGTTGCAGAAAGTACTCCTTCGAAAACCTTTTCGGGAGTTGTCCAGCCAAGGTTGATAATTTGGTTTGATTGTAACCCATTATCGGATAACAAACCTTCTACTATGTCGCACGATTGTCCTATAAGAATGATATAGGTGATCTCGTTTCCAATTTTTTTTGCAACCATATCAGCTAATTGACGGGCTCTATCAAGCCTGTCCTGACGAGTGTTTAGCAGAACAATCTTGGTTTCGTTGAAACCAATCTCGTCACGAATTTTTTGCCACACCATAAGGGTAGAGTCAGGATCATTAGCAGCAAATGCATTGTAAAAAACCATTTTTTTCCCAAAAAACTCAATTTTGAATGCTTTTAGAACTCCAGCATCAGGTATTGCTTTATACATTCCTTCAAGGGCAACATTTCTTTCAACTCCAAGGTATTGGCATATGGCAAGAGCTAACGCAACATTTTCCCTATGTTCAATGTAGCTGAAATGCTTCATTTCCTCCAGGGAAACAGATTTATAATCAGTAAAGTAAGTTTTGGTATTGCGTTTATCAGCAATATTTTTTATGAGATCAGGATAATTGTTTTCCGCTGTGAAAAGGTACTGGTTTCGTGGGATTGTTCCGCCAAGAGTTGTTGCAATCTCAGGCAGGGTGTGCCCCATGATATCAATATGATCATACCTTACGTTGGTCATTACGCTAACATTGGAATGGATCATCATTCGTTCAGTAATGATTTGGTATTGAGGTTGAAGAGCCATACATTCCATTACAATAGCTTGCACTTTCTTACTGGCAGCGTATTTAACGATAGATAATTGTTCGATGATATTTGGAGTGGATTTACGATGGATTAAAGTTTCAGTTCCGTTCTCAAGAATAAGACGAGGGAATGTTCCAGTAACCTTTGTAATGGTAGAAATGCCACCTGCTCTAAGCCCTGCACCAATCAATCGAGTAACGCTCGATTTTCCTCTTGTACCATTAACGTGAATTCGGATTGGAATTGAGTAAATCCTCTTCTGATGACGACGGAATTCAACTACTCCAGCAATTGATGCAACCACAATAATAATTAACAGAATTTGTAGGCTATACATTTTTTGACGTTGAGAATTTTTTCCTATTAATCATGGTGGGTTATTTGGGGATTTCTTAAATCAAAGGTTTTTGTAAACCTTTGATTTAAGAAATGGACCTTGAGGTTGTTTATTAATGAGAAATTACACATTTACTTAAATTTGATCATTCTCATACTCTCATAGGAACTATTCGATTGTAATCGATATATGTATATTCCAGGAGGTACAATAGCACCGTAGTCATTTCTACCATTCCAATTCACCGTATAATTTCCTGCTGGTTGTTTGCCGCTACAGAGGGTCCGAATAAGTTCTCCAGTGATATTAAAAATGTCAAGTTTGATAAAGCTTGGTTCTACTAATGAATAATTAATGCTAGTTATATCACTAAATGGATTTGGATAATTTTGTTTTAATGAAGAGTTTGAGTTAATAACATTATCCAAATTCCCTTCAACAGAAACGGGTGTAGATACCGATGGAGGTTGGGTGGTAAATTTAATGGCATACTGATTAACCAAAGGAGAAGCAGTGGGATCATAATTTGAATTGAAAAAATATTGTAAACCTATATTCTGAGTATGATTTTCAATGCCTATAGTTAGGCTTTCAGGTTGATTAACCACTTTATATTGAAGTATAATTTCTCCATCTCCAGATAATGTAATATGATGAGCAGGATCAAGTAATATGGCTTGAAAAACCTCTTTTACGGGTTCGGATATAAAGTTATTATGCGAAATGCTATCCCACTCAACAATAAAACGATGGTTTGTGACATCGTGGTGGTAGAAAATTTTTCCAAAGTAAAATTCTTCATCATACAGGTCATCCCAAAAAACAGCAACCATACTATTTATATTGTCATTATTGGGAATGGGAGTATTTTCTGAAGCTGTTTGCGAACCAGTGCCAAAGGCTAACCAACCATCGGTGCTAATGCGTAATTGCTCGTAGTCATTGCCATAGTACTTGAATGGAAATGGTAAATTTACTGTTACGGTATAATCACTTTGTTCAGGTAATTCAATCTGATTACCAACACCAACTAATTCGACCCATTTATATTTAGGTTTTTGGTCATAAAATGTATCATCACTTGAGTATGCATAATAACCATACTGATCAGGTCCAGTGTAATCAGATGGTATTAACTTAGAAACGGGTAATGAAAAGCTGAAAGTTGTTTCATATGGATAATGTCCATTCTCAGTATATAATTTGAGTGAAAACACTGCAAAATAACCAGTAGGACAGTCTTCATGAATATTTATTATAAACGAATCTTCAAGATTTGTTGCGTCACCGTTGATGGGTAATGTTCCAAAGGAACCAAAAGAATCAATTACTGTAATGTTTGGATCGTCGCAAGATAATTGCCCAATAACATCAGGGGCTATATCTTCTCCAGAATTAATTACTGATAAAACCAACGCAACTGTTTCGCCTGGATCCATACGGAAATTTGCATTGGGGGATAATGTGTCGAAAACTACAAAGTTTTTGTAAATTAGTTCACAACCTTTAACGTCAAGGTTGTAGTAGTAGTCCCATGAGTTGTTATTGCTAACAATATTCAACTTAATTGGGATTATATAGTTAACAGGACAGTTTGGTTTCACAAAGAATTGAAATGGTTCACCTGTTGTATATTCATTGGGTTCGATGTTTCCATAAGAAACAGGATCAACGGTTAAAATCTGGATATTTGAATCTTCAGATGATAGGATTGCTTTTACATTGCCAACCATTGTATCGCCCCAATTTTTCAGTGTAAATGATATATTACAAGTTTCATTTGGATTTATCTTCCCATCATGATTACCATCAACATCGTCAATTTCAGGTAAACCAGATGGTTCAATTAGCTCATCGGGTTGACTTACTTCAATTGTTCCCTGTTGGGGTATAACGTTCTTTCCTCTAACAGTAACGGTTAGATTTTCTGATAATAAAGGCATTACATCAATTATTGCTTTACCAGTTTCATCGGTATAGCCAGTTGCAAAAACTTCATCTCCTGTAATTGTGATTATGGCATTAACAACAGGGAGGCTACTATCAGTGTAGTATGCAATACATTCAACGGTATTGTTACCAACAGGAATGGTTGAAGGGTGTTCAATATTCACTTCAAGTGGAACATCCTTCCAAACATGTATACTTGGATCGCCCAAAACACAAAATACTTTGTAATGGTACTCTACATAATATTCGTGCCCAAAAACATTGTACATATATAGTTTACCACGAGTTAGTGCTTGTCCGGGTGTATCCATACCCTCCTGAAACATACCAACATAAATACCTTTATCAATTCTGTTGTTGTATGTAGTATGAGTGTTGGAAGTAGGGCCTATAAAACCTATTCCACCCCTTGGATTTGTTAAAGTACCAAGTTGAATCCATTCTTCCCCGAAACAGTTTCCTCCATAAGTATCAAACATTGCCACCCCACAGCCAATGCTGGTAACAAAAGTGAACTTCTGACCGTTATTAAGATTTGAGACATCGCTTGTGCTGAAGTTATAGCAACTAGCATACCACCCAGAACTCCAGCCTTCCCCTCGATAGTTCAAGAAACTCCGTCCCTGATTAATGGCACTTAAAATATGGCTCAATGAATAAGTACAATTTGATCCCCAACTGGTTCCATTACTCATCATTGTATCAACTGATGTGAATTGACCATAATCGAGCATTATATTTGCTGCAAACCTTTTAGTTTCAACCTGCGATTCATAGGCATTGTTTGAGCAACATATTCCTTTTTTAAACCAGCTTGTATCCTCAGTAAAAGGGTTCTTTTCGTAAAGCATAAACTTATTAATCATTACCTGCATACGGTAATCTTCCTGATTGGTAAACCTACCTATCATCATTTCTGGGAAATAGTCATCCCCCTCAATTGTAACGAAGAATTCTTCCCAGGGGAAAGAGTAGCTAGGATATGTTACTATCTTTTTAGGAAAAACACCATCGTCACCAACAATCAATACATAAGTTGGTCGATGTTCCCAAGTTTGATATGCTTCTGTAATATGATTTTTTATTGTGTTTGGGTTACTTGCAGTAGCACCTATGTCACTGAAAGTGGTAATATGAATATCAATACCGCTTTGTCGTTTCCAATCGGCGTAAACCTGAAAGCTTTCAACAAAAACATCTGGCATAATGCAAAGCATGACTTCTCTTCCATCCTCCTTACCATTATATTGTTTATCAAGCACATCCTGATAGTTGAAGATAAAACTTCGATAGAGTTGGGCAAATGAAGGTGAAATGCTTCTTTTGGGTGTTGTTTTTGGATTGATAACTTCTTTACCATCAAATTTTACTTTAACAGTAATTGATGAAAAAACTTGTATTTCTGATTTTTCAGGAAAATATTGAACGGGAAAAACAGAAAGTCGAGAGATCCTAAAATCTCGAAAAACTGAAGGTTTATCCATGCTTGCAAGCACTGTTGGATATGGATTTGAAGATTGATAAACTTCAGAATCTTTTATAAAGGGTGATTCTTCATCCCCTTCCCACCAGCTTGTACGCGAAGGTGGTAATTGAATGTTATTAAAAGTAAATACAGGGCCAGTTTCCAGAACTTCTACTGAAATTCCGGCCATATCTGGAATTGCAAGAACATGTGCGATGTAAGGCAATTCAGGACTTCCAGCAATATTCGTAAAAATTTCAGTTAAAAGATCAATATTCTGAAAGGTGCTGCCATCAGCTTTTAAGTTTTTAAGTTCGAAACCAAAAATTTCAAATTTAATTTCAATACTATTCTCATCGCTACGAATAATTGTAGAACGGGGAGATGTATTGGTATCTCTATTTTTGTCTAATTGAATCCATTCTGCCTTAGTTTGAATTGAAAGAAATGACAAAAATAAACCAGTTAAAAATAATACAATTCTCATATAGTTAGTATGTTATAAGAAAAAGTGGTTAAATGAGTTTTACGATAATTCACTAGTAGTTTAGTCGAGTATTAATTGAAACAAAAATAAATTAATTATTTTTTAATCACTATTCTAGTTTGATTTATTATTGACTATATAGAATAAATCCATTTCTTTTATGAAAATGAATTTGATGTTCAAGGCTTAATAAATAATATACCTAATGAAATACAAGTAGTTACATGCCATTAACTAGGTTGGCTATTGAAGTAGCTATAAGTCCTGCAGTTTCGGTTCGGAGACGAGATTTGCTTAATCCAACAGTAATAAATCCATTGTTGATGGCCATGTCTAATTCTTTAGGCGAGAAATCGCCTTCAGGTCCAATGAGGATGATTACACTTTCACCCTTGTGTATATAATCTTGAGCGTTAGGGTTATCAAAATCGCCACAGTAGGCAATAAGTTTATTATTCTCATTAGTGTTTTTTATAATAGATTCGAAGGGGGTTAAGGGGTTTAACTTCGGTAATATTGCCTTTATTGATTGTTTCATGGCAGAAATAAGCACCCTTTCAAGCCTTTCGGGGTTCACAACTTTTCTTTCGGAATGCTCACAGAGCATAGGGGTTATCTCATCGATGCCGATTTCGGTGGCTTTTTCAAGAAACCACTCAAACCTATCGATACTTTTTGTTGGAGCAATTGCGATATGAAGATAAAAACTACGCTTTTCAAAATCGTTTTTTTTAGTAATAATATTTACGGTACATCGCTTTGGATTAGTATCGACTATGCTACAATCGTAAAGGTTTCCTTTTCCATCAACCACTTGAATTAGATCTCCCTCATTCATTCTTAAAACCCTTATGCAGTGTTTAGACTCTTCTTCAGTAAGAGTTATAGTTTGGCTATTAATTTCAGAAATATAAAATATTTGCATTTATCTTTGTGTTTATACAAAGGTAATAATTGTAGAGAATTATGAAAAGGATAGGTTTAATTAGCGATACCCATGGGTTTTGGGATGATAAATTAGCTGATTTTCTTAAAGAGTGCGATGAAATATGGCATGCTGGAGATATTGGAAACCTAACGACAGCCAATACTATTGCTGCGTTTAAACCTTTAAAGGCAGTACATGGAAATATTGATGACTCAAAAGTTCGAGGTGTTTATCCAAAGGTTTTGCGTTTTAGCTGCGAAGAGGTTGATGTATTAATCACACATATTGGAGGCTTTCCTGGGAGATATGATAAAGAGATCGTTCCTATTTTAAAATCTAATCCTCCAGCGTTATTTATTTGTGGACATTCGCACATTTTAAAGGTTATTTACGATAAGCAGTTTGATTTTTTATTTGTAAATCCTGGTGCTGCCGGTAGTAGCGGATTTCATAATTTAAGAACAGCGATAAGGTTAACCATTGATGGCAATGGTTTTAGTGATATGGAAATACTTGAAATACCCAGAAGCTAACCGCTGATTTCCTAATTTGAAAAGCATTAATAGTTTGACTTTACTCTTCTTCTTTTTTACTACTTTTTACCTCGGTTTCATTATCTTTTGTTTCTTCTGTTTCAGGTTCAGTATCATTAGTGTTTTCCTTTATTTCGCTGCTTAGATCCTTAATCTCCTCGTTTTCGAAGATGCTTTCTTCCACATCTTTATCATCGGAAAAGCTAATGCCTGTAAGTTCTGCATATCGCTCTCTAACCCTTTGCAATTCTCTTCTTGTGCCTACAACAAAATTGAAGGGTATTTGACCTGCTTTTACTTTTATCCTCCTATCTCTACTTTTCATATCCTTAATGGGATCAGTAAAAGCAGCGTTATGAGATGATACTTGCATTGACCCTTTCACATAGTAGAAAACGTAGTATTTATCTGGGCTAAGCTGAAGGTACATCATCATCCAGTCACCCGTATTCCGTTTGAGGATTTCAATAAAACCATCAACCTTTTTATTAACTTGAAGATTGCCAATAGTTCCTATTCCAATTTTTCCATAAGAAACAAAAGAGCGATTTAAATGATCCCATTTCATTTTTAGATCATTAAAGGTGATGGTATTCTGAAAGCCGCTTGGGATTTGGCTCATTGCACCAAAAAGTTTGATCTGATTAATTGCAGCTATTGCTTCCGACTGATTAGTACGTTCATAAAGGGCTTTATGAAAGACTTTTCGGTTTAAATCAACAGATGATAATCCTGAATGGCTAATTATTTCATTTGCCATGGTTTCGAGAGACACTTGATTGAAATGGAAATCAAGGGACAGAATCAAATCCATGGTTAAAGTACTATCTTCAAGTTTGTGTATAAGGTTTCCAGTCGTGTAATTCTTAATCTGACCTAAATTAACAGGGAATTGTACAGTACCTTCACTAAAAAGCATACAAAAATCAGTTGTAAGTCCAATAAGATTCCCAGTAGTGTCGGGGTTGTTAATTTTCTCCATTGAGCCTAACATAAAGCGATTCCTTTTGCTGTTGTAGTGCAAGAAACCATCTGCATTGATAAGTGTTTTATCGCTAAAGGTTTTTCGACCACTAATAAATGAGGGGTAAAGGTGGATTGAATCAACTGTAACAACACTACCTGAGATAAGGGTTACCTTATTAAGGTTCATCGGTTGAGGCGGTACAGGAATAAAAATGCTCGTTGGATCAATAGTGGCTTTAAACTTTACATTGCTAGCCTTAATTTGTGGACAATTGTATATGGGTTGAGCGCCACCATCGAAAAGCCAGAATTTATCCTTTGCAAAAATATCCACATTTCCTATAAAGCCGAAATGAGGACTTAGTTTAAACTTATCAGGATCGGTCAATACGGTTTTTGCAAAAGTACTACCCTGATTATCAACTCCCACTTCGCGGAGTTTTACCTTTTGAATGGAGTCATTTTCGTCAACATAATCGATGGTACCTTTTGCAATATATTTTTTTCTCCCCGGAATGGTTATCTCAGCATCATAAATCCTATGGTATTTTTGTGAATAGTTTGCAATAATTTCCGATTTTCGTAAAGGCAATATTCTCTTCTTTGCATCTACTTCAACCTTTTGATTATTGGGAAGAATTATGGCATCGGCCACAACAATGTACTTCACGGAATCGGCTTTAAGGTTTGGGGTTCGAAGGTTATACTTTGCTTTGGGTGCAAAGAAGTAAAGTGAATCTTCACCACGCCATGTTGAGTAGAAAAGTGATCCAGGAGGCAGAGTATCCCTATCAATCATCTCTGAAACATAAAACTTATCCATCTCAACATATTGCTGATAAGCAGGTGTTGAAATGGTTAGTTCGTTTTGATTCATCGACCATACAAATTCATCTAGATGCGATTCGTACATCATAGGATGCATCAATGCGTAAATGCTCTGGTCAATCTTTCTGAATTCACCGTTTCGTTCATTAAAGTCGATAAATGCGCTCAAATTTTTTGAGCTTAATGCTAGGCTATCGCTACCAACCACGTTGAATTCAGCACTTGCTTTATCAGTTTTAAAATCGGACGAATTGTATGCATATAGATTTGAGCTAAGCCTTGCTTTTTCCATGTCCATTAACCCCGATCCTGTTAGCCCAAGAGGAGTGAGGGTTAGATTGCCAGTAAGCTTTGCTTGCTGTTCAAACATGACAAAAGGCTTTTTCCCGCGGTAGGCATAGAGTATTTCGTTGTATGGTTGCCATTTTACGGTATGCTCTTGACCTATAACTTCAGGATATTGAATTCCAGCATCTTGTCTTCCAATTGAAAATTCTGTGGAAAGTGTGCTAACTGAGTCAGGAAAAAAGTAGAGATCATCGGATTTTGTACGGGATGTAATGTAAGTAAATTCGCCGATTCCTCTCAAACCTTTATTGCTAAGATCTATTACATTGTAAAAGTTGCCTCTTCCTTGGTATAAAGCGAACCCTTGAGGAGGTGATTCTCTTCGAAAGCCCAGAGAATTGTCGGGACGAAGTACAAGGGTATCCTCAATTGGACCCAAAATATCAGCCGATTCGAATAGCCCAATGAAGTTCATGTCCTTATACTCGAAATTATTTATGTTGTAGAAGGTGAATGGGTAGATCTCGAAGTAGAAGTTATCGCGCTTGTATATACCATTATGGATCGATGGATCGTCGTAGTATACGAATGAGTTTTTAGTACTCTTAAAAATGGGAAAGTCAGGGTAGTCAACCAGCCCTGATTTGTTGTCGGGTTGATCAATATAAATTTCTCCTGTAATATTCTCGAGGGTACTTGTAACGCTATTCAATACACGCCTTCCATAGAAGTCATAATCTTCAGTCTGAAAGTCAAGGTTAAGCTGCTCAATCTCATCAAGCACAAAGCTGAAGTTTTCGTAATCGAAGTTGAAGTTTGTTCCCTTGAATGTGAAAAGCCCAGCTCTAACAATACCGTTGAACGCAAAATTTCGGTTGTTTTTTAAAATCAACCTCTGATTGGCTGGGAAAATAAATACGTTTTGAGAGTCACTTACAGAAACGTTTTGCACTCCGTTAACTTCCATTTCAAGGGTTGCAAGGTTGAGCACTGCGTTTGGAATTCCTTGAGATGTAGATTGAAATTTGATAACATCGTAGTCAATCCGGTTCGATCTGGCCCTGATGGCATCGTAGAGTTTTGGGAGAGTTTGAATTTCACCTGTTTCAAATTCGTAGAGAATGTATCCCTGCATGGCCATTTGCATAACCACAATACGGGTTTGCTCCAAGGGTTTTCGCATATACCTTGCGAATTGATCAACGTTGAATGTTTTGGTTTGTATAAGCCTTGTAAAGTTTGCAATGGCAAAAAGAGGATGTTGATCGTCGCGACCCATGATTTGATCAAAAATCTCCTGATTGAAAAAGTTATTGGATTCGAACGAAGCTCTTCCCAACGAAGTTCCAATGGGAGGTCCAAAAACAATTTCATCCTTTCCTAGGTTCCAGGAAATCTGATTAAAGTTTATGGAAAAATTATGGTAAGTGCTTAGAATAGGACTTTGGGTAGTTAAAAAATCGGTGGGAGCAATGGTAATCATGCGAGTATTATCATTGTATGAAAACCCTAATCCAGTGTGGAACAGTGAATCGTTTTCCAGGAGAAATCGTACCCTTGCATAGTCTGATACCACTGATTGACGAAGAAAAACGTATGTTCTGGACTCGATACGTAGAAAATCTTTTCCATTTCGTTTTACTTCTATAACTGCCGGATTTTCGCGAGTACCGCTACCAAAAAATTTTGTCCCCAGCATGTAGTAACCCCCATCGTAGTCAACTCCATCAAAAAGATTATTAATCCGATGTCGCTGGTCGTATGTATGAAATTCGGGGTAAGCAACATTATCGGGCTTAGTGGCTTTTATTAGCCTATCCTTTATATGCCCAAGCGATGGTTCCTTGAAGTAGTCTTTATTTGTAAACCATACAGAATCAGCCTTGTATTCGTTTTTTGTAAGATCAATCTGGTAGCGTGTAAGCGTTGCGAATATCTCATCCTCAGGAAATTGACTTCTGATCCAGGAGACCGTTCCACCTTTGCCTCTCCATATTTCCGATAGTGGATTGTAAATACCTTGGGTAGAATTTATGGAAATTGAATCATTTCCATTGGTACACACTAGGTTAACGTTATTGTAATTAAAAGAAAGGATTGAATCAAGACTTATTGAATAGTCATCAGTTTTTACATTCCATTGGTGTGCGGGATTCACCCTTAGGGTACTGCTATTGAATATAGTTTGTGAATTCTGAACAAATCGGGCTATACTTGTAATGTATATTTTATCGTTGCTTGCATACGATGTAAGACCTTTAAACCACAAGTCAAAGTTTTTTAAGGTCTTTTCATTACGTTGAAGGCTAACCAGTATTTTTATCAAATTGATGAAGTGCGAAGTATTGACATCGGTTTTTCTTATCAAAAGGTTTGATGTTTCAACTATTTGCATTTTCTGATCGGGTGAAAAGAAATCAGTTGACCATAATTGAGCAAATTCAATGGATATAGGCTCATCTTCTTTTGAGAGTTGATTTTTAATAACCTCATGAAGCTGAAAAGGAAAATTCTCAATATCTTCTGAAAATTTTGTTATGCGTTGAGCAGCAGAAGGTTGACTCCAAAAAACGGTAATAAAGCAAATGGATATACAAGTTACCAATTGCTGGATAATTGATAAGAATTGATGTGATTTCATAGGCTTAATACCCATTTTTATATAATGCATTCATATCCAATTAGCACCCAATCATTGCGATTTTCTTCTACGAAAGGAAAAAGATTCAATTCAAGGGCTGCTTTATTTATTACGGGAATATCAGATCTTAGAATACCGCTAATGATCAGTTTTCCTTTTCCAGAAAGATAATTTTTATAAATAGGAAGGTCGCTTATAAGGGTGTTCAGGTTAATATTTGCCAGTATAATATCAAAGTTCATGCTGTTTAGCAATGAAGCATCCCCAAGAAAAACTCGTATTTTGTTGCAATGATTTCTTTCAGCGTTTTCTGTGGCATTTTCGAATGCCCATTGGTCGTTATCTATGGCAACAACATTTTCTGCCCCCAACTTCTCTGCAACAATAGCAAGTATTCCTGTTCCGCAACCCATATCGAGAACCCTTTTGCCTTTTACATCCAAATTGAAGATTTGCCTTACCATAAGCCAGGTAGTTTGGTGATGACCAGTCCCAAACGACATTTTTGGTTCGATTACGATGTCAAGCGTAAAATCCTTTTCGGGTTTATGGAATGGAGCCCTTATTCTACAAAAATTTTCAATGTTAATGGGATCAAAGTTAGACTCCCATCTTTTATTCCAGTTCTGATTTTCAATTAATGTAGGATGATATAAGATTTGAGTTTCCTTGAATAAACCATTTTTAATGAGGTTAGCAAGATCGTCAGCACAAAAACTTTTTTCTGGTATATAAGCATTTACCCCTTCATCACTTTCTTGAAAGCTATCAAAGCCTATTTCGGCTAAAAGGGCAACCAGTATCTCTGATTTTTGCTGGTCGTAGGGCGATAGGGTGAACTTAACCTCGTAGTAGTTCATATTTTACTGCGGAAATGATTTTGCAATGGCAATGAAGTCAATAGCCACTAGCGATGCTCCACCGATAAGGCCTCCATCAACATTGGGCTTGGCAAATATCTCCTTGGCATTATCGGGTTTGCAGCTCCCACCATATAGTATGCTTGTTTCTTGCCCTATTTCATTGCCAAAATGCTTACCAATGACGTTGCGTATATAACCATGTATTTCCTCGGCCTGTTCAGGTGATGCAGTTCGTCCGGTGCCAATGGCCCAAACAGGTTCATAGGCTATTACCACCTTCGCCATTTCGTCGGGATTAAGATGAAAGAGTACCTCTTCAATTTGAGATTTAACAACGTTAAAATGATTATTTGCATCGCGATCATCCAGCTTCTCTCCACAGCAGAAGATTGGTGTTAACCCATACTTTAAAACCAGCATTAGCTTGTCTAAAAGTATTTTACTGCTTTCAGAGAAGTATTCCCTTCGCTCTGAGTGCCCAACAATAATATGGCTTACGCCACTGGAAGCCAACATCTCAACCGAGACCTCGCCGGTGAAGGCTCCCTTTTCCCAGGCCGAGCAATTCTGACTTCCAAGCTTAACCTTGCAAGATTTAAGTTCGTTGGCAATGCTGGAAATATGAGTAAAAGGAGGAGCAATAATTAGCTCGACATCAGCAGGTGCTTCAGCCGATAATGATTTTACCTCTTTGGCAAGTTTCAATCCCTGTTCGGGTGTTGTATTCATTTTCCAGTTTCCGGCTACAATTTTTTTTCTCATGGTGTAGGTCAATTAATTCTTCTATTTTTTTGCTATTATTTTTAAAAACATTATGACACTGCGAATACCCAAAGTTAAAAAAAATATGTTTCATCTTGTTAGGAAATCCTAATTCTTGGATCCAGAAGAGAATAAGTTATATCGACAAAAAAGTTAACCACCACGAAGACAATTGAAATGGTAATAACCGATCCAAGAACAAGCGGTACATCGTAGCTATTCAATGCGTTGACCATTACGTAACCCAACCCCTTCCATCCGAAGATGTACTCAATAAAGATTACCCCAGCCATGAGTGAGGCAAACCACCCTGAAACTGCCGAAACAACAGGATTTAGAGAATTCTTAAGGGCATGGCTCCATATAACCTTTGTGAATGTAAGACCTTTGGCTTTTGCGGTTCGGATATAATCTTGAGATAGGGTTTCTAGCATTGAACTTCGGCTCATTTGTGTAACAATTGCCAAAGGTCGAATTCCCAGCGTGAATGCAGGGAGAATAAGGTTTTTTAGTTGAAGTTTTATCCCTTCGCCAAAGTCATCAATTTCCCATAAATTTCCAGTTAGGTTAAGTCCGGTAATATCGCCCAGCACAAAGGCAAACAGCCATCCAAATAGAATGGCAGCAAAGAAGGAGGGTATGCTCATGCCGAAGGCAGAAAATACAAGTATAGCCCTATCTGCCCAGCTATTCTTTGCGAGTGCAGCAAGAACTCCAAGCCCAATTCCCATAATAGTAGCGAAGATCATAGCTGTTATAGCAAGGATAAAGGTGTTGGGGAGAGTTTCGCCAATCACTGAACTTACTGTTTTTCCGCTTTGATATGATCGTCGAAGATAGGGTGGTTTTAGTACAATCGCCCTGGATTTGGTAACCTTGAGGGTTATATATGTTTTGTATATACTTTTATCGAGGTAGATATAGCTTTTGTGGTTGCTTGGGTTGTGAACAGATATAGGCGATAGATCATTGATATATTTCAGGTACTGGAAGAATATGGGCTTATCGAGCCCAAGATCTTTTCGAACGGCTGCCAATGATGCTTCATCGGTTCGCTGTCCCATAACCATGCGTGCCGGGTCGCCGGGGATTAAATTGAAGAGAATGAATACTAGCGTTACTACACCCCAAACAATAAGAATGCTGTAGAGAAATTTTTTGAGTATATACTGCAGCATCGTGCAATACTATTGATTATCAATTCCTTTAGCCTCTTCCCATATTTCATTCATCTCATCCAATGTCATGGTTTTCAACGATCGTCCTTGCTTTATGGTTTTGCTCTCAAGATAGCCAAAACGTTTGATAAATTTTTTATTGGTTCTCTCCAAAGCAGTTTCCGGGTCCACGTTGAAGAGTCTTGCGGCATTAACCACCGAGAAGATAAGATCACCAAATTCAGCCTCAATTTTCTCCTGATCGCCCCCTTCGATTTCTCCTTTGAGTTCAGCCAGCTCTTCCTCAACTTTGTCCCATACCTGTTCCCGTACCTCCCAGTCGAATCCTACAGCCCTTACTTTTTCCTGTATTCTATTTGCTTTTATAAGAGCCGACAGGGATTTTGGCACTCCAGCAAGAACCGTTTTATTCCCTTGCTTTTCCGACATCTTAATCTGTTCCCAATTTTTTACCACATCGGAGGCTGTATTTACATGTGTAGTTCCAAAAACATGCGGATGCCTATAAATAAGCTTCTGACAGATTTGCTCAATAACATCATTAAGGGTGAACAGTTTTGTTTCGGATGCTATTTTGGAGTAAAAAACGATATGTAGAAGAAGATCGCCCAGCTCTTTCTTAATGTTTTCGTAATCCTTTTCAATGATGGCTTCTGCCAGTTCGTATGTTTCTTCAATGGTTAAATTGCGGATACTCTCGAAGGTTTGTTCCCTATCCCAGGGGCATTTCTCCCTTAGCTCGTCCATTATCAGCACTAATTGCTCAAAGGCTTTGGTTGAATCGCTCATTTTATAAATATGTGGAGTTTAATTAATGCCTGCAAAGTTACAAATAATAAAGTTGTGCCATTAGCAATCAAGCTGCCCATTTTAAAGGAAATTTACCCTAATACTTCCACCCACATTAAGGCTAAGAAGTTCTGCAGCATATCCATTGCGTATGGCAATTTCAAGGAGGTTTGCCGAGTTGAAAAGTCCTAATAGCTCGCCAGGCTCAACTTCGTTATAAGTTGTACTCAACTTAGAGATCTTATTGTAGTTACTTTGAATAAAGATGTTGTAATCTCGACCTTTCCCAACCCTTTCGAAAAGGCTTTTTGATATATTCGTGATGGCATTGTTGTAGGAATCGATGTAGATAATACTCCCATTAATGATCGATTCGTCTATGGTTGCCCTCAGGGAAATTTTAATGTTGAAATCTGTTACTGCTTCGCCAATAGTTTCAATTGGGTTCCCGCTGGATAGTTTCTTAACAATATTGGAAAAGCAATCCAGTGATGCGAAACTCCCCTGTGAGTTAAACTTCACCTCATAAGCTCTTTCGGGAGTAGAGCTGAAGAGTAGGCCAATTATACCATTGTCGGGTAAAACGAAAATATGTGAATTGTATTCAACCACAAGCAGTCTGGATATTAAATTCGATTCACTATTTACCAGAATCAAATGTATTGTTCCCGAAGGAAAAAAGGAAAAGCTATGCCTAACAACAAAGGCAGCATGGTGGATATTGAAAGAGGGAATATCGTGCGAAAGGTCAATAATCCGAATATTTGGACAAGAAGAAGTAAGCCGACCTTTAATCATACCAATATAGAAATCGTGCTGCTTCCAGTCGGTAGTAAGGGTAACAGTAATATTCGATTTCCTTTCCTTGTCCATATTTTAAAATAAATAGCAAATTTGGCTAAAAAAAAGAAATTACCCGTATAAACTGCTTAAATTTTGGAATTATTAGAAGTCTCACTTTCCCCTTTTTTATATCATAAGAAAATAGTGACATATCGAACGAAGTGAGACATCTTGATAAAAAAGTAGCAGTAAAAGAATAATTTTAAAATTTATTCAGTTTTTTAATATGTGAATAGTAATAATGAGATTTATTGTTAATATTCATTTTACATTTAAAACAATTAGTCTAAAGATTTTATCCTGCACATTGTCAAAACTTCAATTCCTTATACTTCATTCTCTAAAGTTGTGATACTTGAATATTCGAATACGCTTTTTTGCTAACTTTGTGATCTGGTAAAAGGCTAAAGTATTTGTTGAAAATTTAAATGAACTAGATGAACGAAAGGCTAATTCTTATTGAGGGTGTTGATCCGCTATCGCTTTTTGGGGTTAATAACTCAAAGTTTAACATTATCACTAACCATTTTCCAAAGCTAAAAGTTATTGCTCGTGGCGATGAAATCAAAGTGTTAGGCGAAGAGCAGGAGATAGATTGTTTTGAGAGTAAGATTAACCTCATCATCGACTTCTATCGTCGTTTCAATAGCCTTTCGGAGGATAACATCAGGGATTTGCTTAACGATACCGATGAGTCCATATCGAAGATAGAGGAGGAAACTGGCGATGCTCTGGTGTTTGGTAATAACGGGAGAATAATTAAGGCTCGCACAGTTAACCAGCGCATGCTGGTTGAGAAGTATGCTACACACGATTTGCTTTTTGCCATTGGACCAGCTGGCTCTGGAAAAACATATACTGCCATTGCTTTAGCGGTTAGGGCATTGAAGAATAAGGAGGTAAAACGCATTATTCTCACTCGTCCTGCAGTGGAGGCAGGAGAGAGGTTAGGATTCCTGCCGGGCGATTTGAAGGAGAAGTTGGATCCTTACCTTCAGCCCCTTTACGATGCGCTTAACGATATGATACCCGTTCGTAAGCTGAACGACTACATGGAAGACGGGACAGTGCAAATTGCCCCTTTGGCATACATGCGTGGCCGAACTCTCGACAATGCATTTGTAATTCTTGATGAAGCACAGAACACAACAATTAACCAGCTTAAAATGTTTCTTACCCGAATGGGGAATAATGCCAAGTTTATAGTTACTGGTGATATAACACAGATAGACTTGCAGCATAAGGAAGATTCTGGATTAGTTCCTACCCTTAAGTTGCTATCCGAAGTACCCGGCTTGGCAGTGGTACACTTCGATTCAAGAGACATTATTAGGCATAAGCTGGTTAAATATATTGTTCATGCATTTGAAAAGTATAGCAAACAGAAAGCAGAAGAAAAGAAAAAATTAAACGAGGATAAATAGTATGAGCAGAGCACTTGTAGCAACCGATTTTATTTTCCCGGGACAAACAGATTTTTATAAGGGAAAAGTACGCGATGTCTATTCACTAGGAAACGACATAATGGTGATGGTTGTAACCGATAGGATTTCGGCATTTGATGTTGTCCTTCCCAAGGGGATACCCTATAAGGGGCAGGTTCTTAACCAGATAGCATCCAGGTTTTTAGATTTATCGAAGGATATAGTACCCAGCTGGAAGATCGATACTCCCGACCCCATGGTTACCATTGGCCATCGATGCCAACCATTTCCGGTTGAAATGATAGTTAGGGGATATTTAACTGGCAGCTTATGGAGGGATTATAAGAAGGGAGCCAGAAAGATATGTGGAGTTACATTACCCGATGGGATGAAAGAACACCAGGCATTTCCCAAGCCAATAATAACACCAACAACCAAGGCAGAACAAGGAGCACACGACCAAAACATCTCTCCCGAGGAGATATTTGATAGGGGTTTAGTTTCTGAAAAGGATTACATTAAGCTAGAGGAATATACCCTTAAACTCTTTAATTTAGGATCGGAGTATGCCAGGGATCGTGGACTTATTCTGGTTGACACCAAGTATGAGTTTGGCAAAAAGGATGGAAAGATATACCTTATTGATGAAGTTCATACACCCGATTCATCGAGGTATTTTTATAGCGATGGGTACGAGGAGCGATTTAAGAATAATGAAGCTCAAAGGCAGCTTTCCAAAGAGTTTGTGAGGGAGTGGTTAATGGATAACGATTTTATGGGCGAACCCGGACAACAAGTGCCAGAAATGACACATTCTGTGGTTGAAGGAATAAGCAAGAGGTATATTGAGCTGTATGAAGGTATCATTGGCGAAAAATTCCAAAAATCTGATTCGTCAGATATTGTGAGACGAATCGAGAGCAATGTTGTTGAGGCTTTAAAGAAGTTAGGAGTATGATTTTTTTAAAAAAAAACAGAGCATCTAAATAGTAAATCCATGAAAAAAGTATCAAATGCCATTACAATTATTCTACTAATTTTTGTCTTGGGTTGCAATAGTACCAGCAAGAAGGAAACCGCTGAAAAAGTTGGTAAGGATTATTCCATTGAGTATGTTTACTTAACACTTGAACAGCTAAACTCGCTGGGAATACAGGTTAAGGATAGCTCAATAATGTACAATAATGCTGTTTATGGTGCGGGTGGTTTGAATATTACCATTCGCGATAAAGGCTATTACCTTGAGATTGCATCCATTGATCAAACCAACTTGAACTTTTATCCCCGGTACATAACTACCCTCGATACGGTTCAACGGGCTATGTATAGGCTTACCGGAGATCAGTCGAATAGTATGGAGGAAGCCCAGAAATGGGAAAAGTTCGAGAGCCTTGTTCCCATAGTGGTTGATCAGGTGGAGAATAACATTAGATTTGGTGAAACACTAGTTTTTTGGTTTACCAAAACCCCCGAATTGGAAAAAAAACTGGATGAGTTTTACAGGGAGTAAAAAAAAGAACAGCGAGATATTTTTCTCGCTGTTCTTTTTTGAATAGTTTTTTTACTTAGTTCATCAGCTTAATGTGCTTATCAAGCAGTAGACTTATCTCAGGGTTTGAAGGGCGAGGGGCGTTATACTCAATTATTTTTCCCTCTCCATCAATTAATACAAAGGTGGGAACACCATTAACCTGATATTTTTTTGCTGACTCTGAAAGCCAGGCTTTTTCAGCATGGAGTTGATATCCTTTTAGCTCCTGATCCTTAACCATTCTTTCCCATGCACTCTTATCATCATCCAGCGAAATGGCAACAAAAACCACAGGTTTTGAGCTATATGCTTCCTTTAGTGTTTTAAGATGGGGAATCTCAGCACGGCATGGTCCACACCAGCTTGCCCAGAAATCAATGTAAACCAGTTTTCCCCTAAAATCGGTTAGTGAATAGGTATTTCCATCAATTCCTGTGTGGGTAAACTCTGGGGCAGGTTCGCCCGGTGCAAGTAGCATACGCTTGGAAAATGCTTGCTCAACCAATATTCGGTACGATTCGGTTTTTGCTCTGCTTAAAAAGTGTTCAACCACATTTTTCGACACCTCAAGGTTTCCCCATTGTATGGTTTCAATAATGGAGCTATGCTTGATAAAATCGCGAATTTTACTATCGCTTATCAGCGAATCCACCTTCTCGAAGTAAATTATCATTTTCTCAAACTCAGACTTTCCCTTATTTGTTTCATCAACAGATATACCCTGGTAAACCTTTTGAAAATGCTTGTACAATAGATTAGCAAATTCGTTAATGTGCAGGTGTTTTTGGTTATTGAAGTTTACTGTTTCAAGAAAAGCATAGTCCTCATCGTTTTCTACAAAATCATATTCAAGCAGCCGAGCATTATACATGGGGTAGTCGTACATTAAGCTCATGAACCTGTATCCAATTCTGGCTTTTTCCAGCTCAACAAACTGTTTGTTATGATTAGGCAACTCTTCAAGTAGATTAAAGATATCAGCTTTTACAGAATCTAGCTTACCCATAAAAATATCACGAGGGTAGGAGTAAAGTTCTCTCATATTCGATGTCAATCCACGAGTGATGTTGTTTGCTTTATAAATGTAACGATTGATATCTGCTGTTGATCCTGAGAATTCTGGTATTTCTGCTGGAGCATTAATATCTACAACAATACTTAAGTCCTCTCCGGGTAAAACAAAAAGAGTTGCACCAACCCTTCCTCCTCGCAAGTTGAAGTATGATGGGTTTGTAAGTTCTATTTGCGTTGAAAATGAACCATCCTCGTTAACAAAGATACTGTCTGTGATACCTTCCGAAGTAAGAAGTGCAAAGCTACTTGTGAAATTTAAAAACTGACCGCTTAGCACTGATGTTTTAGGTTTCTCAAGTGTACATGCCGAAATGGTAAGGGCAGTAATAATGATGGGAATAAATCTTTTCATGTTGTAATAGTATAAAGTAGTTAATGTTTTCATTTTGATAGCTGCAAATATAGCTATTATTGATAACAGGGATAATCTTAAAAAAACTTAAAAGTTTAAAGTTCAACAAGGTTATTGGCATCAACATACCATATAAAACCTTTAACATGACTATATCCCATATCCCTGAGTAGATTAGTATAACGATTAACCTGAGTGGTATGAGCATCGGATTGAGACCCAAATTTAAAATCAACAACCGTTGCGGAATCATCTTTAATCATCACTCTATCTGGGCGGTAATTGTGTCCTCGTGGAGTGAGGATTGTTGCCTCGTTTTTTATTTCCCATTCGTCAGTAAACCACGATCTCATGGGTTCATCGGTTAGCAGCTCTCTTATTCGTTTTCCCATGTGTTCCTTTTCACTGTTTCCTATCAGCCCTTCGGAGCATAGCTTGTGCATGGCTTCATCAATATTGTCAATGGTTTTGATGCGAGAAAAAACCTCGTGCATTACCTTGCCATGCTCTCGTTGTTGAAATTTATCCGAAGGAGCAGATAGAAAGAACTCACTGGCTTCCATCCTTAGCTTTATGTTTCCGTGATCTACACCCACTGGATAGCTTTCCATTCTCCATTCAAGGTTGTCGTTTGATTTGAAATGCCCATTGCTTGGAGCAGAGGCTTGCTTGCCAAACCGAAATTTATGGTTGATGGTTATATTCTCATCATTCTTTATTTCCTGATACTCCTCAGCCAATTCGGGAATAACTTCCCATAGCAATTTTGAGGTTTTGTTGATCTTGCCATCATCCGTGCCATTTTTACTCACTGCGGGATGAGCAGAAAAAATGTACAGCTCGTTTTGAGGACGCGTAAACCCAACGTAAAGTAAATTGAGGTTATCAATCATTTCCTTCATGTACTCCTCAAGAACCTCAGAGGCAAATATGCTATTTTGTGCCAAGGAGGTTGCGTATATTGGATACCGAGGAAGAATATCGAAAGGTTTCCTATCAGTGCAAACCCAAAGCAATGGGGATTTTCCCTGAGCTCTGAATTGCCAATCGGCAAAGGGTATGATTACCACAGGAAACTGCAATCCTTTAGCTTTATGAATGGTTAGTATGGATATGGCATCAGCTGATTCGGGTACTGAGAGAGAAAGTTTGTAGGAGTTTTCATCCCACCAGCTAAGGAACTGACCAACGTCCGAACCACCTTTACCCGAAAGGGTAAGTACATGCTCATGTAGTTCGGCAAGGTATGCCAGCTCCTGGGAATGGGAGAAGAGCTCAAAACGATGCGCTATGGCTTCAAATATTTCCTGCAATGGTCTGGAATTTAATTTATTGAGCCATTCTGCCTCTTCTTCAGTGAAACTTTGACCAACAAATCGATTATGCCATTGTATTTCGTGTTGAGGCTTTAAAGCGATGAGTTCTTTCGATAGAACTTTAATTGCAATTTCGTTTTGTGGGTTATCAACCAATCGTAATGCAGATATCATCAGTCTAACAAGCGATGAAGCTTTTAGCAAAAGACCATCCTGACTAATGAACGCTATGTGGTTGGCTTTGTCCTCATTGGTTCTGTTGTGATCAAGGAGAATATTGGCAATCTTTTGTCCCTCAATATTCCTGCGAACAAGTATGGCAATGTCGCCAAGCTTATAGTCTTTTTTAAGATTTTCAATCAGTAGTGGAAGTTCTCCGGCAAGGCTCTCAAGATACTCGTCAGCATTGCTTTTTGCGATGAAATTAACCTCTACTTTTCCTGAAGCATCATTGATGGAGTAAAAGCATTCTTGCCTTACATCTTTGTATGCGTTATTTGCCTGATTGCGAAATGTGCTGCTTAGTGAGTCGTTGCCATCAATCTTAATGCTATCAATTTGATCTGAAATTACATTGATGGCAGAATCAAAGAAATTGTTGTTGAAATCAACAACCGCTGGTAAACTTCGACGATTGACTTTCAGGAAACGTTCCTCAATGCCATGATGGGCAAAATCCTTTTCCACTTCGGTAGCCAGTATTTTCCAATCGCCATTCCGCCATCGGTAAATGGATTGCTTCACATCGCCTACGATCATGCTAAAGAAATCCTGCGATAGGCTATTCTCCACGAGTGGCATAAAATTTTTCCATTGAACCCCCGAAGTATCCTGAAACTCATCGATCATGAAAATATCGTATCGTGTACCCACCTTTTCGTAGATGAACGGTGCATCGCTATCCTTTACAAACTCTCTAAGTAGGTGGTTGCTATCGTTGAGTAGAAGAAAGCCTTCCTCTTTGGATAGTTGCCTGATCTTTACCCATAGGTCGCCAATAAGTGCAAGATTCTCAAGATGCTTTAAAATAAGCTTTGCCGTTATATATGAGGGATTATTGTTGTTGATAAAATGAACAATTTCCAGTAGGGCAGGGTGGAGCACCTCTTTAACAATCTTTTGGATGGGTAAAAACTCAGCATGATTATTAAAAGTTGTTTTATTCACCCAGCATTCTCCTGTTGGGTCAGTTAATGCATTCTGTAGTCTTACTCCATCGGTTTTTGGTAGCTGTTCACTTGAGTCGTTGAGTGATGCACAAATACTGAAAATATTTATTACCCCTGTATTGCCGTAGGCAAAGTTTTGGCTATTTAACCCAGATTTTTCTAGCTCATTCAACACATTTTTCGATGTTTCATTGAGTTTGGAAATAATGTCCCCTACCAGTTTATGCAATGATTTCCTAAGGATTTCAACATTCTGTTTATCGGTAAATTGCATCACCTCCTTCCGATCCATATCCCTGAAACTTTCGGTGAAAATCTGTTTTCCCAGATCGATAAGCCTATATTTTACATCCCAATTCTTGCCCTCATCCATCAAGGTTTCGCCCATGCGAATTATCCAGTGCATCAATTCATCAACATCAGAAGCTGAGTCAATGAGATTATCAGCTGCCTGTTCCAATACGGGTTGTGTATCCAGTTTAATATCCACACCTCCTTGTTCACCAATTTCCCAGAGTAGGGCTTGAATAACTCGCTGCACAAAGCTATCGATGGTGCTAATGGAAAACCGTGAGTAGTCATGAAGTATCATTGAGAGCGCTTGCGTTGCTCTTTGAGTTATTTGAATCTCAGATAGAGATAAAACTTTAGATATTTCATCGACCATATCACTCTTTTTTCCCTGCGAAATGTTAAAGAGCTCATCGAGTATTCGGCTCTTCATCTCGTTAGTTGCCTTATTGGTGAAGGTTACAGCAAGGATATTCTTGTAGCTCTCAGGGTTTTTGATAACCTGCTTAAGGTATTCAGCTGCCAACCGGTAGGTCTTGCCCGATCCTGCGGATGCTCTGTATACAATCAGTTTCGACATCTAAATTGGGATGGATTTTTCTTTAAATGTAGGATTTTTCATTAAAACTACCAATGTTACAAAAATTGGATACAATCTTATGAAGAACTATCTATCAGATTTATTGACAAGTTACCAATAATAGCTATTTATATGATTACCATTTGTATTATTCGCTGCTATCATTAGATTGATGCATTAGTTTACCATGTAAAAGGCTATATCAAATCCTGTCAACTGGAATGTATGTTTGTTTTAAGCAGTCTGGTTCATTGACACAAAAATTTTATGCCGATGCCCCAGCACAAGCATGTCTGATAGCGGGAGGAAATATTAGACAATCATTTTTACTACATTGTTCTATATACGATGTTGGGGGCCGTTGTTAATTTTATCAATGTATTTATTTATCAATCTCACAGCATTATCGGTTCCTTTTTCATTCAAAATCATTATCCCAGCGTCTTTACATTTTCTTTTCATTTTTTGGTCATTTTTCACTTGAACTATAGCGTTTGATAAGGTATTGCTGTTGATATGATTAATATTTAGTGATCTAGTGGCATATCCTAATTTATGAATTGCTGAAGCCCTTATTTTTTGGTCAAAAATATGGGGTATTGGTATTGAGGGTAATCCTGCTTTTAATACTTCCGCAGTAGTACCAAAACCAAAATGGTGAACAACTATTTCAACCTGCCCAAGTAACCAACTATAAGGAATTTGTTTTGCAATAAAAACATTCTTTGGTATTGTAATTATTTCTTCATTTAAGTCGGCCATAATGAGGATTGCTCTTGATTCCGATTTTACAAGTGCTTCACAAATTGTCTTATAAAGTTGTTTTGTCTGTTCGTGACTGTGAAACATTGATCCAAAAGTGATCAAGATTGATTTTTCTCCGTTAGCCATAAAATTTAGTAAATCTTCAGGAGGTGAATAATTATTTGGTGTTTCTGCAAATAAAAAACCAATAATTTCAGTGGTGTTTTTCCAGTTAGGATTTGGTTTTTGTAAAAACAAAGGCATTGGTATTAACGCAAGGTATGGATACTTAACTTTATTTCTTAATGGTGGTGCACCAATATCTTTACGAAAGCGTAAGTATGGTTTACCAAAAATTGCTCCCATGATTTTATCTGATAGAAACACGCTCAACTCCTTAATGATGTTTTTTGATTTCCAGTATTCCTTTGGAAGTCCCATGGGGGCGATAGAAACCGAAATAAAGGGTTTGTCAAGTATATCTGCTTCAGCCTCTCCAACAATTCCGTGCCCAATGATCAGATCAAAATCTTTTAAACTTGATAATAAATCCTTGTGGCAATTTCTCAAATTATTGAAAATAAAGTTTAAAGCGAATTTAAACCCCTTTAGATTATTGGATGAATTCTCAACAAATTGTTTTGCAGAATAGTTAATATCAATGTCATCCCCGACCGAGATATGTGTTAGACCATAAAGACTAACAATCTGTTTAGCCCAAGGATGGGTTATAATGACTACTGAATGACCCTGTTTCAGCAATTCAATACCCAGCGCTATATATGGTTGGATATCTCCTCGAGATCCAATTGTTGTTAGAGCTATTTTCATGATTATCGGTTTAAGTTCAATCTATTCTAGGCTGGTCTTCTAGTATTAGCTACACCCCCTGTTATAGCCAGTTTTTTTAATTCAATTATTTCTTATCCCAAAAATCAATACACCTTTCTTGTTCTGCAATTCTTAAAACTGAAAAACCTAATTCAATTGCTTTACTAAAGTCTTCACATCCTTGTTCTTTTTCACCCAATTCGTACCGAGCTAAACCACGAAGAAAATAAGCATTTTTATTATTTGGGTCTAACAGAATTGCTTTATTACAATCAGAAATAACTCCATTTAAATCATCAGGAAATTTAGTGCCTGCTCTGTTAATGTAAACTCTTGCATCTAATGTGTCAGTCAACAAATAATTGTCAAAATCATCTTTTGCTTTTTTTGTCATACCAGTTGCTAAATGTATTCTCGCTCTACTAAGATATAAATCAGGACTAGGTGAATTTGCAATTTTTTCATCAAGTGTTTTAAAAAAATCGTTGAAATTAGGTTTTGTCCAAAATCCCATTGTTGTTTTAATTCTTCCACCACAATCATCATCAATTAAGTCAAATGATAAATAGTATTTTGTTTGATATACTTTATACCTCCCAATCCCTTCACACATTTTCCCTTCCTTATCAATGAATTTGATAGTATCTCCTAATAATTCATATTTCGTAACAATATCAATTGTTTGATCGTTGCCAAAATCTCCTTCAATTAATCCGTTTTCTTTAAAGTCAAAGCTAATTGGTCCTGTATGTCCAATTCTTACCCATTTTCCAACAATTGTATTATCGGGTTCTTCAATTACTTGTTTGTCTTGCTTTCTATTGGAATTACAAGAGCAAAATAATACAATCATAAAAATTAAAATCAGTTTTGTTTTCATTTTATGTCAATTTTTTAGTTAGACTGCGCTTGTGGTTTTTCAGCATGAACGCCAACGGCTGGGGGTGTGGCAAGTGCTGGGGATTAGGACAGCGTCCTAATCCCCCGAGACGCAGTCTCGCAAAAGCCGATTAGCTTGCCAATCGGCTGGTTGCCAGCATTTTTTACACCCCTTGTTAGCGTGCATTATTATTCTTATTAATCAGATTTACAATCACTTTAATAATCGTTTCCTTTTCTTCAATTCTGCTCACCGCAATCATTAAAGTCAGAGCAACCAAAGCATTGTCAGC